>WNGJ01025013.1_pt1 | contig 10487 bp, 8 predicted proteins | sample 5400611 | NCBI WGS metagenome assembly WNGJ01 (sample SAMN13153375, study PRJNA577476) | soil metagenome | isolation source: 40 cm soil or saprolite under Garry oak tree replicate 1 | place: USA:California | collected 2016-06-15
GGATTTCTTTTGCCGGCTTTCAAGAGGTCAAACTTCCCATTTCGGCTCCGCATGGGGATTGAAGCGAACAGAGACAGTCCAAGCTGCGTTTCGATCTCGGCAGGCCGCCTAAGAGACCGATCCAGATACAGTTCGATCAGAAACGCCAGCGCGATGCCTGCAGCGATGCTGCCCACCAGGCTTAGCGCCACGGCTTTGACCAGCACAGAAACATCCAGGAACGGGGGCGAAGGCGCCTGGATCCGGCTGATATTTGAAATCCGCCCGGCGCCCAGGTCGCGATCAATACGCGATTGTTCCAAGCTGGCCATGAAATACTTGTAATGTCCCTCCTCCAACTCCTTCTTTCTCTGCAACTCGGTGATGGAGCCCTCCATGACGTCCACGACCGTTGCCTCCTTGTGGATTTTGTCCAGTTGATTTGTGAGAGTCTTGACTTTGGCCTCCAAAGCCGCGACCCTTGCCATTTCAGCCACCAGATCAATCCGCCTGTCGGAGCCAAGGTCCGTAGCTCTCGTCTCGGAAAGCTTGACTGCGATCAATCCGGGGTTTTCGTCCTCAAGCTGTTTCTTGAGCTTATCGGTCGCGGCGATTTGTTCCTCGATTCCCTTGACCATCGAACTTTCTGGCCGGTAATCGACCAGCAGCGCCTCGTGCCTTTTTTCCAACGTATCCAGAAGCGCGCAGAGCCGTTTGTATTCGACGACTTTGTCCGAAGGCGGCGCGATTATATTGGCCGCGTCCATTCCGTTGGTCGCGCCCATTGAGTTGGTTGAGGTGCTGGCAGTGTGACCGGTTGCGGTGTTGATCGCAGCGACGGTTTGGGCCTCGGGATGCAGCAGTTTGGTCATCTCCGCTACCGCCGCCTGGCGTTCCGCTAGTTCAGCCTCAGCGTTGTAAAAGTCCTGGCGGACTTTTGAGAGCTGCTCCGTATAGACCTTCTTAGTGTCTTCGAGTGAAGTGACCCCCGCTCGGGCTTTGGTCGTTCGCAACTCGTCTTCGGTCTGCAAGAGCCGGGACTTAAGCTGATCGGTTTCCTGCTGCAAGAAGTCATCGAACACACCGGCAGCGCGATGAACTTCGGCATGCCTCTTGAAATAGGTATCGATCAACTTGCTCAGCAGCGTTTGGACCAGTTGCCGATCCGGATGCTGCAATACAATGCGAATGACATCGCTCTTTTTTGGCACCTCCACCAGCAGACCAGCGTGGATTAGGCCGGCCGCTTTGTTGGGGTCGGCGCCCCCACCCGCCTTGGCCAGAATCTGCTCGGGACCAACATTGCTCGCCACCTCCAGTGCCAAATCCAGGCTGGTCAGCACTTCCAACTCGGAATTGATGATGTTCTCGCCGCGCTCATCAGGGGATTTGACCTTGGGGTCGGCTGTTCCGACCTGGCCCGGGGACTTCGCGTCCTGCACGTAACGAATGAACAATTTGGCCTCCGAACCGTACGTCACAGGCCACAGGAAGAAGAATCCAACAGCGGCCAAAAGTCCGGCGCCGGAAACCAGCAGAATCTTCCACTTGTGCCGGAACAGAACGTAATAGACATCTGCCAGCGTCATTCCCGAAGAGGGAGGGGCTGTTGCTTTTTCATTCATGATGGGTGACGGCTCGCGAGTGACGGGGCCTAAAGAGTTTCAGGCCCCTCTCCCATCCGATGGGAGAGGGCCAGGGTGAGGGTCTCTAATGGGTCAAGGAGTCCCAGGATCAGGACAAATGTGGATAGAGCGCCTGGCCTGCGCGCCCAAGCAGCCACGGTGGCATCAGGCGAAACACACGGTTGAACCAGCCCTCTGCGCGATCGACCTCCGTGACAAACCTGCGCTCGACAAAGTCGTACTTGTAATACGCGATTCTTTCCTCCTGCGCGCCGAAGCCAAGTTTGAAACGCCGCAGCCCTTCATTTGCCAGCGATGTCCTGCCCAGGTGCAAGCTCGCAAAACCCTTGGCAGCGCACGACTTGATGGCTTCCCACATCACGAGGTTGTTGGGCCGCAGATGCTGGAACGCATAGTCGGAGGCGCCGAACTTGTAGAGGGCCTGCCGCCCGTGGTGGAAGATCACCGCAGCAGCCACGGGCCTGCCCTGGAGACTGGCGGTCACTACGAATCCATGGCCCCGCGCCATCACGTAATGCGTGATGTTCTCAAAGAAGCTCAACGGCTGCGGAGGCAGCCCGTGTCGGCGCCGTGTCTGGCAGTGCAGCTCATAATAGCTCCGAACCGACTCAAGGCTGTTGCTGAATTCCACCACCAGCCGCCCTGCCTCCGCTTTGCGGATAGCGCGCCGCACCGCCCCATCCAGGCGCTGGAAAAGGACCTCCTGTCCCCGCGCAAGCTCGATGACGTGGCCGTAAAACTCCAGCGACGGTGAGGCGCCCTGCCGGTCGTGGTGGCCGCCGCGGCACTCCAGATAGCGCCAGTGCCGTTGCCGGCCTTGCTCCAGCGCCAGTTGGTAGAGTGCCCGGTGATCCTGGCCTTCGACGCCCAGCGGTGGACAAACATCAGTAAATGGAAGAGAGACGCCGCGACGGCCTGTCCAGGGGCTGCACACTTCCATGATCGGAAGCAGTTCCAATTGGCCACCGGCGAAGCGGGCGATATAGGCCGGACGATGTCCATAGGTCTCGTGCAGCACGCGCGCCCAAGCAGCGCTGTGAAATATGGTACTCTCGGGATGCGCCGCCAGCAGTGAGTCCCACTCGGGATGTTGCAGTGGGTTTATCGTGACCGGCTCAGGTGCCGAGGGGCTCGGGCCATTCCAGTTCGCTGTCGCCGGCCACTCGGACCTGCGCCCCCAGCCACTCCAATTTTCGATTTTCAACTTTCAAATCCCTCTCGCCCAACGCCCTTGGTTGCCGCTTATTCGGCCTGTGGAACCGCTGGCTCAGGCGCTCGCCACGCCGTCCTGCCGGCGGGTCGGGATTGGCCGCTTGGCGCGCTTTGGGTTCCCTCTCCCATCCGATGGGAGAGGGCCAGGGTGAGGGCGCATGTCCTTCGCCTTCCGAGCCCCGTTACCGATTGCAAGCCGCCCTGGTTCGGCCTGCGCGAATTGAACCGGACTGCCGTTCTGCTTCAGAGACACCGAAGCGGCTTCCAGGATTCTTACCAACTCCAGCCCTTGGGCGCCGCCGGACAGAGGCGCCTTGCTTTCGCGGATGCAATCCAGGAAGTGCTGGCACTCAGCTTTAAGGGGCTCCTCTTGTTTGATATACGGGGCGTACATGTCGCCGTAATGGTAGGCATACTGGAACTCGGCGAAGGTATCGTAGTGCGGCGGGCGTTCCACGCGGACATCGAAAATACGGATCTTCTCCAGCGGCGCCACGTCGTCATAAACGATCATCCGCTTGCTGCCCACAATGGTCATTTCTCTGATTTTTCTGGGATCGAGCCAACTGCTGTGGACCATCGCCGAACGGTTCTTGGAGAATTGCAGACTCATCGAGGTGACATCCTCCACGCCTTTAGTGACGTGGGCGCTGCCGCGGCAGTTCACACTCAGCGGCGACTCTCCCATCACATAAAGGATGATCGACAGATCGTGGGGCGCCAAATCCCAAGCCACATTGATGTCTTTCTGGAACAACCCCAGGTTGAGGCGCCGCGCCGAGATGTAGCGGATATCGCCGACATCGCCCCATTCGACAATCTCCTTAATCTTCCTGACGGCGGGCGAATAAAGGAAGGTGTGGCCGACCATCAGCACCAGGCCCTTTTTGCTGGCAATCTCGATCAACTCTTCACATTCGACTGAAGAAGCCGCCATCGGCTTTTCGATCAGCGTGTGTTTGCCGGCTAACAGGCTGGCCTTGGCCATCGGGTAGTGCAACTTGACGGCGGTCGCGATGACCACAGCGTCCAGCCCTGCTCCATTGAGCATGTGCCTGAAGTCCGCCTCCCCTTCAACTTCGGGATACAAGGCCCTAAGGTGCCCCAGCCGCTCCTGACTGATATCGCACATCATTTTCAGGCTGCAGTCAGGGAGCGCCCTGAAATTGCGGACGAGGTTGGGGCCCCAGTAGCCACAGCCTACAACTCCGACTTTGATTTGTTTTGTCATACTCCTATCCGAGACCTGGCGCGCGCTGAACCGGTCTGGGAAAAACTGCGTTCAATAGCTCCGCTCCAAAGATTGACCCGTGCTGAGCCGGCCTAGCAGAGGCGTTAGTTTGAACGATCTCTGTTTTCGTTTTAGGTCCCGGGTCTGGACCAGTATCGCCGGGATGGTTTTTGCCAAAATCTTCAGATCCATCCCTAAGGAGCTGTTTCTCGCGTAGTGGATGTCCAATTCCATCATTTGTTCAAAGGTGGTCCTGTTTTTGCCATTGACCTGCCACAAACCAGTCAGGCCCGGCAGCGTCTCAAAGCGCTCGCGATGCCGCGGCAAATAGCGTTCGTATTCGTAGGGCAGACAAGGCCGCGGCCCGACTAGGCTCATTTCACCGCGAAGCACGTTTATCACTTGCGGCAACTCGTCCAGACCGAGGACGCGCATTAAGCGGCCGCAGGGGATGAGCCGCGGATCACCCGCTGAATCCAATTTGGTCATGGGGCAATTAGCCGTCATTAAACTTTCGAAATGTCCCTGATGCATGCCGCTGTCGGCGTTGACCACCATCGTCCGAAACTTCAAGCACCTGAACCTCCGTCCCAAAAAGCCAATGCGGTGCTGGGTGAAAATGGCAGGGCCGGGCGAGAGGATCTTGATGGCCGCCACGATGAGCAACCCCAAGGGGAACAACAACGGCGCCACCAGGAGGATGCAGAAGAGGTCCAGCGCTCGCTTCCTGGCCGGAACGGTCTTGGCGGCAGACTGGCCGCGCAAGGTCGGGAGGTTTTCTGCGCCAGGGCAATTCATGGCTGATGAAGTCGTTCTCGAGGTCATGGGATCAGGTGTTATGTCTATAGAAAGGCGGTGCTGCGTTGGAGAGACTCCAAGTTTAGTACAGTCACGTATCATATCGTTACATCGGTCACGTAGGTGCGCCGCCCGGGCCGCCCTTGTAACTCATTCCAATCAAAATTGAAGGGTGCGCCCGTCCGTATAAAGCTCCGCACTTGTATGGCGCTCCATACATTACGAACAATTCCATTATTCTCTGGCACAACCACTTAGGTGGGAGGCCCTGCTTTTTCTTACTGCGGGTTCAAGCCGCTGCCAATGTGGGCATCAGGTCTGCCACACGCCTGTTCTCCACGGACAATGAGTTGCGGTCCACTTCTGCCAAGGTGCTTCTGCCCAGAAAATCAAGCAGGATTTGCACGCGCTGTTTGGCCGGCATGACTCGCAGAACGACGCCTGATGATCCCAGGAACGCGCCTTCGGCCACCGTAACTTCCGCTCCGGGAAATATCCGGTCCTGGATTGGCATCGGCTCTCCTGCCTCAAAGCACTGCCGCAACTCGTCGATCACAGCGTCCGGCACAGACGGGATTCGTCGTCCGAAATGGACCATGCTGCCGATGCCCGTCACGTAACGAATGTCGTTCAACTGGTCGCCAATCGCGCAACGAACAAAAATGTAACAAGGGAACAGCGGCTCAATCACTCGCACTACGCCGCGCCGCGTTGCGCGCTCCAGGCGCAGCCTGGGATTAAACACCTCCAGCCCCAACTGCTGGGCCAGACTGGCGGCGGCAATGTGTTCGTGTTTCGGCTGCGTCCGGGCGCAATACCACGCTGGTTCATCTATAAGGGTTTGTATTGACAACAGGTTGCTTTTCATAACTCATTAACTCTTACCACCAACTGTGGATTTGAGTATCGGGGCGGAGGGCGATTTCGGTCCGAGGAAAACCCCGAAAATCTCCCCGGATAACCCCGTGACTTGACGAACCAGCTTTCGAGCCTTTCGGGAGTTCCCTCCCCTCTGCTGCGGAAATGAGATACTCTCCCGCAGCCTTTGGGCTGCGAAGTTCAAGAGCTCTTAAGTACATCATTGTCATACCTCTTGGATGTAGCAGTCTGCATACCGTGAACGGTTCTCGCGAATTTGCGCAACCCACTCTACCCCTGTGACTTACATAAGACGCCTGCTCGTGGCCTCCCAGGATGGCCGAATGTCGGTTGTATTCCTCTTCGTCACGCCTTTTCCCGCTTCTAACATAACAAATTCATGATCAACGGGTTGCATCCGAAAAGACCGTGTTTCGTCGTTTTCGGCTATAAATCAACACAAAGCGCCAGAATCAGGACCTCGGCCAGCGCGATACACAAAAGGTTTTTGGGGCCGTGGACCTTTACCGACCCAGATTTTATTACGCGCATGGGCAAGTGCTCGAGGGCCAGAGCTCAGCAATTCTCATTATGGCCGCTTCGATCCGCGCCGGGCAGTCTTGGGACTTACGGCTTCCTTACGCCTCCTTACGGGTTACCTTACGGGTTGGAACTCAAAAACAACCCACGTTTATGCACCTCCTTACGGGTTTACCGGATGAAACGAGAGCCGTTCCGCGTTTCGCATTGCCATGTACGCCTCAATTCGCATCCCGGTGAACCACTGGCTCAACGCCTTCGCCGCCGCGCGCAGATCCTCCTCCTGGGCTGCAAGGCAGCGGTCCGGATCCGTGCCCAGGAGGTGAGCGTAGTAAGCACAGCCGTAGTGCCCGAACAGAACGATGCGCTCGATTTCGTGCGCCTTAACCAGGAAATGGAGTTGGTCGCGAGCCGCAGAGTGCGGGATCATCAGCGACACGTCCCGCATTACCAGCCACAGGGGCCCGCCAGGGACTGCGAAGCGGTCGTAACGCGGGATGCGCAGCCCTTCGTGGCAGAACTCGTCGAACGCTTCGCCCCACCGTCCGTCGCTGCAGTAGATAGCCATCGCGCCGATGCGCTCGGGGTTCCAGGGATGGGTGCTGATAAAGGGCGCGTGTTCCATTTCGCAGTCTCAACGTGCATAAATTGCAGACTCTCCTAAAGCGAACTCATTCGGAACTTTCCAGCGACATTGAGCAACGTATCGGTGTACTAAGCTTTCCAAACCTGGCCGGGTTGAGTTTTCACCACGGCCATCGCGTTCCGAGTGTCCACAATGCAGTGCGACCAATCGGCCAACTCCTGGTAGTTGATCGCCCGGTGGTTAGTGGCGATGACAACTACATCCCGGCTTTGGACGGTCTGACGGTCCCAGGCCACCGAGCGTGTGCCGGCCCAGTGCGGATGCTCGCGCGTTGGGCGAATCACCGGCACGTGAGGATCATAGTAGCCCACCTCGGCCCCAAGCCCCTGCAGCAGGTCCATTAGCGCGTAGCTGGGAGATTCGCGTTCATCGTCCACGTTGGGCTTGTACGCCAACCCCAAAATCAGCACCTTCGAGCCGTTGACCGCCTTTCGTTGAGCATTGAGGGCCGCGCTGACGCGCTGGAGAACGTACTCAGGCATCGCCGAATTGATCTCGCCGGCCAATTCGATGAAGCGCGTATGTTGGCTGTACTCACGCGCTTTCCAGGTCAAATAAAAGGGATCGATCGGAATGCAATGGCCACCCAGCCCGGGTCCGGGATAGAACGCCATGAAACCGAACGGTTTGGTCCTTGCCGCCTGGATGACTTCCCAAATATCAATGCCCATCGCCGCATAGACTACTTTCAATTCGTTTACCAGCGCGATGTTCACGCTGCGGAAAGTGTTCTCAAGCAGTTTGGTGGCTTCGGCGGCGCGGCAGGAACTCACCGGCACCAAAGTTTTGACCGCCATCGAATATAGCGCCTCGGCCCGCTGCAGGCAGGCAGGGGTGTACCCGCCGACGACCTTCGGGATCGAGGCCACTTTGCTTTCGGGATTGCCGGGGTCCTCGCGCTCGGGCGAGAATGCCAAATGGAAACCGGTGCCCGCCTTCATCCCCGAGCCGGCCTCGAGCACCGCCCGCAGATCTTCATCGGTTGTCCCGGGATAAGTCGTGGATTCCAGAATGACTAAGGCTCCTCTCTGCAGGTGCGGCGCGATGCTTTTGCCCGTGTTTACGATATAGGAAATGTCCGGTTCACGGTTCTTGCTCAGCGGCGTGGGCACGCAAATAATCACCGCCTGCACCTGCGCGACCCGCGAGAAATCGGCGGAGGCGCAGAAACGCTCCTGTTTGAGCAGTTCACCGATAGCTTCCGAGGGAATGTGCTGGATGTAACTCCGTCCCTGGTTGAGCAAGTCAACCTTCTTCGCATCCACATCCAGGCCGACGACCCTAACGCCCGAGCGGGCGAATTGAATGGATAATGGCAGGCCCACGTAACCCAGGCCGACGATGGCGATGGTTGTGGTGGCTGGCGGTGGGTTGAGGGCCTGCCGGCGGCCTGCTGGCGACCAGTCGGAATTCATCAGCGTTGCGGCTTGAGAGGATCGACTTTCCACCGACGAATGTCCAGGGTCAGTGGCCGGCGTGTGCGGATTGGGTGTGTTCACGAAAGTTGGGTAATTGTTTTCACCAAGTCGTCATTCTCCGGCTTCACGGCAAAGGCTTCGGGCTTCGGACTCTGGACTTTGCCAACTGTTCCCGCCATTTCTCCACGCGCTCTTTGATGCCCTTCTCCAGCCCTTGCTCGGTCGGCTGGTAATATCGTTTGTCGGCGCCCAGATAATCCTGCGCGACGAAATGATCGGGATGATTGTGGGCATACTCGTAGCCTTGGCCGTGACCCAGCCGTTTGGCCCCAGCGTAGTTGCCATCGCGCAAATGCTCGGGCACCGCCAGCGTCCGGCCCGATTCCACGTCTTTTAGCGCGCCGTCAATGGCCACAATCGTGCTGTTGCTCTTGGGCGCAGTGGCGATGTAAAGCGCTGCCTCGGCCAGCGGGATGCGCGCTTCGGGCCAGCCGATGAATTCGGCCGCTTGAAACGCGGCGTTGGCCAGCACCAGCGCCATCGGGTCGGCCAGGCCCACGTCTTCGGCCGCATGAATCACAATCCGCCGCGCGACGAAGCGCGGGTCCTCGCCGGCATGAATCATTTTGGCCAGCCAATACAGCGTCGCGTCGGGGTCGCTCCCCCGCATGGATTTGATGAACGCCGAAATCGTGTCGTAATGGGCGTCCTCATCGTCGTACACGATGGCTTTTTTCTGGATGCTTTGCTCGGCGACAGCAAGATCGAGGTGAATGACCCCGTCTTGGCCCGGCGGAGTGGTCAGCGCGGCGATTTCCAACGCGTTCAAAGCCTTGCGAGCATCGCCGTCGGACAGTTTAGCCAGATGCGCCAACGCCGCCTCGTCCGCCTGAAGCGGCAGATCGCCCAGCCCGCGGTCCTTGTCGCTCAACGCGCGCTCAAGCAGAACCTGAAGTTCCTCTTGTGCCAATGGCCGCAACTCAAAGACTTGCGAGCGCGAAACCAGCGGCGAGTTGACGAAGAAAAACGGATTGTGTGTCGTCGCTCCGATCAGTCGCACCCTACCGCCCTCGACATCGGCCAATAGCACGTCCTGTTGCGCCTTGTTAAACCGATGGATCTCGTCAATGAACAAGATCGTGGATTGTCCTTTGTTCTCCAGTCGGTTGGCAGCCAGGGAAAGCACTCGCCGCATGTCGGCTACGTTCGATTCGACCCCGCTAAGCCGCTCGAATTTGCACCCCGCTAAGCCGCTCGAATTTGCTCTTGGTTTGGCGCGCGATGATTTGCGCCAGCGACGTCTTGCCCGTGCCCGGCGGCCCGTAGAGAATCAACGATTGAATTCGGTCCGCTTCAATGGCGCGGCGCAACAGTTGGTCTGGCCCCAGCAGGTGCGATTGACCGACGAATTCGTCCAAAGCGCGCGGCCGCATCCGGGCCGCCAGCGGCTGATGTCGCCGGGCCTCCGAGGCGGGGGCGGCCACCGGTGCCTGCGCGGCCTGCTCGGCAAACAAATCGTCCCGCGGCATGGGGCAATGGTAACAGCCTGCGGACGTTTTGCCTAAAACAAAAAGGCTGCGATGACGTAGCCGCCGACGTCAGTCGGCGCTGATCTGGCCCCAGTGCATAATCGCGCCGACTGACGCCGGCGGCTACCTGAACAGTTACGATCCATCCATTCACCTATCCATCACGCGCCACGCCATCATTCCAATTGAAAAAAACCCCGCCATTGCCGTGTGCAACAGTTCCTTTGAACTTATTAGAAACAGGTGGGACCCGTTGAATTGCTTTCGACTTCCAGTGAAGGCCTGTCGGCCACAACCGCAACTAAGCCCCTCGACTTTTTTAACTACGGTTCAAGGACATAGTTTCTTATCACGAGCATAGGCAGGGTAAATTCGTCAAACCCTTCTTCCAAAGAACCTGCGCTCCGGCCTGACCCACGTGCGCGCGGTGCGCTTCACCGGCACAAATTATGGATCAATCATTCTCGTTTCTCAAGGAAAAAATTCTCGCAAACAAGGAAAAAATTCTTGCATCTCGACCGGCCTTCAATCCGACCGGGAATAAATTTTGCTGCTCTCGCTCTCCGTTCTTGCTGTTGTCAGGCCGCAGGGAGAACCTCCCGCGCCTCTGAACTCCGGGTCTCACTCCAA
>WNGJ01009259.1_pt1 | contig 10486 bp, 8 predicted proteins | sample 5400611 | NCBI WGS metagenome assembly WNGJ01 (sample SAMN13153375, study PRJNA577476) | soil metagenome | isolation source: 40 cm soil or saprolite under Garry oak tree replicate 1 | place: USA:California | collected 2016-06-15
CCTGGCACTTCCGCGACACGCACGTTCGGCCGACGGAGGACGAGATGGTCGACGCCTCGCGCGAAGGCGTCCGCATCGCAATTGCGCGCGGGGTCACCGCGGTACACGACAAAGACGGCTGGCTCCGCGCGCTCGGCGTCTGGCAGCGCCTCCGCGAAGAAGGCCATCTCAACCTGCGCGTCTGGCAATCCATTCCCGCGGAACAAGTTGACGAGCTCGCCGACCTGCGAATCCGCAGCGGCTTCGGCGATGACCTCGTCCGCATCGGCTACCTGAAGACGTTCATGGACGGCACGCTCGGCTCGCAGACGGCACGCATGCTCGACGGCACGGGCGTCGAGATCACGAGCAGGGACCAGCTCGCGCAGATCATCCGCCGCGGCGCGCACGCAGGCCTCCCCGTCGCGGTGCACGCGATCGGTGACCTCGCGAACCGAGAAGCGCTCGATGCCTTCGAGGAGACGCACGCCGAGTGGCAACCGCTCGGCCTCCGGCACCGCATCGAGCACGCACAGGTGCTTGCACCCGAGGATCTCCCCCGCTTCGCCGGGCTCGGGATCGCCGCGTCGGTTCAGTTCAGCCACGCGCCGTCCGACCGCGACCTCGCCGACCGCTTCTGGGGGACAGAGACCGAAGGCGCGTACGCCTATCGCTCGCTCCGCGACTCCGGCGCCGTCCTCGCGAACGGCTCCGACGCGCCGATCGAGGAGCTCGATCCCTGGGCAGGCGTCTGCGCCGGCGTGCTGCGAACGATCGACGACCGGGGGCCCTGGCACCCCGAGCAGCGTCTGACCCTCGACGAGGTACTGCAGGCGACGACGGTCACTCCGGCCTGGCTCTCGCGTGACGAGCATCGCCGGGGCAAGCTCCTCCCCGGTTTCCTCGCAGATCTGGTCGTCCTCGACCGCGACCCGTACGAGCTCGAGCCCGAGCAACTACCCGAAGTCAACGTCGTCGCCACGATGCTCGGTGGTCGCTGGACACACAATCCGCCGCCATGGGAAGATCGCTTGGGGTAATTCCAAGAGCAGGAGGGCGTCCTCGATGGAGGCTGGCTCGGTTTCCTCATCCTTCGACCGGTTGCGGGTGCACTCGATTGGGCTGCCGCAAGTTCTGTTCCAGTCGATCACCCACATGGCACCCGCTGCAGCGGTCGCCTACTCGATCTACATCTCGGTGCCGTTCTCGCGTCAGGCGCTCGCGCTGTCAGTGCTGCTGGCGCTGGTTGCCTGCCTCTGTGCGGCTACCGCGATCGGCCAACTCGCCAAGCTCGAGCCTTCGGCGGGTGGCCTCTACGCCTACGCGGCCCGCTCGCTCGGGCCGTGGGCCGGATTCAACGTGGCCTGGCTTTTCATCCTGTTCGAGCCACTAGTCGCGCCGTTCCTCTATCTCGAGTTCGGCTGGGCGATGCGCGAGGTGATGTCAAGCGAGGCCGGCTGGCACTGGTCCGGCCAGTGGGTCCTCTGGGCGCTGCTGATGGCCGTGATCGTCTTCCTACTGACGTATCGCGATATCCGCATCTCCACGACGGCGGGCGTCATTCTCGGCGCCTTCGAGATCGTGGTCTTCGGAGCGCTTGCCGTGTGGATGCTGCTTTCGAATACAAGCCACCTCAACCTGCAGCCGTTCAACCCGCATCACGCGGTCGGAGGCTGGAACGGTGTCTTCCGCGGGATGGTCTTCGCGATCCTCGCCTTCATCGGGTTCGAGGCGGCTGCCCCACTCGGCGAAGAGGCGAAGCACCCGCGCCGCGCAATTCCGCGCGCGGTCGTCGGCTCGGCGCTCTTGATCGGCCTCTTCTACGTCCTGGCGGCGTACGCGTGGGTGTTCGGCGCCGGCTTCAACACGTTCGTCGACCAGGCAACGGGCGCCGACCCGTGGCGCGCTCTCGGCAAGGCGTTCTGGGGCGGAGCCTGGGTGCTGGTGTTCCTCGCGATCTGCAACTCGATCGCGGCGAACTCGAACGCCGCGGTCAATGCGGCCACGCGAGTCTTCTATGCGCTCGCGCGCAACCGGCTGGCTCCGCGGCCGCTGGGACGCACGCATCCCGAGTACAAGACGCCGTACATCGCGATCGTCTGGATGAGCATCTTCGCGGTCGTGCTCGCACTGCTGCTCGGCTGGAAGTGGGGACCGCTCGTCGGGTTCGCCCTGATCGCGACGCTCGCGGTGATCGTCGTCGTCATCGTCTACATCCTCAGCTGTCTCGGTTGCATCTGGCACTACTGGACGAAGCGCCGCGCCGAGTTCAACTGGTTCCTGCACGGCCTCGTTCCGGCCGCAGGCGCGGTCCTGTTCTTCTTCCCGCTCTACTACGAGTACGTCAAGTTCCCACCGACGTACCCGATCAAGTACGCGAACTGGGTCGCGCTCGGCTGGGTCGTAGTCGGCATCGCACTCACGTTCTTCCTCTACGCCCGCTACCCGGACCGGCTGCGTGACATGGACCGGGTCTACGTCGAAGACGAGACAGTCGCAGCGGTGCCGGCGTAGATGGCGATCGCGGTCGACCACAGGATCGGCCGTGACGAGATCATCTGGGCGTTCGGGCCCGATCTCGAGCCTGTGCTCGAGGTCGAGCCCGGCGCGACTGTCACCTTCGAGACGAACGACTGCTTCACCGGGCAGATCAGCTCGGAAGACGACCTCGTCACGGAGATCGACTTCGGGCGCGTCAACAGCGCGACAGGGCCCGTCGCCGTCAAAGGGGCCGAGCCCGGCGACTCGCTCGTCGCGGAGATCGTGGACGTGCGACCGATCGACGTCGGCTTCGCCTGCCTGATCCCCGGCTTCGGGCAGCTGATCGACCGTGTCCAGGCACCCGTGACTCGACTGTTCCGAGTCGAGGACGGCTGGATCCAGATGAACGAGCGCGTCCGCTTTCCGGCCCGGCCGATGGTCGGCGTCGTCGGCGTGGCGACCGACGGGGAAACCCTCGGCAACGGCCTCGCCGGACGCCACGGCGGGAATCTCGACGACCACCTGCATGGGAAGGGCGCCCGCATGTACTTCCCGGTGCGGCAGGCCGGCGGAATGTTCGCCGTCGGCGACATGCACGCCTCGATGGGCGACGGCGAGATCTGCTTCACGGGCGTCGAGATCGCCGGCGAGGTCGACATCCGCTTCGACCTGTTGAAGGGGAAGCAGGGCACCTGGCCCGTGACGGAGCTCCCGGACCGCTGGATCCCTCACGCGACGGCTGACGACTACGGCGACGCCCTGAGGCTCGTCTCGGAGGAGGCCGCCCGGCTGCTCGTAGACGAATGGGGCTTCTCGATCGAGGACGCCTTCATCTTCCTGTCCGTGGCCTGCGATGTCGGCGTCGCCCAGGCCTGCAAGCCCGCGCCCGGATTCGGGACGATCGCGCGCTTCGCGATCCCCAAGATCGAGGCGACCCCTCGACCCTTCCGTACGTGACTACAATTCGGAAAGCAATGCGAACCATGAACCCCGTTCACGAGTCCACGTCGTGCGCCGTCGCAGCGTGTGCGGAGATCATCGGCGCGAAGTGGACGGCGCTCCTCGTGCACGACCTGTCCGAGGGGGCCCGGCGGTTCACCGAGCTCGAACACTCCTGCGCCGGAATCAGCCCGCGCACGCTCTCGGAGCGCCTGCGCGCGCTCGAGGACGAAGGGCTCGTCCTCCGCCGGAGCTACGCGGAGTCGCCGCCTCGCGTCGAGTACGAGCTGACGGCAAAGGGCGACGCGTTGCTGCCGATCATCGAGGAGATGCGGCGGTTCGGTCATGCGTTTCTGACCGACTGCGCGTAGCCCACTCGGGCTCCGCCCAGAGCTTCACGAGCTCGACGATCGTCGCCGCCGACGTGGCCATGTCCTGAACCGACGCCCACTCCAGCACGGAGTGGAACTGGTGCGCACCGGTGAAGATGTTCGGCGTGAGCAATCCGCGCGCGCTCAACATCGCGCCGTCTGTGCCGCCCCGGATCGGCTCGCGCCACGGCTCCATGCCGGTGCGCCGCGCGGCTTCATCCGCGGCCTCGGTCACCGCCGGCTCGGCGTCGAGGAACTCTTTCATGTTGCGGTAGCTCTCCTCCACGGTCACGGTGACCTGCGCGCGCGGCTCCTCCGCGGCGAGGTCGTCCGCGAGTGAGCGGAGGAGCTGCTCGTGCTCCTCGAGCTTGCCGGCGTCGAAGTCACGCGCGATGAAGCGCAGCTCGGCCTCGGCAGTTGTGCCCGCGATCCGCGTCGGATGAACGAATCCCCGGCGCCCTTCCGTCGTCTCCGGCGAAAGGTCGTCCTGAGGAAGACGCTCGACGATCCGCGCCGCGAGCTTGATCGCATTCACCATCTTTCCTTTCGACGTGCCGGGATGGACGCTGTGCCCCTCGATTCGAATTCGCACCTCCGACGCCGAAAACGTCTCGTCGTCGATGCGGCCGATCTCCGAGCCGTCGAGGGTGTACGCGAAGTCGGCGCCGAACTCCTCGATGTCGAAATGGTCGACGCCGTGCCCTACTTCCTCGTCGACAGTGAAGCCGACACGGATGGGAGCGTGCTCGATCTCGGGGTGCGCCGCGAGGTACGCGACCGCGCCCATGATCTCGGCGACGCCTGCCTTGTCGTCCGCTCCGAGCAACGTCGTGCCGTCCGTCGTGACGATGTCGTGCCCGATCCGCTCGGCGAGGATCGGGTTCTCGCTCGGACGCAGGATCTTGCGCGGGTCGCCGGGCAGCACGATGTCGCTGCCGTCGTAGTCGCGGATGACCTGCGGCCTGACATTCGTGCCGGATTCGTCCGAGCTGGTGTCCACGTGCGCGATCAGCCCAACCGTCGGGCCCGACGTACCCCGCACCGTCGCAAAGACGTAACCGTGCTCGGTGAGCTCGACGTCCTCCAGCCCGATCTCGCGCAGCTCGTCGGCGAGCATCTTGGTGAGATCGAGCTGCTTCGCCGTGCTCGGGTACGTCTCGGAGTCGTCATCCGACTGTGTATCGACCTGGACGTAGCGCAGGAAGCGGTCGAGTACGTCGTCTCCGAGCTCGGCGGCGATCGGCGTCGGATAGCGGGAGTCAGGCAAGCGCGGCCAGGCCTCGGTAAAGCTCCGACGCGGCGGCGACGGCACGGTCGATGTCTTGGACTCGCAGCCGCTCGTTCGGCGAGTGGACGTTGCTCTCGCGCAGAGCGAAGCCGGTGCCGATCGTGGGAATTCCTTTCGCGGCCAGGGCAGGGTAGATCGGCAGCGTTCCGCCGACCCGTACGAGCAGCGGGCGCACGCCCGTCGACTTCTTGAACGCCTCCAGGCCGAGTTGGATCGCAGGCGAGTCCGGTGAGAACACGCCGGGCGCTGCGGAGTTCTCGCGGATGAGCTCCACCTCTGCCGTATCGGGCGTCGCGGCGCGGATGAGCTTCTCCACCGTCGCGGCGATCGTCTCCGGATCCTGACCCGGCGCGAGGCGAATGGTGAACCGCGCCTCGGCCTCGACGATCAGCGTCGTATTTACGAACTCGGGCTTGCCGCCGCGAATGCCGTTCACGTCGAGCGAGGGCTCCGCCCACGTTCGGTCGTAGAACTCGTCCGCCGCCTTGGCGTCGAGGGGGGTCGCATCTGCCTCGTCGAGGATCTCCCAGCCCTTCGGAAGGCTCTTGAGGCTGTCGACCTCGACCTGGCTCAGCGGTGCGCGGCCGACGCGGAGCTGGTCGGGCAACAGCCCGTCGCGCGGGATCACCGCCGACAGTCCTTGCATCAACACATGAATTGCGTTGAGTGCCGCACCGCCGTAGTACCCGGAATGCATGTCGCGCTCGCCCGTCTTCACCTTCAGATGGAAGGCGACGAGGCCGCGTGTCGCGAGCATGAACTCAGGCTGTTCGGGTCGCGTCATGCCGCCGTCGAAGATGATGCAAGCGTCCGCGCCGCGCTCGTCAGCGTCGATGAAGTCGACGATCGAATGGCCGCCGATCTCCTCCTCGCCGTCGCAGGCGACGCGGATGTTGACCGGCAAGGCCTTGTCGCGGTGCAGTAGTTCGGCCGCCTTCAGGAGCGTGTAGAGCTGGCCCTTGTCATCGGCGATGCCGCGCGCGTAGTACCAACCGTCACGCTCGTCGAGCTCGAACGGCGGTGACTCCCAGAGGTCGAGCGGCGCCGGCGGCTGAACGTCGAAGTGGCCGTAGATCATCACGGTCGGCGCGGCGGCGCCGTTCGTGTTCGCCGGAATGTCGCCGATCACGAGGTCACGCTCGCCCATCGGGACAAGCTCGGCCTCGCCTCCGATGCGCTTGACGAAGTCGCGCACCCACTCCGCCGCGCGGCGCACGTCGTCCTGGTGTGCGGGATCCGCGCTCACCGAAGGGATCGCGATGAACTCGCGCAGTTCTTCCAACCAAGCCTGCTCCACGGCAGGCGAGTCTAGTTACAGGCTAGGCGACTTCGCGCAGCTTGACCGCGTCCGCCAGGGCCCGAAGCTTCTTCAGGCTCTGGTTCTCGATCTGCCGGATGCGCTCGCGCGTGACGTTGAACGTCCGCCCGACCTCGTCCAGCGTCCTCGGATGCTGGCCGTCGAGTCCGTAGCGGAGCTCGAGCACCTGCCGCTCCCTGCTCGACAGCGTCCCGAGGATCTTCCGTAGCGTCTCCTTGCGCATCGTGATCTCGGCCTCCTCGTCCGGGAGAGGCAGGTTGGCGTCGGTGAGGAAGTGGCCGAATTCGGACTCGTCCTCGTCGCCGACCGGCTTCTCGAGCGAGACCGGTGTCTGCGCGCTGCGGCGGATGTGTTCCACCTCGTCGGGTGTGAGGTCGAGGTCCTTGCCGATCTCGGCGGCCGTCGGCTCGCGGCCGAGCTCGGCGCGGAGCTTTCGCTCGGAGCGGACGATCTTGTTGAGCTTCTCGACGACGTGGACAGGCATGCGGATCGTGCGTGCCTTGTCGGCAAGCGCCCGGGCGACCGCCTGGCGGATCCACCACGTCGCATAGGTCGAGAACTTGAACCCCTTGCGGTAGTCGAACTTCTCGGCGGCGCGAACGAGGCCGATCGTCCCCTCCTGGATCAGATCGAGGAACGGCAAGCCCTGGTTGCGGTACTTCTTGGCGATCGAGACGACAAGACGAAGGTTGGCCTCGACCATCTCCTGCTTCGCGCAGTGGTCCCCGCGCTCGATCCGCTTCGCCAGCTCGACCTCCTGAGCGGCGGTGAGGAGATCGACCTTGCCGATGTCCTTGAGGAAAAGCTGGAGAGCATCGGTCGACACCTCACGAGGCTCTTCGGCCTGCTGCTCTTCTTCCTCGGCGGCGACGACCTCGATCTGGAGCTCCTCGAGAGCGTGGTAGAAGTCGTCGATCTGGGCCGGCTCGAGATCGAGCTCGTCGAGCGCGACGGCGATCTCGTCGGCGCTCAGGTGCCCGTGCTCGCGCCCGGCCTCCAGAAGCGCTTTCGCGTCATCCGTCTCCAGTAGATCGGTGACGGTCTTCGGTGGTGCGACGGCTACCTCGGTTGCGCTCACTCCGTTCCCCCCTCCGGGACGGCGTTTTAGCGATGCCGCACTGTGCCAGCTAGGTCGGACGGGCGCCATAGGCCGAACGGCTCATCTTTGTGCGGACTGGTCCTAGAGTCTAGGGGTTTCGACCTGCCTTAAGAAGCGTTTCGGCCCTCTTTCCAAGGAGTGTCTTTGGGCCTTGCGCACGGGCGAGGGCCAGCTCGCGACGAGCACGAGGCATGTCTCCGAAGTAGATGAGCAGGAGTCCAAGGTGGAATCGTACCGTCTGGGCGTGCGGAAACCGGCGCGCCAGCGGGCCGAGACGCGAGAAGGCCGCGGCCGGCCGGTCCTTGTCGTAGAGCCCGACGGCCGCGGCAGTCAGCGCCTCGGGGTCGTCCGGGGCTGCCTGAACCGCCGCGAGAAACTCGCGCTCCGCGGAGACAGGACGCAAGACCTGCTGGTAGGCCAAGCCCCGCAGCAAGTGCGCCTGGACGACCGTCGTGACGCGCGCGAAGCTCGGCACGAAGGGGGGCAGGCCCGGCGGGGTGCCGGGATGCCGGAGATCCTGCGCGCGGACGGCCGAAGGAGAATCAGGCTGGACCCGCTCCGCAGCCTGCCAGGCGCGCGTCGCGTCGGCCTGCTGCCCGGAGAGCGCGAGAGCAAGCCCGAGCTCGAGCTGGACGAGCGCACTGTGCGGATAGTGGGCCGCGAGGATCCGCAGCCTGCGTGCCGTGCCAGCCGGCCACGCTTTCAAGGCCTCGCGCACCTGCCGCGCGACCTCCGGGCGCGCCGTCGGATCCGAGGCGAACGGCGGAGGCTTGCTCGCGTGCCGCTGGACGTCGCTTCGCGTTGCGAGCGTCACGCCGACCACGGTTCCCGCGGCGGCCAGGGCGGCGAGCCCGACGACGATCCAGACCCGGCCTCGCGCGCTCATCTCGGGCGACGCTAGCTCACGCGAGCAAAGCTATATTTCCTATAGCGATGCCGACGTATCGAGAGCTCCTGCAGCAGACCCGGTCCGAGATCTCGGAGATCGACGCGAACCAGGCCCGTGAGCGGATCGAGTCCGGTGAGCCCGTCGTCGTCGACGTCCGGGAGCAGGACGAGTGGGACGAGGGTCACATCCCGGGTGCCGTCCATGTGCCGCGAGGTCATCTCGAGTCCCGGATCGAGCGCCTGGCCCCGGACCCCGTCCGTCCCGTCGTCGTCTACTGCTCGGCCGGCAACCGCTCGGCCTTCGCCGCCAAGACGCTCGCGGAGCTCGGCTACGAGGACGTCGTCTCGCTCGCTGGCGGCTTCACCGACTGGAAGCGCAACGGATTCCCCGTGCAGCTCCAGGCCGGACTGGACGTCCCGCAACGCGCGCGTTACAGCCGCCATCTCCTGATCCCCGAGGTCGGCGAGGAAGGGCAGCTGAAGCTGCTCGACTCGAAGGTCCTGCTCGTCGGCGCAGGCGGTCTCGGCTCACCGGCGTCGCTCTACCTCGCCGCCGCCGGTGTCGGCCGCATCGGAATCGTCGACGCGGATGTCGTCGACGAGTCGAACCTGCAACGCCAGATCGTCCACTCGACCGAGTCGCTCGGCGAGCCGAAGGTCGATTCCGCCAAGCGCGCGATCGAGGCGCTCAACCCAGACGTCGAGGTCGTCCCCTACCAGGAACGCCTCAGCTCGGAGAACATCGAGCGCATCCTGGCCGACGGCTGGGACGTGATTGTCGACGGCGCCGACAACTTCCCCACCCGCTACCTCGTCAACGACGCGTCGGTGTGGCACAGGATTCCGGTCGTCCACGGTTCGATCTACCGCTTCGAAGGACAGGTGACGGTTTTCAAGCCGTACGAAGGCCCGTGTTACCGCTGCCTCTTCCCCACGCCGCCGCCGCCCGAGCTCGCGCCGTCGTGCGCAGAAGGCGGCGTGCTCGGGGTGTTGCCCGGCGTGATCGGCTCGCTGCAGGCGAGTGAGGCGCTCAAGCTCGCGCTTGGGATCGGTGAGCCGCTGATCGGCCGGCTGCTGCTGTTCGACGCGCTCACGGCGGCGTTCGACGAGGTGAAGCTGCGGCGCGACCCGGACTGCCCGGTCTGCGGTGAGCAGCCGACGATCACCGAGTACCTGGATTACGTCGAGTTCTGCTCGGGCACGAGGGAGCCCGCGTGACCAAAGTCAGGATCCCGCCCACTCTTCGCGAGCAGGCAGGAGGACAGCGCGAGCTTGCCGCCGAAGGCGACACGGTTCGCGAGCTGCTCGAGGACCTGATGGGACGGTTTCCCGGGCTGCGCACGCAGCTCGTCGAGGACGGTGACATCGCACCGTTCGTCAACGTCTACCTCGAGGGCGAGGACGTACGCACACTCGACGGGCTCGAAACCGAGGTCCGTCCCGGCTCGACAGTGATCCTGCTGCCGGCCATGGCCGGCGGTTGATGACGTCGGTCCAGAAGCTCTACGGCGAGTTCTGGGCAGGCGAAAGCGCACTCGACTCCCAATTGCAAGCCAGCCTCGGGCCGCGCGGCACGGAGTGGCTCTTCGAAGCTTTCTCAGCGCTCGGGCCGAAACCCGGTCAGCTGATCGTCGACGTGGGCGCACGCGACGCCGTCCACGCGATCCGTCTCGTGCGTGAACACGGGCTGCGTGCGATCGCCGTAGATCCGGTGCCGCGCCACATCGAGCTTGCTCGGCGGGCAGTGACGGAAGCAGACGTCGGGGACGACGTCGAGGTCGTCGAAGCCGGAATCGAAGCGATGCCGATCGCGGACGCTGTCGCCGATTGGATCTGGTGTCGCGACGTCCTCGTCCACGTCGATCTTGCGCAAGGGTTCGCGGAATGCGCGCGGATCCTCCGACCGGGCGGGCGGATGCTTGCCTACGTCACCTGCGCGACCGACTCGCTCGAGCCTCGTGAAGGCGGAGAGTTGTTCGACGCGCTCGCGATCGTTCCCGAAAGCGTCGATCCGAGCGCCGTCGAGTCACGTGCGGAAACGGCGGGCCTGACTCTCGAGGCGGCCATTCCGCTCGGGGGCGAGTGGCGCGAGCGCATGATCGAAGACGGATCGTGGGACCCGG
>WNGJ01010057.1_pt1 | contig 10486 bp, 4 predicted proteins | sample 5400611 | NCBI WGS metagenome assembly WNGJ01 (sample SAMN13153375, study PRJNA577476) | soil metagenome | isolation source: 40 cm soil or saprolite under Garry oak tree replicate 1 | place: USA:California | collected 2016-06-15
CGTCGCGGTGGACGATGCCGCGCTCGTGAAGGTAGCGGAGGATGCCCAGGATCTGGCGGGCGATGAGGCGCGCTTCGGGCTCGTCGATGCCGATGCGGGCGGAGAGCGGCTCGCCTTCGATGAGCTCCTGGGCGAGGTAGAGGCGCAGGGAAGGGCCCTCGCCCTCGCGGAAGGAGTCGATGAAGCGGGGAATCTGCGGATGCGAGACGGCGGCGAGGAGGCGGGCTTCACGCTCGAAGGCATCGAGATGTTGGGCGGTGGGGACGAGCGCGAAGACGAGCTCCTTGAGCGCGACCATGCCCGCCGGCCCTTCGGCCCGGTAGGTCCGGCCGTGAGGGGATTGGGCCAGGACCGAGAGAACGCGGAACGCCCCTGCGCGCGCAGCGGCGCCGCACGCGGTACAGCGGTTTCCGCCGGCCAGGGGAGCGGAGCAGGACGGGCACGACACCAGGTCCATCGGGCGATGATCGCACCGCGGGCCGTCCGCTCCAGTTTCCCGCCGCCGTGGATCAGGGCGCGCCGAGGTGCTCGCGCAGGCGCGAGCGAGTGCGCGAAGTGGACGTTGTCGTCAGTGATCCCGTGGATGAGGAGCAGCGGGCGCTCGAGCCTGGCCGCGTGCGTGAGCGCGCTCGTCGCCTTGTAGCCCTCGGCGTTCTCCTGCGGCGTCTTCATGTACCGCTCCGTGTACGCGGTGTCGTAGAGCGTCCAGTCGGTGACCGGCGCCCCGGCGATCGCCGCCTTGAACACTTCGGGATGAAGCAACGCCGCCATCACCGAGAAGTACCCGCCGAAGGACCACCCGGCGACCCCGACGCGCGACAGGTCCAGCTCCGGATGGCGCGCGCCGGCGGCCCTCAGACCCGCGATCTGATCTGCCATCGGGATCGAGATCAGATCGCGCAGGATCGCCCGCTCCCAGTCGCGGCCGCGATTCGGCGTGCCGCGGCCGTCGGTGCGGACCACCACGAACCCGGCGTCGGCGTAGAGCTGGTCCATCACGTACGCGTCCAGTGAATCGGTCACGGTCATCACGTGCGGCCCGCCGTAGACCTTGAGGAGCACCGGATAGCGGCGCTTCGGATCGAAGCCCTGCGGCCGGGTGATGGCGACGAACTGCTTCCGGCCGTCGACGTCCACGGTTTCGATCTTCGTGGTCGGCGTCAGCTTCGGCCGCTCGGCAGCCGAGGGGATCTCATGGCGGGCGCCGCCAGCCAGCGCCTGGCTCTGGTGACCGCCGGCGTGCGGTCGGAGCTCGAGCACGACGACATCGTGCTCGGCGGTGCCCGAAGCGAAGCCGTCCTCAGCCGTGAGCGCCTGCGGCGCACTGCCGTCGAGCGGGATGCGCCAGACCGCCTGCGTCGGCGCCTCCGGCGATGCCTCGACGATTGCGCCGTCCTTGCCGACTCCGACCAGGACGCGCAACCCGAGCTCGGGCTTCGTGAGCGGACGGACGAGCGCGCCGTCCGGGGCGTGGAGCTCCAGCGTCCACGCGCCCTTCGCCTCCGTCATCCAGAGGAAGCCGGAACCGTCCTCCAGCCACTTCGGCGCGCCGGAGTCGGTATTGAGCCACGCATCGTCATGTTCCGTGAGCAGCGGCTTGGTCGAGCCGGTCGCCGGGTCGATGGCGAGGAGGGCGAGGTCGGTCTGCTCGCGATTGACGACCAGAGCGGAGAGCGCGCCGCGCTTGGGCCAGACGACGTCGACGAGGTAGGTGTACCGCGCGAGATCCCAGCTGATCCACCTCGGGTCGCCGCCGCTGGCCGCGACGATGCCCAGATCGACCTTCGCGTTCTCTTTGCCCGCGCGCGGGTACTTGAAGGGGACCGGCGGGCGTTCCGGGTGGCGCGGATCGGCGACGTAGATGGTTTCGACTGCGCGCGCGTCGGTGCGCTGGAAGCAGATTTGCTTGCTGTCGGGAGACCACCAGAAGCCGCGGCGGCGGCCAAGCTCCTCCTGCGCGACGAACTCCGCGACGCCGTATTCGAGGCCTTCCGGGTGGGCCGTGAGCCGGTGGGGCGGACCGTTCTCCGAGACGACCCACAGATCGCCGTCCCGGACGAACGCGATGGTCCGGCCGTCGGGCGAGAGGTGCGGGTCGTAGACGGCGCCGCGGGGATCGACGACGCGCCGGGCGCCGGTCGTGCGGTCCACCAGGTAGAGCTTGCCGCCCAGCGGGACCATGACGATGCGCCCGTCGTCCGAGACGTCGACATCGACGATGCCGCGGGTCGCGGTGCGCGAGCGCTCGCGGCGGGCCTTTTCGGCATCGGACAGGTGCTCCTCGCCGACGCCGAGCAGGCCGGCGGCGGTCGCGAGCGTCTTGACCGCGCCGGTCCTGGTGTCGAGCTCGTAGAGGTCGGCAGCGAAGTCGCGAGGCGGCGTGCGGCGGAACAGCACCGCGCCGTCGCGGGTGATGGCGACGACGGTGGGCAGGCCAAGCCGGAAGTTGAACGTCGCGCCGGCGTCGGCGAGGAATTCCCGATTCAGCGGGGGCCAGGACATTGGTTGGGCGGTTCGGCAGGCGGAGAGCAGGACCGCGAGCGCGAGGAGACGGCGGGTCGTCATCGGTCGGCTGAGGTTCGCGTTTGCTGCTTTCCCCTACCTCCTCGCGTCCGTCTCCGGGAGCGGGATCGGGAACTCGGAGTGGACGACGGTACCCGGATCCTGCAGCTGGGACAGCTTCCCGTACCGGCGCATGTCGATCCACCGGTGTCCGCCCTCGAACAGCAGCGAGTAGCGCTTCTGCCTGAGCAGCTCGTCCAGGATGTTGGCCGAGTTCAGGTCGTTGCGTGCGGCCAGCCCGCCGGAGCTCTGGCGGATGAAGTTGATGTCGGCGATGGCGGCGGTGATGCTGGAGCCGGTGTTGAGTCCGATGTTCGCCTCGGCCCTGAGCAGGATGAGCTCCTCGTTGCGGATGATGGGCACGCTGGTGGTCGGCGTGCTGTAGATGGTGAACCCGAGATTGGACGTCACTCCCTGCAGCGTCTTCGGCGTGACCATCTTGATCTTCGCCGTATACCGGTCGTCCGGCACGCCAAGCGACTTCTCCTCGGCGTCCGTCTTGATGGACGGGTGCGCGTAGATCAGGGGATCGTCCAATCCGTTGATGAGGTCACCCGATCCGGTCGAGAAGGCGTGGTAGACGCCCAGCTTCAGGTCGGCAGCCGTGTCGAGGAACGAGCCCTGCAACTCGGTCAGCGCCGAGGAGAAGTTTCCCCGGTAGACCTCCACTCGCGCCTTGAGCGCGTGGTTGAACTTGAGGAACGTCGCCGGAGTATCGAAGCCGGTGAAGCCGCTGCTGAGCGGGAAGGGGAATTTCGCTCCTGCGGAGCCGAGATGTCCTTGCGCTTCGTCGAGCAGCTGGACGATCCGGGCGAACACTTCGGTCTTCGAAACGATCGGGGCGATCTGTCCCGGGGGAAGGTTGACGTCGATGGCCGCGCCGTTGGTGTCGCGCGTGTCGATCAGCTGGAGGAAGTCCAGGGCCTGGATGGTCTTGGCGAATCCCCTGATCGCCTCCTTGTCTGTATCCGGGAGGGCCGCCGTCGCGATCTTGGGAAGCGCATCCAGCAGGAGGTTTGCATTGCGGATGTTCGCGTAAGGCTGGTTCCAGAGGTTTCCTCCGATCGCGGGCGTACCCGGATCGAGGTTGGGAGCGAGGAGGAGCTCCGTGACGAAGCGCGGATCTCCGGTGTCGAGGTCGTACGACTCGCGACCCAGCACCCCGAGGAGCGACACGTAACCGTTGCGCGGAGCGATGTACTTGCGGGTGCCGACCAAGAGGCCCGTGGCCACCGATGCGGCGGCCGCGGGGGTGGGGTTCCCCTGGAGATCGCCCAACTGCGGGTTGTTCAGGTCTCCGACGTCCGTCTCGCAACCGGTGAGGAGGAAAGTGCCGAGCAGGATGGCGCTGACTGTCCTGGGATTCATGGCGGGCCTCACTGGAAGCTGACGTCGATCGACGCCCAGAAGCTGCGGCTGGCAGGATACGGAGCGACTTCGATATTGCGGAAGATGGGCTGGTTGCCGAAGTTGCTCACCTCCGGATCGAAGCCCGAATAGGAAGTGAAGGTGAGGAGATTGCGCGCGCTGAGGCTGAGCCGGACCTTGCGCATGGGGTTCCAGATCCCGGTCGAAAATGCGGTCGGGAAGTCATAGGAGAGCGTCACCTCGCGCAGCTTGAGGAACGTTGCGGACTCCAGGTAGGCGCGCGCCGAGGTGTTGAACTGGGCCAGCCGCGCCACCCCTCCGGTCGTGTAATCGGGGCTGTTCGCCGCCAGATCGTAGAAGAACCGCGTCAGGTTCATGACGTTGCTGCCCTGCTGCCAGTCGATCAGCACGTAGAGCGTGAAGCCGTGCGAATAGAGACGGTTGACGAACGCCATCCTGAAGTCCGGCTCCACGTCGCCGATCTGGCGCACCACGCAACACGAACCGTCGGGGTTGAGGCCGTCGTTGCCGACGATCTGGGTGGCAGAGGCGCCCTGCTCGATGCGGAAGGCGCCCAGCGAGGTGCCGAAGCCGCCGGTGATGAACGCCGGTACCGGGAGCGAGGTGATCTTGCTCACGTTCTTGGCGAAGCTCACGCGCGACTGCCAGCTGAAGGCGGCCGATGCGAACGGCGTTCCGTCCAGCGCGATCTCGATGCCCCGGTTTCGCAGCACGCCTCCGTTGAAGAACTGGCTGGTGAATCCGGTCGAGGGAGCGACGGAGCGCAGCAGGATGAGATCGGAGATCTGCCGCTGGTAGACGGTGAGCTCGAGATTCGCCCTGCCGGCGAAGAGCGTGGCGTCGAAGCCGGCTTCGACTTCGTGCTGCCGCTCCGGCTTGATGTCCGGATTGCCGAGCACGCCGACGACGTTGAGCGCCGGATTCCCCTCGATGTTCTGGCTCGTCCCAAGCTCGGTGAAGCGCATGCCGTACAGCGGCTGGTTGCCCGTCTCGCCGTAGGCAGCGCGAAGCTTGAGCAGATCGAACTGCGGGGCGAGGTTGAAGAAGCGATAGGCCGCGCCGATCTTCGGGTACACAAAGATCGTGTCGGAATGGCCGTTGGCGCTGCTCAATTCGCCGCGCAGGCCTCCGCTGAGCGCCAGCCGCCGCTCCAGGAAGAGCATGTCCGACTGCAGATAGATCCCGCGGTCGATCACCTTCTCGCGGTGCTGTGAGGTCGTAATCGACGTGCCCGCGTCGAGGCTCTGCTGGCCGCCGGTGAGGTTCCTGGCCAGGACGCGAGTGATGCCGAGCTCGCGCGACTCGTACTGGTAGCCGACGGAGCTCGTGGCCGAGAACCCGTCGGAGCTGGGGGCATAGACGTGCAAAAGGTTCAGCCCACCGTTCAGATTGACGTTGGTGCCGTTGGTGGAGAGCGATGCTCCAGGCAGCGGGTCGGTCTGTTCGAAGTAGAGGGTGGAGGGGAAGAACAGCGCGTCTTCCTGCTGGAACCGGTCCACCCCGGCATTGGCGACGAAGGACAGGTTGTGGCTCTCGTCGCCGACGACCCTGTAGCTCGAGTCGCCCGCTACGATGAAGCGCCAGACCGTCTCGTCGGTCTTCGACAATGCCGCGGTCTGCAGCGGGTTCGAGAGATTGGAGATGAACGGGTTGGCGGGAAAGACCCCGTTCTGGCCGGCCTTCAGATCGATGAAGTTGGGCGTGAACGGGAGCACCACGTAGTACGAGGTGTTGCTGTTGTCGTTGTTGACCACGCCGCGCCTGGCGATGGAGTGGATCAGGTTGGAGTTCAGGTTCACGTGCCAGTCGCTGGTGAAGTCGCGCCCGAGGTTCACGCGAAACGACTGCTTCTCGTAGCCGGTGTTGGGGATGATCCCCACGTCGGTTCGCTGCATGCCGGAGAGGAAGTACTGGGTGCCTCCCGTCGCGCCGCTCGCGCTCAGGATGGTTTCGGTGGACGGTGCACGCTCCGACGCGAGGTCGCCGTCATGGTCGTAGGTCACGCCCTGTTGCCAGAACTGGGCCGCGGTGGGGCCGAACGCCGTCTCGGCGTCGGCCAGGCTGTTGAAGGTCCGCGCCCCCAGGCTCTTCTCGGGAACGTACACGCCGATGCGCTGCGTGAAGTCGAACCGCGGCGGCCCCGGTTGTCCGCGCTTGGTCGTGATGAGGATGACGCCGTTCGACGCCTTGGAACCGTAGATGGCGGCGGCGGCGGCGCCCTTCATCACCTCGATGCTCTCGACGTCGTTGGGGTTGAGATCCGCGATGCGATTGACCACCGAATCCTGCTTGGGGCTCGGGTTCGATCCCTGGGTCGACTTGGTGATCGCGCTCAGGCCGGAGGGGATCTCCACGTTGCTGACGATCAGGCCGTCGACGACGTAGAGCGGCTCGGAGGCGGCGTTGATGGTGGAGGTGCCACGAAGCTTGACCTGGAGCCCTCCTCCGGGCGCGCCGTCATTCCGCTGCACGTTGGCGCCAACCACCTTGCCTTCGAGCGCCTCGTCCACCGTCTGGGCAGTCACGGGGACGATGTCCTCGGACTTGACCTTGGCCACCGAGATGGCGGCCTGGCTCCTCTTCACGCCGGAGGCGCGGCCGGTGACGATGATCTCCTCGGTGGTCAGCGAGGTTGGATTCAGGGAGATGCGAGCCGTGTCCGCGTTGGCCGCGAGGACCACCTCCATGGTCGTGTGGCCCGGCGATTCGACGTGCAGTGTGATGTCACCCGCCACCGGGGCCGGGAACTTGAAGCTTCCGTCTGCGGCGGTGACCGCCGAGAGGTTGGTGCCCTCCGCCGTGACGGTGGCTCCGGAAACGGGATTCTTGCTGACCGAATCGATTACCCTCCCTTGGATGACCCGCTCCTGCGCCGCTACGCTGCCGGCGATGAAAAGCGAAACGGATGCCGCGATACGGCGAAGCGTCTTCATGCTTCCCCCTTTGGTTGGGTACTCGGTGAAGCTCCTTTCCGGCGCTGAGCGGCGTGAACCTAGAATTTTTCGTCGAGGAATGTAAAGCGGGGGGCGCTTTTCAGCACTTCCGGTCAAGACGCAGCAAGTGCCGTCAAGAGCTCATCGCGGCTCTCGGAATAGTCTGCCGGAAGGACGTCCTGCTCGCGGTCCGCGCGAGGCGCGGGCGCCCATCCCATGGAGGGATCCATGCTCAAGACCAGGGTCTTGGTGTTCGCGCTCCTGATCTCGACCACCCACGTTCGTTCCACCGAAGGGGCCGAGGGTAGACGCAAGTGGGTTGCGTCCTGGGCGACTTCTCCGGCGACGTTCTACACCTACGTTGCGCCTCCGCAGCCGTTCGTCCTCGTGCCCGGTTCGCCCATCCAATACACCGCCGCAAACATCCAGCCGGACCTCTCGTTCCCGTTCCCGAACGCGACCACCGGCGCGACGGCCATCAACCAGACGTTCCGATCGATCGTCAAACCGGACCTGTGGGGGGACACCATCCGGATCCGCTTCTCGAACGTCTTCGGCAACGCTCCGGTGACCTTCAGGAACGTCACGGTGGGCCTGCAGGAGTATTCCGCGAACGTCGTCGAGGGGACCCTCACTGCGGTCAGGTTCGGCGGGAGCCGGTCGGTCACGATCCCGGCCGGACAGAGGGTCTTCAGCGACCCCGTCCATCTGTCCTTCGTCGCCGACGAGGACGACCGGTCCGTGCAGGGCCGAAACCTCGCCATCAGCTACGCAGTCCAGGGGAACAGCGGGCCGATGACCTACCACAGCGGCGCCAACCAGACGTCCTTCATCACGGCCCAGGGGAGCAGCGATCACACGGCGGACCTGGATGCGTTCGCGTATCAATTCACGACCACGTCCTGGTTCTACGTCGAGACCGTCGACGTCCTGGCGGACCGCGAGACCGTCGTCGTCTGCGCCTTCGGCGATTCGATCACGGACGGAACGCACACCACGCTCAACATCAACGACCGGTGGGCGAACGTGCTCTCCCGGCGGCTGCACAACGCCTACGGCAACCGGGTCAGCGTCGTCAACGAAGCGATCGGCGGCAATCGCGTGGTGCCTCCCGCGGTGCCGAACGCGGCCTCGGGGCCGGCGGCGACCGAGAGGCTCGACCGCGACGTGCTGGGCCTTTCGGGGCTGACGCACGTGATCTGGCTGGAGGGCATCAACGACCTCGGGGCTCTTCACTCGACGGACTCGATCATCGCCGGCTACCGCGACGTCGTGACCCGCCTGCACAACGCAGGCGTGAAGGTCATCGGAGCGACCGTGGTTTCGGCGCTCGGCATCTACGGCGTTCCTTTCCCCACGGGGGACAACGGCACGGTGGCCGAAGCGGGCCGGCTGGTCCTGAACGACTTCATCCGCCATTCGGGCATCTTCGACGGGATCGCGGAGTTCGACTTCGCCACCCTCGACCCGGCCACCTGCAACATGAAGGCGCTGTACCTGCCGAACAGCCAGTTCACGCTGTTGCCGTGGGACTACCTGCACCCGAACCATGCCGGTTACAACGCGATGGGGATGGCGGTGGACATTTCCCAGCTCGCGCCCAGACCCCATCGGGACTGAGGATCACACCCTCGCGCGCCGGAACTCTCGCGGCGTGTCGCCCACGATGCGGTGGAACGTGCGCGCGAAGCTGCTTTGATCGGCGAAGCCGCAGCGGAAGGCCACCTCGGCGATGGTGGCCTCTCCGCGCGCGAGCAATTGCTTGGCCCGCTCGATGCGCCGTCCGCGCACGTAGGCGTGCGGAGGCATGCCCGTGCACCGCTTGAAGCAGCGGAGGAAGTGGAACACGCTCAGCCCCGCGAAGGCGGCCAGCTCGCGCAGCGTGAGCGGCCCATCGAGATGGCGCTCGATGTACTCGTACACCCGGCGCGCGGTATTCGTGGAGAGTCCTCCGAGCAACGGTCGCGCAGGCTCGCCGGAGACGGTGTGCTTGTGGACGAGCTGGCAGATCGACATCTCGAGCAGGTGCCTGGCATAGGCCTCCCCGGCGCGGCCGGCGCGGACCTCGTCGCGCAGCGCCAGCACCAGGGGGCCGAGGATGATGTCGCGGACATCCCACCCGCGGATCAGCTCGCGCGGTGCGCCTTTCTGCTCTTGCGCCGCCCGCGCGAGCAGCTCGGGCGAGATCGCCAACCAGACCATCCGATTCGGCTGCTGCCACCCCGGGGTGAAGGGGCTGCCCGCAGGGAGCACGCAGACCGCGCCGGTCTCGATTCGATACCGGGCCGGCGGCTCACCCGCGAACGAGTGCTCGACCTGGATGGGTGGGCCGATGTTCAGGGTCACCGCATGCCAGCTCAGCTGGCTCTCCCCTCGATCCCGGGGCGCGGCCGTTCCCTCGCGCAGCCGCGCGCCTGGCCAGCTGGCGCCGCTCGTGAGCGTCTCCTCGAAGAGCGGCACCGGGGCGGTCCGACCGGGCCGCGGTGCGATCCAGTCCAGGGACGGCGCGGTGCGGGCGCTGCCCGGGGACGGCGAGCGGTGCGGCAATGACAGAATGGGAGCCCCTCGTCAGCCTCAGGTCGGATCCTGGTCCGGACGGAGGGATCCTGTCTCGTGCGGCTCGAAACGGGATCAAGTCCGCACGCGTCGAGGAGTTTGCCGGGCAACCCGGCGCTGCGTCACGCCTTGATCCTCGTTCCGCGCAGTCCGTATGAGCGTGCCCGCGACGGCCCGTCGCGGTCCGCTTTGGATCCGCCGCGGCGCTCGCAAGGAGTCCACCGATGCAAGCCAAGCTCCTGCGCTCGGCGCTGAGCACGTTCGTGCTGTTCGCAGCTTCGAGCGCGTACTCGGCGCCCGTCACCGATCCGAGATTCCCGGGCGTGGTCTGCGAGACCATCCAGGTGCCAATGCGCGATGGCACCCTGTTGTCCACCGACAAGTACAGCCCCACGTCAGGCGGCAGGCTGCCGGTGGTGATGTTGCGCAATCCCTACGGTCACCTCCTGGGCAACGGCTGCTTCAACGGCCTGATCGCGCCTGCGCTGGCGGTGATGGCGCAGCACGGCTATCACGGCCTGGGGCAGGAATGCCGCGGCACGGATCTGTCGCAGGGTCCATTCCGCGAGATGGTGCAGGAGGCGCAGGACGGCGTCGACGCCATCGAATGGGCGGCCGCGCAGCCCTGGAGCACGGGCAAGGTGGGCACGACCAGCGGCTCTTATCTGGGGCTGACGCAATGGCAGCCGGCGATCCACTCGCCGCCGCACCTCGCCGCCATCAACCCGCAGATCACTGCGAGCGACTACCACGACAACTGGACGTACGTGAACGGCGTCTTCGATCTCTGGTTCGGGATGAGCTGGCCCGTGGGCTTCGTCAACGACCAGATCCAGCGCTTTGGCCGAGCCATGAACATGCCCCCGGGCCAGGCGAACCCGATCGAGGCGCAGTTCAGCGCGAACGCGGCCGCCAACCTCACCACGCGCTGGGTCTGGCAGCTACCCCTGACGGGATTCGACCAGTTCACCACCATGGCACCCTACTTCTATGACTGGCTCGACCATCCCTTCTACGACAATTTCTGGACGCGGCTCGACGTCGAG
>WNGJ01033782.1_pt1 | contig 10486 bp, 14 predicted proteins | sample 5400611 | NCBI WGS metagenome assembly WNGJ01 (sample SAMN13153375, study PRJNA577476) | soil metagenome | isolation source: 40 cm soil or saprolite under Garry oak tree replicate 1 | place: USA:California | collected 2016-06-15
CGCCCCCGCCTCCTTCGCCGCAAACCGAGCCGCAAAACTCTCCGCCGCATTCTTCTTCTTTCGCAGGCAGTAAGCAATCTCCTCCGCCGTAAAGATCCGCTCAAGAAACCGCTCGCCAAACCGGTCGATGCTCTCCTGCACCCGTCTGGTCTCCATCAGATCCGTCCCTAAACCCAGCACCATGCCAAACCTCGCAACTCCATCCTCCTACAGCTGCCCGCCAAACAACGCACAATCCGTCGCGATAGCCAGGATTTCAACAGGCCCACAACCACAAAGCAAGTCCCTACAACACCATACCCTGCGGGTCACATGACCACAGTACCCGCCTGGACCCCTCACGCTTAGCTCCCATTCTCCGATGAACACTCTAACGGCAATCAACCTCGCCGCGGAGGCCCTACACCCATGCAATCGCTCGACATCCAGGGCTTCAGTTATGAAGAGCGCCACGGCCTCCTTCCCACCCTCACCTCCGCGTTCGCCGACTGCGGCGGCTGGATCCTCGACCGCAAGACACTCTCCCCCTCCACCATAGAGTTCCGAGTCGAGATCCAGCTCCGCGCCGTCGTCGACCTCTACGCCTCCATCATCGCCTCCGGCCTCGAGCTCACCCGCTCCGGACACCTCGGCCTCACCCATCTCTGCACCTGCCGCAAATACCTCTCCACCCCCACGGACCTCGGCCAGGTCGTTACCATCCGCATCGAAATCAGCTTTCTCGAAGACGCAACCCTCCAGTCCGTCTTCGCCAAGCCCCCCGCCTGAACACGACGCCGTCATAATGCGCTACATCTTCATGCGCTTCATCTTCCCAGAGCAATACCTATCTCCCAATTCTCCCGGGTAATACCTCGTCATTTCGACCGAAGCGAAGCGGAGTGGAGAAATCCCAACCAAGAATTTGACAAAAGCGCGGTAGGCTCCCAATCCTGCTGCCGTTACCAGACACCAAACCCTACCACCCCAGCCCCACCACCGTCTTCCGGTGCAGCAAACTATCCGAGTCTCCAATCACCAACACCCCCGGCTGCCATCGCCCATGCGTCAACACCAGCCCCAACCCCGACGCATCCGCCGCCACCTTAAAGACCGGCTGACTCACCACCGAACCTCCTCCCGTCACCCTCGCCGTCAACTCCACCCCGTTCACCCCCGGCGACATCTCCCACCGCCTGCCCTGCCCATCCACCAGATAAGCCCGAATCGATCCATCCCTCTGCGCCTTCCGTCCCCTGTTCCTCACCTGAACCGGCACCCGCAGCAGCCGCCGTCCATCCCGAATCAGGAACCCCGGAACCTCCTCCACCCGGATCACCGTAAAACACATCTCATCGAAGCACTGCGGCTCTCCCACCGCCACCACTCTCTGCCTCTGCCCCAGCGAAACCCCAATCACCACGCAAAGATAGACCGCCCAAACCCCCACCAGCCACGCCACGCCCTGCCGCACTCTCTGCCGCTCCCCGCGCCGCAGCGATACCCCCAACCCAACCACCCCAATCGCCGTCCACCCCGCCAGCCCAAGCAACAAAAGCTCAGTCGCCCTCATCCCCACCCCATTCCTACATTCACGATAGACTTTAGATATCTAATGTCTCCTCATTCTTCCACGTTGCCCTCAAGTCCCGATTCGCAACCTGCGTCAATGTCCCCGCATTCCGCGCTGTCCTCTCCGCAGAACTCAGACCCCGCCATCCCCCCCATCATCCTCGCCCGGGACCTCGGCAAGACCTACCGCTCCGGCAAACTCGAGGTTCCCGCCCTCCGCAGCGTCAACTTCGCCATCACTCCCGGCGAGTTCGTCGCCATCGTCGGCCCCTCCGGCTCCGGAAAATCCACCCTCTTCTACATCCTCGGCGGCCTCACCAACGCCACCACCGGCTCGGTCCTCATCGACGGCACCGACTTCGCCAAACTCACTGACGCCGAACGCACCAGAATGCGCCGCGCCAAGATCGGCTTTATCTTCCAGCGCTTCAACCTTCTCCCCACCCTCTCCGCCATGGGCAACATCGAGATCGCCCACGACATCGCCACATTAGGCGCGCCCGGAAAAAAAGAACTCGACAGACCCCTCCTCGATCACCTCACCGAAATGCTCGGCATCCAAGGCCGCCTCGACCACCGCCCCAATGAACTCTCCGGAGGCGAGCAGCAGCGCGTAGCCATCGCCCGCGCCCTCATCAACCGCCCCGCCATCGTCTTGGCCGACGAGCCCACCGGCAACCTCGACACCAAAAACTCCGACGCCGTCCTCAAGATGCTCCGCCAGTCCAGTCGCGAGCTCAACCAGACCGTCCTCATGATTACCCACAACCCCGAGGCCGCCCAGATCGCCGACCGCATCCTCCACATGCGAGACGGCGAAATTACCCACATAGAACAAGGCCAGCGCTAGCGAAATACCCCGAACCTCACTCCTGCAGTGGAGCTTTCACCATGGCCGACGCAAGACTGATCGCCACCCTCTCATCTCTTCTCGGCCCCCTCTCCGATGTCACCGAAGAGAAGACCGAAACCCATGCGACCTTCCTTACCAGAAAGAAAGTCTTTGCCTTCATTCGCAGCTCGGGCCCTGGCGTAGCACTCAAGCTCCCCAAAGAGAAAATCACCGCCCTCCCGCAGCGAGAAAACATCACCCCGCTCACCATGGGCAAACGAACCATGAAAGAGTGGATCGTCATCGAACACCCCAAACCCGCGGACTACAAAAAAGACCTCGCTCTCTTCAAAGAAGCCAGGGCCTTCGTCGACGCAGAAAAGAAAGAATGAAGAGGTAAGGACCCCACCATGCCCTGGGACCAACTCGACGACGCCAACGACCCCAAGCTCGACGAACTAGCCAGGCAGTACAACCTCCACCCCCTCCACATCGAAGACGCCCGCAGCGTCGACGAGAGCGTCAAAGTCGACACCGCACCTCACTACACCTTCGCCGTCTTCAAACCCGTCCGCCTTGAGCCCGACCCGACAACCCCGGCGAGCAGACGCCCGTCTTCACCCCCATCGACATCTTCGCGGGCAAAGACTTCCTCATCACCATCTCCGACCCCACCTGTCACACCACCCAGCAAGCCCTCGACCGCGCCCGCCGCGACGGCGACGACGAGCATCCTGGCAAACTCCTCTACCTCATCCTCGACACCATCGTCGACCTCTACTTTCCCGCCATCGACCACTTCGACGACCGCATCGACGAGCTCGAAGATAGGGTCTTCGACAATCCCTCACCCGAGATCCTGCAATCCATCTTCGCCATCAAACGCGAACTCATCGACCTCCGCCGCGTCCTCGTCAACACCCGCGACGCCTCGCTCCATCTGCAACGCGACCCCGGCACCATCATCGACGCCGACGACCAGCCCTACGTTCGCGACACCTACGACCACATCGCCCGTCTGCTTGACTCCGTCGAAACCCAGCGCGACCTCCTCAACAACACCCTCGACATCTACCTCTCCTCAGTAGCCAACCGCACCAACGAAGTCATGAAGGTTCTCACCGTCCTCGGCACCATCGTCCTGCCAGCTCTCGCCATCTCCGGCATCTACGGCATGAATCTCAAGGGCCTGCCCTTCCAGGACTCCCCCTACGGCGCCGAGTGGGTCGGCGGCATCACCATCGTCTCCACCCTCCTCCTTCTCTACATCCTCGGCAAACTGAAGTGGCTCTAACCCACCCCAAACGATGTCATCCCGAGCGAAGTCGAAGGATCTGCGGTTGTCTTTGCAGTTGCTCTTTCTGACCCACACCGAAGGAATCGTCATCTCGACCGAAGTTGCTCACAGTCTCGTCGCGAGCAGCGCAGAGCCCCCCGCATTTCGCTCTCGCCGTTGTCCGCTCTCTTCTCCCAACCAAAAGAAACTGTCATTTCGACCGAAGTTGTTCACAGTTTCATCGTGAACAGCGCAGTGGAGAAATCCGCTTCTCTACCGCAGCCTTTCCTTAGCCGCGTAGTTGTGGCCTTTTAACCCAAACAACCCCTACCAAAGCACCCCATGAACCGGCTTCTCCGCCGGCCGCAGAACGGTCTCTCCCAGCAACTGCCGCAGATTCACCTCAATCGTCGTTGTAATCGCAGTCAGCGGCACATCATAGATCGTGTTTTCAAACGGATCTTCCAGATCCCGCCCAATCTTGTCCAGCGCCAGAAACATGAACCCCACCAGCGTCGAGCCCAGCGGCGTAAACCAACCCATGGCCGTCACCAGCGCCAGGGAAAATAATCGTACTGCTTCGGCATCGGCGTGTTCTTTATGCGTTCGGCGCCACCCTGCGCATCCACCAGATCGTCCAGATTGGCATCGAGCGCCCGCCAGTGTGCAAAATCGATCCATCCCCGCACCTGACACTGGCGCAGCAATATGCCCATCTGCTGCTGTATCGCGAGCGGAACATTTTTCTCATCCCGCAGTTCGCTCAACTCCTGCTCACTCAGCAGCGGCACCAGTTCTTCCCACGGCTCCAGCCCGCGCAGGTGTTGCCGCAGCGCATGCACATACGCGATCTCGTGATACACCAGCCGCCGCTGCATCACCTTCAACTCCGGAGCCTCTGCATCGCTCAACGGCATCATCACCGTCGTCACCTGGCGCGCCCAGCTCCGCGAGTTGTTCACCAACGCGCCCCACAGCGTTCGCGCCTCCCACCACCGCGCATACGACGACTGGTTCCGAAACGCGACAATAATTCCGATCGCTGATCCATACAGCGACAGCGGAATATGCGGCAGCGCCACCCAATCCCAATGCAGCAGCTTGTACGCCGCTACCACCGCAACGTCATACAGCACAAGTATCAGCAGCGGCCTGCCCACGTACGCCAGCATCGCCGTCAACTGACGCGTGCGCGGAACGATCATGCCCCGCCCTCGGTCGTCACCGGCCGAAACACCCGCCCGCCGTCCTCCGAGATCCTCACCTCGCCCCTACCAATGTCATACACCCACCCCGAGATCGTCAGCTCCTCCCTGGCCATCGCCCCCGCCACCGAAGGATGCGTCCGCAGATGCTGCAGCTGCAGCAGCACATTCTCCTGCGTCAGACGTCGTATCAACTCGCCTGGCGTCTCACCGTCTTCCGCCAGCGAATTCGCCACGCTCAACGCCGCATGCGCATTCTTCAGCCAACTCCTCACCGTCGGCATCTTCTCCAGGCTCTCCGGATCACATTGCGCGTCACAAACAAATCCCCAGGTCCCGACTGCGTAATTAACTCCGGATCGATCCGCGAATCCGCGCACGTCACAAACAGCGCATGCGGCCGCTGCGGCTCACTCACCGCCTTCAAATAGGTCGCCTCGTTGACCGGATAGATCTCCGTCCGGAACTGCCGAATCCCGGTCTTCAACTCCTTCAGTACAGTGTCCACACTGTCTCCTTTACGCGTCCGTCATCCCGAGCCGAGTCTACCTAAGGACGCCAGCCACAGTCCTATCTTTGTAAATCAAATCTGCGAAAGATCCGTCATTTCGACCGAAGCAGCTCACAGCCTCATCGTGAGCAGCGCAGTGGAGAAATCTGTTTCTCTACCGCAGCAATCGCTCCAGACCTATTCCTTCCACTTGATATTGCACCCCACAGCAAATCGCTGATTCGGGTCCGGCCTCTTCCCCGCGATCACCGCATCCATCGCCGCCCGCAGGTCTTTGCCCGTCACTGGAATATCATTTCCCGCATCACCCCGCCGCGGCCTGCTGTCATCCAGCTGCCCGCGATACACCAGCTTCATCTCCCCGTCGAACAGAAAAATATCCGGCGTACAAGCCGCGTCATACGCGCGAGCGACCTCCTGCGTCTCGTCATACAGGTAAGGGAAGCGGAACCCCAGCCGCTCCGCCTGCTTCTTCATCTCCTCAGGCGAGTCCTCCGGATGGGCCTCCACATCATTCGACGAGATCGCCACCATCCCGATCTTCCCCTCGTAGTCCCGCCCAATCCGCGCCAGCTCCTCCTCCACATGCTTCACATACGGACAATGCACGCAGAGAAACATCACCAGCAATCCATGGCATCCGGTCGTCGCGCAGCTCGGCCCATCGGCCCGCGCATCCTCCGAGACCGCAGCAAACACATCATCCCGCCCCACGGCCCTACCGCTCACCACATCCATCAGCTCAAACGCCGGAGCCACACTCCCCAGCGCCACCATCGTCGACTGTGTCCTCGACATCTCTCATCTCCTCGCAGGGAATCAATTCCTGTACCCGCTCAATCAATCCCCATTCTAAAGCGCGATCGTTACACTATTCCCATGTTCATCCACATGTTCTCCTTCCGCTGGAAACAAGGCGTCACCGAACAGCAGAAGCAGCGCGTCTTCAAAGAGGTTAGCGCTCTCAAGGATCACATCCCCGGCATCCTGGACTCCGCCGTCGGCTTCAATACCTCACCCCGCGGCCAGGGCTACGAGTTCGGCGGTGTCATGAAGTTCTCCGACCGCGCCGCATACGAAGCCTACAACGCTCATCCAATCCACCAACAGCTCCTCACCTGGCTCCTGCCGCTCATCGATCCCATGGAGCTAGACTTCGAACTCTGATCTGGTCCGCGACCCAGCCGGATGTCCCATTCACGCCGGGGTGCCCCATTCATGCAGTCTCACTCATCGTATGAGTGGGGCTTCGCGGGGCAACGCGAACCGCTTCCACCACTCAACAGAAACCGTCATTTCGACCGAAGCTGCTCACGGTTCTATCGTGAGCAGCGAAGCGGAGAAATCTGCTTCTCTACCCCAAACCCCTCCCACCCACGACATCAGCCACCACATCAAAAGGAACCCACCTCATCATCCCCAAGCCCGCCGACCGCACTCTATCCTGAAAAAAGCATGCTCCCCACCCGCACCCTACCCGGCGGCCGCACCACACGCCAAGCCCTTCCGCTGGGCCCGAACAACCTGCCCCTCTGCCGCTGGTGCGACCTCGAAATCCTCGCCAAATGCCGCCGCACCTTCTGCTCCGACTACTGTGTCCACCAATGGCGTCTCCGCACCGATCCCGGCTACCTTCGCGACCAGGTCTTCGCCCGCGACCACGGCATCTGCGCCGTCTGCCATATCGACACCATCGCCGCCTACAACGCCCTCAAGCGAGCCCGCGGCCCGGCCCGCGCCGCCGGCCTTAATCTCTACGGCATGAAGTCCATCACCACTCGCCGCAGCCTGTGGGATGCCGACCACATTCGCCCCGTAGCCGAAGGCGGTGGCCAATGCGACCTCGACAACCTCCGCACCCTCTGCCTCCTCTGCCATCGCGAAGCCACCGCCCAGCTCCGCACCCGCCTCACGCTCGCCCGAGTCTCCTGATCCCCAGCCTCCCGCAGTTTCTGTGTTGTTTTTGCCTTTGCATTTTGTTGTCATCTTCCCCAACGCGGGAGGATCTGCTTTCCTTCTACCCAGCACCAACTCAAGCCTCACCCAAACGCCTGATACTCCTTCCAAAACTCAGGCCACGGCAGACGCGGCGGCCCGCACACGTAGATGCTCCCGCCGTTCTCCTCATTATCAAATCCCTCCGGAGTTACAACCCGCCACGCAAGCCGGCACGAAGTAAAAGCCTGCTCAACCCGCGCGCGCGAAAATCCCAGCACAATCAGCGTCGTCGGCTGCACCGCAGGATACCCTCGCAACCACGCCGAGTTCGTCCTGCTGATCGGCATCGGCAAACCATACTTCGGCCCCAGAATCTCCACTGCCCCCTGCTCTCCGTAATTCGCCGTGAACACGCCAACACTCCCACGCTGCTCCGCGGGCAGGGAATCGCGAATCCCCGCGACCTTCATCACCAACTCATTCCACCCCAACTCCTCCCGCAGGTCCCCATTATTCTTCAGTGCAAACTGACGCAACGGTCCGCTCGCGGTCAGCGGCACGATCAGCGCATAGATGAACAGCCCCCACGCCGCCAGTCCGGTAAAAAACACACCCTCCGCCACGCGCCCCCAGGACCTCTTCAGCGATCGCACCCAACGCTCTCCAGCAACCGCACCCATCGCAAACAGCATTGGATATGCCGCTGCCAGATAGTACCCCCGCCCCTTGCCAACGAAAAACAGCGCCAGCGGTATCACGTACATCCATCCCAGCATCCGATAACGTCGATCCCGCAAGAAATAAATCAACCCGGCAATCCACAGGGGCGCAGCAAACAGATTCGTACAGATGATGAACTGATCCCGCAGAAACCCATGTGCCCGTCCCTGCGCCACATCCCGCGCATGAATATGCTGCAAAAAATGAACCGAGATAAAACCATGCCGCACCTGCCAAACAAAGTTAGGCAGAAAGATCAGCAGCGCGACTCCCACCCCACCCCAGAACCACCCGCTCAAAAAGAATCGCCGCGCTCCAGTCAACAACATTCCACCAAGCATCCCCGCAATGAAAAAGCAGATCGTGTACTTCGTCAGCAAGCCGATCCCTACGCTCGTTCCAATCGCCATCCACCAACGCGCATCCTCCGTCTTCAACAATCGAATCCCGAAGTAAGCAATCAGCGTCCACCACAAATAATCAAAGGTCGAATACTGAAACTCCGTTCCCTCAAACACTGGCAACCCAGAAGTAGCCACCACCAGCGCCGCAGTCACCTGCGCCAGCCTTCCACCGCCAAGCTCCCGGGCCATCAGCCCCGTCACGACAATCGCCAGCGCCTGCACGATCACCGAAAACAACCGCAGCCCCACCATTGAAACTCCAAAAATCTCCAACCCTACGCGCTCCACAAACGGAGTCAGCGCCGGATACGCCACAAACCCCCAGTCCAGATGCCGCGCATCGCTCAAGAACTGCAACTCATCGCGATGAAACCCATAGCGATTGTTAGTCAGCAGATGAATCACCGCCACCACCGCTGCAATCCCCGTCAACACCCATGTATCGGCCCGCGAACCGGCCTCTCTTTGCACTAAGCTCCTCTCCGGATTGGCAACTTCCATCTGAGTGTCCTTACCTGTTGTTGTCGTCGCCTTAGCTGTTGCTGTTGCGTGTTCCTGTTGTTTGTCGTCGCTTAGCTATTGTTGTCATCCTGGGCGCAGCGAAGGATCCCGAAGCACTCAAGTGACCCAAACCGATTCGAACCTTTCGGCCGAACACCGTCACACCATTTGTCCGCGCTGTGCCTCTCTAATCTCAAGCAATCAAATTGACTGGACTTGGCCTATTCTTGCACTCTACGCACCACACTACACGCAGGTTCCTGCAGTTCCACAATCTCCACCAGCCAACCCTCGCCTCTTCCCTCGATAAATTTGCTCGACAAAACTGGTACGACCATCTATTGACCAGCCTGCCACGACGGTGTATCAAGGCAGCACGATGCGAACCCTCCATCTCCTGCCCGCCGCCGCTCTCCTCGCCGCTGCGTTCCTCTCCGCACAAACGCCGCCTCCCGCACCTCCGCAACGTCCGGCCCCTCCCGTCCGACCCGATCCCAACAGCCCCGCCAACATCGGCCGCACCCAGCTCACCAACTACCTCGACGACATCGCCGCCAAAGAAACCGCCGCCCGCCGCACCACCATCGCCGCCATCACCACTCGCGCCCAAGCCGAAGCCCGCCAGCGCGAAGTCCGCAAAAAGATCCTCACCCTCATCGGCGGCCTCCCCGAGAAAACTCCCCTCAACGCCAAAATCCTCGGCACCACGCAAGCCGAAGGCTTCCGCATCGAAAAGATCCTCTACGAGTCCCAGCCCAACTTCCCCGTAACCGCGCTCTTCTATCTACCCGACCTACCCGACCCCAAACCCGGCGCGAACCAAAACAACCGGCAAAAACTCCCAGCCATCGTCATCGCCCCCGGCCACGGCTTCACCGGCAAAGCCACTGATTTCACCTTCGCCAGCATCTTCGCCCGCAACGGCTTCGCCGTCCTCTCCTACGATCCCATCGGCCAGGGCGAGCGCCTCCAATACCCCGACCCCGCCAACCCAAGCGCCACTCTATTAAAAGCCGCCACCGGCGAACACGGCGAAGCCGGCCTCCAGCCTACCCTCATCGGCGACGCCCTCGCGCGCACCTTCGCCTGGGACGGCATCCGCGCCGTCGACTACCTGCAATCCCGCCCCGAAATCGACCCCAACCGCATCGGTGCCTTCGGCTGCTCCGGCGGCGGCACCATGACTGCCCTCCTCAGCGCGCTCGACACCCGCGTCCACGCCATCGCCGTCGCCTGCTATCTCACCAGTTTCGACACCCTCCTCCCCGCCCTCGGCCCGCAGGACGCCGAGCAATCCACCCCCAACTTCATCTCCAGCGGATTAGACTTCCCCGACTGGGTCGAACTCGCCGCCCCCCGCCCCTACGCCATCATCTCCACCGCCCAGGACATGTTCCCCTACGCCGGAGCCCTCGCCACCGTCACCGAATCCCGCCGCTTCTACGCCCTCTTCGACCCAACATCCGCCGGCACGCCAACCAACAACCCACCCCCCGGCATCCCCACTGGTCCCACCCTAAACCCCGACACCTCCAACACCATCCCCGC
>WNGJ01032135.1_pt1 | contig 10485 bp, 8 predicted proteins | sample 5400611 | NCBI WGS metagenome assembly WNGJ01 (sample SAMN13153375, study PRJNA577476) | soil metagenome | isolation source: 40 cm soil or saprolite under Garry oak tree replicate 1 | place: USA:California | collected 2016-06-15
CGGACTGTCGCTGCGGCGCGGCACCATCGGCAACAACATGATGTACTTCGAAACAGGGCAGGGCTCGGCACTTTCGGCCAACGCCCATCACGGCGTCGACCAGCAGACCTGCGAAGCGCGCGCCTATGCCGTCGCGCGCGCTTTCGATCCGCTATTGGTCAACAGCGTGGTCGGCTTTATCGGCCCGGAATATCTCTACGACGGCAAGGAGATCATTCGCGCCGGGCTCGAGGATCACTTTTGCGGCAAGTTGCTCGGCCTGCCGCTTGGCGTCGACGTTTGCTACACCAACCACGCCGAAGCCGACCAGGACGATATGGACAATCTGTTGACGCTGCTCGCCGCCGCCGGCGTAACTTTCATCATGGGGGTGCCGGGGGCTGATGACGTGATGTTGAATTACCAATCCACGTCGTTCCATGACGCCCTTTACATCCGCGATCTGTTCGGCCTGAAACGGGCGCCGGAGTTCGACGATTGGCTGTTGCGCGCCGGGCTTGCCGATGCCGACTTTCGGCTCGCCGGCAATACGGGGCTGCTGCCCGATTTTGCATCCCGCCTGATCGCCTGAGGGAGCCACAACGTGGTCGCCGCCGGGAGCGCCGCAACGAGCGGCGAGTTTCGGGTGCGGGCGTTGGCGCGCAACCATCCGGCCGCCCGCGCGTTGGATCCGCTGCCATAATCTTGAGGAATTTGTAGCCCAGCTTTAGTGGCCGTGCTTAATTTCCATTTGTGTAATTATTATTATTTACCGAGGTCGCAGAGGAAATTTGATGAGAGCTGAGGGCATTGAAGCGGCGCGGCGCATCCTGTGCGTCTTTCCCCGCTATACGTCTTCTTTCGGCACGTTCGAGTACGCCTATCCCCTGACCGACGGCGTTCAGGCTTTCATGCCGCCGCAAGGGCTGCTGCTGATCGCAGCCTATCTGCCCGCGCATTGGCCGGTGCGCTTCATCGACGAAAACATCCGCGCGGCAACGACTGAAGATTTCGAATGGGCGGAAGCGGTGCTCGTCAGCGGCATGCATATTCAGCGTCAGCAGATGAACGATATCTGCCGCCGGGCGCATGGCTTCGATCTGGCGGTTGCGATCGGCGGACCCTCGGTCAGCGCCTGCCCGGATTACTATCCATCGTTCGACTATCTCCATGTCGGCGAGCTCGGCGACGCGACCGACGACCTGATCGCGCGGCTGGCGCGCGACCCATCCCGTCCCGCCCAGCAGATGGTCCTGAAGACCGCCGACCGCCTGGACATGACCGAGTTCCCGATCCCGGCCTATGAGCTCGCCGACGTCAAACGCTATTTTCTCGGCAGCATCCAGTATTCGAGCGGTTGCCCCTATCAGTGCGAATTCTGCGATATCCCGGGGCTGTACGGCCGCAACCCGCGTCTCAAGACGCCGCAACAGATCACCGCCGAACTCGACCGCTTGCTCGAATGCGGAGTGACGGGCTCGGTTTATTTCGTCGACGACAATTTCATCGGCAACCGAAAGGCCGCGCTTGATTTGCTGCCGCATCTGATCGAGTGGCAGAAAAAAACCGGTTACGTCATGCGGCTGGCCTGCGAGGCGACGCTGAACATCGCCAAGCGGCCCGAGATTCTCGAGAAAATGCGCGACGCCTACTTCGTCACGGTGTTCTGCGGCATCGAGACCCCGGATCCGGATGCGCTCAAGGCGATGCACAAGGACCACAACATGATGGTGCCGATTCTGGAGGGGATCGAGACCCTCAATCGCCACGGGTTGGAGGTCGTCTCCGGCATCATCATGGGGCTCGACACCGACAAGCCCGAGACCGGCAAGGCGTTGCTCGCCTTTGTCGATGAATCGAAGATTCCGTTGTTGACCATCAATCTGCTGCAGGCGCTGCCGAAGACGCCGCTGTGGGATCGCCTCGAGCGCGAAAACCGGCTGATCGACGACGAGAGCCGCGATTCGAACGTCGATTTCCGGCTGCCCTACGATCAGGTCATCAGTTCATGGCGCAAATGCATGGAGGTCGCCTACCAGCCGGAAAAACTCTACGCGCGATACCAGCATCAGGTGGATTTCACGTATGCCAACCGGATGCCGCTGCCCTCGACCGCGGAGCAAAGGACCTGGGCCAATATCAGACGCGGGTTGATCATGCTCCGGAATATTTTCTGGAAGGTCGGCGTCCTCGGCGACTACCGGAAAGTGTTCTGGAAATTTGCGTGGTCGCGGCTGCGGCGCGGCGATATCGAGAGTCTGATATCGGTGACGTTGATCGCGCATCACCTGATCATGTTCGCGCGAGCGGCCTCCGGCGGCCAGCAGAATGCATCGAATTACTCGATGCGATTGCGCGAGGCATCCGTCCCTGCCGAGTAACCAGAGATGAAAACGCCGGTGCCGTCGTCCCGTTCGCTGACGGATCTGCGGGAGTTGACACCGGCGCGCGTCGGGCTTGGCCGGGCCGGCGCAAGCATGCCGACCAAAGCGCTGCTCGAATTCACGCTGGACCATGCGCGTGCCCGCGACGCCGTTCATGCCGTCTTCGATGTTTCCAGCCTGATCGCCGGTCTCGGCGGCCTCGGCGTGCGGCCGGTTCAGGTTTCAAGCCAGGCGCGGGACCGCAAGGAGTATCTCAGGCGTCCCGACCTCGGACGCATACTGGATCCGCCTTCAAAGCATCTGCTGACGAACCGCGACGGCGGCCCATGCCAGCTTGCGATCGTCGTCGGCGATGGCCTGTCGCCATCCGCGGTCAACGCCCATGCGGTCGAACTGGTCCGGAGCCTCGTTCCGCGATTAGCCGCCGACGGCATCGAAATCGATCGTGCCGTGGTCGCGTCGGGCGCGCGGGTCGCGCTGGGCGATGAGATCGGCGCCATTGTTGGGGCGAGCATGATGGTGATGCTGATTGGCGAGCGGCCGGGCCTCTCCGCGCCCGACAGTCTGGGCGCTTATCTGACCTTCGCTCCCAAGCCCGGTCTCTCCGACGCCGAGCGCAATTGTGTCTCCAACATCCACGGCTCCGGACTTGGTTATGATGAAGCCGCTTTCAGGATTGCGTGGCTGATCCGGGAGGGCCTGACTCGGAGAATCACCGGCGTCGCGCTAAAGGATGAAAGTGGCGGCCAGACCTCTCAGCGCATCACGACGAATTTAAGCGATTGCTAGCGATTGGAGACTTGAGGGCTCATAATCGCCGCATACGCGACGTTTTCGTAACGCCGGCTGCGCTTGCGAGACGCCGTGTAGACCTGCTACACCCTGCTGCGGTAAATTTACCGCATGTTTTCAAGGGCTAGTGCCGATCAGGCGTAGCAAATTCAGCCTCATTCGCGCCCGGAAATCTAAGCTAGAGCATGATCCGGAAAAGTGGGTACCGGTTTTCCGAAAAGATCATGCTCAAACAAAAAGATAGAGCGGGATGACGATTCGAAGAAAAGTCATCCCGCTCTAGACAAATTGCGCCGATGTGAGAATTGGGACAGGGCATGCTCGAGCGGAACACCATCGATCCGGACGCGAAGAAACTGGAGCGGCGGCCGATGAGCATCGCCTTCGGCCTCGAACGCATTGGCCTGGTCGCCATTCGCGCGCCGATTCTTTCCTGCATCATCCTGCTCGCGATGGTGATCGGTGCGATATTCGGCATCGAGCGCATCAAGATCGACGATTCCCTGAGCCAGTTGTTCCGCTCCAGCAGCAAGGAATACCGGCAGTACGAAGCGGTCACCAAGCGCTTCCCCTCGACCGAATACGATGTGCTGGTCGTCGTTGAAGGAAAAACGCTGCTGCAACGCCCTAATCTCGAGAAATTACGGGATCTGGTCACCGATCTGCAGCTGGTCGAAGGCACGCGCGGTTTGATCTCGCTGTTTTCGGCACGCCAGGCCCCGGCGCCCGGCAAATTGCCGGCGGCGCTGTTTCCGTCGGAGCTGCCGCAGGGCGCCGACTACGACAAGTTCATCGAGACGGTCAAAAGCAACGAGATCATCCGCGGCAAGCTGTTATCGGAAGACGGCTCGCTGGCGCTGATCGTGCTCTCGCTGGAGCCATCGATTGTCGGAAACAGCGGACTGAAAAAGACCATCACTGAAATCCGCAAGATCATGACCGAGGATCTGGCCGGTACCGGGCTGACCAAGGAACTGTCGGGCGTGCCGGTCATGCAGCTCGAGATCCGCAACGCGGTCGAGCGCGACGGGTTGATCTACAACATCGCGGGCATTCTCGCCGGATGCCTGATTGCGATCCTGTTCTTCCGCAAGGTGTCGTTCATGATCGTCGCGGCGTTCCCGCCGCTGCTTGCCATTCTGCTGGCTCTGGGCATCCTCGGCTGGGCGGGCTTCAGCCTCAACATGTTTCTCAACGTGATGACGCCGCTCATCATGGTCATCAGCTTCTCCGACTCGATGCAGCTGACATTCGCCGCGCGCGACCGGCTGCTCGCCGGGGAGGACAGATTCTCGGCCTTCCGCAATGCCGTTCTGGTGGTCGGGCCGGCCTGCGTATTGACCCACGCGACTGCGGGGATTTCCTTCCTGGCGCTGCAGTTCTCGGATTCGGATTTGATCCGCACCTTCGGCGAGGCCGGACTTGCCGCCACCATCATCGCGCTGCTCGCGGTATTGTCGCTGGTTCCGGTGTTCGGTGTCTTGCTGGTCCGCAACGAACAGGTGTTCGCCGCCAAGTTCGCGACCGGGGATGCCGGGGTCAATGCGCTACGCGCCTTCTGCTACTGGATCGCGGTGCGCATGGTCAGCCGTCCCGGGCTGTTCAGCCTGATCGCCGTGGCGTTCGTCGGCGGTCTGGCCGTGGTCTATGCCAATCTGGAGCCGCGCTACCGGCTTGCCGATCAGGTGCCGGACAAGCAGCAGGCGGTGGCGGCCAGCGGCCGTCTCGATGCCAAGCTGACCGGTGCAAACCCGATCGACGTCCTGATCGAATTCCCCAAAGGCGCATCGCTGTATGCGCCAGAGACCTTGCAGACAATCGCGGACGTTCACTCGATGGTCGAGACCCAGGCCGGCGTAGGTAATGTCTGGTCACTGGAGACGCTGCGCCGCTGGCTCGCTCAAAAGGCCGGCAGTTCGGATGTCGCGACCCTGAAGGAATATGTCAGCGTGATTCCGGAGCATCTGGTCCGGCGCTTCATCTCGGCCGATGAGGATGCGGTGGTGGTTTCGGGCAGGGTGCCCGACCTCGATTCAAGTCAGCTCCTGCCGGTGGTCGAGAAGCTCGATGCAACCTTGAACGTCGTCCGCCAGAAACATCCGGGTTACGAGATTGCCGTCACCGGTCTCTCCGCAATCGCCGCGCGCAACAGCGCCAACATGATCGAGAAGCTCAACCGCGGGCTGACCATTGAATTCGCCCTCGTTGCTGTCTTCATCGGGCTTGCCTTCCGCTCATGGGTCGTGATGTTCGCCTGCATCCTGCCCGGCATTTTTCCAGTGGTGCTTTCTGGCACGGTGCTGTACGCGCTGGGAGAGGGGCTGCAATTCGCGAGCGTGGTTGCGCTCACGGTGTCGTTCGGCCTCGGTCTCAGCGCCACCATCCACTTTCTCAACCGGTTACGGCTGGAGACCACGCCCGGCATCGATCCCGCGCTGGCGGTCGAGCGTGCGACCGTGCTGGTCGGTTTCGGCTGGCTCAGCGCTTTTGCAATGGTCGCAGCGCTGGTCGCGGACCTCTTTATCCTGCGGCCAACGGCAATGTTCCTGATCAACCTGGAGCAACGGCTGCGCGGGACGGTAGGTCGCGCGAAGCCGGCGGAGTAAGCGAGAGCATGATATCCAGGGCGCGCGTTAGCCGCCCTTCGACATCGTGATGTTGACGCCTCTGATCTCGCCCTTGGAGTTGATCTGCACGGTCTGCTTGTTACCGGTGGTCCGCAAGGTCAGGTTGGCGGCAAATCCCGAAGCCTCGACGAATACCTCGATCTGGCCACCGCCAGCCGTGCCCTGCAGGTTGCCGAAAATATTCCGGCTCGCTTCGCTCCAGTTGCCGGAAATGCGGTCACCATAGCTCGTGACATCGCTGCTCAGTTCGAATTTGTAGCTATCGCTGGCGCAACGGAGGTTTTGCTTCAGACCCAGTCCGGTGCCGTTGACCTTGTAGTCGGCCTTGCACCGGATGCGTTCTATCGTTCCGTCGGAAAGCGCCACCGTCCCGGAGCCAGACCACGCTCCTTCAAAACCGACAAACGGGCCTGCCTGGGCGTAGCCCGCCGTCACCGACAGCATGAGTGCGGCGCCGACACCAGCAGCCTTGATAGCCTGTCCCAACAAGCCGGAGCCAAACAGTTTCATCTCGAGTTTTTCCCATCCAAATCGACGTTCTGATGCAAGATACGTCTCGCCGCATCGAAGTTTTAGTGTCACCGCAGTGTGTTAGGTTCAAATGACAATCCGGCCGCCGCCTGTAATTGTTCCGGCCGGCCGACGCAGTTGGAACGGTCAATTGAAGCAGGCGAACGGCATTTTTTTGGTCGGCAGAATCAAAAAAACTCCGGATATCGCCGTGCTTGGTCAGGGAGCATGTAGCTATTGACCGGCTTTGCCTGCAATAGACAATTGTACAAAACATTCGTCAATAAATAATCATTTTATATCAAGTAGTTATACGGATCTCTGAATTTATGCATCAAGGTCCCGCGTTCCGGAGCGGACCGCCGCAAATTTGGCCGCATTTAGCAGCGCTTCTGGCGCGCGCGTTGCTGTGGGTTTCGCGGCATTTGCAATCTCAACAAATCAGTCTCGGCATGCCCTCCGCTGATCGGGATCGAATTTTCTCTGGCTTCAGAATGAAGGAACACGATGCGTAATTTTCTCTTGGCACTTGTCCTGTTGTCGATACCGGTTTCCTCCAGTGCCATCGCCGAACCGGCGCGCAGCGGCACGCCCGAGGAGCAGAAGGCTTGCAACCGCGATGTCCAAAAGCTGTGCCGCCCCGTCATCGATCAGGGCGATTTCACCATCCTGGCCTGCCTTCAGGAGAATCGTCCCAAGTTGAGTGCCGCTTGCGCCCAGGTGCTGAAAGACCACAACCAATAGAACAGCACGCGCATCCGACAGCTGCCGTTGCCGGCCGATTATTGGCCTAATTCGGACGGGCGGAGTGTGCGAGAAATCACAGATTGCGTTGGTTTTGGCGTCGTATTCTCCTATATGGGGTTCACGATCTCTATCCGCAGGCGCGGATTACCGGGGCATGCAAGTCAGCATGCCCAGACCAATGTAGCCAGTTGTTGATGACAAGTGCGAGCGAACTGCGATCCGGCAAGACTCACCGCGACGAGAATTTTCCGGTCGCATCATGGATCATCCATCCGCGCCACCGGGCGCTGATTCTTGCGTTCTACAATTTCGTCAGAACCGCCGACGATATCGCCGATCATGCAACGCTCAGCGAGCGCGGCAAGCTCAATTATCTCGATCTGCTTGAAGCCGAACTGCTGGGCCAGGGCGACAGCCAGCCCGAGGCGGTCAACCTGCGGCGCGCGCTGGCGCAGCGTTCGATGCCGCCACGGCACGCTCTCGACGTGCTGATCGCATTCCGGATGGACGTGACCAAGCTTCGATACGAAAACTGGGACGAAGTGATTCACTATTGCCGATATTCGGCCATGCCGGTCGGACGGTTCATGCTCGACGTCCACGGCGAGAGCACGTCGACCTGGGCGGCCTCGGACGCGCTCTGCGCCGGCCTGCAAATCAACAATCATCTTCAGGACTGCGGCAAGGACTACCGGGAACTCAATCGCGTTTATATTCCGCGCGATGCGCTGGCGGCAGCGGGGGCCTCCGTCGAGGCGCTCGGACTTGAGCAGGCGCCGGCGCCGCTGCTGCAATGTCTGCATTCGCTGGCGGCGCGGACCGAGGTTCTGTTGGACCAAAGCAAATCGCTCAGCGCCGAGGTAAAGGATTTTCGGCTCGGGCTTGAGATCGCCGTGATCCAGGCGTTCGCCGACAAGATCGTTCGTCTTTTGACGGTGCGCGATCCCTTGAGCCAGACCGTGCATCTCGGCCCAATGGAACTCATCGCCTACAGCCTTGGCGGGATGGCAGGCGAAATGGCGCGCCGGGCGGTGGGAAGGCGGCCCGTTTCCAAACCGGCGGCCGGTGCATGACAATGCATGAGACGGCGGCGGCCAACGCAAATTACGGGACCACCGCGTCCGGCAGTTCGTTTTATGCGGCGATGCGTATCCTGCCGCGCGAGCAGCGCGAGGCGATGTTCCAGATCTACAGTTTTTGCCGCCAGGTCGATGACATCGCCGATTCCGATGGCCCGCGGCCCGAGCGGCTGGCCGCGCTGCAACAATGGCGTGACGATATCGACGCGCTGTATCAGGGCCATCCGCCGGCGCGATTGCGCGACTATGCCGCGTCGGTTCGGACATTTGGCCTTAAGCGCGAGGATTTTCTGGCCATCGTCGACGGCATGGAGATGGATGTGCCGCAGGATATCCGGGCGCCCGACCTTGCGACGCTGGACCTGTATTGCGACCGCGTCGCCAGCGCGGTCGGACGCTTGTCGGTACGGGTGTTCGGTGTCGCGCGGGACGACGGCATCCTGCTGGCGCATCATCTTGGCCGCGCGCTGCAATTGACGAATATCCTGCGCGACGTCGATGAAGACGCCGCCATCGGCCGGCTGTATCTGCCGCGCGAGGGCCTGCTGCATGCCGGAATCACGAGCAGCGATCCGCTTGTGGTGATCTCCGATCCGGCGCTGCCCAAGGTGTGCGCGCCGCTGGTCGAGCGGGCGCGGACCCATTTCGAGAAGGCCGACGAAATCATGGGCCGAAATCCGCGGCGCGTGGTGCGCGCGCCAAAGATCATGTCGAAATATTATCGTGCGATCCTGGACCTGCTGGTCGTCAGAGGGTTTGCTTCGCCGCGGACGCCGGTTCGCCTCAACAAGATGGCCCGCATCGCCATTCTAGTTCGGTACGCGTTCATCTGATGCAGAAAACCGTCCATATCATTGGCGCTGGAATTTCGGGCCTCTCGGCAGCCGTTCGGCTGGCGAATGCGAATTTCAAGGTGCATGTCCACGAAGCCACGCAACAGGCCGGCGGCCGCTGCCGGTCCTATTTCGATGCGGCGACCAACCTGACCATCGATAACGGCAATCATCTGCTGCTCTCGGGCAACCGTCACGCGGTCGCTTATGCGAGATCGATCGGCACCGAGGCGGGGCTGGTCGGGCCGAAGCGCGCGCAATTTCCGTTCGTCGATCTCACCACCGGGCAGCGCTGGCAGCTCGATCTCGGAGACAGCCGGCTGCCGCTGTGGGTGTTCGACGAGGCGCGGCGGGTCCCCGATACCGGCGTCCTCGATTATCTCGCACTGGCGCCTCTGATTTGGGCAGCGCAAAGCAAACTGGTCGGCGATGCGATCCCGTGCAAGGGAACGCTTTACCAGCGGCTGGTGCAGCCGCTGCTGCTGGCGGCGCTGAACGTCGATCCGCCGGAGGGGTCCGCGGGACTTGCCGGCGCGGTGGTGCGGGAGACGCTGCTGGCAGGCGGCCAGGCTTGCCGGCCGCTGATCGCGCGCGAGGGCTTGAGCGCGGTGCTGGTCGAGCCCGCGATCAAATTGCTGCAGGACAAGGGTGCCAGCATCCGATTCGGGCATGAGCTGCGCGAGTTCGTGATGTCGGCAAACCGCGTTGGCGAATTGAAGTTTGGCGACGACAGCATCGCCGTCGGGCCAGATGATGCCGTGGTGATGGCGGTGCCGCCGCGCCCTGCTGCGTCGCTGCTGCCGGGCCTGAAAACGCCGTCCAAATTCAGGGCGATCGTGAATGCGCATTTCCGCTTCGATCCGCCGAAGGACATGCCGCCGATTCTGGGGGTCGTCGGTGGACTGGTAGAGTGGCTGTTCGCGTTCCCGCAGCGCCTGTCGATCACCATCAGCAATGCCGACCGGCTGGTGGATATGCCGCGTGAGGAACTCGCGCAGGCGATTTGGCGGGATATCTGCAAAGCCGGGGGCGTGCAGGGCGAATTGCCGCCCTGGCAGATCGTGCGCGAGCGCCGCGCCACATTTGAGGCCACGCCGGAGCAGAACACGCTGCGGCCGGGCGCGATCACGGGCTGGAAGAATCTGTTTCTCGCCGGCGACTGGACTGATACCGGGTTGCCGGCAACCATCGAAGGATCGGTGCGGTCGGGAAACCGCGCTGCCGATCTGGTGCTGGCGATGCGGCGGGCGTGATCCAGGTCACAGTCGGTTTCGCCATAACCGGGCAAGTCATTTCAGTTCATTCAAGGGGATGTCGAGCCAGATGCATTCCGTCAGCAAGTTAATGGGAATTGAGAACGAAGCCTCCCTGGAGGCGAGCATCGCGTCAGCGACGAGCGCGTTGCTCGAATACCGGCGGCCGGATGGACACTGGGTGTTCGAACTGGAAGCCGATTCCACCATCCCGGCCGAATATGTGCTGCTTCGCCACTACTTGGGCGAGCCAGTTGACGCGCCGCTGCAGACCAAGATCG
>WNGJ01030751.1_pt1 | contig 10483 bp, 9 predicted proteins | sample 5400611 | NCBI WGS metagenome assembly WNGJ01 (sample SAMN13153375, study PRJNA577476) | soil metagenome | isolation source: 40 cm soil or saprolite under Garry oak tree replicate 1 | place: USA:California | collected 2016-06-15
CTGCTTGCAGCGTACTCTGATACCCCAGGAGCCGGTGCCGGTTTGATCTGGGCCGATTGCTAGTGCCAACATAGCCAATTGAACGATGACCGAGTTGTAGCAGATGTTCGACCGCGAGTTGCGCGCCCCTGCGATCATCCACGGAAACCCAGTGCAACAACGTGGCCTCTGACTCGGCCTGGCTGTTGATCAGTACGGTTGGCACGCGGAAAGAATCCAGGCGCTTGTTGTTATTACTGGTGATACGAGACGCTGCAACAAGAATTCCATCAACACGTCGACGGTGGAAGGTTTTGATGATGGCTATTTCCTGGTCGGGATCGTTGTGGGAGGCACTAAGAAACACACCGAATCCAGCCGCACGGGCCACTTCCTCGACGCCCTTCATAACATCGCCCCAGAACGGATCAGCAATCGATGTTACCACTAAGCCAATGGTCATACTTTGCTGTGTTTGCAGACTCTGCGCAATGGCATTCGGTGTATAGCCCATCTCACGCGCCAACTTCTGGATGCGCTCCCGCACCTCGACACTGATGAGTGAACTGTTGCGCAGCGCTCGCGAAACGGTCGAGTGTGAGACATCTGCCGCACGCGCAATATCCTCGATGGAGACCTCTTGTCGACGCATGCAACTTACCTTCCTTTGCTGAGTGTTCATCGTCACAGTGTCTAGCGGCTTTTGCACACGTGTACGTCAGCGCAGAGCACCTCAATTTGAATAATGCACACGTGTGCATAAAGTATACAGAATCAAAATGCCTTTTGTCAAGGGGTTATGGCCTGGACATCTCCTGCTTCTCCCGTCAAACCAATCCGACACCATCGTGATATGATTGCAGACGGGTCAAAGTGTCAATCTTTGGGTAGCAACACACATCAAAAGCAAAGGAGTAAGCATATGACCATAGGCCCACTTGAATTCGCCGTGATCGGATGTAAAGGTCATCAATTCACGAGCGAGATTGTGCCTGAATTGAACTCCATCCAGGAGAAAGGTCTCATCCGGGTTGTTGACCTGTTTTTTGTCAGAAAGGATGTCAACGGTACGGTCACAGTGCTGGAAGTACACGACCTGAACGATGAAGAACTGGCTGCCTTCGACCCTATTAAGGAAGACCTGATGGGTTTACTCACACCAGAAGACATCGCGCTACTCACCCAAGCGATTCCCCCCGACACATCGGCGGTCATTGTACTATTGGAACACGCGTGGATCGTCAAGTTGGCAGAAGGTCTCAACAGGGCAGGCGCGGTCCTCCTCGCCGGGGGGATGGTACCACAGTCTGCGATGGAGCAGCTTGAAGCAGAATTGAAAGCAGCTCAGCAACAAAGCCAGGAGAGTTAAAGTTATGAATCCAGGTGAGTAGATAAGCAAAGGAGGATTACTATGTTCGGGAGAGGACCGTTTTGGGGAGGGCGATACATGCGAAGACGCGGCTTCCCATTATTCCCCATGGGAGGTTATGGAATGGGCATGGGTATGGGTATGGGTGGGTTACTGGGCGACCTGGCGGCAGGCGGGATAGGCTACTTGATGGGTAAACAGTCGGCACAGCAAGCGCAGCAGTACCAGGCGCCACAGTATCAAGGACCATCCCCACAGTATCAGACCCCCCAATACCAGGGACCACCACCGCAGTACCAGACTCCTCAGTACCAGGGACCACCCCCACAATATCAGACTCCCCAGTATCAGGCGCCACAAACCCCGCAGTACCAGGCGCCAGCAGTCACGCCAAACCAGCAGGCAACGGCAGCCAGTGGTGGAAACGAAAAACTTGCGCAGCTCAAACTACTTGGACACTTGCACGAATCCGGTCTCCTAACCAATGACGAGTTTGAGGTAGAAAAGCGGAAAATCATGCAAGGATACTAAACATAAGGGCGGCTGCTACCCAGGTGAGAGCGCATCTGCGGGGCGGCTATCGATGATGCCATGCTCCTCGATCCTTTCCTCTACGCGGATGCCCCGGCGCGCCAGTTCTGAAATAAAGCGCGTAGGCTCGAAGGCCGCTTCTGGTGCTAATACGCCAATGCCCTGCACCTGGCCATGAGCGAGCAACTGCGCTCCTATAGAAGCAGGGATACCGGTCATTTTCGCGGTGGACTGCCGCCCCCACTCATCCATGCCGGGATGACTTGTACGATAAATGCGGTATGCTTCACGCCCTGATTTGGTGCCTTTCACTTCGACATTCAGTAAGAACGCCCAGTCACCTGTATCGCTTGTGTGCCCGTTGGACTCCTCCTGCAAAAGGTGAGCACGCAAAAACTCCCTGGCGCGCAGCGTAATGCCATTGACCTGAACTGAATCACTTGTGATTAAGTGGTAGTCCAGGAAGAGCCGCAGCGCTTGCATCGTCTCTGGTCGCCAGGCCCCCCGCACATCTACACGCCGGAGTCCTTTACCGATGAAACGCCGCAGGGTATGAGTTTCCGAAGCCTCAGGACTAAACTCATCAATTACAGTGTCTAAGAGGCCTGGAGAGGGGGCGATGCTGCGGTGACTTGCGAAAGCGATATGGATAGCATCTACAGTGTCTAGTCCGTCTGCTCCCCGGCGTGCTAACACATTCGTGACGCCCGGCGTGGCGCCGCATCCCAACACAATCGTGATCCCGGCTGCCCGCGCCTCGTTGTCTAGTGCCAGTTGTTTTGGTGTGTTGTGCAGGCCACCCAGGTCTAAATAATCCACTCCAGCACGAATGGCGGCGCGTGTGGCCTGCAAGCCAAAATGATAGGTCATCGTGTTGACGGCTACGTCCTGTCCACGCATCACCGTTGCTAAAGCGTCCTCGTCCGAAGCATCTACTGGCACGGCACGCAGACGCTCACGACCCGTGCTGGCGTTGAGTTCATTGGCCAGGGCCTGTGCCTGCGCAACATTGAGATCGGCAATGGTAATTTCGTCAAAGTCACTCGTTATGGCCAGATCTCGAGTCGCCTCCGAACCCATTGCGCCACAGCCACCCAGAACCACTGCTTTCATCTGCCTGCCTGCCTTTCATCTACCATAAAATTGGTGCTCGCCACCTAGTAGGATGGCGGTGTCGTAATCCATAACACTTCGGCCTGATCCGGTCCCGGGTTGCTGTTGCGGTGTGGGATACGGCTCTCGAAAACGATGCTATCCCCCTCTTCCAACAAGTACCAATCAGAGCCGACCCAGAATTCCAGCCGTCCCCGCAGGATCACCACGCATTCCTCATCCGAGTCATGAGCGTAGGGCTCATCGCCAGAACCACCTCCTGGCTCGATCACGCTCAGGATTACCTGGAGCTTGCCTGTCAGATTCGGCGTCAGCAGGTAATCGCGCCACTGCCGCCTGGGGTGGATCAGTTGTCGTCGTTCCTTGCGCCGTACCACGTGATTTTCGGGCGTTGTCGGCCCCTGGAACAACGCTGTCAGTGGTACGCCAAACGCCTGTGCCACCTTGCGGAGCGAGGCCACTGATGGACTGGTTAAATTGCGCTCCACCTGGCTGAGAAAGCTCGGCGTCAGATCTGAGCGCATAGCCACCTCCTTGAGCGATAGATTGCGTTCCTCGCGCAGCCGCCGGATCGTCAAACCGAGGTCCGGCTCGGTCGGCGCGCCTCCAGTGGTCTGCGTCCAATCTGCCGCTCCCGGCGTAACCGGGTTCTCCTGTCTTTCGTTCGTATTCAAGTGAATTGCGCTCTCTTCCTCCAGAGGCTGACCAGTCTGTTCCATTGAGTCACGTATGGGAACCTGCGCTCCATGCTTCCCCTTCTTGCTATTCTTCCTGCTGTTACTGGTCATGATCTGGAAAACCTCTTTCTCGTCTAATGGTAAGCTTTCATGTTTTCTAGTGGCTTTTAACCAGACCCTCAGCTACTTCTTCTGCGGGTACTGCCTGTGTTCCCCGCGTTCCCCTGCGAAGTACTAACTGCGCGACAACGATAGCAGTGAGCGTAAGCGAAAGCATTGTCGCGGCCACGGCGTTGATAATCGGTGAAACTCCAAAGCGCAGTCGCGCGAATAAATTTAATGGTAGCGTCGTTGAACCCACTCCTGAGACAAAGAAGCTTAAAATAAAGTCATCAAATGAGAAGGTGAAAGCCAGCAACGCTCCAGCAAGTATCGCCGGGAAGAGTTGAGGCAGCGTCACCCGCCAGAACGTGCCAAAAGGCGTTGCTCCCAGGTCCGCTGATGCCTCTTCCAACGTGTGATCCATGCCAGCCAACCGTGCCGCAACGATCAGCGTAACGATTGATGTATTATACACCGCGTGAGTCACCACAATGGTCTGCAAGCCCAGATTTACGTTCAGACTGACGAAGTACAGCAACGAGGCGATGGCTACTACGATTTCCGGCGTGATGATCGTCATATATACCAGACCTTCGAACCCGATACGCAGCCAGCGTGGCGCCGCACGCATCCCTAGCGCTGCCAGTGTTCCCAGCGTGACCGCCAGCACAGCGTTGAGCAATGCCGCCGTCAGGCTGATCTGCAGCGAACTCGTGACGTCGGGGCTGGTCCAGGCAGCGTAATACCATTTTGTGGTAAAACCACCCCAGACCGTCACCCGCCGCGAGTTATTGAACGAGTACAGTACCACAACGACGATAGGGGCATACAGGAATAGGTAGATGAGCGCTGACTGGCCACGCAGCCATATCTCAACAAGCCACCCTGGTAAGCGACGACGCCAGTGAACACGTTCTGTCCCTGAAATCTGAGCAGCGCTCCTCGCAGGCTGCGCTTGTACCTGCAATCCCATTCATTTCCCCCTTTTGCTCCAGTATCTCTTCTATAATGCTGATTACCAAGCTCATCCGGAATGCTTATCCGTTAATCCGTAGGTGCCGATTTATCGTGCACACCGCCGATTGATCGGCCCCATTACACATCAACCTAAGTCCAGCGTGTGGCAGGAAGGTACCGCCCTGTCATGCTGAGCGCAGCGAAGCATCTCCCTGCCCATCGCGCCAGACCCTTCGCTACGCTCAGGGTGACACTGGTTGGCAACATAGGTTGATGCGAATTACCGCCGATTATGAACCTTAAAAAATAACTTGGAGGAACCACATAGCTCAGTTTTTCTGGCTCTTCCACGCTTTCTGAAGCTCTTTAACGCTGCCAAGTTTTCCTCCAGCTATTTATTTAAAGTTCATTATCGGCCTTGGTACCTTTCCGATATCCAATAGACCTATTACAGTCCCGGCACAGGTTGAACGCGACGAAATACCATGAGATAGATATTGACCAGCACCAGCAGCAGAACCATCACCATCACCCCCAGTGCAGCTCCAAACGGCCAATCATGAACTTCGAGGAACTGATTGGCAATCAAGCTTCCCATGAAGATGTTTTTTGATCCACCAAGGATTGTCGGAATGAGGTACTCGCCAGTGAGCGGGATAAAGACCAGCAGGCAGCCAGTCATCACCCCTGGGAGTGTCAATGGCAGCGTCACCTGCCTGAAGGTGGCGAACCGGCCAGCCCCAAGGTCCTTTGACGCTTCACCCAGTCGCTTGTCCATCCGCTCCAGTGCGACATAGAGAGGAAAGACCATCAACGGCAGGTAGTTATAGACGATGCCAATGAAGATTGCCACCTGCGAGTACAGAATCTGCAGTGGTTGATGAATCACACCTATTGCCTGGAGCACGTCACTGAAGGCGCCCTGGGAATCCAGGATCGTCTCCCAGGCGTAAGTACGGATCAGAAAGCTTGTCCAGAATGGCACAATAATCAACACTAGGAGAGTGGTTTTGTAGCGGCCAGCTCGTGTAGCCAGAAAGTAGGCCAGCGGATAACCTACAACCAGGCATGCAAGAGTTCCGAGGAGGGCCATTTTCAGTGTCGTCACAAAAATATCAACGTACAAGGGATTGGTGAGCTGCTGATAGCTGTCCAGGTAAAATCCGGGTTCGACGCCGCCATATGGCCCACGCTCACCAAAGCTGATCAGGACCATCTGCACCAATGGTGAAAGGAAGAACACCCCATACCACAAAATAGCGGGCGACAAGAGCAACAGACTGCGCGCCCACGGTGGTAGGCGACGTAGTAGTAGCAGCACCCGATCAGCGAACGGCAGCGAACTCACAGCGCGCACCAGATAACCCTCCTATTGCAAGGATACAGCATTCTCAGGTGCGATCTTAGACAACTACCATCTCCGAGCATCCAGCCCCTGCAACTTCCTTGAAAAGAATATGAGTGATGAACTACGCCGATTTGAACTCTGTCCAAATGTCATCGCGCAACTTCTGACCTACTCCCAGTGCCTTCTGCGCCTCCAGCTTGCCAGTAACTGACTGTGGTGGGTAGATTGCGATGTTGCTGGTGATGGATGGGTCGATATACGGCTTGGCCGCCGAGATACATTGGGCATAATAGGTCACACTTGGCTCCTTGCCAGCAACCTTCGGGTCCATGAAGAAGTTCAGGAAGGCATGGGCCGCGATTGGATCAGGAGCCGTGTTGGTAATGGCCCAGTTGTCCACCCAGAACTCCGAGCCTTCTGATGGAATAACGTACAAGACCTTAGGCTGCTTTGTCTGCACAGAGAAAAAGTCGCCATTCCAGCCAAGAGACAAGATAGACTGGCCATTCTGCATCATAGTAATGTACTCGGTTGAAGTAATAGCGAGAAGATGCGGTTTAAGCTGCAACAGCTTGTCCTTCGCCTGGTTCAGTTGATTTGGATCCACTGAGTTATAGGAATAGTCCAGCATCTTGAGCGCAGATCCAATCACTTCGTTCTGGCCATCCAATACTGTCACCTTCCCAGAAGCTTTCGTGGTCGCTATTTGCCAGAAATCGGCCCAACTTGTCATCGATGGCAGCAAATCGGTACGGTAGCCGAAGCCGGTGGTGCCCCAGTCTTTCGGAACGCTGTACTGGTTGCCTGGATCAAATGCCAGGTTCGTAAACCTCGCATCCACGTACTTGAAGTTGGGCAGGTGATCCTTCGCCAGCTTATAAAGCAATCCCTGCTTGGCCATGATCTCGACCATATAGCCTGTCGGGACGACTACATCGTAGCCTTTGGCTCCCGCCTGTAGTTTTGCTAGCATGGATTCGTTGCTGTCATAGAAGTCCTGCGTTACCTTCTGACCAAATTGCTGCTCAAATGCTTTGACGTTGTCGGGATTAATGTAAGATTGCCAATTGTAGAGATTGACCGTTCCCTCCAGCTTTGTGCCCAGAGTGGGCGCCTGGGTTTGAGTTGTGGCCGACTGTATGGCTTGTCCGCAAGCTGCTAGCCATGCTGTTGCAGCTGTCGCTGCAGCCACAGCCATGAAGCCGCGCCGCGATACGCGCGGATTCCCACTAAGCGTGCTGAGATCGAGCAAGGTCGACGATTCGAGACGATGAGATCTTTGGTTGCCAGGCATGTTTCTACCTCCTTAGGCATTGCGAGCGCTTTCATACCGCTCGCATCTGTATCTGACGACAGTTACACAACTGAAGCGTGGGGATCTGGCACCTGTCCTCCCGCGCTATCCTTTTGCTCTGCTTCCGCTCTCGACTCGCGGAGTATGAGGCTGGCTTCGTGTCGCCACACGAGGTTCACGCGTTCACCGGGACCAAACACGTGCCATCCTAGGTACAGTCCGATGTCCTGGTCATCCAATACCTTGACATCGGTAAAAGTCCCCATATTCTGCTGGCGCACAGTTATATCCTGGCCGCCGCTGCTGCCATCAACATGCACTCGATACTCGTTCTGTGCCCCCAGAAAGGTCGCCTGTGTAATAACGCCCTCGACGACATTCCAGTCACCAGGAGTCTGTGTATCTATGGCCAACACTTGCAACTTCTCCGGACGCAGTGTCAGTGTTACACGCTCTCCGCTCGCTACCTCTGGCTGTGGACCACCGCAAATTATTTCCCCGATAGATGTACTCACTACCAACTGTTTCGAGCTTGCGCCACCCGATCCACCCACATGGGATTCGCGCACCGTGCCGCCAATGAAATTCGTCAGTCCAATGAAGTCTGCTACAAAACGTGTCTGGGGATGCTCGTATACTTCTGTTGGCGTGCCCTCTTGTTCCAACCGGCCAGCATTCATGACGACAATGCGGTTCGAGAGTGTGATCGCCTCTTCCTGATCATGCGTCACATAGATGAAAGTAATACCGACTGTATGCTGAAGGGTTTTCAACTCGGACTGCATCTGCTGCTGACCACCTGACAGTTCGCTCGGCCTGCGTTTTCCTGCTCTCGTCAACCTTACCATTTCGAGCGCCTGATCCACACGACGACGAATCTCCGCACGGGGCACATGCCGCTGGCGCAGGCCATACGCAATGTTGTCGGCAACGGACATATGGGGAAAGAGAGCATAGCTTTGAAAGACCGTGTTCACATTGCGGCGGTACGGAGGTAGTCCTGCCACGTCGATACCACCAATCAACACTTGACCAGCAGTTGGTTGCTCAAATCCGGCAATCATGCGCAGCGTCGTCGTCTTACCGCAGCCACTGGGACCAAGCAGAGAGTAGAAGATGCCTCGTTCTACCTGTAGTGTTAAATTGCGCACCGCCCACGTCGTGCCAAAGGCTTTGCTGACACCGATGAGTTTCACATCATAAAAAGGCACCTGCGGTTCGCCAGAGGGTTCCAACAGCATATCCTGCTCCTCAGCTTACACCTTCGACGCGAAAAGTGTACTGGTACTTAACACAAGTTAAGTATACTGAACGTGGATGAGTCTGTCAAGGAACAATTGGTGTACTGGTACTTAACACAAGTTAAGTATACTGAACGTGGATGAGTCTGTCAAGGAACAATTGGTTGTGACAGACATTTGGAGATAAGGAATTAGGTAGGAGAGTCAGGGGAAGAAGGCTTGGCTAAGGCAGGCAGGAGACTCTCCCGCGGGGCAGACCCAAGCACGTCGAGCAATTCTTCCAACGAGAAGACGCCATAGCAGCCAGCGACATAGAGCACCGCCGGAGCACTGCCCAGCTCGCGCTGACGGTGCCGCCGCAACCGACGAATAGCCATCGAGGCCAGCCGCTCTCCGGCTTGCAAGCGATAGACTTGGGCGGTATTGAAGGCCAGGCATGTCAAAGTCGTGCGCCCCAGGACCGCTGCGAAATCGCGTCCCCAGCGCTGCTGCTCGAGCCCCCAGCCCTCTTTGAGTTCGCGATAGGTATCATCCTCAATGTGCCAGCGTGGACGAAACGCCTGCAAAGCCGCAAAGCCATCGGCAAACCTGCGAGTACTCACCAAAGCTCGCGGCGGCTCGGCGGCCGCCTCCTGGGTGGTCACATCACGGATGAGGCACGCCCACAGGCTGGCATCAAGCACGCCATAGTGAGCAGCCGCATCGATAAAGCCGTCCCAACTCGTCAGCTCCGCGGCAGCCGTCACCTCTACCTCGCGCACCTGCTTGTGGCCTTGGATCGTGCGCACATACCGATGGTGGGTCCAGTCGATGAACTGCCCAGCGGCCAAGCCCTGCAGATCCTGGTAGAGCAGACGATCCTCGGGTAAGCTCACCAGGGCATCAATGCCTTTGCGATACTTGAGCCAAGCCAACAGTGGCCCATCGGCATAGAGGCCATCGGCCAGCAGCAAGCCGATGGCCTGTGGTCCGGCCACCTGCAGCACTTGCTCAATGAGCGAGCGCGTCACCGCGGCTTCTTGGCCCTTTTCCGAGGCCTGCCCGCTCAAGAGTCGCCAGGCCACGATGATCGGACGGGTGGCTGACACACACACCAAGGCCACCAGACGAAAGTCATCACCTAGCCCGCTGCCATCGACGGCATAGACCTTGCCACGCACCAACTGCCGCTGATAGAGCGCCTGCACCCCTGTCTGTTGCGCGTGCAGCCACGCTGACTCCCCTATGCGCCGCAGCGCATCGCGCAAGGTATCGGGATGACAGGGCAACGACTCTTCTTGCCGCCCCTCCGGGTGCCGATGCCGCCCATTGCTGCCCGCACGGATCTGCGCCGGCGCCCAGCCCAATTGCAATAATACGGCGGGTTCTCGGAACAAGACCTCGCTGGCCCCACTCAAGGACGCTTGCTCCACAAACGGCAAGGTCGCCAGCGTGCGTAGCAGCAGCTCATCGGGCACGCCTGCTCGTGCTCGCTGCACCTCCAGCTCATCCAGGATCGCAAAGATCCCCAATTCCTGGTGTAAGGCCACCAGCTCATCCAAGGGGCCACTGGCCATCGTCGTGGCCAAATCCGGCCGTTCGCCTCGTCTCAACGCCTCCGCCACGGCTGCTTTATCGTTGCGATACCATTCCATCTTCTACTTCCTCCTTTAGAACTTCTCTTCTAGTTTATCACCTCCTCCCCTTATCTCCAAATATCTGCATTCTTCGACTCCTCCTCTTTCACCTCTTAGCCCAAGATCATGATCCTCAGAAGTGCTCATCATAACCTGGAGGGCGGCGGAATCCACCCACCTGGCGCGTGAACAGTTCCGCAAAGCGGATTGGCGTGCGATCTTCCAGATAGGGGCCGATGGCCTGTAAGCCGATGGG
>WNGJ01009793.1_pt1 | contig 10482 bp, 8 predicted proteins | sample 5400611 | NCBI WGS metagenome assembly WNGJ01 (sample SAMN13153375, study PRJNA577476) | soil metagenome | isolation source: 40 cm soil or saprolite under Garry oak tree replicate 1 | place: USA:California | collected 2016-06-15
AGCCAAACACTGGATCACCAGTCCTGATCCTGACTACGCCAGGAAAAAAAAACGCCGGGACAGCCTGATCCACCTGGTTCTGGCCCATCCGACCTGGGCGCTGGGCTTCGGTGATGAGGTGTGGTGGAGTCGGCTGGCGATGCCCGAGCAACACCGCTGGGTAGACGCCAATGCTGTCACCCACCTGCAGGAACTCGAACGCGAGCCGCGAGGACCCCGATCCCAAAGCGCTGGCATGTTACGGGCTGCTGCTGCGCGGCCGCAACGCCCAGGCTGACCAGATGCTCTTGCGCTTCGTAGATGGCCGTCCGGTCAGCGCCGTGACCATCGATTTCCTGACGGTGTGTTGTAAGCAGCTGGCTGCGCAGGGCAGCACGGCCCTGGTGCTGATTTGGGATAACGCCTCGTGGCACAAGAGCCAACTGGTTCGCACCTGGATCCACATCTTGCCTTGCCTGTTGCCCACCAAAAGTCCCTGGCTCAACCCGATTGAAGCCAAATGGGTGCATGGCAAACGTAACGTCTCTGAAGCTGATCGTCTGCTGAGTGCTGATGAGCTGGAAGCTCGTGTGTGTGCCTATTATGGATGTCCGCGTGAATCTCATCTCGTCATGCCCCAAAAGGTCGCTTGAACATGCACTAGGGAGAGAAGTTTTTCCTGGTGACACAGGTTAGGGGAAGCAATAGGGAATGCTCCCGATGTGCAACGCCCTCTAGCAAGGTAGACTGTATCCAGAGCGAGGAGCAGCCGTTTTGGCTCTTGCTCCCCGCAAAAGATGCGGACAGAATCAAGAGAAACGGGAGATAGGATCATGGTCAATGCAGACAAAACAGTGCTCATCACAGGAGCAACAGGACAGCAGGGCGGGGCGGTCATCCGTCAGATGCTGGCCAAAGGATGGAACTTGCGAGCACTGACTCGCAACTCTAGCACTGACACGGCTCTGAACCTGGCACACCAAGGCGTCGAATTGGCCCAGGGAGATCTCGAAGACCTGGCATCCCTGGAGCATGCTGCCCACGGTGTGTACGGCATATACAGTGTCCAGAACTTCTGGAAAGTCGGTGCGAAACGTGAGGTACAGCAGGGTAAAAGCCTGGCGGACGTGGCAAAGAAAGCAGGGGTGGAGCATTTCGTCTACAGCTCCGTTGGCGGGGCGGAACGGAACTCAGACATCGGCCATTGGGCGACCAAGTGGGAAATTGAACAGTATATTCGCAAGCTCGGCCTACCGGCGACGATGATCAGGCCAGCGGCCTTTATGGAGAATTACTACAACGAACAGACTGAAATCGGCATCTTGCAGGGCAAGTTCACGGACGCCGTCCGGGCCGACAAGCCGTATCAGACAATCGCTGTCGACGATATCGGCGCCTTTGTGGCCCTGGCGTTTGATCGCCCCAACGAGTTCATCGGACAGGCCCTGGAGATTGCAGGAAGCGAACTGACCAATCCCCAGGCTGCCGAAGTCTTCAGTCGTGTCCTTGGCAAGCCGGTCGAGTTTCAGGAGCTTCCCATGCCGGTGGTTCAAAGTGTTCTGGGCGAAGAATATTATCAGATGTACCGCTGGTTCAATGAGGAAGGATTCAAGGCGAACATCGAGGACCTGCGTCGCCGCTACCCCGAGGTGCAACTCCACACGTTAGAGGAATGGTTGCGCCGCGAAGGGTGGAACAAGCATGTCAGACGAGTTCAGGCTCCAACAGGGTGACTCGCAAGTCGCCCTCAGCATTAGTCTACCCTCCCGCCACCTGCTCAAGACGAAAATTTCTGTGCCGCCCACTCGCCAGAACATGGTAATGCGCCCAAGACTCATGCAAAGGATGAACACTGCAATGAGAGGTACGCTTACACTCGTCGTTGCCCCTGCTGGCTGGGGCAAGACGACCCTGCTCAATGCCTTGAATGCTGAGGCTAGCCGTAGTCCCTGGCCTCTGGCCTGGGTCTCACTCGATGCGAGTGATAACAACTCCCTCCGCTTCTGGACGTATGTCATCAGCGCACTCAATACCCTGCACCCGGGTGTGGGCGAGACCCCCCTGGCGCTATTGTACGCCTCGTCGCCATCCCCCATCAAGGCTGTGCTTGTGCCCCTGCTCAATGCCCTGATCCAGCTTCCCACAGACACCGTGCTGGTGCTGGACGACTTTCACCATATCGAGGCGCAGCCCATCCATGATGCCCTCGGCTATCTCGTAGAGCGTCTTCCGCCGAAGTTGCACCTGATCCTCGCCAGTCGCAGCGACCCGCCCCTGCCTCTAGCCCGCCTACGGGCACAGGGGACGTTGACCGAATTGCGTGCTCCTGACTTACGCTTCACCCTTGAGGAAACCGCGGCGTTTCTGACCGAGGTGATGGGACTGCCGCTCTCAATAGAGCAGGTAACCGCCTTGCAGGCACGCACTGAGGGCTGGATCACCGGGTTGCAACTGGCCGCCCTCTCCCTGCAGGGGCGCGAGGATGTGGCCGGTTTCATCGAAGCCTTCACGGGCAGTCATCGCTATGTAGTCGACTACCTGGTCGAAGAAGTCCTCTTGCAACAACCAGCAGCAGTGCAGGACTTTTTAGTGCAGACCTGCATCCTGGATCACCTCTGTGGTCCCTTGTGCGATGCTGTGCGCGGGCAAGACGATAGCCAGGCGCGGTTGGCGCATCTAGAGCAGAGCAACCTGTTCCTGGTCGCCCTCGATGAGGAACGGCAGTGGTATCGCTACCATCACCTGTTTGCCGAGGTATTGCGCAGTCGGTTGCAGCAAACACACCCTGCCCTGGTTCCTGAGCTGCACCGCCGGGCCAGTCATTGGTACGAGCAACACCAGCTGTTCGACGAGGCCGTCACCCATGCGCTGGCAGTGCCCGAGGTGGAGCATGCCGCACGCTTGATTGAAGAGTATGCCCGCTTCACCAATTTTCCCAGTCAGTTCCAGGTGTTGCTGGGCTGGCTAAACAGGCTGCCCGATACGTTCGTCCGTACCCAGCCCACCCTCTGCATCATGCATGCCATCACGCTGCTGCTCACACAGCAGCTGGAGAATGCGTCAACTCGTGTGCAAGATGCCGAACGGTGCCTGCACGTGGAGATGCCGGCCCAACAGCGATGTACGCTCCTGAGCATGATCGCCGCGTTCCGCAGCTATCATGCGCGCCTCCTGGGCAATTACGAACGGGAGGTCTCCCTGGCACAGCAGGCCCTCGAACTGATGCCGGAGGTGGAGGAGACGCTCCTCATTCGCATGGCACGTCAAGGTACGCTCGTGACAGCAGCCAGCGCCTATCTCGTGGATGGGAGTATGACAGCCGCCACTGAGCGGCTGGTCTCAGCAGCGGTGACGTCCGCCCGTGCTCTGGGCAACCTTCCGGCGATCATGAAAAGTATCTCCAACCTGGCCAGGCTGCAGCTGTTGCAGGGAAGGCTTCGCCAGGCTGCCGTGACAATTGAGCAGGCAACGCAGCTAGTACCGCAACCCGCAGGGCTGCACATGCTGCTCCACGGTGCGGACTACTACTTGATCCTGGGTGAGTTGCTGCGGGAGTGGAACCAGTTGCACCGCGCCGAGCAGCATCTGGCCCAAGGTCTGGAGCTGGCCAGGAGAGCGTTAACAACGGATGCTGATACAATCATGCGTGGCTACCTGGCTTTCGCTCGCCTCCAGCAGGCGTGTGGGCAAGGCAACCGGACATGCGAGACGCTGGATGCGTTCACGCAGATGGCGCAGCAGCGCGGCTTTGCCCCTACCCTGCTGGCGCACGGGGCAGCCGTTCAGGCACAGATAGCACTCGCCCAAGGCAACCTGGCGGCAGCCATCCGTTGGGCAGAGGCGAGCGGTTTGTCAACCAGGGATGAACTGAGCTATCCGCGTGAGCAGGAGTACCTGACTCTAGCGCGGGTACACATTGCCCAAGGGCGAGAGCACCCAATAGGGCCTTTCCTCTCGAAGGCATTGGCCTTGCTGGAACGGCTCTATCAGGATGCTGAAGCAAAAATGCGCATGAGGAGTGTGCTTGAAGTGCTCCTGCTGCGTACACTGGCCTTGCAAGCACAAGGCGACCCTGCAGAGGCTCTCACCACTCTGAGTCAGGCCCTGGTCCTGGCCGAACCTGAGGGTTACATCCGCCTCTTCCTTGATGAAGGGACAGCGATGGTGCCCTTACTGCGTCAGGCTCACAAGCACCAGATAGCACCAGGAGCATACGTTGCGATCTTGCTGGAGTCATCTGGTGAGATGACTGCAACGGCTCTTGATCCCTCATCCCTCCGCTCCAGTCCGCTCTTGGAATCACTAACCGTACGTGAGCGCGAGGTGCTGCGGTTGCTCATGAATGGCGCGTCCAACCACGAGATCGCTTATCACCTCGTCCTAAGTGTCAACACGGTGAAAAAACACGTCTTCAATATCTGTGGCAAGCTCAATGTGCAGGGCCGCACGCAGGCAATCGCCAAAGTCAGAACACTGAACATTCTGGCGTATTGAAAGGACGAGAGTGAAGACTCAGGACACCTCCACATTGAAAGGATTCGGACCAGCAGGGTAGTAGCGACTGCAAATACTCCATCGCTCGTAGTCAGTCCTCCACTGGGCTTGCTGCTATGTGATGTGCTCATGTAGAGCTGGGCATTGCGCAATGGCGCCAGGATCTGCTGCATGGTTAGGCTCAACCCGATGCTCAGCATGCCGGAAATGACGTATGCCCCTTCCTCCCAGGATAGCCAGCCATACTTGAGCACGTAGGTCATCTTGTCCAGTATGATCAGGTCGTAGTTGCCATACTACTCATGCCCTGTATGTGCCTGCCATCGTCTTGCGGCTGCCACAAAACGTTGAGCCGCCGGGGGGAACCCACTAAATGACAGGTGCAGATAGGTTGCAAGGAAGTTGCCTTGCGCAAATCCTTCCACTTGCCTACGAGCAGTAAACTCATAGGCAGCCTCTTCTCGTTCCAATGGAGCATTCAGACACGAGTGGTGGAACTCATGCCCGCGCACAACTTCACCCTGGCGTGTCAGCAGGGTATCGCACAAAGCCGTGGCCTCGCGGTACCCGATCACCAATCCGCCACGATCATTGCTCATGACGCTTTGTCTGGCAATAGCCCCTACCATCGGGAACTCTTCTCCTGAGACAGTACGAATGGATTGGCAGAGGTACATCAAACCGCCACATTCCGCATAGCAGGGCATGCCCTCCTGAAGGAGTCGAGCAAGAGCAATGCGCATGCTTTCGTTTGCAGCTAAGTGTTGTGCGTATTCCTCTGGAAACCCACCGCCGATATAGATGCCAGCTATATGCTCGGGTAACATGCTGTCATGCATCGGGCTAAAGGGAACCAACTCCGCACCAGCTCGCCGAAGTAAGTCCAGGGTATCAGGGTAGTAAAAGTTGAACGCTTCATCCTGGGCGATAGCAATGTTGATGTGTTCCTCCGTCGTTTCTATCATCGAAAAGAGTTCTTCAGGACGATACTCGATAGGGGGAGCTTCGCGGGCAAGGGCAAGGAGCCTCTCACTGTCACACGTCTGGCCAAACTGCTGTGCGAGCGCAGCAAGCTGCTCGGCACTGACTAGACGTTCAGCAGCTGGGACAAGGCCCAGATGACGCTCGGGCACCACGTTGTCCGGGGAATGACGAAAATAGCCCAGCAGAGGCATGCCGGTTGCTGCCGCAATGGCTTCTTGTACTAGGCGAGCGTGACCCGCTCCCCCAACGCGGTTCGCAATGACTCCTGCGATGCGTACCTCGGGATCGAGCTGCTGAAATCCCAGTACTACCGCCGCTGCGCTCCGCGCCATGGCACTTGCATCGATGATCAACACGACCGGGGCCTGGAGGATCTTGGCAACCTGGGCAGTACTTCCCACGTCGCTCGTGCTGCTCTCGCCATCATAGAGCCCCATCATCCCTTCAATCACTGCGATATCAGCAGAGGCAGCAGCGCGACAAAACATGTCCAGCATACGACTGGAGGGCATCATCCAGGTATCCAGGTTATAGCAGGGTCGATCTGCGGCCAAAGCGAGATGGGACGGATCGATATAGTCTGGTCCAACTTTGAAGGGTTGGACCCGGATGCCATTTGTCCGTATATGCGCAATGAATGCCGTCGTCATAGTGGTTTTGCCGACACTACTGGATACACCAGCGAGCACAATTCTGGGAAGAGTCAACAGCATATCAACCCACCTCTCATCGATGTGAACGTCATCATGTTCAAGCTTCAATTCTTGGGAGCCGCATTGCTCATACTTCCTCGCCTCTGCTTATATCGTCCCTGAGCAGTAATCAGGCAAGGCACCGGAGAACTTCTCGGGATGAATCAGCTGCGCCAGACAGCGCAACCCCTCAACCAAGCGCTGGCTGGGATGCTGCATGATGTTGACATTGATACGGTACACATGGTGCAATTTGAGCGCATCGATGCCACCCCAGTTGGGCCGCCTATACGCCAGAGCAGGATTCCCACCATAAGCGGGGTCCTCCGTCAGAATGACAAACTGCGGGTTGGCAGCAATGATCGCTTCGTCTGTGACCTGAGGGTAGCTACCGTTACTGGTGTTGTCATGGAAGATGTTGATGCCATTGGCGTCCTGCAGCAGTTCATCGCCAAAGGAGCCTCCCCCAAAGACATAGGGTTTCCCTGGCGTGCTATCGTCTACTTCCAGTAATACCTTGGGTGCAGTTGTCCCTGCCACGGCTGCCTTGATCTGGTTGATTTGTTGCTGCAGTTGGTTCACAAGCGAGACAGCAGTGTTCTCTGTGAAGGTCAGACGCCCTACCAGCAGGATTTGCTGAAGGACCCCAGAGAAATTGGTGAGCGGCAGATCGACGACATCTAGGCCCAGGTTTTTGAGTTGTTGATCGTACTCTTTCGTCTCTCCGCCCCAACTCAGGATCAGGTCGGGCTTCAATGCAACAATCTGCTCAACATTGTACTTGCCATTGACATCCGAAGCCTTTGGCAGCGATGCCAGCTCAGGTGGGTAGCTCGTGTAATAATCAACGGCGACGACCCGACCCTGGAGATGCAATGCCCCCAGCATTTCACTTGTGTTTGGAAGCAGTGAGACGATCCGTTGTGGAGCAGTGGTCGGGAAAGCAATCGGTGTTCCGTAAAAATCGAGCGCTACAGTGGGAGTGGGAGTCGGCTTTGCCCCGGCTGCCGGTGATGAGCTTTGCCCGCACGCTGTGAGCAGGGCGAAGCAAAACAGAAGCAGGACAAGAGCGAGACGAAAAGAGATGACATGGGAGCGCATGTGGTTGTAACCTCCGAGATCATTTACAACGCCCGCTGTCACCTCGCGGAAAATGGAGGTCAACCAAGAACAAGTAGAGACACAAGCTGTGAAGCATTCCTTCACTGAGGTCGTCGATGTCTCGGCAGCTCGCTCCTCTTACGCGAAGGATGGTGAGCATCCCTCATCGGGCAGGTCTCCTGGCTCCTGGCTCCAAACGCTCCTCAGTCCGCCTTCCCATTCCATTCAGAACAGTGGCTGGCTCCCTTCTTCATGAGAGGATGAGTTGCTCACCAGTTACAGTAGCGCGTGAGACTGCGCCGGATTTACACCGGCTTCCCTATTCTGCCTCTACCTGAGGCCACCCAATGAGAACAATCATAATATTCCTGCAAGTAGTATACTCACGACGATTTGCTGATGTCAACTAACCATCACAACGAGGCCTCTTCGTGCAAACGTTTGATATCTACCGCCATGCCTGCCACCATCAAGTACACACGATCTGCTGTCTGTGCAAGGCGCTGGTTGACATATCCAAGCGTATCTCGATAGAGCCGACCAAGAGGATAGGCCGGAACAATACCAAGGCCAACCTCGTTGGTGACCAGGATGAGTGTCTTGTTTAGACCCAGTGACTTCACCACAGCGAGCAGGGCCTCGATCTCTTTCAAGGCCCTTTCATCAAAAAGTCTGCTCGTTGTATGCAGCGCTTCCTCTCCCTGCTCATCCTGTGCATGCTGCCCCGACACTTGCAACAACACATTCCCTAACCAGAGCGTCACGCAGTCCAACAGCACGACATCTGCCAGCTCAGCCGCCTGGCGCACTGCCCTCGCCAGGTCGAGCGGTTCCTCAAGTGTATGCCACCCTTTGGGGCGAGATGCACGATGACGAGCGATCCGTTCGCGCATCTCATCGTCGCCTGCTGTAGCTGTCGCGATGAAAGCGACAGGCCGGCCACTGCTGGCAGCCAATCGGTCCGCCAAGGCGCTCTTTCCGCTACGAGCCCCTCCCAGTATCAGTATCAGCCGCGGGGGAATCGTTTGCTCTGAAGATGCTCCGGGCTGCTCCTGGTTCTCGCTCACAAAGGAAAACTCCTTCTATTCATCTCATCTTATCGCTTGCATCGAAGTACATTTATGGAAGAGAAGGCTGCTCGTCTGGCGCTCATGCTCGTACCAGCACCACTACCAGCAGCGCCAGTACCTCCACTACTTCTGCAATAGCTCCATAACTATCACCCGTCAGCCCTCCAATGCTCCTGGTGATCCAGAATCCAAGGACCAATGCCACCATGGTCACCGTCACCCAGACGATAAGACCAATCAATTGCCCTGCGACCAGCACGATTGCCAGTGCGATGATACCTGCCAGCAGCACTCCTTCCGTCGTGACAGCTTGGTGGTACGCAGCCCCTAAACCTGTGGGACGCGCACTGGGAAAGACGCGCAACGCCAGTAGCATAGCCCAACGGGCAGAAGGTAGCGCGAGCAGCAAGGCAAGTGGGAGCCCATGTACGCTGACACCGGCGAACAGCGCGAACTTGAGCAACAAGATGCTTGCTCCGCCGAGCACACCGAAACTGCCGACACGGCTATCACGCATGATCTCCAATTTGCGTTCGCGCGTGCTGCCGCCGAGGAGTCCATCGCAGGTATCCATGAGTCCATCGAGATGCAGTCCCCCCGTAAGTATGACCAGCCCGACAACGAGCAGAGCCGCTAAAGCAAGTTGCGGGACGAGCGACGTGAGGAGTAGCACAAGCAACCACAGCATGCATGCCAGCAGCAGGCCCACCAGCGGAAAATAGGCCCCGCCGACCACGAGTCGAGGCGCAGCCTCAGCTTGCTCAAAGAGTTGCGTCCTCCCTGGCACAGGCAGTACAGAGAGGAAACGCACCGCTGCCACCAGTTCCATGTATTGGCTCAGGAACACCCTCCTCACGCTCGCAAGTAGATTCAGCTTTCCCCTGGGAGACTTGAGTGCATGCCGCTTGTGCTCTTCAGCCATCTCACCTCGTTCCTTCTTCTCGCACGCCCTCAGAAGCTGCTTTCGCCTTTGTTCCCCTTGTGTCTCTTGTGGAGAGCGGACTGTTTGCGGATTGACCCGCACGAGTGGAACCTTGCACATTCAGCAATGCGAGGATCGCCCGGGGAGCCCACAGCTCGCCGGGTGGCAGAACGTCGATAGCGCTGAGTGAACCAGGATCGAGCCGTAGTTGCCACTGACGCGCGAATGGCATCCCCAGGATGCTGCACAGCAGGATGCGCAAGGGGCCACCATGGCTCACAATCACCACGTCACCTTCCAGTGGCTCGCCACTGCTACACGTAATCGCTGCTAGCTCGACCTGTATTCTCTGCAGCATCTGTGCCAGGGACTCACCACCTGACGGTGAACACTGCTCGGGATCGGTAAAGAAGCCCAGCTGGTCTTTGAATTGCTCTGCAACCGCCGCGTAGGTCAGCCCCTCCCAGGCTCCAAAGTCCATCTCGCGCCACGCTGCCGATACCTGCACCGGTACCGCTTGTGCTCTTTGACTGGCGATCATCTCTGCCGTCTCGCGTGCTCGCGCCAGGTCACTCGTGTAAACGGTGGCAATCGCCTCATTCTGTAACTGTCGTGCAAGCCAGCGAGCCTGCACTCGTCCTTGTGCTGAGAGCGGAATGTCAGTGTGTCCGCAGAAGCGTTGCTGTGTGTTCCACGCGGTCAGCCCATGCCGCACAAGCCAGAGACGCCTGGTGTTTTCGCCCTCACCTCTTTGGGCTGTTGTTCTCGTCGCCTTTGCTTCAACCATGAATCGCTTCTTTTCATATCGAAGTAACATATCACAGACCCGGAGGCTCTCAGCAAGAGAGCAGCCTGCTTTTGCACGACTGGATTTGTCTAACCCTGCCGGTATAGAATGCACCATGAGATGCTCGCGTGTCAATGACACGTCTCGTCTCTGGCGTACCTCCTTCCCTTACAGCATACAACAGAAAAAGGACAACCACATGCAAAATATACTGAACAGGGCGTCAAGCATCGCACCCCTCGATACTGCTGCAATGGAGCTGGCGAGAACGCGCCAGCAACAGTTGACAAAACCAGCAGGCAGCCTTGGAAGGCTCGAAGACATCGCCATTCACATTGCAGGCATCACCAGGCAACCCTTACCAAGGATACAACGCAAAGCGGTCATCATCATGGCAGGGGATCATGGTGTCACAAGCGAAGGGGTCAGTGCGTATCCTTCCGCCGTGACTCC
>WNGJ01009831.1_pt1 | contig 10481 bp, 8 predicted proteins | sample 5400611 | NCBI WGS metagenome assembly WNGJ01 (sample SAMN13153375, study PRJNA577476) | soil metagenome | isolation source: 40 cm soil or saprolite under Garry oak tree replicate 1 | place: USA:California | collected 2016-06-15
GTAGAAGCCGTTGCGATAGCCTTTGCGCTTGGGGCTGCTTTCTCCCCATCCCACGCCGATGAGTGCATTGAGCTCTTCGCGCATGACGTCCTCCACTACCACGCGAATGGCGCCACGGGCTAGTTCGCGCAGATACTGTTGGAACGTCTGTTGGTCTGCTAGCGGTGGGATGACTGGCTCCTGCGTTGAGCCATGCGAGGTTGGTGTGGTATCCTTCTGGTGACGATAAACAGGCATTGCATCCTCCTTTTAGGAATCGAACCGAGAACGTCAACGCGACGCTCTATGCCTGTAGTATTGCTCACTGAAGCCCTTTTGTTTTTGCGATTCTAGGCCTGGACCATGTGCTGGTATACTGACCAGGTGTCTGAGTCAATTGAGAAGTGATCTCTTTTCCCTTAAAAAAATGCAGGAGATGCTCATGATGGAAGAACAGGAACATGTCGCAGAGAAGCAGCAACCACAAGTCATACAAATTATGACAACCGAGCACTACAACTTACAGGCGGCACGATCGGTAGCGACTTCCGAGGCGACCAGCCGTTCCAACCTCTTTATTAGCACGGTCTCGATCACGCTGGTGGCTTTGGCACTGATCGGGCAAATCTCTCGCCTGGGCACAGCCTTCTTCGTGTTTGCGCTGCTGCTGTTTCCCTCCCTCTTTTTTTTGGGCCTGGTCAGCCTTGAACGTGCCATCCAGAATACCATCGAAGATAATACGTGTGTGCGTGGCATCAACCGCATTCGGCATTTGTATGTCGAGGTTGTCCCGCAAGTCCAAGACTACTTTATTCTGTCCACCCATGATGACCCATTGATCTACATGCAAGCGATGAACTTTCGCCACGCGGGGTGGCAAATCTTCCTCACCGCTGCTGGTATGATCGCGGTGATCGACAGTATTCTTGGGGGAATCTTTCTGGGGCTGCTGGTCTCTCAACTCTTTGGCCTCGCACTGGTGATCTGTTTGACGGTGGGTTTTCTCGCCTTCCTGCTTCTCCTAGCAGGTCTGTTCCGTTTTCTGTGGACGAGATTTTGGCGTGCCCAGCGCCTTATCAAGACGCTCTTCCCTAGCCCGGTCGATCAACAGTAGCTGGGGCTTGGATACCAGACCAAAGCTCGTGGAATAGCGCAGAGCAGAAAAGCCCGCAAGCTACGTCTGGACTGACTGTCACGCCTTCTCGCTGCACACCGTTACTCAACAATCGAGATGGTGTCAAAGTATTTACTTGAGGATAGAATAAACGGGTGGGTAACTTCTTCCCTCCACATACACAGCCAGGCGACTTCTTGCGCCTCTACAGTCAGAAACTCACCACAGTGGAGGGAAACACAACCTTCTACGCGCTACCTTCTGCGGAGACGATCGCGCACTGGAGCCAGGAAACGCCCTCGTACTTCCGCTTCTGCCCTAAGATTTCGCGCGATATCAGCCACAGCGCTGCTTTAGATACGCGAAAGAAGGAAACAGAGGTTTTTACGCAGCGGATGAGCGGGCTAGCCGAGCGGCTTGGACCCATGTTTCTCCAGCTCCCTCCCGGCTTTTCGCCAGCTCAAATGACGCAGCTCCAGGCTTTCCTGGATTTATGGCCACGAGGACTGCGGCTAGCGGTCGAAGTACGACACCCGAAATTTTTCACGGAGCCATATACAAATGAACTGAATACGCTGTTGCGACGGCATAATGTAGGACGGGTGATCATGGATAGCCGGCCGATCAGAACCGGTTCTCTTGAAGAGAAACAGGTGCTCCAGGCACGCGAACGCAAGCCCGATTTACCCGTTGAAGTGGTTGCCACGGCGGACTTCGCCTTTGTACGCTACATCGGCCATCCACGCATGGAGGTGAACGAACCACTGCTCGATTTCCGGGCGCAGCACATGGCTCGATGGTTACAACAGGGCGTGACCATCTTTGCCTTTTGCCACTGTCCCTTCCAGGTCCATTCTCCCGGGATATGCCAGGAGCTCTACCGGCGCGTCAGCTCCTTGCATTCACTTCCTTCTCTGCCTTCGCAGCCGCAGCAACCTGAGCAGGCCCGGCTTTTTTGATAACGGATGTTTTGGGTTGTGGTTTGCCTGACTTGCCCAGTGCGCCGTTCGAATACGGACGATCCGGCACACATTTCGCCGTCTTGATCACCTGGCTATAGATTTTCACGTACTTCTCAGACATGACTCGGACCGAGAAATTGCGCTCTACATACTGACGCACGACTTCCCGGTCGATCTCATCGATGCGAGGAATGAAACGCACCATTTCATTGACGTTCTGTACCAGGAAACCTGTTTTACGATGGACGACAATCTCCGGTGCAGCTCCACGCGCGAAAGAAATGACAGGACAACCCAATGCCATTGCCTCGATCATCACCATGCCGAACGGCTCCTCCCATTCAATGGGATTCAGAAAGCCCTGAGCGCGGCTGAGCAACCTGATCTTCTCTTTCATATTGACTGGCCCGACGTACTTCACCTGATCATTATCAATCATCGGCTTGATCATATCATTGAAGTAGCCGACCGATTCATGTTGGTGACGATCGATGGTACCGGCAAGCACAATCTTTACCCCGGCTCGCTTCGCTGCCTCAATCGCCAGGTGCGTCCCTTTATCCGCGACAAACCGTCCTAGCCACACAAAAAAATCCCCCCGTCTCTTAGCAGTTGGGACAAATTGTTGCATTGGCAGCCCGTGGTGGACAACTCCTACAAAGTTGAGGGGGAACGGTACCTCTTCACGAGCGCTCTCGCTAATGGCAACCATGGGCAGTGAGGGCGCCCACTCCATGTACAGGTCGTCCGCCGTGCCGATCCAGGATTGGATACGGTCAAAAGGAAAACGGCTATGCAGTGTGGTAACATGCGGTGTGGCCAGTGGAGCAGTGAGGGGGAAGATATACATGTCCGAGCTTGAGGAGAGGTGCGTATGCAGGATATCAAACTTGTGTTGCTTGACATATTCGACCGATTTATGTAAATGGTAGTAGGCTTTGAGGTGACCATGCCATGGTATGCCCTCTTCAATGAGAGGCTTTGGGAAAAACGAGATAAGCTTTGCCGAGGTTTTAGTGTTGCCGGGCGCAAATAACGTTACCTGGTGTCCCCGCGCGACCTGTTCCTCAACAAGGTTGTATATAACGATCTCCGTTCCTCCGTAGTTTTTAGGAGGTATGGCTAACCACGGGGGAGCGATATGCGCGATTTTCATGTCAGGGCCCCTTGCTATAACGGTTCTCTAACTTTTAACCGTTTGTTGCCTCTATTTTTATAACTTCTTTTAGAATATATCACACCTTGAATACGTGCTTATAGCTATACAAGTTCCAAAAACTCGTGAAAAAGCAACAGCACAACCAACTACTACGCTATCTCTCTACCATTGGAAACTCTCGCCCCTCCATCTGTTCAAAGGCAAAGCGCAGCGAGGGTGGAACGGGATAGGGGCGGCCAGTGAGATAATTGCTCCACACCATAGCCGTCTTGCCAGTCGCAAAGATACGCTCAGGCTCGTTCACGTCGCGTATCTGGTGTTCCATATTGAAGCTCGTGCGCCCGACTCGGACAACACGCACGCCAACCTCTACGGTATCAGAACGCACCAAAGGCACCATATAGGTACAGGTAACTTCTTTGACCAGCAGCCCGTAGTGACTCCCACTGGTTCGTGTCTGAATACGCGGATTGTGCGGGGGGTGCGAGACAACGCTTTCTACTTCTTGATGTTCCTCGCCAGAAGGCCACTGCTCCAACCAGGGCTTTAACTTGTCAAAATAGTAACTTCTTGCTTCCTCGAAATAGGTAAAGTAGACGGTATTATTCACGTGCGCTAGTGGATCAAGATCGCGAAATCGAATTTGTACTGGATACCAGCTTCGGTATGTGTTGTCTTGCATATGTGGCATTATCCTCCTCTCTACCAGCGTTACAGTCGTATCCTCTATTCCCTGGTGTATCGCATGGTCTCCGACCACCAGATTGCTGAAGATCTCATACAGGATGCTTTTCTGTCCGTATGGAGACGGGCCATCTCATACTCGCCACAATCAGGCGACGTTCGAAACTGGCTTATCTCTATTGTACACCACCGTACTATTGACTATCTACGCAGCGTGCGCCGCCGGTCTGTATTGAAAGAGGCAACCTGGGAAGAAGTCGAGCAAGATGAACATGCCGCTTTTCCTGACGTGTGGGATGAGGTCTGGCGATCGTGAGGATTAACACGCAACAGGGGAGGGGGAGCATTGCTGCTCCCCCTGCTGTTCCCTTTAGGAAGGGTCCACATGCTGAGTTACTAAATATGCCGTTCTCTTTAACCAGAGCCTGGGAGGCTCTGGTTAAGTTCCTGCTTCATCCAGAATCGCCTGATTGCACTTACTCAGGCACCCCATTCTGTCCACAGGCGTTGATTCCCGCAGAACGAACATGCGGTACATGTTCCATGCTATATACTAGAAAGGATCATATATAGCTACTGGATATCTCCCCCAAGATATCCTTCCCTGGAACATTTCTTCATCCCCCACGTGTATAATAATATCTTCAGGTGATAATGCGGTTGACATCCTGTTGAGAAATCATGAAGATTTGCCTTAAAACGTATCTATCGGGTTAAGAAGAACAAGCTTGTTTTTCAAGCAGAAAGAAAGGCGATAGTTTTGTTTACTGAGGTTACACAACGAGAATACCTGGGTGCAAAGGGAAGAGAAAATATCTGGCAGGCCAAAGAGGATGCCAATCTTCTTCTCTCAGGTGCGCTGCTAGGTGGCGAGATCATCCGAGTACGCCTGCTCCGTGGGAATGAAGTAACTCAGGTACTGCATGCCCTACAAGACAATAGCGCGAGCCTGCTTCGCTACCAGCTTGCCGATGGAGGTCCCGGAACATTACCCTATCACTCGTGGATCGTTGCCAGGGGTGATGAAGAGTGGACAGGGTCACTCAGCCAGGTCCAGGCGCTCAGCACTATTGAACCATACCTGCAAGGATTTGCCTTCTCCGACTCATCTCTGCGGTTGAAACGCCCGCTCGCTAGCGAAGAACGCGTCTACGGGTTGGGCGAACGCACCGGTTCGATGAATAAACGCGGCCAGGCATTTCCAATCTGGAATATTGACCCGCACAAGGGACATAATCCAAAGACAGAGAACATGTACACCTCCATCCCCTTCTACCTCGGGCTTTCAAACGCCGAGGGTACCGCCTATGGCGTATTGATCGACCATACAGGGCGTACGGAAATGGATATCGGGAAAACAGACAGGACATCGGTACAAATGACGATTGAAGGAGATAACCTGGTCGTCTATTTCCTGGTCGGGCCAAAGCCACGGGATGTGATGCGCCAATACACGGAACTCACCGGCCACATGCCACTCCCGCCGCGCTGGGCGATTGGGCATCACCAGAGCCGCTGGAGTTATGCCTCCCAGCAACAGGTAGAACAGGTAGCCTCGCAGATGCGCGCTCGCTACCATCCCTGCGACGGCATCTGGCTCGACATTGATTATATGGATGGTTATCGCAACTTTACCTGGAATCGCGAGGCATTCCCCGAGCCTGAAACGATGACGCGCGACCTCCATCAACAGGGTCTACACCTGGTGACCATTGTCGATCCTGGTACGAAAATTGATGAGCACTACTTTGTCTACCAGCAGGGCATGGAGCAAGACTACTTCTGCCGCTTTGTGAATGGAGCAATCTCCGTCGGCAACGTGTGGCCTGGAGCCTGCGTCTTTCCCGATTACTCGCGGAGCGAAGTACGCGAGTGGTGGGGAGATCTGTATAAAATATTGCTCGATCAAGGTGTTGATGCCTTCTGGAATGATATGAACGAACCCGCACTAACGGATATGATGGTATTGGAAAATCCCACGCCGGCGGATACGCCGGGATTAGATGATCAGACCAAACTCTCTCCACCGATAAAGTCGAACACGATGGCCGATGACGTCCTTCACCTTGGTGATGGAGACCGCCCCACGGGGCCAGATGGAGGGCCGACGCTGCACAAGTTTTTCCATAATGCCTACGGCATGGAAATGGCACGTTCAACGTACGAGGGCTTACTGCGCCTGCACCCAGGACAGCGCCCATTTGTTTTAACACGCTCCGGCACAGCTGGTGTGCAGCGCTACGCTGCGATATGGACAGGAGATAACACCAGTCACTGGTCGCATATTCCGATGGCGATTACTATGTGCTTGAATATCGCTATGAGTGGCGTGTCCTTCGTCGGCATTGATATCGGCGGCTTCTGGGATTCCTCCAACGGTGAATTGCTTGTGCGTTATGCTCAGGTGGGAGCGCTCCTCCCGTTCTGCCGCAACCACAATGCAATCGGCAACGTGGACCAGGAGCCCTGGGCCTTTGGCGAACCTTTTGAAAGTGCCTATCGCACGGCTATCGAAACCCGCTACCACCTCATGCCTTACCTGTATACCCTCTTCGAGCAGGCAGCACGTAGTGGAGCGCCGATCATACGCCCGCTCTACTTCCACTATGCACGGGACGAGCAGGCATGTGAAGTGGAGGACGCGTTCCTCGTTGGTGAAAGGCTACTCTCAGCGCCAGTGTATGAACAGGGCGCAACCGGCCGCAGGGTCTATCTCCCGGCAGGGACATGGATCGATTTCTGGAATGGTAACGAATACCCGGGTGAAGGCTGGAGCGACATCGAGGCCCCTCTGGGGAACTGGCCACTACTCATTCGTGGTAACAGCATCCTTCCCACGGGACCAGCAATGCAATACGTTGATCAATATCCAACCGATCCATTGACGTTTACCTGCTACATGACGACCGATGGAGAGGCCAGCTATACACTATACGAGGATGATGGTTCTACACTCGCTTATCAAAGCGGCACGTTCGCCGAAACGACGATCAGTTGCAGTGTAACGCCAGACGTTACTACAGTGGAGATCGACGAACACTTCAACGCGTATCGCCCACAGCGCGAAACGTACGTAGTGATTGTAAAGGTGGGCAGCAAAACGCTGATGAAGAGCGTAAAGGCGGGTCAAGGGAAAATAGTCATACGGCTATAGGAAGTGCTGATGAAGGCAAGAAACGTTTCTTGCCTTCATCGGAGATTGGATTACTCCCACATAACCACTTTCTCCGTGAGTTCTTTGACAAAGCGCGACTCACTTCCCTTGATGGTCAGCAGGTAGAGGGCTTCGGCGGCCCGCGTCATCCCTACGTAACAGAGCATGCGCTGCTGCTCAAGGTACAATTGCACCTCTTCGGGCTCACTATGTTGCAGGCCCTGGTTGGATGGGAGCACTCCCATCGTCAGCCCTACCAGGAAAACGACCGGGAATTCTAGCCCCTTCGCAGAGTGGATCGTCATTATCTTGATGCGCTCCTCAAGCAGGTCAAAGTCGCTATCTTTATGCAGTACGGTGCGTAAACCGCTGTGATCCAACTCGCGCTGGCACTGCTCGCACATCTGATTGGTGGGACAGAGCACCACGAAATCGGAGAGGCGAAATACCTGGTCGCTGACAAGATCAAGGATACGTTCCCTCACCAACTCAAACTGAGCATGCGCATTGGCTGCCTTAACCAGTACGGGGGATGGTCCCTGGCGCTGCGTCCATTCAGGATCGACGTATTCTTGCGCAGCCAGCATCAGTATATTGTTCCGCAGCAGATGGGCTGCTGCCTCTGCCACCTGGCGCGTATTACGGTAATTTTTCCGCAGAATGACGGTATGTCCCCTGGCCTGTATACCGGCCTGTTTCCAGGAAAAGCCACGGGAGTATAATGTCTGGGCGGCATCGGCAAGAATCATAACACTATGCACCGCCCCTTCCGGTTTTGCTGGGGATGGAGCAACAAACTGCTGTATGACGCGCAGATCTACCGGTCTTAGATCCTGGGCCTCATCGACAATGATATCGTCAAAGTCACTGGCAACCGGCTGGTCCTGCAGCGTCTCCAGCGTGACGGCGGCATAATCTGCCCAATCGTGAAGCCTGGCATGGAGCATACGCCGCTGGTACGCTTCATAAACCTTCCACACCGCCTCGCGCTGCTTTGGACTTAAGGCCGTCTTACGCCCATAGCGTTCAACTGCCTTATACTCTTCCAGGCTTTTCATGCCCAGCCCTTTGATGACACGCTTGATCTCTTCCTCAAAAAATATCTGGTCACGCTGTAATACCATTGCGTTATCTTTTAATCGTATTTCATGCAGCGCATCATGAAGAAATTTATGCGTCATCCCGTCGTCTGCTATATGCAGTTCAATAGAGCGCGTGCGCAGAAATTGAATCATCAGACTGTGTAGTGTCATAACCTGTAAATTCTTAGGCAAGGGGCCGATCAGTTCTTCAATCAGGGCTTTGGTAACGGATGAAAGTGTACGGTTAAAGGTCAGTACAAGCACGCGCCTGCCCTGCTCAGCCAGACGAATCGCCCGGTAGATACCTACCGTCGTCTTTCCTGAGCCGGCAGAACCCTTCAGCAAGATCAATGGCGATCGCTCCATGTCTACATACTGTTGCTGTTCAGGGCGCTGGAGATTGAGCATCAGACGCTTGATTTTTCCCTCACAATAACCCTCGAAGCGATTAAGCGTTGAGCGATAGAGCAGGCGCGAGGAGTCAAACATGACATCTTCGAGATCGGTGGAGGTACTCAGTTCCTCCAACCAAAGGCGTGTCAATTCCGGAAGCCCGGAAAGTTCAAGGGCGGACTCCAGCGACGCGGCTCTCTTGAGTGGCCCCACCAGCTGTGATGGTACGCCCAGGATGCGCAGATGAGCATTCTGGAAATACGCAAAGGCATTCGGTGTACCTATCTGCATTGCCGCCGAAGGTATGGACACAGGTCCAGCATTTTTGAAGACAGAAGGAGCAAAGGCCGGTTTCTTTGGCTCGTCCAGAGAAGGCTGCGGAGTTGTTGGTCCTGCTGGTTGATCCATACGACTGAAGCGCGTATTCGCGGCAAAACCTCGCAAATGAACATTGTCTACCAAAGAGTGTGGGCCGATATCCCAGAGTTGTAAATTGTTATCTTTGATCTCGTAGAGCAGGCGCATACTCTCGGAAATATAACAATCCCATATGTTTGCCTTCACGTTGTGTAACCGGTGGGTATTCAGCGAGGGGTGACCAGGATTCTCCGATAGTAAACGGATCTTGCGTTTGACGATATCTCGCATGGGGAACGGAAGCCGGCTGAATGACTGTTCAAACGCATCGCTCATTAAGACATCCGCAATCATTTGCTCCCTCCACTTACTATTATCTCTAAACATGGTACTTGTTAGTGCAGTTATTGTCAAATTTTTCGCGGATATAAGGATCTTTGGGCGGTTGCCAAAATTCACGATGCCGTGCTATATTACGGGACGGAAGCTTCCGTTAATTTTGTCGAGAGGAAGAGAACATGCAATGCCCTCGCTGCGGCCATGAGAATGCAGGCTCACGTGCCTACTGCGAACAATGTGGTACGCCCCTGAACGGTACAGAGGGAACATCGGTGCAAGTAGAATACAAAGTACCCCCACCACCACCCCTCAACGGACACAAGGTACTGCCTCTACAGTTGCCACATCCACCCCTGTCACCACCACCCAATTTAGAGGATGACGAGGTGACACCCACACTCCTTGCGCATCCAGAAAGCATCGCTCGCCCGCGCGTCGGTGTATTCAGCGGTATACTCTACTTTATAGGCACCGTTATTGCCATCTTTGGCCTGCTAGGGGCGTTAACAACCCCTGGCTCGGGAACAGTAATCGGTCTCACCGGGTTACTCCTCGCGCTGGTAGTCTTGATACTCAGTATCGTCTTTTTTGTTCGCCTGCGCAGGCGAGCGCCCACTCTACGCTGGTGGCAGCGTATCGTTTGGATCATAGGAGCAACGCTGATCGCGGCGCTGGCGCTCATCCTGGAAGCAATTGTCTCCCCACACGGCCTGCTGACGCAGTATTTTACGGCTTTCGTTCAGTTGTTCTATGGCCTTGGCCTGGCTGCAATCGCCATCTGGTAGCATTAGAGAGGCGAGGGTTTCTGTTCAGTAGAAACCCTCGCCTTCGCTCATACCTCTATCAAGAGCTCATTACCTTTGAGCATTTGACTACCGCCATCTTCCGCTCCTTCTTCAAGAACAATTTGTTTCGCCCGCGTGGCGCTCTTTAAATCGACCATCGCCATCTCTAAAGAGGCCCGTTGAGCAGCGTTCGGCCTTGTAGCGACGAACCTGGCGCAGAAGTCCTAAAAGCGTCTCACCCATGGCCTCGGCCTCCACATCTATCCACTCTGGTTGTTGCGATGGCCAGCTTGCCAGGTGTATGGATGAAGCACCATCCCACTGGCGAAACAGTCCCTGGTAGATCTCTTCCGTGATATACGGCAGGAAGGGAGCCAGCAATTTCAGCACAGCGAGGAGCGCCTGGTAGAGCGTCCACTGCGCGGCGTAGTGTGCCGCACCTGCCTCATTATAGAGGCGTGCCTTTGCCATCT
>WNGJ01018414.1_pt1 | contig 10481 bp, 13 predicted proteins | sample 5400611 | NCBI WGS metagenome assembly WNGJ01 (sample SAMN13153375, study PRJNA577476) | soil metagenome | isolation source: 40 cm soil or saprolite under Garry oak tree replicate 1 | place: USA:California | collected 2016-06-15
TCGATTTCGTGTCGCAACACAACCCAGCCGATCGCCTCCTGAGCTTCGGGGCTGGCTATTGCTCGCCAATGCGCGGTGGCGATATCCTGCACCCAGCGCAGGTAAACAGTGTTGTTTACGTGATTTTGCTCGTCGATATCGTCTGGCAGAACCGGAACGGTCATTTCGAAAACGGCGGAGGACATGGGAAATTACCAACTAGAAGTTCTAAAGTACAAAACGCAGCCAGAACACAGGCTAGCTATTTTTTCCTGGCGTTGGCAGTCGCTGCGGGAGAAGTTTACGGCCGTATGAAAAGCTACACCAAAATTCTCTTTTCGGTTCTCGCGGCGGTCATTTGCGCGACTGCGTTTGCGGCGGATCAGCCAGCGTGCAAAAAGAGCGGCAAGAACTGCCCCATGAATAACGGTAAGGCATGCAATTGCGGCAAAAGCTGCGATTGTTAGTCATCGTGTTCCTAGCCGATTCCACAATTGCCTGACTTCAACGTTTCAGCGCAAGTCCTGACGGTTGATAGGCAACGTCAATTCGTTATTCGAAAATGGTTTAATCGGAACGAAGTACAAATCCGAAAGCAGGAATTAGAAACCGAGAAGGAGACATCAGCTGATATGAAAGCGCCTCATCAATTCTTGACGAGCTTCCATCGCTAGTTTCGGGTTGAGGCGGCTTAGCACTTTCTCGCGGCGCTCCGGGTCCATGGCCGCCAGTTCGCGGACGAGTTTGTCGCGGGTTCTCCATTTTGAATAACGGCTCCAGCCAATGCCGATGGCGAGAAACGCGGAGATTATCCAAACGGTAATGTCACGTTCCGTAATCATAGGGACAAGAAAATGGAAAGTAGAAATTCTAAATTAGAAGATATTCGTTAGAAGATGGAAATCAGAAGTCACAAGAAAATATTTCCGATTTCAGCAACCCATAACCTTTGACATCCGGTTGGCTCGGGCGGACGAGGTCGATTACATGTTTACTACGAAAGGTTATGCCGCCAACTCGGCGGACGAGCCGTTGAAACCGTTCTCATTCGAACGCCGCGAGCCGACGCCGAGTGATGTGCAGATTGAAATTCTTTTTTGCGGAGTCTGCCACTCGGACCTGCATGTCGCGCGAAATGAGTGGCGCTTCACGACTTATCCATGCGTGCCCGGACACGAGATCGTTGGTCGCGTGGTGAAAACGGGCCGCGACGTTAAGAAATTCAAAGAAGGGGATCGGGTGGCGGTCGGCTGCATGGTCGACTCGTGCCGGACGTGTCCGGATTGTGAAGCAGGGCTGGAGCAGTTTTGCGAACGAATGATTCTGACTTATAACAGCGAGGATAAACACACCGGTGGCGTCACCTATGGAGGATACTCGACGAGCATCGTGGTGAAACAGGATTTCGTGCTGAGGATTTCGGACAAACTGGATCTGGCGGCAGCGGCTCCACTGTTATGTGCCGGCATCACAACTTACTCGCCAATGCGGCATTGGAACGTCGGCAAGGGCCAGAAGGTGGGTGTAGTGGGACTCGGCGGACTCGGACATATGGCCGTGAAATTCGCGAACGCTTTCGGAGGGGAAGTGGTGCTATTCACGACGTCGCCCGACAAAGCGGCTGACGCAAAGCGATTCGGCGCGCATGAGGTCGTCCTGTCGCGCGATGAGGAGGCGATGAAGCGGCAGGTTAAGAGCTTCGATTTCATTCTCGATACAGCATCGGGAAAGCATGATTTGAACGCATATCTCGAGCTATTGAAACATGATGGGACATTGACTTTAGTAGGCATCCCGGCGGAGCCGGAGGCGATTGGTGCCATGCCCCTGGTCCGGCGACGCCGTAGCCTGGCCGGCTCGTTGATCGGAGGAATCGCCGAAACGCAAGAGATGCTCGATTTCTGCGCGGATCGCGGGATCACATGTGAGATCGAGATGATTCCGATGGAGAAGATCAACAAAGCCTATGAGCGAATGCTGAAGAGTGACGTCAAATATCGATTCGTGATCGATGTGGGCAAGCTGAGGTAGGAAAGTGGCAGAAGGAGAAGGCGCGGCAAGGGGCTTGCAGATCTTTCTGTTCGCGCTGCCGTATAGTGCCGCCTTATGTATTCAGTTGAGCTTGATCGATCGAAACGTCTCCTCGTTATCACTGCTGCGCAGCGAGTGACAGCTGCGGAGGCGAAGCAAGCCGCGCAACGTGCGCGCGAGCTGTTGCAACATGTTGCCCCCGGATTCCGTGTCCTGGCGGATTTCCGATGGTTGGACTCAATGGACTCCGGCACGGTGCGTCATGTTGCTGAGATCATGGACGTGCTCACCGAGAAAAAGGTTGCCTCCGTAACGAGAGTGATCTCTGATCCGCACAAAGACATCGGTCTCAATATCCTCTCGCAGTTTCATTACGGGCCTGAAATTCAAATCAGCACATTCGAGACGCTTGCGGATGCAGTGCAAAGCTTAGTAAAAGAGGGCGGAGGGACATCCGAGGGAATGGCGACTAGCGATCAGTAAAAGGGAAGGAGATTCGGAAGTCGGAGGGCGGGAGTAGGAAGGTGGCAATTTATTGCTTGCGTTCTTTCCTGCGGCTCCATATTCTGCAACTCCTTTACCTTAACTATAATCCTTATGAAAAAATCTGTTTTATCCTTAATCACAGCCTTAATCGGCATAGCGTTTATCGCTTCTTGCACGCAACAACAGGGAACAACGGCGACTTCGACGACGGCGGCGACCACCAAGGCGTCACCATCGCCGTCACCGCATAAGAAGAAAGCCACGGTCAAGAAGAAGGCCCCCGCGACCGAGGCGTCACCTTCAGAGTCTGCTTCACCTGCGCCTACGCCGTAGAAGCGAAGTTCGAACACAGGAGCCTGAGGGCGGAGGGAGAGAAGGGGGGTCAGGCAAAGTTTGCGATCAATTTGCCGCCCGGTTGAGCGGTCGCGTTACGGTTGTGCTTGTAGGCACGGAGGAGTGTTGCGCCGCCGCTCTTCGCCGGTGCATGGCGTCGCAGCCAAATCAGAAGTGGGTGATCAGCGGTCGCAAGTCGGACGTTAAGGCACAGATTGGAGCGGAGGTCTTGAGCGGTGCGGTTCTCGCGCTAGAATCTGATCGGAATGTTTGACCTGACCATCGGGTGTCTCAAGTGGGGGGCTGTCGGCTTCGTCGTGACGTTTGTCCTGATGAAGCTGTATGACGTGCTGTCGACATTCGCAGCGATGCTTTCTGCCCTGGTCTGGTTACTAGTGCAGAACTGGGGCTAGGGGAGTGCAGAAGGGCGAAGTATGAAGGAAGAATTAGGAAATGACTCTTTCGACCGCTTCAGGATTCTCACAAAAATAACCGTCAGTTTGTCGCGTTTCTGTTGAAGGCCTGAAAGCTTTTCTGGCGCGACAATGTTTCCGTCGACGAAGAGTTCGAGCCAGAGCGGTTTCTTCCAGATCCGGTCAAGTCTGTTTCTGCCTTCTGCATTCTTACTTCTGCTTTCACGTAGCGAGACTTCTCGCGACGTCACCCCATGTAGAAGCCGCCGTTGACGTTCAAAACGTGCCCGGTGATGTATGAAGCCATTGGTGAAGCGAGAAAGAGCGCTGCACTCACAATCTCGTTGACGTCACCGAGGCGGCCGAGTGGAATTTGTTTGATGAAGTTCTGAATTGCTTCTTCGGGCACGCCTTTGCCCATCCCGATGTCGATGAAGCCGGGCGCGATAGCGTTCACGGTAATGTTCTGACGTGCAAACTCCCGCGCGGAGACTTTGGTAAGCGCAATGATCGCCGCTTTGCTCGACGAATAATTTGCCTGACCGAAAAGTCCCATTTGCCCGCTGACGGATGACAGATTTACGATGCGGCCACCGTTGCGCAGAATCGCAGCGGCCTTTTGCGTGACGGTGAATGTGCCGGTGAGATTCACTCGCACGACGCTCTCGAATTCTTCCATCGACATCTTCTTGATCGTGCGGTCGCTGATGATTCCGGAATTGTTCACGAGAATATCGAGACCGCCGCGCTTGTCGCCGATCTCCATCATCATCGATTCGATCTGCTCCGGCTGTGTCACGTCGCACTCGATCACGAGCGGGTCGTTTAATTCTTTCGCAACATTCGCTGCGTCGGCCTTGTTCTGGCCTTGCCCGTCAGCGACGTAATTCACAACACAGTGCGCGCCGCGTTTGCCAAACACCTTGATCATCTCCGCGCCGATTCCGCGCGAGCTGCCCGTGATGAGCGCGACTTTGCCAGAAAAATCTAAAGGATCCTTCATCGCTGCCGCTCCATTGCTCGCTGGGAATATCGCTGCACGACTAACGCGGTCGGCAAGCCGATCAGAAACATGTGCACGACCACGGCCAAAACGTCATTGGAAATGGAGTGGCGGAATTTGGGAAATACGTACGGCAGAACGACCCAATACATGAAGAGGTAAACCGCCATGCCATAAAGCAAACCGGAAACAACGGCGTATCGCGTTAGAAACCAAAACATGCGGCTCCCCACGTAGAAAAGAGTTACCACCATGAAGGCGACAAAAAAATGAATGGTCAGACCTAGGCCCGCTGTCACGACACCACCTTGGAACGATTGCGAGCCAAGCAAACCGGCCGCAATTCCTTGCAAACCGCGCACCGGCCCGACACCCCTGCACCACCAAATGATAAACGCGGATGTGATGTCCAGGATCCCGACGATCAAACCACCGGTCACGATGGCGGGAACGGCCCTCGATTTTTCAGGCGGTGAAGTCATGCGCGGCCTCGCTACTAGGCTAGAATGCCATTGCCTGTCAAACGACTAACGTTAGGCTTTGCGCACCGATGGCTTCACCGATCCGCATTCTTACCGCCGTGCCGATTTGCGATGGGCACGACAGCGCGATCAATACGATCAATCTGGAATTCATCCGGAAGGGGATCGAGGTGATTTATCTCGGCTATCACCGCTCTGTCAGCGATATTGTCCGCGCTGCGATCCAGGAAGATGTCCGCGCCATCGGCATTTCCAGTTACAATGGCGGACATGTGGAGTTCTTTGCGGAGGTCGTCGATCTTTTGCGCAAGCGCGGGGCGAGCGACATCAAAGTGTTTGGCGGCGGAGGCGGGACCATCACGCATGACGACGCGGCGGCGATGAAACGCAGAGGCGTGGACAAGATTTTCTTTGCCGGAACTTCGCTCACGGAAATGACCGATTACGTCTGCGAGAATTATGGGAAACCGCGAAAGAAACGGCCGTCTGCCAAAAATCCTAATCTCACACTCGCGCGACGGTTGACCGAGATAGAGGACCGCTTCGCCAGCAGAAAACGCCCAACGCTCAACGCCCAACGCTCAACGCCCAACCCTCAACAAGGGCAAATCCGCAATCGGCAATCCGCAATCCGCAATTCGAAAGTCGTTGGTTTCACCGGGCCAGGCGGCGCCGGAAAAACGACGTTGATTGATGAGCTGGTGCTGCGTTTTTTGAATCAGAATCCGAAAGGACGGATCGCAATTTTGTCGCACGATCCAAGCGTTATCGGCGAAGGCGCATTGCTGGGGGATCGAGCCACCATGATCAACTCGCAGAACGATCGAGTGTTCATGCGCAGCATGGCTACGCGCGGACAAGCCGGCGGGCTTTCACCTGCAACACATGATTGCCTCGCACTGCTCGCACAATCGAATTTTGACTACGTTATCATCGAGACGGTCGGCACCGGACAGGAAGCGATGCCGTTTCAAAAAAAAGGAATTGTCGATCTAACCGTTCTCGTGATGAACCCGGATTACGGAAGCCGGCTGCAATTGCAAAAGATCGTTATGCTCGATCTCGCCGACATTGTGGTGGTGAACAAAAGCGATCTCCAGCGCGCCCGCACGGCGCATACCGAGATCGAACAACGCTTGGAACAAAACCGCAGCGACCAGCAACTGATCGACACGGTTGCAAAACGGCATCGGGATCCTGGCGTGGACGAATTATTCGGATTAATCTCGAAGCAATCTGTAGCGGCGGTCTATGACCGCCGAAGGAAATGAAGACGGCGCTCACAGAGCGCCGCTACAGCGGCAGAATGTTATGAGCAAGTTGGGACAAGTCGTTGAGGCGGTTGAGAAGTACAACAGGTTCGTTCTCGACCAGGTAAAGCGCGCGCGGTCGGACGAACAATACGCGCGCGAGCTCGTTAATCGTTGGAGTGAAACCAAAGCGAAAACGCCAGTGACGCATACGCCGACGGGGTTGCCATTGCCGCGCCTGGCGCTCCCCGAGATCGATGAACCAGGCGAAATCGCGCGCTATCTCTTCGGCGAAGGATTGCCCGGTGAGTTTCCGTTTCTGAACGGCGCATATCGCGAGTTGTATTTGGAGCCTGTGCGCGAAATCGAAAGCTTCGAAAAAGACGGCGAACCTGTAGTGGCAGGCGTGTCGCCTGCAAGAGGTTCAAAGGAGCGGCCGACACGGCCGCCGCCACCGGAAGAACCGACGCGCTTGTTTTCCGGGCTTATGCTGGCCGAGGACACAAACGAGCGTTTCCATTACCTGACGCAGCATCAGCGCACGCATCGGCTCAGCACCGCGTTTGACGGCCCGACACTTTATGGCATTGACAGCGACGCGGACGGAGTCTTCGGAAAAATCGGCGAGGGCGGGGTAGCAATCGATACGGTCGAGGACATGGTCCGCCTCTACGATGGATTTGATCTTGGCTCGTCAAATTTCTCCGCGTCGATGACGATCAGCGGCCCGGCGCCGATCATCATGGCGATGTATATCGCGGCAGCAAAACGACGGTTTGGTCCGAAAGTCGTGCCGAAACTGCGCGGCACAATTCAGGCTGACATTTTCAAGGAAGTTCAGGCGCAGAACGAAACGATTTTCCCGATCGAAGCATCGCTGCGTTTTCTCACCGACATGGTCGAGTTCACGACGCGCGAAATGCCGCGCTGGTATCCGATCTCCATCAGCGGTTATCACATCGGCGAAGCAGGATCGACGCCCGTGCAGCAGGCGGCTTATACGCTCTCAAACGGATTCGCCTACGCCGAAATGTTCGCTGCACGCGGCATCCCGGTCGATCAATTTGGACCTCGCCTCTCGTTCTTTCTGGATTGCGGACTCGACGCCGAATACATCGCGCTAGCGCGCGTGTCGCGCCGAATTTGGGCGATCGGTATGCGCGACGCGTTCGGGGCGGGACCGCGTGGTCAGCTTTTCAAATTGCATACCCAAACGAGCGGCCGCTCGCTCATTGCCGCGGAATTCAAAAACAATCTAACACGCACGGCAGCGGAGTTAATGCTCGCTTACATGAATGCCACGAATTCGTGTCACTCAAATAGCGCGGATGAACCGTTCACGACGCCGAGCGAAGAATGGATCCGGCTCGCGGCGCATGGGCAGGCGATCCTGCTCGAGGAATCCGGCATTTTTAAACACACCATGAACATGTTGAGCGGTTCTCCGGGTATGAAAGCGGTCGAGCGCGCCGTGGAAGCTGCGATTCTCGATGAGTTCCGCGAGATCGAGCGGCTGGGCGGCGTGCTCGCGGCGGTGGAAGACCGGTTCCAGCGCAGCCAGATACAAAACGCCGCCCATCGTTATGAGCAACAAATTTACGACGGAACTCGTCCGATCATCGGCTTGAATAAATATCGCAACGGCGAAGAGAATGCGCCGGAAATAAAACTCGCCCGAACTCCGCGGAAGAAACAGCAGTTGCAAGTTGACCGGCTTGCGAAGTTCAAAAAGAAGAATGCGGAGAAAGCGAAACGCGCGCTCGATAAACTTGTCGATGTTGTCGAGCGCGGTGAAAATTGTTTTCCGGCTTTGCTTGAGGCGGTCGAAGTCTCCTCGTTGGGCCAAATCACCGGTCGCATGCAGGAAGTCGTGGGGCGGTTTCGCCCGATGGTGTAAAATAGGGTCGGAAGTCATCCATCTTGGATACGCTGGGTTGATCCATGACCCGCTGTTCATGGCTCGCAAGGATTAGCAGGTATATACTGCAAATTTATGGATCAATTCATTGAGGACATCGATGCGTGTACGGAAGCCGTGGGACAAGCCTGCCGCGGGGCGCTCATGGATTACGGCACCCATTACGCCCGCCATGGTCTCCGCACGGAACTACAACGCTTAGGTGCCCGGTCCAGACTGATCGCGATTCTGCTGGCCTGCGCCGCCATGCTCCAGCCAAACGCGCTATTCGCAGAAACGATCCCTGTGCGCCACACGGAAGGCCTGATCCACGGCTTTCTTGTGGTGCGGACCCTTGAAGGCAAGGCCGTCGCCGATGGTCAGATGACGCAGGACGCGCGGGTCGATCGTGTAACCACCCATCTGATATTTCGTTTCAAAGATGGTTCTACCTATGAGGACACCACCATATTCTCTCAACGCGGCACATTCCGACTCTTGAGCGACCACCTTATTCTGAGAGGTCGGTCGTTTAAGCAACCGGTGGACACGTCGATCGACACTTCTACAGGCCAAGTTAAGGTCCGTTACACCGACGCCAAGGGCAAAGAGAAAGTCATTGCGCAGCGGATGGAGCTGCCCCCAGACGTCGCTAACGGCTTGCTCTTAACGCTGATGAAGGACATAAAACCGAGTGTGCCGCGGACGACAGTGTCAATGGTGGCGACCACGCCAAAGCCGCGGCTCGTCAAGCTTGCGATCCTTCCGCAGGGGGAGGAACCGTTCACGATTGGAAAGTTCCGTCATAAAGCCATGCACTTTGTTGTGAAAGTGGAAATCGGAGGTGTCACCGGCTTCCTGGCGCGTCTGGTGGGGAAGCAACCGGCGGACACACACGTATGGGTCCTCGGCGGCGAGGCGCCGGCCTTCGTCAAGGCAGAGGGCCCACTCTATGTGGGCGGCCCTATCTGGCGAATACAACTGGCGAGTGCCGGAATCTTCTAGAGAGGAGATAACCGGCTTTGCTCGAAGCGGTCGAAGTCTCCTGGTTACGCCAAATCACCGGTCGCATGCAGGAAGTCGTCGGGCGATTCCGGCCGATGGTTTAGCAAAGCCTAAGATCGTTGCGCAGTCCACTTAATCTCGTCGAGACTCGCTGGGTTTTCCAAGGCGGATGTGTCGCGGGACAAAACTTTTATCTTTTCTTGAATTTCAAGACTCGCTCAAGGATCTCGCGTTGGAACAGTTTACGGTCAGCTTCCTTATTGGCATTTAGTCCATTTAAGCCAGCGATCTCGGCAACAGTCTTGGCGTAATCTACGCCCTCTCGCTCGGCTAACTCCTTCCATCGTTTCATATTTTTTGAAACTTCGTTCCGCCGTTTCCGTAGAAGGAAGTGATAATGACGGACTGCCCGCGTTCATCGAAGAGCAAAATTTGACAAAGCACACTGGTCGTGTGAAATGCGTGCACCCTTCGGAACGACGCCCCTGGCATGGCGTCAATGAAATGATTGCGTCTTTACATCCGGGCGGGAGGCATGCGGCGCGCGAGCGCGCGTTGGCAACAGTTGATCCATCCGTTGGCGACTGCAGTCATGTCGGAAACAGAACCGGTATGGCGTCGCTCTCTGCCCGCAAGCCCGAGCGGCGCGCCGGAGTCCGGCCCCGAAGCTTGAGGGGGACAAAGGCGGGGCTGCCGGTGCTACTCCAGCTTCCCGTGAGGTTCGCCGATAGAAGGGCCAATTGCCTCTGGGGCTGTCGCTCAGTGCCACGCCGAAAAAGGATAAAGGATGGCTTACTATGCCGCCATGCCGCGAGCACCGCGCCGAAATCGGTGTCGGCGGAAATCACTATACGATCTTCGATCTGTGGTCGCTCGAAGATGTCCGAATCATCTGCTGTTTGTAAGCCGTAATCCCGCACATGAACCGCATCATGTCCGGCGCGTCGCAATCCCTCGGCAATAACGGGCGAAAGCGCGTTATCGACAAGAAACTTCACGAGGAAGCCAACAGTGGTAGCTCGCGTTCGCGCACCGATTCCGCAGCAAACTGCAATGCTTCGCGGATATCCTGGGCTTCCAGGTCGGGATAAGTACGAAGAATCTCATCGTTGCTCATGCCATCGGCTATCATCCCGACCACCGTGGCCACGGGGATACGCAGGCCGCGAATGCACGGGACGCCGCCCATGTGGATAGGCTTAATGGTGATGCGGGTGAATTTCATACTCAAGTGTTGTCTTGCAGCGGCGGTTTGTAAATCCCCGTTCAACGCCAGCAACGATAGTGAGGGGACTTTTCGGGATGTCCTGTCATGCTAGGGCGCGTCACCCAGCCTGCTCGCCGTGGCGAGTGGGCGCCGAGGTAGCAAATGCGCTGGCGTGCAGAGGACTGCGCGCCCTACCGTGCCGCCGCGCGCTTGATTTCATCCAGGGACGCGGGGTTTTCCAAGGCAGATGTGTCGCCGAGTTTTTCGCCGATGTAAGCGGCGCGAACAACGCGGCGCATCACTTTTGCGTTCCGCGTTTTCGGAATGTCTGCCACGAAAAGCACGTCGCGTGGCGCGAGCGCTTTACCGAGGTCGCGGGCCACGTTCCCTTTCAA
>WNGJ01027078.1_pt1 | contig 10481 bp, 9 predicted proteins | sample 5400611 | NCBI WGS metagenome assembly WNGJ01 (sample SAMN13153375, study PRJNA577476) | soil metagenome | isolation source: 40 cm soil or saprolite under Garry oak tree replicate 1 | place: USA:California | collected 2016-06-15
AGATCCTGGAGCGGCTGGAAGAATCTTCGCACGAGCTGAAGAAACGCAGCGACCGTGCCGACGCTGAGAAGGTTGGCGTGGACGCGCGAGGCGCCCGCAACGATGAGGATCGCGAGCGCGATCGATGTGAGCAGCTCGATCGCGGGAAAATAAAGAGCGTAGACCGTGATCGATTTGAGGTTCGCATCGAGATGGGATCGATTCAGCTCATCGAACCGCTGCGCTTCACGCTTTTCCTGATTGAACAACTGTACGATTCGCATCCCCGTCAGGCGTTCCTGAAGAAACGAGTTGATCCGGGCCAGGCGCACTCTGATGTCGCGATAGGTATTTCGCACGCCCTTTCGGAACAGTCCCGATACGAACACCACGAATGGAATGACCAGAAACGAGGCCAGCGCGAGGCGCCAATCCATTATCAGCATGGCGACGCTGATCGCGACCAGAGTGAAGAGGTCTCCGAGTCCAGAGACGACACCCGAAGTGAATAGCTCGTTCAATGTCTCGACATCCGCCGTCACGCGGGTGATCAACCTGCCCGCCGGATTCCGGTCGAAGTAGGAAACGGAGAGGCGCTGCAGGTGCTCGAAGATCTCCATCCTCAAATCGCGCATGACTCGCTGGCCGAGAAGACTGGTCAGCCACGTCTGACCGTATGACGTCACAAATTCGGCAAGCAGCGCGAGCAGCAGGAGCGCCGTAGAAACAACAACTACGTGCATATCGCGCGCGGGTACGGCGACGTCGATCACGCGTCTGGTGAGCAACGGCCCGACGACCTGAACTCCGCCTTCGATGCACAAGAGGACGAATGCTCCGTACATCAAGGCGCGATACGGGCGGGTGTAGACGAGCAGACGACCCATCAGTTTGCGATCGTAAGCCTTGCCGAGTACGTCGTCTTCGTGGGTCTGAGTTGCGGGCGCAGTCATTCAGCCGTATCCTAGCCGGGTTGCAGGTGCTACGCCACGGCAATCGCGTCACCTATGGTACGCAGGTTGCACCTTTGCCGGGCCACGATGTTCCGTCCTGTCGGCTGACGTAAAACCCATACTGGAGGGAAGATGGGAATTCTCGCATGGATCGTCCTTGGTCTGATCGCGGGCGCGATCGCCAAGGCAATCATGCCGGGCAATGACCCCGGCGGCATCATCGTTACCATGATCATCGGCATCGTTGGTGCGTTCATCGGCGGCTTCCTGGGGAACATGATTACCGGTGCCGGGCTCAACGGATTTACGCTGTGGAGCATCGTGCTCGCGGTAGTGGGCGCGCTCATCCTGCTCTGGATCTATCGCATGGCCACGCGGGGCCGAGGCGCACCGCGAGTTCCGTAAACCGCAGCTCGCTTCACGCAGGTAAAGGGTTTGCCGCTCTGGCTTTACTGGATTCTTCTCGGGCTCGTCGCCGGGAGTCTGGCCAAGTTTCTGGTGCCAGGGCGGGACCCTTCGGGTTGTATCATCACCATCCTCCTCGGCATCGTCGGCGCCTTCATCGGCGGCTGGCTGGGGACGCGATTCTTTGGTTGGGGAACCGTCAGTGCCGGACATTTTGACTTCCGCTCGATCGGCATCGCCACCGTCGGCGCCATAGTCCTTCTCCTCCTCGGCAGGTTAGTCAGGCGATTGTAGTCGAGCTACCGATTTACAACGGCAATTCGGCAAATCTTCGGGGTCGCGCTTAGATTTGGGATGTGAAAGACAGTATCGTCATCCGCGGCGCCAGGCAGCATAACCTCAAGGGCTTCGATCTGGAGATTCCACGGCGAACCGTCACTGTGGTGACCGGCCCGTCGGGATCGGGAAAGTCGTCCCTCGCGTTCGATACGATCTATGCCGAGGGTCAACGCCGGTACGTCGAGTCGCTTTCTTCTTACGCGCGGCAATTCCTGGAACGGATGGAAAAGCCCGATGTCGACTCCATCGAAGGACTCTCGCCAGCCGTGGCGATCGAGCAGAAGAATCCGACCAAGACTTCCCGCTCCACCGTAGGCACGGCCACCGAGATCTACGACTACTTGCGTCTGTTGTGGGCGCGCGTCGGACACACGTTCTGTCCGAATTGCGGGAGGGAGATAAAGCCCGACACCGTGCAATCGGTGACTGATACGGTGCTCGCGCTACCCGGCGGTGCGCGTTTCTACGTCACCTTCCCGTTACGGCTGTCCAGCAAAGTCACGCACGATGTGGTGATCGAGAATCTCCGCGCGCAAGGGTTTCTGCGCGTTGCCATTGACGGAATGGTGATGCACCTCGACGAACTTGCGGAATCGAAGCGCGACATCACGCGCGCGAAAGAGCTGCTCGTGGTCGTCGACCGGCTCGCAGTCTCCCCCGAGAGCAGTGGACGCCTGAGTGATGCCGTCGGCACCGCGTTCGCCGAGGGCGAGGGCGACTGTGTGATCCTTTTTACGGATCAGGTCGTGTCGCCCCTCGACGGACTTACGGTCTACAAGCTGGCGTTCACTGAGCGTTTTCAGTGCGCGAACGACGGTACGCTTGCGCCGACCCCTACGCCACAACTGTTCTCGTTCAACAACCCACGCGGCGCGTGTTCGCAGTGCAACGGGTTCGGGGCGATTCTGGAATACGACGAGTCGCTCGTCGTTCCCTCCCCGTCGCGCTCACTGCGCGATGGCGCGATAGACCCGTGGACCAAGCCGCGGTACGACAACAAGCGCCGCGCTCTGGCGGAGTTCGCGGGTCGCGAGCGCATTCCGATGGACAAGCCGTGGGAGCAGCTCACCTCCGCGCAGCGACACCTGCTTCTTCATTCGAGGACCAGGGGTTACAAGGGAATATTTCCGTTCCTGAAGGATCTCGAGGAGAAGCGGTACAAGCAGTACATCCGCGTTTTCCTTCGTCAGTACCAGACGGCGAAGGAATGTCCGCGCTGTCACGGAACGAAGCTCCAACCCGAAGCGCTCAATGTGCGGGTCGGCGGTCTCAACATCGCCCAGGTGGCGGATCTTCCGGTCGATCAGCTATCGGTCTGGCTGAATGAGCTGCGGTTGTCCGACTTCGAGCACAGCGTGGCGGAGATGATCCTCAAGGAGGCGCGGGACCGCGTCACTTTTTTGGGAGATGTGGGACTCGGCTATCTCTCGATGAATCGAGCGACGCGCACACTCTCGGGCGGAGAAGCGCAGCGCATCGGCCTCGCGAATTCCCTCGGATCGCAGCTCGTCGACACGCTCTACGTTCTCGACGAGCCATCGATCGGTTTGCACGCGCGCGACATGGACAGGCTGCTCAAGCTGTTGCAGCGGTTGCGCGATGCAGGGAACAGCGTGCTCGTCGTAGAGCACGATCTCGCCGCGATCGAGATGGCGGATTACATGGTTGAGCTGGGGCCGGGAAGTGGTGAGGCTGGGGGTCAGATCGTTTTCGCGGGGCCGATGTCGCGTGTCAGCGAGAGCCCGTTGACCGGTCAGTATGTCACGGGCGTGCGTTCTATTCCACTTCCCGATCAGCGCCGTCGACTCGGCCCGCGCTGGATCACTCTCACCGGCGCGCGACAGCACAATCTTCAGGACGTCGATATCCGCATTCCGCTCGGCGCCTTGACGGTCGTGACGGGAGTCTCCGGATCGGGCAAGAGCACTCTTGTGCACGATGTGCTGTATCGCGCGCTCGAGACGCACCTCGTCGGCGAGCATTCCGCCAAGCTTCACCTCGGCGAAAAAGTCGGCGAGTACGAGACGATCACTGGATTCGATGCGCTGGAGGACGTCGTCATGATCGACCAGAGCCCGATCGGCAAGTCGCCGCGCTCGAATCCGGTTACGTACGTGAAGGCTTTCGACGAAATACGCGGCATATTCGCCGATACACCTCTGGCCCGGCAACGCAAGTACACTCCTGGCACCTTCAGCTTCAACGTTGAAGGGGGGCGGTGCGAGGCGTGCGAAGGCGCCGGAGCGCTTGAAGTGGAAATGGTGTTCATGGCCGATGTCTACGTGCCGTGCGAGGACTGCGGCGGCAAGCGCTACAAGCCCGAAGTTCTGGATGTCACCGTCCGCGGAAAGAACATCAATGAAGTTCTCGACATGACCGTCGATCAGGCGATCAGATTCTTTCCGCGCGAAGAGAAACTCGGCCAGGCGCTCTGGCAGCTGCAGCAGGTCGGACTCGGCTACGTTCGACTTGGGCAGCCGGCGACGACGCTGTCGGGGGGAGAAGCGCAGCGCATCAAGATCGCGCGCGAGCTGGCGTTGGCGGGAAAGAAATCCGGCAAGAAGCTGTACGTGTTGGACGAGCCGACGACGGGCCTCCATCTGGAGGATATTCGGAAGCTGGCAAAAGTTTTCGACCGGCTTCTCGAGCAAGGCCACACGCTGCTGGCCGATTGGGTCATCGATCTCGGACCGGAAGGCGGAGTCGGGGGCGGAAACGTTGTCGCGATGGGGCGTCCGGAAGATGTCGCGAAGGTGGAAGACTCTCACACCGGACGTTGGCTGGCGCCTCTGCTGGAGCGTCGCGTGGAGATCCAACCCCGGATCGGTTCCGCGCGAGGCGATATTGAACCGATGTCGCGGCAGCTGGCACTCTAGCCACTCTGGTCTGCGCGTAGGGTAGTCGTCGCTCCGGCTAGCTGCGGGCGAGATTCGCTAGCGGGCCTCTTGCAGCATGCGAGAAACCTTCGCGGTAACCGCGCGCGGGGCGAAGCGGTTGGCTTGAGCGACAATCTTGTTCTTGATGCCGGGTATGGCGACGCGACGCCCGTGCATCATCGCGGCAACTCCAAATTCCGCCACGTCTGCCGCATCCGCGATTCCGAAAGCCGCAAACAGTCGCGAGTTGCCTACATCTGCCGTCGCGGCGAAGTCGGTGCGCGTTGGTCCCGGGCACAGTGCCGTGACTGTGACACCGCTGTGTCGCAGTTCTTCGGCGAGCGCCTCCGAGAAACTGAGCACGTATGCTTTCGTGGCGTAGTAGACGGCCATCCCCGGCCCAGGTTGAAACGCGGCTGTCGACGCGACGTTCAGCAGGCGGCCCGATTTGCGCTTGATCATCGGCGGGAGGAACAGTTTGGTGAGATACGTGAGCGCGGCGATGTTGACCTGGATCATCTCCAGCTCTCGCTGGATCTTCGTGTCCGCGAACTCTCCTCCCAGTCCGAATCCGGCATTGTTGACCAGCACCTCGATCGCAATGTTCTCGTTGTGCAGGAAGTCGAAGATCGATTGCGGAGCGTCGGTTCGCCGCAGGTCGGCCGCAAAGACTTGAACTCTGACGTCGAACTTCCCTTCGATCTGACCCGCGGCCGCCTCGAGGGTGTCGCGCTTTCGAGCTACGAGCACTAGATCGAATCCACCGCGGGCAAGAACCTTCGCGATCTCGATTCCGATGCCGCCGGAGCCGCCAGTGACGAGGGCTGTCTGCCGCAGGGTGCCGTTTCGCTTTGCGCGCATGGATTGAAGCTAGCGCTTCCTTGTTACGCTTGGATTACTTTGGGCGAGCATCGATGTCGATTGGTTGATTCGAGCGTTCCAACTTGCTAGTTTGGGTAGCTATTCCCGAGTAGCTCAGGTGGTAGAGCAGGTGACTGTTAATCACCGGGTCGGGGGTTCGAGTCCCTCCTCGGGAGCTGTATAGAATGCTTCACGACAGAAAATGCAACGGGTCGGCCTTCGGGCCGGCCCGTTTTGCTTTTGTGCGCGATTACATCGAAGCATAGACGCATTGATCAGCTCGATTTTGTGATTCCCGGACGGCCTCTCCCTTGCAAACACATCAACAGCAGGCCCTGACTGAGGACGAGGGCAACCATCCGAGAAATCCGAAGGAGAAATCACATGATCGCAACCAAAACCATCACGGGTCTCACGCTCGCGTGCGCACTCGCCGTTGGCTCGGCGTGCGCCGGCGTCAGGAAGAAGACCGTTGACATCAATCCGAGCATGAGTCGCGCACCGACCTGCGCGGCCGCTATCGCCGTCTACAACAGCCGCGCGGACGTACCGTACGACTATTACGAGCTGGCGTGGATAGAGGCGCAGGGCAACTCCGTCTGGACATCGGATAACCAGCTGCAGCAGCAGATCCGGAATGGCGCGGCCAAGGTGGGCGCCAACGCCGTGATCGTCAACCCGACCACGCAGTCCAGGAGCACGGTCAAGGTCCTCGGCGAAGTGATCGGGACGAAGTCGGCGACCATGAAAGCATCTGCACTTGCGATCTACATGCCCCGCGAGGCGGCACGAGTAAGAACCGCCTGCGGTACCTGACGCAAGTCAGCCGAATCTCGGCCGCGGAAAAGGAAAGACAAGATGCGGGTTGGCGGATGACCACCAACCCGCGTTTTTTTTCAAGTCAGCTGTGCGCCCCTTTCCGCACCTCCATCTGTCCTCGAGCGCGCGCTTTGCTCGCCGCCAACGGCTTGACCGCTCGCCCTGGCCATGTTGCGCGCGTACTCCCGCGGCGACGTCATCCGCATCGGAAAAGCATCGAACGGCGGCTTCAACCCCGAGACGAATCCGCGCGCAACGCCGAGCATTAATCCAGCAAACGTTCTGTCGAATGGATTCTGCGCCGAGCTCCATTGCGCCTCGAGAGCGGCTTCCGGAATCTCGATGACACTGAACTTCTTGCCGTAAGCCTCCTCGAAAATCCGCACTGCTTCGAGCTGACTGATCTCTTCGGGTCCGCCGACGTCGATGGTCGCATTGTGAGCGATCGGTGCGGTGAGCGACTGTACGGCGAAGTCGGCCACGTCTGCAACGGCGACGTATCTGATCTTGTCCGTTCCCTTGCCGTATACCTTCGCCGTTCCCGCCACCGGATCAGCAAATAGCATCGGGCCCAGCCAGCTCTCGCAGAAAAGCGCCCCATGGAGAATGGTGTAGTCGAGCCCGCTCGCCTTGAGATGATCCTCAGCCGCCTTCTTCGCGCTCGAAAGCGGACAGTCCGGCGTCTTGCTGGTGTCGAAAGAGACGAAGACGAATTTTGACACTCCGGATGCTTTTGCCGCATCGATGAGTGACTTCGTGCCCTCGCCATCGGTCGCTTCGAACGAGTCCCCGGGCTGTGACGTAAGGATTGTCGTGATGGTCGAGATGACGCCACTCACACCAGTGCATGCGGCGAGCAGCGTGCGCGGGTCTTTCACGTCGGCGCGGACTATCTCTGCTCCCAGCATCTTCAGGCGTTCGACCTTTTCAGGCGCCGACGTCGTGCGAACCATCGCGCGAACCTGCTCACCACGCGCGGTGAGGCGGCGAACTATCTCCGAGCCCAATACTCCGGTGGCACCAGCGACGAGAATCATGACAACAACCTCCTTCGGGAAGGGCGGGCGTATCGAAGATGCGACATGACTCGACACCCCGCAATTCGGGTGCGGGATTTGCCCCAATTAACGACTTTTCGCGCGGTGATTTCCATGAAGAAGACACTTCCGTTCGCCTGCATTCTCGCTGGATCCGCCTACGCCCAAAACCGCCTGCCGCCGGGCCTGCCGGTGCGGCTGCCCGTTGGACTGGCGCAGGCGCCAGATGGCTCCCTGTTCATCACCGACGATACGGGCGGTACCATGTGCAGGGTCTCGTACCGCGCCACCCCGCGTTGATCCACTTGCGGGCATGCGGGGCCTCGCGTGGAAAAGATTGCGTCCGGCCGGTTTCGGTGAGAGAATGAGAGGCAAGTTGATCTCTCGTTCCGCAGTGACCCGGCCGCTGAGACCATTCAGCAATCTGCTCAAGCGCCTGCTTGGGGGATTGAGGCCGCCACCAATAAAGACGGCCGCGGTTCGCGGCAACGGGCTCGACATCGAGCGGCGCCTCAGCTTCATGCTGGAGTCTGTGCCGGTCAACCTCTGGTCTACCGACGCGCACCTGAACATCACGTTTTCGCAGGGCGCCGGCCTGCATCTAATCGGAACGAGCGCCAACGAGCAGGTTGGCATGACCCTGTACGAGGTGTTGAAGACGAGGGACCCGGGCGTCACACCGCTCGCGGCCCATCTGAAGGCATTGCAGGGAGAGCTGGTTCGTTACGAGACCAACTGGCGGGGAAGATCCTTCGAGACCCGCGTCGAGCCCCTGCGCGGGCCCGATGGGCGAATCTCCGGAACCGTTGGAATCGCGATCGACGTGACGGATCGTAAGAGCCTGTACGAGGCGCTTCAAACCCAGAACGTCTACTTCGCCGCGCTCTTTGAGAACGCGCCCGAGGCGATCGCGATCCTCGACGAGCACGATCACATCATCCGAATCAACAATCAGTTCACGACGATGTTCGGCTACACGGAGGACGAGTGCGCCGGCCGCAGCATCAACGACCTGATCGTCCCCCGCGAAGAAGTTGAAGAAGGAGAAAAGCTCACCGCGCGCGTTGCCGCGGGAGAGAAGCTGCGAGCGGAAGGGTTACGGCGTCACAAGGACGGCCACACCATCTGGGCCGCAATCGCCGCCACGCCGTTTGGTGTCGTGAATCAGCCGGGAAGAGTCTACGCCATGTACCACGACATCTCCGCACGGAAACACGCGGAGGACGAGCTCAAGGCGCTTCTGCTGGTCGATCAACTGACGGGGCTTCCCAACCGTCGCGCGTTCATTACGCTGTCAGAACAGGCCCTCAAGCTGGCGACCCGCATGGAGCGCGACGTCCTTATGATCTTCATCGACGTGGATCATCTCAAGAACATCAACGACACCTATGGACATTTGGCGGGCGATCGCGCGCTCATGGACACCGCGCGCGTGCTCCGCGAAAGTTGCCGCGAAGCCGATCTCATCGCGCGTCTTGGAGGCGACGAATTTGTCGCACTGATGACGGTCGATTCCGATCAGACAGCGGAGCTCGTGTGCGAGCGCATTACGGCGCGCGTCGCGGCCCACAATCGCGAGATCGACCGCGGCTACGAGCTCTCCCTCAGTCTTGGCGCCAAGAGATCAAAGGCCGAAGGCACGATGCTGGCGGACCTTCTCGCTCAGGCGGATACCGCGCTCTACGAGCAAAAGCGGGGACGCGGCCGCCCTCACGCGCTCTCGCGATAGTACTCCGCGAGACACCATGTAACCATGTCGGCGAGCAGAACCTGCGTGCGCTCGGACGATGGGAAGCGCGCGCCGACCTCATTCACGAGTCCCTGCGCCAACCTGAGGACGCCCTCCCCGGTTTCGCCGCCCTCCTTCATCTCGGCGACGAATGTACACACGGCGGCCTGCAGATGTTCCTTGGTATAGACGCCAGCCGAAAAAACCGTTGCCAGTGCCGCCGCGAGATTCATATGAGCCTTGCTTCTCGCGTTGCGCGCAACCCTCTGGTCGCTGCGCTTGTCCACGCCTTCTCCTGCAGCCTTTCGACCAGGGCGACCCGTCATGCGCGGAACGTGCGGCGGGTCGCCGATTGTGTCAAGAGAGTTTGATCGTCACGGAAGCGCGCGTATTACCCCGCACGCGATGCGTGCGCCACTGTTGCCCGCGGGGTTCGTCATCTGATCGTCGGCACCCGCGTGAATCACGAGCGAGCTGCCATCGGCATCGAACAGGGATGAAGTTCCCGGAGTGAGTGAAACACGATCCGTGCTGAAAGCGACTTTTCCGACGCCACTGGCCGGAATCACGATATTGGGATTGTCCCCGGCATGCGGGCCCTTTGGATTGTCGAGTCCGTGCTCTTTCCCCATTGGATTGTAGTGTCCGCCGGCCGTGGAGAAGGCAGGAGTGGCTCTTCCATCGCACTTTCCTACCTCATGAAAGTGAATTCCGTGAGTTCCGGCCGGAAGCGCTATGCTGGAGATATCCACGTACACAAGACCGTTCTTATCTTGCCAGATCTGGGCTGTGCCGATCGGCGCGCCGTTAATGTTGTATATGATGGCGTTTGCAGCAGAAACAGAATTCTGCATTCGCTGGGCTGATGAACAAGCGCCGCAGAGCACGACGACAGCAGCGATGTTGAACAGCAGGGACCCGCTCGGCACTTTCATCTTTCGACTCCGGATAGAGGGTTTCGCCGGCGCGGCCGTTTCCGCGCATCGATCGCGGATTCGGCGTCACCGGCGAATGGACCACAAATGCGCAAATTTCCGTCCTTCCGGCCGGATATCAACCAGATAGTCTGTTAAGGGCGTCGAATCGGGCGTTATCAGTTCCGAATCTTGAATTTCGTCCAGATAACGACCGACGTGCAGTCCTGCATGCCGCGCGTGTACTGGGGCGGCGCGCCGGGTCCCGCATAAACCTCGACGCCCACGACTTCTGGACCGTTGACGAAGTTATTGATGTCGCCGGGTGACACCGACTGCCATGGCATGTCGTCGACGTAAAACTGCACACAACCCCCGCCACCCGTGCCGGTCACGCCCCGCGAGCTGGTTACAACGTCGCCGTCGGGGCCGGAGCTGATGCGAAGGCTCGGGACGAGTCGCAGAATGTCGGTGAGATCGTTCGGACGCATCAGCTGGAGCTGATCCGGCCCGATGTAGAACCCCGTTCCCGATTTCTTCCTCTGGTTGAATCCGACCTTGTCGAGGCT
>WNGJ01009267.1_pt1 | contig 10480 bp, 7 predicted proteins | sample 5400611 | NCBI WGS metagenome assembly WNGJ01 (sample SAMN13153375, study PRJNA577476) | soil metagenome | isolation source: 40 cm soil or saprolite under Garry oak tree replicate 1 | place: USA:California | collected 2016-06-15
CAGAGAAATCTACCCCAGAATCCCCTGAGGTAGCCGCAACTGAACATAGAAAGGCCTATGGCACCGCCAAGACCGAAAACTTGCGTGACTCAGGTCGCTGGCGCATCATCCTACCCGCTTTTGTTGTGTTACTCTGTGTCGCAATACTTGCCGTCCCACTGATGATTTTAATCCCGCTTTTTGTCAATTCGCTGGACGTCAATGCGTACACACACAACCTCACCTGGCTCTGGATCGTGATGATTGTGCTTGAGATAGGCTTCGCCTCTATTATTATCTTTGGCCTGCTCAAAATATTTTTAACACAAGCTGGCAACTACCAAAACTAAACAGTAATGCATATTTACAGCAAACGAGCCAGAAAGCCCCCGTCTTTCATTTATGCGGGGGTGTCTCAGTCTTGATAAAGCTCCAGCTTTGGAAAAGTCATGAAAAAATCAATCCAATTACTATTGACTTTCCCTCAATCTGCGAGTACACTCATACCAGATTTACCGTTTATGAGTTAGTTGTAAAAATGAATATACATCGATTAAAGGGGGGTGAGTTCTATGCAGAAAGTAATTGTAAAAATCGCGCAATGTGTGCGAAACAGTGGGACTCATCCAATAAGCAACACGGGAGTGTAGGTAGCATCTCTATGCCAAATGCTGTTGCTGCTCGGATCGCTATGAAGGCCCGAGCGTTTTCTTTTCCCCTGAATTCCCTCACAGTGCGCCGGTACTCCTCAACATGAAAACATCAAAACTTCACCATTAGAGAAACAACATAATGTGCAGATTTTTTATGCATCTGACCGATGAGTTTTCTCGCATAAGACGAATCCACATAGTCCAAGAAAGGCTCTATCAACTTGCTTAGCCGATTACGCTTGTATGCCCACAATCAACGCATCACTACCCCGATGGAGAGGAGGTGAAAGCATGCGAGGGAAGCTACGTGATAAACGCTCAGAACTGAAACGCGACTACCTTAAGCGCGAATCCTTGGAGCGCCGCCGCACAAACAAGCGCGACAATCGCTCTCTCAACGTCCAGTTGCATCAGCAGTTCGAAGAGGAAGATGATTTCCTGTGGAATGAGGATGAGGATGTACTGCTAGAAAATACCCAGAAATAATACATTGTGGTAGCCTGGTACTCCCTTATCAGGAGGCTGGCTACCGCAATGATAAACCGACTTCAGGGAATATCGATCTCTGGGAACAAACGGCGGGCGATCACCAGTCGCTGAATCTGTGCGGTCCCTTCAAAGATATCAAAGACTTTCGCATCGCGGAACCACTTCTGCAGAAATTGCCTGGACTCGCAGTTTTCACCTGGTGCCGTAATCCGTACGCCAGCGGCTGTTACCTTCATCACCAATCCCCCCGCGTAGGCCTTACACATGGATGCCTCTTTCGAGTTAGGCACCCTTCTGTCGGCCATCCATGCTGCACGCCAGACCAGGAAGCGAGCCATCTCTAACTCTTGCTTTATCTCATCCAATTCCTGCTCGATCTCACGCCGTTTATGTGGTGGAAATCCCTTTGGCAGCTCCTCCCGCACCCAGTGGCAGGTCGTTTCATATGCTGCTCGTGCGATACCAACTGCCAGCGCTCCCACCAGTGGGCGTGTCGCGTCCAGGGTACCCATCGCCGCCTTAAAACCAGCCTTTTTACTATTCTCACGACCACTCAGTAAATGATCCTTGGGAATGCGGCAGTTCTCAAAGATCAGCTCAGCCGTCTGCGAGGCGCGCAGCCCCATTTTCTCTTCAATCCGTCCAACCCTGAAACCGGGTGTTCCCCTTGGCACCACAAACGGTCGGATGCCTTCTCGTCCCAAACTTTTATCAATAGTCGCGAACGTCACCACCAGGTCTGCCCGAGCGCCATTCGTGATGTAGTGCTTATGACCATTGAGCACCCACTCGTCGCCATCCAGCACCGCTGTGGTAGACATGCCGGCCACGTCAGAACCAATCCCAGGTTCCGTCAGCGCCAATGCTCCCCAGTGCAGTTGCCCATCCATATACGGGCCAAGAAACTTCACCTGTTGTTCAGGCGTCCCCTGCGCCAGGATAGGTGGAGCAGCCAGCCCCGGCCCTGGTATCCCTGTAGATAAAGCCGCGTCTCCCCACGCCATCTCCTCCTGCGAGAGAATCGAGAGCACGTTGGCCTGCTTTTCCTCTTCCTCTTGTGCCTGTGTACGAGCCTGGCCAGCTGCTCCAGCCCAGAACCGCCGCTGCATGTTCCAGAAAAACGAGTCAGGAATCTTCTCCGTGCGGTCGCATTCTAGCGATATTGGACGCATCTCTTCACGCGCGACCTTGTGAGCATAATCACGCGCCGCCTCTTGTGATTTGCTGAGAGTGAAGTCAATCATGTCGCTCTACTCCATCGCTGCTGCGTTACGCATCCACATCTCGGCGGGATGATCCTGGATAAAACCGGCCCCACCGAGAATTTGAATGGCATCTATTGTCGCTGACTTTGCAATCTTTACAGCCTGGTGCTGTGCCGCCTCTGCTTCCTGCACCAGGGTGGGCGCAATGAATTGGGCCCCTACGACGCCCTGGTCCCAACTTGCCGCCGCGCGCCATGTCAGCAACCTGGCTGCATCCAGCTTCATTGCCATCTCCGCAATCATAAAAGCGATCCCCTGGTATGAGGCGATAGGACGGCCAAAGGCAATGCGCCCTTTAGCATAGTCCGTGGCATAGTCGAGCGCCGCCCGTGCCGTACCACAGGCTGCAGCGGCACGCAGGATGTTGTAGAGGGTTGCGGCTCGTATCACTCCGTTATTGCCCGCTTTGCCTAGCATACAGGTAGATGAGATGGCCGCGTTCTCGAACGCATACCAGGCGCTCGGTGCAGCGATCAGCCCCAATTTCTCTATCTCCTGGCTGACACGTACTCCCGCGATGTCTACAGGAACCATCACCGCACACAATCCATCGCTGCCATTTGTCCCTTCCAATCGGGCTAATACTACTCGCGGGCTGGACTGTCCCCCGTGAATCACATCGCGCTTGCTCCCATTGAGGATACAAATCGTGCCTTCTTCGCGTACCGTCGCGCTAATTTCCGCTACGGTGTAGCCACCTGTACGCTCGGCAAATGCCAGGCTTCCCCGTTGCAGGTATCCCTTCTGCTCATCACAGAACGGCGCAATGTAGTGTTCATGTTGACTCTTATCCCCTGCCAACAATACTGTCAACGGCCCCATCAGGGAGCCTAGGATGTTCATTGCCAATGCACCATCGCCGAAGCCCAATTCTTCAGCGATCAACGTGTATGTCACTGCCTCGATTGTCCCCGAGCCGCCATACTCTTCAGGGAAGGGCGTTGTCAATCCCGTCTGCATCAGTGTCTGCATCAGTTCTGGCGAGATGTCGCCGCGCTTTTCAGTCGTGCGTCCCTGTGGGCGCAACTGCTCGAGAGCCACACTCTGTGCCAGTTGTCGTATCTCTTCCTGCTCTTCTGTTGGCGCAAAGTTGAGCATAGCACGATATCCTTCCTTGCAGCGCTGGATTTCAAACTCTTTCAATAATCATGCCGTTGGCCATACCACCACCCTCGCAGATGGTTTGCAGCCCGTACCGACCGCCCGTCCGTTCCAGTTCGTGTAGCAGAACAGTGGTCAGGCGCGCGCCCGATGCTCCCAGTGGGTGACCGACGGCCACAGCTCCGCCGTTCACGTTGACTTTTTGTAAATCTGTCCCGGTCTCACGTTGCCACGCCAGCACAACACTGGCAAACGCCTCATTGATCTCCACCAGGTCAATATCATCCATTGTCAGACCAGCCCGTGCGAGTGCCTTAAATGTTGCAGGGATGGGCGCGGTCAACATCAGAATAGGGTTATCTCCTGCCAGGGAGAAGGAAACAAAGCGCGCGCGTGGTTTCAGTCCCAATTGCTCGGCAGTTCCACGCTCCATGATCAATACCGCCGCCGCGCCATCGCTGATTTGCGAAGAATTACCGGCCGTAATCAGGCCATCTGGCTTAAAAGCTGGTTTGAGACTGGCTAACTTCTCGAGACTGGTATCGGTGCGGATACCTTCATCCCTCTCAAACATGCTCGAAGTGCCGTCCTCGTTCTGTACAGGAACTGGGACAATCTGGCTGCTGAAGCGGCCCTCGGCAGTAGCCCGCGCGGCTCGACGGTGACTCTCCAGGCTGTACTCGTCGAGTTCTCTCCTGCTGATCTCCCACTTCTGCGCCACTAAATCGGCGCTGATGCCCTGGTGAACCAGTCCATTATCATAGCGTTTCAGCATCTGGCTGCCAAAAGGCGCTCCCGGACCCTGCATATACGACGATCCAAGCGGAACCCGTGTCATTGATTCAACCCCACCGGCGATTACCACGTCATAAGCACCGCTCAACACGCCTTGCGCCGCGAAGTGGATTGCTTGCTGGCTCGACCCACATTGTCGATCAACCGTTGTACCTGGCACCGTCTCGGGAAAACCCGCTGCGAGAACCGCATTCCGTCCTACGTTTATACTCTGTTCTCCCACCTGGCTTACACAGCCAATGATCACATCCTCTACCAGGCCAGCATCAATTTTCGTGCGTTGAACCAGGGCTGAGAGCATCTGGGCCAGCAAATCTACCGGGTGCCAGTCCTTCAATTGTCCGCCCTTGCGCCCCACTGCGGTGCGAACTGCTTCAACAATCACCGCTTCGCGTTGTGTCATGATAGGCTCCTTTGTACTGCAATGTATTCAGCTAATCGACATTTGGCGCCATGGACCCTTTAAGGGTAGTAAGTATATCCTTCCCTTACTTCCTTAATTCACATTCCTGCTCCTCCCGGCCCAATATTTGTCGCGTAGGTCTCGCTTGAGAATCTTCCCGGCGCCACTTTTGGGCAGAGCCTCTGACAGAAACTCAATACTCCGTGGAACCTTGTAACCGGCGATCAGTGTGCGTGTGTGCGCGATCAACTCCTCGCTTGTTGTGCTCATTCCTGGTTTACACACGACCACCGCGTGGACAGCCTCGCCCCACGTATCATCTGGTATGCCCACGACCGCCACCTCTAGCACCGTCGGGTGCGTGTAGAGCGCATTCTCTACCTCCACCGAATAGATATTCTCGCCTCCCGAAATGATCATATCCTTGGCTCTGTCTTTGATATACAGGTAATTTTCTTCATCCACCGTTGCCAGGTCGCCCGTATACATCCAGCCGTCAACAATTGCCGCTGCAGTCGCCTCAGGCATATGCCAGTAACCCAGCATGATATTCGGCCCTCGCGCGATGATCTCGCCGATCTCCCCCGGCTTCACATCCTCACCCTTGGCATTGACCACGCGCACCTCGACGCCTAGAACCTCCTTGCCACACGAGGTCAGTCGCTGCACCTCCGCCGGCGTGCCGTCGGGAATATGATCCAGTGGGTCTAATGCAGTCAGTAAAGGTGCTGTTTCAGTCATACCGTAGCCCTGGCGGAACACTTTCCCCCACTTTTCCAACCCCCTTTGGAGCAGCTCCACTGGCATTGGAGCTGCTCCATAGATCAGGCTGTGCAGGCTGGAAACATCATACTGGTCAACATCGGGATGGTTCAGTATGGCGTTAATCATCGTGGGGACAAGCAGCGTCCTCGTGATCCTCTCTTGTTGTATCGCTTGCAGGACATGGATAGGGTTGAACAGGGGAATGAAGACATGGCGAGCGCCGAGCATTGTAATTGCAAACGTCGAAGCAATGTCAGCCAGGTGAAACATTGGGGCGGCATGGAGATACACATCGCGATCATTGTAGCTCGTTGTCATGATGACATGCAGCGCGTTTGAGACAACATTTTTGTGCGAGAGCATCACCCCTTTGGCTCGTCCTGTGGTGCCACCAGTATAATAGAGGCCGGAGAGATCATCGTCCTCCATCTCTTGATCGACACTCTCTTGCATATGCGTGCCCTTGCTCACTACATCCTCGTAGTTTGTCATGCCCGCGGGTGTCTCATCACCGGCGAAGATAAGGGATTGAACTGTGGGGAAGGTATCCCGGCCCGTAGTATAGGGAGCGAAGGTCTTGTCTACCACTAGCGCCCTTGACTCGCTATCATTGAGAATAAACACTATTTCTGGGCGCGCCAGTCGAATATTCAGCGGTACAATGACCGCCCCCATGCGCGCGCAGGCATAGTACAATTCCATGTAGCGATGACAGTTAAGCATCAATACCGCTACCCGATCACCACGCTGTACGCCGAAAGACGCCAGCCCACGTGCCAGTGCGTCAGTGCGCTGGTCAAAGTCAATCCAGGTATAACGTGTGTCACCACATACAACAGCCTGGCGATTGCCATAGACTTTTTTGGCATGTGCCAGTCCCTGTGCGATGTTCATGTGTAAGCCCCCTTTGTTGAATGTTCAGTAGCTTCACAAAAAAAATGCTTCGAGGGTTTTCCTGGGCGACTATAGTGGTCATCTCTGCCATTGCTTGTTACTTGAACTCAATATACTAGATGCTATCATAGGAATCCGAATCATGTCAAAAACAATTTACCTTCCCTTCGGGATCATCTCCATCAACGTTCCTGGCGTCACGACCACGTATTGACTTCCAAGCTGCTGTATTACCTGCTTTATATCAGAGGGAGTCATAGACCAGGCCATAACATAGACATTCAGATAGAGTGAACGATTCTGTAGGGATGCCGTTGCATTTCTGACCAATTTCACCGTCTTATTGACGCTATCGGCAAGACCGAGATTCTGGTAGACGGGTGCACCCTGCGCCACTTGCATCTCAGGTTTCTTTACTCCTGAGCCGCTCAGGAAGCCTTTCAGGCCAAAAGGGAGCAGTGCCTGTATACATCGTTGTTGCGCGTTAGTGTCGCTGACGACCATCCCTGTCTGTCGCATATTTGCGATAAACGGTATCCCCGTGCTTTGTAAGAAATCGATATCCAGAGCTTCCAGCGTTGTCAAACCCATACTCTGCATCAATTGGCCAGTGCGCTCTAAGAAGCCGGATAGTTCGTGTGCGGGCCAGTGCGAAGGAAACATGTAGCCTGCTCCACTCGGCCCGGCTATAAAGTCATCATTGGCCGAAGCCGTGCGATAGTAATACTCGGCCATACTCGGAGCTGCCTGTATCAACACAGGTGAAATGGTCCAGCCAAGCGGAAATGAACCACGCGCCGGGTCACCCCAGAGTCGCAACATGCGGTGCTGGCTATACTGGAGATTATCACCATCACTGATCGTGAAAGAAAGAGCAACCTGGTTAGGAGTAAGAGAGGGTATGGCTTGTGCCAGTGGTGTCACCCTGGCGATTGCTGCAGCGGGTTGCTTGCTTGTCCAAACTTCCAGGTTGTAGAAATAGTCGCTGGCCAGCACCTCTATGGCGGCATCCGAGGTCAGACTGACGCCACTCCCTTCGTCGATAAACCAGCCGAGATGCACCGCTCCAGGCGGGTACTCCTTGAAAATAGCCTGCATCAGACCCCTCTCCGATTGGAAACCGTAGGTCAAATCAGGGAGAAAGTTGCGTGAGTCGAGATAGTAAACAAAAGTATTGGTCGCCACCAGGAACGAGCGCAGCCCGGCAGCATTGTTGGGGTCAAGCCCCGCAACAATACGGGATGAGCTATATGGGAGGAGGTTTTGCCGCGCCCAGTCATACGCTCGTAGTCTGCTTTTCCAGTTATAGGTGCGCAAGTCAGCAAGTATGGGAAGCTTATGCGCCTGTTGGAGGTCTTGCGCTTGAATGGGTGAGACCACAATACCGCCGCTTTGACCAGCCATGGTAGTTGCGATATTGATACTATCAATGAAGCTGGGATCATAAATAATCATGCCCTCTATGGCCTCGCGAAAGCTCATCAGCAATGCCTCTAGAACAGCATCCCCCGTGGCAGTGGAAGTTTCTTGTGGTATTGAGCCAAGAGCTTCCTTGAGCCAGAAAACCTCTTCATTGCTCGTAATAAGATAGACCTTGGGCAGTGGCCGGTTGATCAAGCCGGCCATCGTTGTTGCACTCAGTTGTATATCCTGAGATGCCCCGCGCAAATCAAATACAGTCAATTGTTGTGGCGCCTGAAACGCTGGTAATATCCTGTTGGCTGACCAGTTAATACCTTCGATTTCACTTCGGTTGCTCATGTTACACCCTCAAATCTTCAATGGCGTTTATTGCTATGCCTTGCACCTGCAGAAGCCATTGTAATACCATTTTAGAGTATTTAGTGATTAAAGAGTCTCACATTTTTCCTCCGTGTCAACTCAAATAAAAATGTTACCGAACGAGTGATTTTGAAGACAGTTCACTCAAATGAAAATGTTACCGGGGGAAGCGAGGGGGCAACGGCGCCCTGCTCGCGAGCAGGGCGCCGTTGCCCCCTCGCTTCCCTCCACAATTTTCTGCCCTGCCTTCTCCTTTCTGCTGCTTAGGCCACCTGTGTGGCTGATGCGGTGCTCTGTTGCCAGAGCTGAGCTAACTGCTGATAAATCTCTTCGCGTAATTGCCATGGGTTGGTTTGCTCATAGAGCGTTTGCAACTGCTGCTGCCGCTCGGCGCTGAGCTTGCCCGTAGCTTTCAACCGCTCAAAGGGAGTCTGGGCTTGATCCCACTTGCGTCGCACCTTGTCGTCTACCACCGTTTTCCCGATGAGGTGCATCACCGGTTGAAAGAGATTGTAGTAGACCCACATCTGCTCGTAGAGCGCATTCATTGCCTCGATCTCTTCGCAGCGATCAAAGCGCAGGTCCCCAAAGTACTGGCGCACTAAGGTATCGTTTTTCTGTTCGACGAAACGATTATCGTTTTTCTGGTACGGACGACTGCGGCTGAGGTGCACTCCCACCACGCTCTCCTTCCAAAATCGCACCAGGTGCGCGTTGAAGAACTCCGAGCCATTGTCAGGATGCAGTTCCACGAGGGGAAAGGGGACACGACCAAGAATGTGCTTGAACCCCGCTTCCATGGCGCGTTGGCCTCGTCCCATCACCGCGACCCGCTCGCTCCAACCGGTTGCCACATCCACCATCTGAATGGTATGGCCAAACTCTCCTGCCACGCTGGCTCCACTGTGATACACCAGATCCACCTCGCAATGCCCCGGCTCCGTGGTGTTCCAGGGGATGCGTCCCATGGGCACTCCTTTGGTCACCTGGTTCGCTCGCTCCGCTCCCTTCTGCGGCAAGCGTCGACGTCGACTGCGATACCGATGCAGGATGCGACTCACCGTGGCCCGGCTGATCGTCTTCAACTGCTCTTCGATCTCCTCTCTCAGCTTCACGGCATCAAAGCGAGCCAAATGCTGCGCCATCGGCAGTAACACGGGGGTGAGACGTTCGGCACAGATGTAATCCAGGCTTTCCCACACCAACACGATCACCTCTTCTACTTCGGCTCCATAGCTGCGCTCACGCGGCTTCTGGCGTTTCTTGCGCTCTAAGCTCGCTGCATGCAACAACCGCGTCAGGCTTTTGCGATGCAAACCAGTCACCTGCTCCATCTCGCTTAAGAGCTGGCTGCGTTCTCTCCGCTTCGCTTTCAGGTATCGTGGCTTCATCCGTTTCAGATACTTTCGTCGTTCATTTAGCGTCATCTCATCTTCTGTTGGCATAGGCTCCCCTCACTCAGTAACATTTTCATTTGAGTGAAGTGTACCTGCCTTAGTAACATTTTACATGAGTGAATACGGGCAATCGCATCCAAAGAGGGAAAGTGATACAATAGAGAACCCCTCGAAGGAGAGTGAGGAGAATGGTCTACAATAAAGAAAGAGTGAGAGATGCTTCTACGTTCCAGAAAGTCAGGCAGTATGAGTTTCCTACTGCTTCTTACCTTATTCCTGTCAGCATGTGGCGGAAGTAATACTCTTATTCTCTACGATCCTAGTGTCACACCAATTGTTGCTATTTCTTCTCATATGGCTCCAACTACCCTCAGTGGAGGAGCTGCCTGGATTCATAATTGCCAGGCCGGTTGGAAAGCGTACCAGGCTCATCCTACTTACAGAGATGGAAAGGGAGAGGAAAAGCCCAGAGATGTGTATCTGTATGGACATTTTTGGATACAACCATCCGATGGAAGCTTGTGGGACTATATCCAGCATGGGCAGCCAGACAAGGAGAAATGTGTAGAGAATGTACTTCAAGCTGCTCATCAAAACCACGCCAAAGTGTACGGAGTTTTAGGAATTGACTTAGGTTCAGGAGCCTGGACCGGGGATAACGTCATTGCCTATACACAAAGAGCTGCCCAGGATGCTAGCGTTCTGCAACCCATTATCCACCAGGTGGATCGATACCATTATGATGGACTTGTGAACGACATCGAGGCAGGAGATGATCAGAACCCAGCAGCATTTACCGCATACAATACCAATCTTTCGAAGATGCTCCACAGCGAAAATCCCCAGTTCCTCCTTGGGACAACTCTTATCGCGAAGACGACAGATCTGAGTACGACATGGCAGAATTGGCAGGGTTTAGTGGCTGGAGCAGTTGATTTTGTGGTGATCATGGCCTTA
>WNGJ01009269.1_pt1 | contig 10479 bp, 10 predicted proteins | sample 5400611 | NCBI WGS metagenome assembly WNGJ01 (sample SAMN13153375, study PRJNA577476) | soil metagenome | isolation source: 40 cm soil or saprolite under Garry oak tree replicate 1 | place: USA:California | collected 2016-06-15
GGATTACTGCAGGTTTGCCCGTCACTCGAGCACGATCGTGAAGGTGACGCGCCGGACCACATTCTCCGTAGGCGACTGCGCGGACAGTAGAACCTAGGCGCCCCCTTTCCCAAACTCATGTGGCTGCGTATAAGATTTGGATCGAACCATGCCAGTGCAGCCGCCAAATGTCCCACGAAACTCCGGTAAGCGCGATGCGGACACTTAAAACAATACTTGGGCGCGGGTCGTTCCGAGAACCGGTGCTGGCTACTTTGGCGGCCCTCTTAGCCGTGGTTGCGATCGCTTACGGTTCCATCTGGATGTACGCTGTGCGTTCGACCCCGCAGGTAGAGCTAGGCTTCAACAAAGACCACAGCCCACCGTATGACGAGAAAACGCACTCACAGCCGGTTCAAGATGTGTTGGGAGGAAGTCCCGCGGAGCGGGCCGGTCTACGCGCCGGCGACCGCATTATTGGCGTGGATGGGCGAAAGCTGAACGCGGACATCGGTTCCGACGAGGCCTATGTCCATGGCCGGCCATGCGACCCGGTGGAAATCACCATAGCGCGCGCCGGTGAGCCCAATCCGCTCATTCTGCATGGCGTTTTTCGAGCTGCTACACCGGCCAGAATGTCCGAGGGCCTTGCCAAGTCCTCCGCCCTGCAAGTCATGGGATTATTCCCCATTCCCTTTCTGCTGGTGGGATTCGCCGTCCTGTTCCTGAGGTTAGAGGAGCCCAAAGCGTGGCTTCTGGCGTTGCTGTTCTGTGCCTTCATCGGCGCCCCAGGTCTTCTCAATCCATTAGCCATTTCTAACCCCCTCCGCGCCTTTGCATTGGCTTTTCGCGCAGTGTCTTTGGGAATGCTTTGCCCGCTCTTCTATTTGTTTTTTGCGTTGTTTCCGCTCCGCTCGCCTCTTGATCGGCGCTTCCCATGGTTGAAGTGGGCTGGACTTTTGTGGGGAATCTTGATCGTTGTTCCCGGCTTGCGGACCGGGGAACCAACCCTTCCGCGGGTGGTGAGCCACTGGGCGGGTGCCCGCAATGCCGAGGTCATGCACTTTTCCCTGACCTATGCACTACTTGCCTTGGGCGTGATCTCTCTGGCGCAAAATTCATTCATGGCCAGCGTCCCTCCAGAAGCGCGGCGCAAATCAAGGGTGATTCTGTGGGGAACCGTGGCCGGCGTCCTGCCGATCGTGCTCGAACGCGTGGCAGTGGATTTCACCGGCTACCGTCCCCCTTTCTGGCTCGATTCCGGGCTGGTGATCGTGGTGTTCCTCTATCCGCTCTCATTTGCCTATGTGGTGGTGAAGCACCGCGTGATGGAGCTTCCGGTGCTGCTGCGACGGAGCGCCCGGTACGTTCTGGTGCAGAGAGGGTTTGCCGTTCTGATGTTGATGGTTGCGGCTACCGCCATCGCGCTTTTCACCCACGTCTTCTCGCGATTCGTCCGAGCGGATACGAATCTCGGGATGGCTCTGAGCGCAGTATTTGGAATTGTCCTGGTTTGGACATCCGCGCCTTTGGTCAAGCGGGGAACCCAGCGCATTGACCGAGCCTTTTTCCGCAGCGCCTATGACGCACACGTGATCCTGCAGAGCCTTGGAGAAAAAATACGCACGGTTACGGACCACCACGAGCTCGCGAACTTGCTGGAGACTCAGATCGCAGGAGCGCTACATCCGAAGTCGCTTGCGTGTTACCTGGAAGCCGGAGATGGAAACCTGGTCGCGGAGTGCGGGCCTGGGGCGCGGCACTCCGATACAACTTCAGTCCGACTACCTCGGCCGAGGTTCCCCTTTCGTTTTGGCGCAATCTTCGTTTCCAGAGACTTAGACAAAATTCCAGCCGCGCTGCCGCTACTGACCGAAATCGCGCAGCGCGGAAAAGCGTGGGATGTTCCACAGGGTCCCGAACCGGCTGGTGATCTGGGACCCCTTGTGCCGGAATGCCTGGTGCCGATCCTGGGCCGTGGGAACAACCTGATTGGCTTGCTCGTTCTTGGACCGCGGCTCTCCGAGGAGCCTTATTCCGGCGAAGACAAAGGCTTACTCGATTCGGTAGCGGCCCAAGCAGGCATCGCTTTGGAAAATATACGTCTCGCGGAAAAAATGGCCCAGCGCATCGAGGCAGATCGTCGCATATCTCAGGAAATGGAATTTGCCCGTCAGGTGCAGGCCAGACTCTTTCCGCAGAAGCTGCCGGCGATGAAGACGCTCGCATACACCGGCGGCTGCATCCAGGCCCGGAAGGTAGGTGGCGACTACTACGACTTTCTGGAGCTTCGCCCCGGCCGCTTGGCATTGGTGCTGGCGGACATTGCTGGCAAAGGGGTATCCGGCGCTCTGCTGATGGCCAATCTGCAAGCCAACCTGCGCAGTCAATACCCGATGGCGGTCGACGACTTGCCAAGACTGCTCGCCTCCGTCAACCGCTTGTTCTACGAAAGCACCGACGATGCCAGTTACGCCACCGTATTCTTTGCGGATTACGACGACTCCTCCCGCAAGCTTCGCTACGCGAATTGTGGACATCTTCCCCCACTCCTGCTGCGCGCCTGCGGGAGCTCACGGGATCACGTTTCGGAGGCGCCGAAGGTGGAGTGGCTGCGTTCGACCTGCACAGTGATGGGATTGTTTGAAGCCTGGCATTGCGAGATTGCGGAAGTGCGGCTTGCTCCAGGTGACACGCTGGCACTCTACACAGATGGAATCACCGAAGCAACGAATGCGGATGGTGAAGAGTTTGGCGAGTCCCATTTGCTGGATACCCTTGGAAGCCATTCTCACCTTCCGGTGGAGTCCCTTCTTGAAGCAGTTGTTGCGGCGGTCCAGCAATTCAGTACCGGGAGCGAACAGCAAGATGACATCACAGCGGTAATTGCGCGGTCCCTCGAATAGTTGGATCCGCGTCGTGTCCAAGCTGGCAAGACTGGGCGGTCGGCTATGCTTTTGAAGTAGGCTCTCCGTACTTCGCCGTCGCTGCTTGCTGGGCCGCGCCGCGTCCCACTCGGTCGGGCCACACGCGATAAACTCCCGAATAGTCGGAAAACAGGAAGTCATCCGCGACGGTCGAGTCATATAGATACTGATAAATCGCCTTCTCGACCTAACTTCCGGGTTGCCCGTCAACCACCCGCAGTCGGCGGAACGAGCCAATGGACTTTACAACTCCGACAAGCGAATCTCCGGGGTGTCAGCGGACCTTTCCGAGTATCGATATTGGTCTGGCGATCGATCCCTTGACCAGAGGAGAAGTCGGTCAGTAATGATTGTTACCGAGATTCGAGGTGAGACCGGCAGCGGCTTGCGGTTCTGATACGCCAGCCACACCGCCTCCATAGCATACCCGCTGTTCTTTATACCCCCGACACCAGCGTTGGGCGGAACTCCCTCGTTTTGCTTGATGCCTATTTTCCCTAACCTCGGTTTTTGCGGGAAGTCGCGATATTGGCCAGCGGAGCAAAGGATCTTACTTTGGATAAACTGGCGCCCTGCTCCAATGCACCCGCCAGGGTGACGATGCCGCGACGGATCTCACGCTCGTCGAAAGCGGCGAAGCCAAGCAGCAAACCCTCCACGTTCCTGCGTTTCAGAGTGAAGCGATCAAGCCCTAGCGCCTCAATCCCATGGTTTGCCGCAATCGCCTCGGCGTGCTGCGAAACCATGCCATTGCGGAGGAACCCTGCCGTGTTCAGACCCGCCTTTATAGGCGAAACATCGAGTAGCCCTGCCAGATATCTCCTCGCCTCGTGCTGCAAAGCAGCCAATCTACTTGCGTACATGTCGCGCATCCTCCGAATGTGTCGCCCCAGATGGCCCTCCGTCATGAAGTCGCAGAGAATCGCTTGATCGAGGCTCGGAGGATGGAGGTCGACGCCCAGCCGCAGCGCCAACAGTGGATCAAGCAGCGCTGGTGGCAAAACGAGATAGCCCAACCGCAATGACGGAAAAAGTACCTTGTTGAAGCTACCCAGAAAGATAACGGAGCCAGCCTTGTCCAAACCCTGGAGTGCGGGCATTGGCCGACCGGCGAAGCGATACTCGCTGTCGTAGTCATCTTCAATAAGGAATGCTCCCGTCTCCCGGGCCCACTTCAGAACCGCTATCCGACGTTCAACGGGCATCGCCATGCCCAACGGAAACTGATGTGCCGGCGTCAAATAGGCCGCTTTTGCCGGCTTGCACAACTTTTCTCCTTGCGATACCGAGAGCCCATCTTCGTCCACCGGCACGGGAATAATCCTCGCGCCAGCCTGGTGAAAGGCGGCGATGGCGCCGAAGTAGCCTGGGTCCTCCACCCAGACAGCTTCCCCGGGCTTGATCAGCAGACGAGCGATCAGGTCCAGACCCTGCTGAACCCCGGAAACAATCACCACGGAGTCGGCTGAGCAATTCACCCCACGCGACGAACCTAGGTACAGAGCAATGGCTTCGCGTAATGGCGCATATCCTCGCGGGTCCCCACCGGCCAGCAGCGAGGAAGAGGCCCGGCGCAATCGGCGGCCGGCAACGCGCGCCCAAATCTCCACTGGAAACTCGGTCAGCGCAGGCTCGTAAGGTCGAAACGGATGCGCGGGCCGTGAAGTAGACAACCCTCGAATCGGTGCCGGCAGCTTCCTTATTCGCGGTTGTGGCGCCGGTTTCTTGAACACATCTTGCGACAGCAGCTCATTGATTCTTGTGCCTGCCCCGACCCTTCCAATCAAATACCCTTCAGCCTGCAACTGTTCAAACACGGTCACCACCGTTCCGCGTGAGACGCCGTATTGAACTGCAAAGTCCCTGGTCGCTGGCAGGCGCGTTCCGGGCGGCAGCCGACGATCGAGAATGGCATGTCGCAGTTCTTGGTAGAGCCAGCGGGTCAGCGTAATGTCGGGCGCCCTTTCATGGAGGGCGAGTTGCAGAGAGCTGACATCTTTAGGCATCGATTTCAGACCTCGGCCGATTGGTATAAAGATTTTACGCAATATGGATCTATTAATCATACCAATACAGAATCTATTCTGGGTTCATGAAATATCGTCGACAATTTCTTCAGGCTGGTTTGGCGAGCCTGGCTCTGGTTGTACTGGATCGTTCTGAAGCGCCCGCCGCATCCGGCATAAAGGCCATATACGAGCGCGAACTTCCGCCAGTTAGCCTCAAGGGCTGGCAGGTGACCGTCCTTGAGTTGACCTTCTCACCTGGCACGACTTCGCCCAAACATGCTCATCCGGGTTTCATTCTTGGCTACATCCTTGAAGGGGAATACCGCTTTCAACTGGAAGGTGATCAGGAGAAAGTATTGTCGACTGGTGATGTGTTCTATGAAGCGCCCGGCAGCGTCCATCTGCCTTCCGGGAGCGCCCGCATAACCAAGCCAGCGAGAATCCTAGCATTGGCATTCGCTGAAAAGGGAAAGGAAATAACAAAACTGTTATGAACAATGAACGTGTTTTGCAAATCGCTAGAGTGTTTTTGCGCCTGGCCCTAGGCATCACCTTTCTCGTTGCGATCGGTGACCGCTTCGGCTGGCTGGGTCCCTACGGCAGCAAGAATGTATCGTGGGGCGATTGGACCCACTTCGTGCAATACGTCGCCGTGCTTAACCCGTTTGTTCCGAAAAGCCTGATTCCCGGACTCGCTGTCACGGAAACAGTCATCGAGCTTGGGCTAGGCATCGCGCTCTTGTTGGGAATCTATCAACGGGTAGTCGCTTGGAGCAGCGCAGCGTTACTGATGTCGTTTGCACTGACCATGAGCATTGCCCTTGGGATCACCGCGCCTCTGAGTTATTCGGTGTTCACGGCGTTCGGCGCCGCACTGCTGCTGGGCGCGGTTGCGGTGCCGCATGCCGCTCGTAGTTCCGCCGGAACATGCTCGGCCGTCGAGTTCGTAAGCTCAGAGTTGCGCGACCGCACAATTGCCTGAGGGCATCAACGACGAAAAAAGAGGACCAAATGGCAACGGTTGCGACGTTCGCGGCGGGATCGCAACGGCTTGCGATACGGCGATGGACCATACATCCCGGATGGTCGGCAAGCCTTACCTTACCGGATTACGGAAGGATCGGTCAGCGTTTCTGGGACCTCGCGGGTGGGCGAGTCTCTTGACCGATATCCCTTCAAGGCATAAAGTTCCCGCAATCCTTGTACGCCTACGATTCGGCCACGCCGCTAAGGAGACGTTTTGTCAGACTCTCTTACTGAAGTGAGCATGGGAAGTGGCCCCGCGATCGCTTCGATCTCGATAGGAACGAAGACGATTCAGAAAGTCAGGATAAGAATTCTTCCCTTTGTCTTCCTGCTATTCGTTGTTGCCCTTCTCGATCGCGTCAACATTGGGTTCGCGGCGCTGACGATGAACCGGGAGCTGGCGATCACCAGCCAGCAGTTCGGACTGGTCTTCGGGATTTTCTTTTTCGGCTATTTTTTTTTGAAATCCCTAGCAATCTGCTGCTGCACAAAATCGGAGCGCGGGTCTGGATCGCCCGCATCCTGATTAGCTGGGGAGTTGTGGCAATGCTCACCGGCTTCGTGCACACTGTCCATCAGCTGTACATCGTCCGCTTTCTTCTGGGGCTGGCGGAAGCAGGTTATTTCCCCGGAATGGCCTTGTACCTGACCTACTGGTTCCCACAACGCGAACAGGCGCGAGCGCTTGCGCTTTTAATAGCGGCCATCCCGGTTGCCACCATCCTGGGAGCTCCGGTTTCGGGTCTCATCTTGGATCACGTGCACTGGCTCGGTGTAAGCAGTTGGCGGTGGCTCTTGATTCTGGAGGCAATGCCCGCCATAGTCGGCGGTGTACTCACTTACTTCCTGCTGCCAAGCAAACCCCAGGAAGCCGGGTTTCTGACGGCAGATGAGAAGGACTGGATTCGAGCGGAATTGGGACGCGAAGAACGGCAAAAATTGGAGCAGCACCGATACTCAGCGCTCCAAGCTTTGGCCAGCGGCCGCGTGTGGCATCTGGTCCTGATTTATTTTGGGATCACGACCGGTAATTATGCGCTGCAATCCTGGACACCACAGCTGGTGAAATCACTCTCCACTCTCTATTCCAACAGCATGATCGGATTTCTGGTGACGATTCCTAACCTGATGGGGCTGGCAGCAATGATCATGGTTTCCCGCAGCTCCGACCGCAAGCTCGAGCGTCGCTACCACGTGGCAATCCCCGCCATCGTGGCCGCAGCTGCTCTTGTGCTGCTGGGCGCGACTCGTTCGCCCTTTTATTCCCTCACCCTGTTATGCCTCTTGGCAGCTGGCGTTTACAGCTGTTTTGGCCCTTTCTGGGTACTGCCCTGCGAGTTTCTTACGGGGTTCTCCGCCGCAGCCGGCATCGCCTTAATTAATTCTGTTGGGAACCTGGGCGGGTTTGCCGGGCCGTACATGATCGGGACGATCGCTACGAGAACGGGAAGCCTCTACGCCGGCCTGGCCATGGTTGGCGTGCTGTTATTCGTATCAGCGACGCTGGTCTTGCTCCTTCCAAGGAATGCACGAGCGCCGGAAAAGGCTTAATCGGTGGCACGCAAGCTGAGCGGCTCGCCTGCCTACTTGCGGGCCCAGGCGCTGACGAGATCCCCAACATGAGTATTGGTCCACAGCAGTGGGGCTGGGTCGTCGGAGCCTTTGCGATTGGGGTTACGCCTTGTTTGAAATTCCGGGCGGATGGATGGGCGACCGCTTCGGCCCACGAATCATCCTGACCCGGATTGTCTTGTGGTGGTCGGCGTTTACGGCGCTCACCGGCGCGGTCTCTAGTTACCCTCTTCTGGTTCTAACACGATTGGGATTGTGCCGTCGGCTTTTGGACCTGTGTCGAGCAAGATGCTTCAATGCACTTACGGACGCAAACACGCAGTGGATTCTAGAAGGCGCCTATATCACTGGCTTATCCTCAAAACCCAGGCCGCCTGCTGACGGAGATCCTCGGGCAACTCTGGAAGTTCGATCGTCGGGACCTCGCCGGCAGTCCACTGACGCGTGTTCTTCCAGGGTCTCGCGCCGTAGATTGCCTCGCCGTTGACCTTGAGCCAACTCCCCATCTCTGTGAGTCGCTCTTCCATAACGACTGGGATTGTGCCGTCGGCTTTTGGACCTATGTCGAGCAAGAGGTTGCCGCCACGGCTGACGGTGTCCACTAGGATGAACACCAGTTCGCGGCCAGTGTGATAAATCTTGAGATCTTCGGCGCGGTTATAGCCATAACTCACGCCCATACCTCTGCTCTCTTCCCAGGGATGCTCAACACCGCTCATTCCTGCGGTGTATTCGGTGGTCCAATAACCACCGTGTTTGTGGCGTGTGTCACTGCCCCAGCGATCGTCCACGACCACTTCGTCCTTGACCGGTGACTCGTTGTAAAGCCAAGCCAATAATTCGGCACTGTGCCAGTCGGCTGAAGGCAACTCCCATTCACCATCGCTGAAGATAATGGATGGTTTGTAGTGTGTGACCAAATCCTTGAACTGCGGAAACATGTGCTCGCGTACATAACGCGGCTTGTCGTAGAGCCAAAGGGGGGTTGTACCACTCGTAAAGCGAGTAGTAATAATCCATCCGCAGGCCTTTGCGACGCACAGCCTCGGAGAGGTCGCCAAGCCAATCGCGCTTCGGACCGATCTCCACCGCGTTCCACGGGCGCCCCACGTTGCCGATGCCTCTTTGCTGGGCCAGACCGCGAAACCCTCGTGATGCTTCGAGGTCAGCACGATGTACTTCGCCCCTGAATACGCAAAGACTTCGGCCCAGTGGTCGGGATCAAACAACTCCGCCTTAAACTGTGACGCAAAATTTTCATATGGAAAATCCCCGCCATACACCTTTTGATGAAATGCCCACGTTCCTTTTTGTAGTTCGTCGGCGTTGGGATTGCTCTTGCCATTAGTCATCGCATTCCAGTACCACTCGGCATAAGCGAGCTTGCCGGGAATTACGGGAGCATAAGAGGGCACCGAATACGTCCCCCAGTGAATGAAAATTCCGAACTTCGCGTCGCTGAACCAGGCAGGTATGGGGCGCTTATCGACCGAGCCATCGAGGCGCTGCTTCCACAATACCCGGTGAGGACTGCCTGCGCCTTAATCTTTGGACACCTGAGATCCATGCCTCCCATAAACGCCCAGTGATGGTTTACATGCACGGGGGCGGGTTTTCCGGTGGAAGCGGCCACGATCTCCTTTCCTACGACGGCGAATCACTGGTGTCGAAAAAGGTTGAAAATCATGCCGCTGCCGTGGCGCTTTGGTTCATGTATTACAACTTCTGCCGCGTGCATCAGACGTTGCGCGTGACTCCCGCGATGGAAGCTGTCTTACAGACCACGTTTGGGGTTTAGAGGAGTTGGTGGCACTATTGGAACAGAAAGAGCAAGGGCGGCAGCGTGAAACATGCCATAGAATCTCGCTTGCGTTTAATGCGAAGGCGGATTCGCTGTAGGACCGCGAGAGTGCGACAGCTACTCTTGTTTAGCTGTTTCATATCTGCACCGCTGTTTCTATTGGAGTGGGCTGGCTGGCGAGGCCATCGTAAATTGTGGGACCGTCCACAGTCTCTTTCTGACATATGGTGGCATCTTCCAGCTTGGATAGTATTGTTTTTCGTGGGCATGTTTTTATGTCCGTGGCGGGCAGGTACTGATGATGAGATTTAGCAAAACAGCCCACCGAAATTCAAATTTGAGCCACTACCCCAAGGCAGCAGCCAGCGAGTAGTTGACGATAAATCGCCATAGCACTCACTGACCAGCGGTCAAAACGTGTAATTGTCTGATTGCGTCAACTGAGAGCTACAATGTGCGAATGGTTGCCAAAGTCCAGGGCTGGACATTCTGGGCCGCGGTTATCACTGCGGTGAATGGTCTACATCTGTGGCTCTTTTTTCACTTGCCTAGCGCCCATCCTGTCCAATTCTGGATAACAATTGCAATTCACACGGTGGCGTGCATCGGGCCTTTTTGGATGCTGGCGCATTGGTTCATTAAACGAAGGAAAAAGGTGTGCTGGCAACGCTGGATGTGGCTATTCTTCGTGCCATGGGGTTTCCTCTGGTATGTGTTTGAGAAGTGGGAGCCAAGTGAGGTCCGACCTGCTGAGAGTTAGCAGATAACTTGCTCATTGGGTTGCGCAACAATATGCTAATTGACCTTTCGCGTCTTAGTGGCATTCTTCTCGGGCTTCATCATGGTCATAACAACGGTGCTGATCCCGGTCGCTCACTTTGGTGACAAAAACGAGACTTGGACGAAGCGTTTGGTAGCCGTCGCGTTCGCTTCGGCGATGATCTTCATCGTTGCGCTGCTGTATTAGCTGATTTCTGATCAGTTGGCGAAAAATCGCCATTATACTCATTGAACCATAGTTGGTGTAATCGCATTATAAAAGGGCGCCCCTTTTGGAGTAGGTTGTCATCGTTCGCATGATCACCTACGAAAAGGAGCACCCTCAATGAACAGTGAAAAGTATATTGGGCTCGACGTTCATCAAGCAACCATCGTGATCGCAGTG
>WNGJ01009889.1_pt1 | contig 10478 bp, 10 predicted proteins | sample 5400611 | NCBI WGS metagenome assembly WNGJ01 (sample SAMN13153375, study PRJNA577476) | soil metagenome | isolation source: 40 cm soil or saprolite under Garry oak tree replicate 1 | place: USA:California | collected 2016-06-15
ACGGCGCCGCCGCCGAGGGCGATCACGCCCGGCGGCATCGCCAGCGCCCCGAGCGCGGCCCGCTCCTCGAGCTCGCGGAAGGCGCCTCGCTCGAACAGCTCCGGAATCGGCCCCTCCCGCGACTCGATCTCTGCGTCCACATCGAGAAAAGGACGGTGCAGCAGCGCCGCAACCTCCCGGCCGAGCGTCGACTTGCCGGCGCCCATGAAGCCGACCAGCGCGATATGCCTCCCTACCGCGGCTGCCAGTCGATCCGCTCCAGGTACGCCTTGTGCGCCGCGACGAAGTCGCCCATCGCGTCGCCGCCGAACTTCTCTCGAGCCGCCCGCGCCAGTTCCCACGCGACGGCCGCCTCTGCCACGACCGCAAGCGCCTCGACGGCCGACACGTCGCTCCGTTCGACCAGCGCCTCGCCGGGCTCCCCGGTCCGTAGATCGACGGAGGCGACGCGCGGACGACGATCTCCTCGCCGTTCGAGACTCCGCCCTCGATCCCCCCTGCGCGGTTGGTCGTCCGGTGCAACCCACGCTCGTCGCGGACGATCTCGTCGTGGGCCTCCGATCCGCGGAGGCCGGCGAGCTCGAACCCCTCGCCGATCTCGACGCCCTTGACGGCCTGAATGCCCATCAGGGCGGCGGCGAGCCGCGCGTCGAGCCGCTCCTCCTTCGTCGCGTAGGAGCCGAGGCCCGGCGGAACACCCTGCGCGCGCACCTCGACGACGCCGCCGAGCGTGTCTCGCTCTGCGCGCGCCTCGTCGACCTCGGTCTCGTCGGCGCCCGCCTCCGCCCGCGCCTCGCCGGTCACGGTGACGCCGATCTCGGCGAGGAGCGCCTTCGCGACCGCCCCCGCGGCTACCGCGATGGCAGTCTGGCGCGCGCTTGCGCGCTCGAGCGCGTCGCGAACGTCCTCGAGTCCGAACTTCTGCGCCCCGGCGAGGTCGGCGTGGCCAGGCCGCGGCAGCGTCACCGGCTTCGTCCCCTTCCCCTCCGGCGCACCCGCGGGCGGCCAGGGGCTCATTCCCCACGCCCAGTTCTTGTGATCGCGGTTGCGGACGACGAGCGCAAGCGGCGTCCCCAGCGTCCGGCCTTGGCGAAGACCGGCGAGCACCTCGACCTCGTCTTGCTCCAGCTGCTGGCGGGGACTGCGGCCGTAGCCCTGCTGGCGGCGGCGGAGGTCGGCGTCGATCGCGCCGCGGTCGAGGACGAGACCGGCGGGCAGGCCGGCGAGGATCGCGACCAGAGCCGGACCGTGCGACTCGCCCGCGGTTGTCAGCGTCAGCATCAGGCGGAGCGTACTGCGGCCTGCATCACGTCCACCGGCGCCCGCACGCCGGTCCAGAGCTCGAACGAGGCGGCCCCCTGGCGGACGAGCGCCTCGAGGCCGTCGACGACCTCGCAGCCAGCCTCACGTGCCGCCGCGACCAACGCGGTCGGGGACCGATCGGCCCGGTACGCGAGATCGACCACGGTCTGGCCCGCGCGGGGCTCGACGAGCAGCTCGTCGCGCACGGGCGTCGCGTTGACGATCAGGTCGGCGTCCGAGGCATCGGGCGGCCACGCGCCACGACGCGAGAACAACCGCACCTCGCCCGGGAGCGCCGACAGCAGCGCCTTCGCCGCGCCGCCGGCGCCGATCAGGCAGACCCGCTCGGCTTCAACGCCCGCGACGATCGCCTTGTCCGTATTGAAGCCGAGCACGCGACCCTCCCGGAACACGAGCGTGTTCACAGCAGGTCCCTCGGCCTCGTCGCAGAGCTCGGCGGCCGCCTCCTTGTGAGGAGCGGTGACGTTCGCGCCCTCGAAACCGAGCGCGACGAGGCCGCCGACTGCCGCCGCCAGCCCCTCCGGCGCGACCTCACACGCGAGGTAGGCCCAGTCGAGCGCGCGCGCTGCGAAGGCGGCGTTCTGCATCCGCGGCGAGAGCGACCCGGCCACCGGCTGCCCGAGCAGCGCGACGAGCCGCGTCGAACCACCAATCACCCGAATCCGTGCGCGTTCTTGTAGTTGATGAACGCCCGCTCGCTGGCGGTGAAGAAATGGTGCACCTTGTCCGGCTTGCGGACGAAGTAGAGCCAGTCGCCGGCGACGGGGTGTGCGGCCGCCTGGATCGATGCGAGTCCCGGATTCGCGATCGGCGTCGGCGTCAGGCCGACCCGTTTCCGCGTGTTGTACGGATTGTCGGAGTTGAGCTGGGACTCCAGCAGCGACTGGGTGCCCGGAACGTGGAACGCGTAGCGGACGGTCGCGTCGATCCCGAGCGCCATTCCGGCGTGAAGGCGGTTGTAGATCACCCGCGCGATCTTCGGGCGCTCCTCCGGCGCGACGGCCTCCTTCTCGACCATCGAGGCGATCGTCAACACGTCGTAGGGGGTCAGGTTCTTCGAGCGCGCGTAGGCGAGATTGACAGTGCTCCAGTTCCTGCGGAAGGCCTGTAGCTGGGAGCTGACGAGCTCGGCCGCGCTCGAGCGCGCCGTGAACTGGTAGGTCGCCGGGAAGAGGAAGCCCTCGAGCGGACGCCGTCCGAACCCGGGGATCAACCGCTTACGACCGGAGGCTGCAAGGTAGGCGGACTCGTTCAGGCGCGGCTTCCGCCCGCGCTCGTGGGTCGCGATCTCCGCGACGCTCTTGACACGCGCCGCCATCTGAAGGCGGGTGAACCCCTCCGGAAAGATGACCCGGAACGGCTTTGGCGGCGCGGCCACGGTCGGCGTGCTCGCCTTGTGCCCGCGGTCCCTGACGCTGGCGACCGCGAAGCCGATCCCGATCAACGCGGCCAGGAGGACGCCCAGCGCAACGAGCCGTCGCCGCACGACGACCGACCGTGGGGGCCGGCGCCGCTCGGGGCGGCGCGGCTGGGGCGCGATTACTCCGCGCCTCTGCTCGACCACGCGAGGTAGCTCGTCAACAGGTGCGCCGCGGCTCGGGCATCCGGCGGCAGGTTACGGCTTCCGGGATCCTGCTCGGCGAGGTCGGTCGTGAAGCGCTCGTCGAAGCCCTCCACCGGGACGTCGACGGCCTCTCGCAGCTGGTCGACGAAGCGCTCGGTCTCGCGCGCCTGCTCGCCTACCTCACCTCGGAGCGTCAGCGGCATGCCGACGACGACCCGCTCGGCGCCCTCGCTCGCGATCAGCTCGACGAGGCGTTCGAGTCCGACCTCGGTGCCCGCACCCTCGATCACGCCGATCGGTCTAGCAAGCGTGCCGGTCGGGTCCGAGACAGCGACGCCCGTTCTCGCCGAGCCGTAGTCGACCGCGACGATCTTCACGCGAGCGCTGCTCGGAGCGCCTCCTCGGCCCGCTCCAGTGCCGCGTCAAGCTTGGCGGGATCCTTGCCCCCGGCGCGGGCCATTGTCGCCCGGCCGCCGCCCCCGCCCCCGACCTCGGCCGCCGCGGCCTTGATCACCTCGACCGCGTCGACCTTGCCTTCGAGCGAGCGGTCGAAGTTCGCAACGAGGTGCACCCGCCCGTCCTCGCTGCCGCCGAGCACGACCGCAGCCGGCTGACGCTCCTGCTTGATGCGGTCTGACTCCGCCAGGAGGACGTCCATCGTCACGTCGCTCATCCGGCCGACGTAGACGTTGACGCCGCCGATCTCCTCCTCGCTGCGAGGCGCGACCTCGGCGCGCTCCGCTTTCGCCGTCTGCCCCTTCGCTTGCTTGCGCGTCTCGACGAGCTCCGCGCGCAGCTGCTCGGCCTCGCGGCTCCGCTCGTGGAGAAGGGCGAACGCCTCGCCAGAGGTCACCGCCTCGATCCGGCGCGCGCCCGAGCCCACGGAGCCCTCCGAGAGGATCACGAACGGTCCGATCTCGGCCGTCGAGCGCACGTGAGTGCCGCCGCAGAGCTCGCGCGAGTAACCGTCGATCTCGACGACCCGCACCTCTTCGCCGTACTTCTCCCCGAAAAGCATCATCGCGCCGAGGTTGCGAGCCTCCTCGATCGGCGTCACGAACGTCCGAACCGGGCGGTTCTGGAAGACGATCTCGTTGATGGCATGTTCGACCCGTTCCCGTTCCTCGGTCGTGAGCGCCTGGGGATGGGTGAAATCGAAGCGCAGCTTGTCGGGCCGCACCGCGGACCCGGCCTGCTTGACGTGCTCGCCAAGGAGATCGCGGAGCGCCTTGTGCAGCAGGTGCGTCGCCGTGTGGTTCGCCATCGTCGGGAAACGGACTGACCACGGCACGACCGCGCGGACGCGCATTCCTTCGCCGAACCCCTCGCCGCTGAAGGTCAGCACCTGGTCGTCGTCCAACCGGGTCGCCTTGATCAGGTCGGCACGTACGCCTGTCTCCTCGTTCTCGATGTAGCCGGCGTCGGAGACCTGGCCGCCGCCTTCCGGATAGAACGGTGATTGCTCGACCTTCGCCTGGAACGTGCCGTCGCCGAGGTCTGCGTAGGCGAGGATCGCCGTGAGCACGTCGGTTCGCTCGTAGCCGACGAACTGGGTGCGCGGCGCCGAGCCGCTGATCTTGACATCGACGTCGAAAGCCGAGCCCTGGCGCGAGCGCTCCCGTTGTTCCTCCATCAGGCGCGTGAACTCCTCCTCGTTGACCTCGAGCCCGCGTTCGGCCGCAAGCTCCTTCGTCAGCTCCCAGGGGAACCCGTAGGTGTCGTGGAGACGGAACGCGTCCTCTGGCGTGATCTCGCCTTTCGCGACCATCTCCTCGAACAGCTTCTCGCCGCGGGCGAGGGTCTCGCGGAACCGCTCTTCCTCGGCACGGATCAGGTCCGCGACCTCGCTTCGGCGCTCCTCGAGCTCCGGGTAGACGGAGCCCATCTGCACCCGGACGACGTCGGCCAGCTCGTAGAGGAACGGCGGCTCGAGTCCGATTCGCCGCCCGAACTGGACGGCTCGGCGGATCACCCTCCGCAATACGTATCCGCGCCCCTCGTTCGAGGGCGCCACGCCCTCGGCGACGAGGAAGGCCGCCGTCCGCGCGTGCTCGACGACCACTCGGTAGGCCTTCGTCACCTCGTCGGACGCGCCGTAGTCCGCATTCGCGCGCTCGCGGATCCAGTCGAGCAGCGGTTGCAGGATGTCGATCTCGGCGAACGAGTCGGCGTCCTGCAACAGCATCGCCGCGCGCTCGAAACCCATCCCGGTGTCGATGTTCTGCTGCGGGAGCGGCGTCAGCGTCCCGTCGTCGGCGAGCTCGAACTCCATGAAGACGAGATTCCAGAACTCGAGATAGCGCTCGCACTCGCACCCGGGGGCGCAGTCTGGCCGGCCGCAGCCGTACTTCTCGCCGCGGTCGTAATAGAGCTCCGAGCACGGCCCGCATGGCCCCGTATCGGCTGCCTGCCAGAAGTTCTCGCTGCGCGGCAGCCCGAGGATTCGCTCGCGCGGCAGGTACGTCGCCCAGGCCTTCGCCGCCACCTCGTCCTCGCCCAGCCCAAGCTCGGGGTCGCCCGCGAAGATCGTCGCCCAGAGCCGCTCGGGCTCGAGCTTCATCCGCTCGGTGACGAACTCCCACGCGTACTCGACCGCCCCGTCCTTGAAGTAGTCGCCGAACGAGAAGTTGCCGAGCATCTCGTAGAAGCACAGGTGCCGGTTCGTGAGGCCGACATCGTCGAGATCGTTCTGCTTTCCGCCTGCTCGGACGACCTTCTGCACCGTGGTGACCCGCCGGGGAGGGTCGTCAAGGCCGAGGAACCAGCGCTTCATCGGCTGCATCCCGGCGACGATGAATAGCGTGGTCGGATCGTCAGCAGGCGGGATCACCGAGGCCGAGGGCCGGCGCACGTGACCCTTCTCCTCGAAGAAGGAGAGAAAGCCCTCACGCAGCTCGGCGGTCGTGCGCATGCGAGTTGATTCTAGGCGCCGCCCTTCGCGCCTCCGAGCGGCCTAGCGGAGGGGCCGGCCCGCCTCCTCATCCGCCGCGATCTCCTCGCGAATCTTCTCGAGCGAGCGGCGGATCAGTCGTGAGACGTGCATCTGGGAGATCCCGACCTGTTGAGCGATCTGAGACTGGGTCAACCCCTTGAAGAAGCGCAGGTGAAGGATCGTGCGCTCACGGTCGTCGAGGACGCGGAAACCGGGCTCGAGAATCGCCCGGTCTTCGGAGACCTCGTACTCGTGCTCCTCGGTGCCGAGCGACTCGAGCGGGTCGAGGTCGCCGTCGTCGTCCTGGCCGGGGCCTGCCGAGAGCGACAGCGAGCTATACGCGCGCCCGCTCTCGAGCGCCTCCAACACTTCCTCCTCGGAGACCTCCGCGGCCTTGGCGAGCTCGGCGATCGTAGGCGACCGTCCGAACTCCACGGTCTTCTCCTCCAGCAGCCGAGAGAGCTGGATGTTCAGCTCCTGCAGGCCGCGAGGCACGCGCACCGACCAGCCGCGGTCGCGGAAGTGGCGCTTGATTTCGCCGATGATGTTCGGGGTGGCGTAGGTGGTCAGCTCGACACCGCGTTCGAGGTCGAAGCGGTCGATCGCCTTGATCAGGCCGATCGCGCCGATCTGGACGAGGTCTTCGAACTGCTCGCCGCGATAGGAGTAGCGGCGTGCCAGCGAACGCACGAGCGACATGTACTGCTCGATCAACTGCTCGCGAGCCGCCAGGTCGCCCTCTTCGTGATACCGGCGGAGGAGCGCCTTGTCGCTCTTCTCGGTCACGTCACTTCGCGCTTTTCGACGCCCTCCACGCGCTTCTCGAGCTCGACCCAGTTCCCGTCTTCGCGCTGGACCGCGGCGAAACGGTCGACGACTGTCTCCAGCACGCGCCGCAGGCCGACGCCGTCGCCGGGCTGTTCGAGCTCGGCCCGCAGTCCATCGCCGGCGAACGGGCCAAGCGCGGCCTTGACCGTGCCCTCGCCGACCTCCAGCTCGACGGTCAGCTCGCCCTCCTCCCCGCGCCGCTCGAGCAGTGTCTCGAGGGCGGTGCCGAGATCGTCCACGACCTCGTAGGTGAAGTTGAGCCGGGCTGCGACCCCCGCAAGGACGAGCTGGGCGACGTTCTCGAAGCCCTCGTCGCGAGGAATCGTGAGGACGATCCGGTCGGCCGTCACAGCAGGCCCGCCCCGACGACCACGCCGTCGTCGTAGAGAACCGCGGTCTGGCCGGCGGCGACTCCGTATGCCGGCGCCTCGAGCGCCAGCCGGAATCCATGCTCGGTCTCCTCAACCGCGGCCGGGACCGCGGGAGACCGGTACCTCCATTTGACCTCGGCGCGATTCACCCGGACGTACAACCGTCCACGGGCAGAAATCGTTTCGACCGCCAGCGACTCGCGCGGCCCGACGACCACGGTGTTGGCGCCGGGATCGGTGCGCAGGACGTACAGCGGCTCTGCCGACGAGACGCCCAGCCCGCGGCGCTGGCCGGTCGTGAACCGCCAAAAGCCGCCGTGCCCGCCAAGCTGCCGTCCTTGCTCGTCGACGATCTCGCCCTCGGCATCGGCGACGCCGTGACGGCTGACGAAGTCGCGATAGTCGCCGCCCCCGAGGAAGCACGCTTCCTGGCTCTCGGTGCGGCGGGCGACCGCGAGCCCGGCTCGGGCGGCCTCGGCCCGGGTCTCGTCCTTCGTCTGCTCGCCGAGTGGGAACCAGATCCGGTCGAGGAACCGCGGGTCGAGACGAGCAAGCATGTAGGTCTGGTCTTTCTCAGGATCGCGGGCGCGCGCCAGCAGCCGGCGGCTTCGGTGGTCCACGATCCGCGCGTAGTGGCCGGTGGCCAGGCGCGAAGCGCCGGTCCGGCCGGCGAATGCGAGCAGCTCCGCGAAGCGAAAGCTGCCGTTGCAGCGGATGCATGGATTCGGCGTCTCGCCGCGGGCGTAACCGCGAACGAACGGAGCCACGACCGCCCGGCGAAACTCGTCGCGGAGGTCGAGCGTCACGTGCGGAAGGCCGAGCACGTGGCAGGTCTCGCGCGCGGCGATCACGGCCTCCGGCGAGCAGCACGCGCGCTCAGAGTCCGGCGCGGCGGGGTCGATCCAGAGCCGCAGTGTGACGCCGATCGCTCCCGGCCCCGCGCGCAGCAACGCGACGGCGCTGTCGACACCGCCGCTCATCGCCACCGCGACGCGGTCGGGATCAGGTTCCGCTCGAAAGACCTGGCCGAGCGCGTTCGCGAGCGCGTCGGCCGCGAGCGTCTCGCCGGCCACCGCCGCCGCCTCCAGCAGCGTCAGGCCTGCGAGTGGTCGCTCCAGCCCTTCTGCGTCGGCGTCGACGATCCGGTCTCCCTCCACGGCGAGCCGAACAAGCGCGACGTCCCCATCGCGCGACGAATCCCCGACGACCTCAATCACAGGAGCAGGCTACCTCCGGCGCCGCCAGGAGAATCCCCATTTCCCGGTCCCAAAGGCGTTCGCTTGCGAACGCCGGCCAAAGAGGCTGGCCGGGCTTCGCCCGGAGAGGCGCTAGACCCGGGTGGCGATAAGACTCCGTTCGAGTTCTCAGCGTGAGCTCTCAGAATGTGCTCCACCCTGCCGGTACTCCGCGCCCGTAGCGAACCTGGCACTGCCAGGTGGGTGCCCTGCCGACCTCGGGCAACGCCCTAGCCGGACGCAGGCTCCCTTTCACTAGGTGTTGGTTCTACTTTGAGAACGCAGAGCTCGCACAGGGTCGAGCACGAAGCGCAGCTTACCGGGCGTACACCCACTTGACGCGCTGGATCCCCTGGATCCCAAGATTTTCAGCAAGCGCGGGGGTGACGTCGAAGCGGCGGCCCGGGACCACCGGGCGCCGCGCGATGACCTGGGTCAGGATCCGCGGGCTGTGGCCGAATGAGACGAACAGCCTGATGTTGCAGGGAAGCACGGAGTCGACGACCCCGCGAGTGGTCGGTCTCAGCAGGACACCGCAGTTCGTCCGCGTGCCGTAGCGCACCGGCTGCGCGCCGGCGAGGGCCGTGTACCAGCCGCCGCCGGGAACGACGACCGGACTTAGATGCCCGCCGCTGTTCGTTCCACGCGGGGAGGTGACCACGAGCGCCACCACCGCCGCGAGCAGAGCCACCCCGGCGAGAGCGACTTCGCGTTGGGCGAGCGCCGGGTTCAAACCGCCGCGTAGATGAGCTCGCCGAACGATTCGCGCACGACGGGATCGAAGTCCACCGCGAGCTGGCCGTCGGCGTTTGCAAATTGCCGCAGCTCCAGGAGAAGAAAGGCGAGCTCTTCGTCGCGCGCGGGATCCCCGCCCCCGGCCGCTTGAGCGAGGCGCTCGAGCTCCCAGACGTTCCACTCCCGCGGCTCCACGCCGTCCAACGGCAGGCGGACGACGGGCTCCGGCGCCGTGGCCTCCTCGGGCTCAGGCTCACGCTCCGGCTCCGGCGGCGGCACCGATCGAAGCTGAGGCGGCGGTTCTCCGGGCTCGGGGGTCGGCGGCTGCGGCTCGGGCGCCGGCGGTGCAGGCTCCGGCGTCGGCTCCGGCTCGGGCACAGGCATGGGCGGATGCTCGTCGCCCTCCCGAGCGGCGTCTGCTCGCGGCTGCCGGCCCGCAAACAAGAAGCGGAAGCGGATCACTGAGGTCCGCATTTTCACGGGCGTGAGTGCTCCTCTGGCTCAGGCAGATCGAAGAGCTCGGCAACCTCGCCGGACGAACGGTCACTTCGCTCCGAGGGCGGCAGCAGGCGCACGTGCTTCGGCAGCTCGATCTCTGGAGCCTCTGGAGCCGGGACCTCGCGCTCACGCCGGCGAAACCAACCGCGTTTCCGGCGCGGCTCGAGCGGCTCTAGCTTGGGACGGGCGTCCTCTGCTGTATCCGGCCCGGCCTCAGGCTCGGGCTCCGGAGGAGCTCCTGCAGACGGCTCGACCCGCGGAGCGATCATGGTGACGGCTTCGGGCTCAGGCTCAGGCTCGGGCTCCGGCTCCACCTCGTGCTCCGCCGCGGGCTCGAGTTCGGGCTCCGGCTCCGGCTCACGTTCGGGCTCCGGCTCTGCTGCCGGTTCCGGTTCTGCTTCGGCCTCCGGCTCGACCGCCGCCGGCGGTGGCGTCGCCGCAACGGCCTCCGCCCGAGGCGGGGAAGCGGGAACGTAATACGGTCGCCGCCAAGGCGGGGCGGCCGCCCAGATCCGGTCCGCGGTCAGCTCGAGCAGGGCGACGACGAGCCAGCCACCGGCCATCACGACGAAGATCCATTTGGTCGCGAGATCGGCGTAGGCCACGCCGACGGCGAGCGCGATCAGGAAGAGCGCTTCGATCGCAAACCGCGGCCCCATTCGTGCCGGCATGACGCCGAGAGCCTAGCGCTCGTCGAGCGCGGCTAGGCGCTCGCTTGCGACGCCGACCTGGAGGGCGCCCGGGCTTTGCTCGGGCGCCCGTCTGATTCCGGCCGGCAAGGCCAATACGGGTAGCACCAGCTCAGACGAATGCCCTACGCCGAGCCGGAGCCGTCCGGCTCTTCGTCGGGAGCGGCGACCGGCGGCTCAACGGGAGCCGGGACAGAGAGCGGCGGTGCGGCCGACGCCGGCGGGGACGGAGCACCCGGCGAGGAGGCCTCTTCGGCGCCCGAAGAGGCGGCAGGGCCTCGGCTCGCTTCGGTTGCGGCCTGG
>WNGJ01011782.1_pt1 | contig 10478 bp, 12 predicted proteins | sample 5400611 | NCBI WGS metagenome assembly WNGJ01 (sample SAMN13153375, study PRJNA577476) | soil metagenome | isolation source: 40 cm soil or saprolite under Garry oak tree replicate 1 | place: USA:California | collected 2016-06-15
CGCCGGGTCCGTCGAGGTGTCCGCCCGCGAGACCTTCGCGACCACGGCGGCGACCTCTGGCACCGACCGGATCGCCGCGTTCTGCTTCCGCGTGATCTCGATCGCCTGGGGAAGCGAGATCGCGGGATCCGTGATGGGCATGAACATCAGGTCGCCCTCGTTGAGCTGCGGCATGAACTCCCTGCCGATGCGGGGGACGAGGGCCAGCGCGCCCGCCAGGACCAGCAGGGCGGCTCCGAGAGTGAGGACTCGGTGACCTAGCGCCCAGTCGAGCAGCGGGCGATAGATCCACACGAGCGGTCGCATGATCGGGTTGCGCTCCTCGCCTCGCACCCTGCCGCCGATGAGGAGCGTGCACAGCACCGGCACCAGGGTCACGGACAGGATGGTTGCCCCCGCCATGGCGAAGGTCTTGGTGAAGGCGAGCGGATGGAAGAGCTTGCCTTCCTGGCCGGTGAGGGCGAAGACCGGGATGAAGGCCAGCACGATGATGGCCATCGAGAAAAAGATGGGGCGGCCCACGAGGCGGGTGGCGTCGAGCACCGTGGCCGCGACGGCACTGCGGTCACGCAGGTCCACCTCACGCTTCTCCATGAAGCGGAAGGCGTTCTCCGTGACGACGATGGCCGCGTCGACGAGGACGCCGATGGCGATGGCGATGCCGGCCAGCGACATGATATTGGAGGTGATGCCGAGGTAGCGCATGAAGAGAAAGGCGATCAGCACGGCGAGCGGGATCGGGATCGTGACGATCAGGACGGATCGTACGTGGAGGAGGAAGAGGACATTCACGAGGGTAACCACGATCGCCTCCTCGATCAGCGACCGCTTGAGGGTGGCGACGGCGCGCTGGATCAAGGCCGAGCGGTCGTAGAAGGGGGCGATGCGCACCCCTGAGGGCAGCCCGGCCTGGAGTGCCGCGATCTTTTCCTTGACGCGGTCGATCACCTCCACGGTGCTCACGCCGTAGCGGGCCACCACAACACCGCCCACCGCTTCCGTATCTCCCTTGACGAGCGCGGCCGTTCGGAAGGCATCGCCGACTTTCACGTCGGCCACCTGGCGGACGAAGATCGGAACTCCGTTGTTAGCTCCAATCACCACCTGCTCGAGATCCTTGGCGCTCTCGATCAACCCGAGCCCGCGGATCACCGACCAGGTGCCACTCCCTTCGACCACGTTGCCTCCGACGTTGCGATTGCTGCGCATGACCGCGTCCACCACGGCGGAGATAGGGGTCTTGAAGGCACGAAGCCGCTTGGGATCCACGTCCACTTGGTACTGGCGGACCACCCCGCCGACGCTGGCCACCTCGGCCACACCGGGCACGGAGTTGAGCTGGTACCGGACGTACCAGTCCTGGATGGCGCGCAATTCGCGAAGCGACTGTTCCTGGCCCTCGATCGTGTACCAGAAGACATGCCCCACCCCCGTGGCGTCAGGGCCAAGCGTCGGCACGACGCCCGACGGCAGCGCCTTCGTGAGCAGGTTCAGCCGCTCGAGCACCCTGGACCGGGCGAAGTAGAGGTCGACCGAATCCTCGAAGATCACGTTGATCATCGAGAACCCGAAGGCGGAGGAGGAGCGCACCACTCGCACGCCGGGCAGCCCCTGCAGGCTGACCGTGAGCGGATAGGTGATCTGGTCCTCCACCTCCTGGGGTGAGCGGCCGGGCCAGTCGGTGAAGACGATGACCTGGTTGTCCGACAGGTCCGGAATCGCATCGATCGGCGTCGTCACCAGCGCCCAGTACCCCCATCCCGCCACGAGCACGAAGAAGGCGATGACGAGGAAGCGGTTGCGGATCGAGACGCCGATCAGCCAGTTGATCAAGGCGGGCCTATCTACGGTTGCCGGCGAAGCCGCCCGATGACGACCCAGAGAAGCACGATCAGACTCGCGAGCAGCGCGAGACCCAAAAGCCCGGCCACCCACATCATCACCATCATTCCCATCCCACAGCCTTCCATCATCATGACTCGCCTCCTGTCGAACGGCATTCCTTGACGCACACTCACGTGCTGCCCACTCGTGCGTCGAGACGTGGACAAAGACCGCACGAGTGCGCTGACCGAATTGCGATTTGCTACGCGAGCTACAACGAACTACAGAAGGGTGGGAGCGGACTTGGGCGGTGATTCAGGAGCGGACCAGATGTTCTGCGGTGAAAGCGCGACGCTAACAGGCACGAGAGTCGAGGTCTGGGAAGACACGACCGTCGCCACAATAGGGGCAGCAGAGGGAACGCTGCAGAGGGTATCGCAGCCGTCCATCATCATGCACCCGGACAGCGCCATACCCACGGGTCCGAGCAGGACCCACAAGACAAACACGGCCAAGGTGGCGACGCGACGACCTCTCATGGCTCGAGAGTATCCCGGAGTGACCCTGTGGAGTCAAGTTTCATGCTAGTGCTTGTGCTCTTGCCGCGATGAGGCGCCGTAGCCTCGAAGTTGATTGTAGTGCTGGATCTGTTGCTCGGAGAGAACCGGGCGCATCTCGAGGTGCGTTCTGAGATGAACGGCCCGGAGCTGGCCCTGGAGCGCCGCGATCCGTGTCACGCCAGCCTGCAGGTCGGTCTCGCTGATGGTGCCCTTCCGGAATTCCTGCTCGAGGGCTCGTTCCTCCTCGAGGATCATGTCGCCCAGCTGCCGCGCTTCCCGTACCATGTCGTCAAACAGCCGCTGCACCGCCTGGAGCTGACCAGGACTCAGATGGAGCCGACCTTCTCGCACCGCATCGAGCACGTGGCGAGGCCCCGGGTATCCGTTCAGCTCGGCGGCCCGGGCCAGACCCATCCCGCGTCCTTCGCGCAGCTCCGAGATCTCCTTCTCGGTGAGGCCTCGAATCTCGGCGGCGGTCTGGTCACGATAGGGTGAAGTCAGTGCATCCTCCGCGGCCGACGGCGCCGAGATCGACAAGACGAGCACGCAGGTCATGAGACAGCGCATGGACAAGACCCTCCTCTGGTCGCAGCTTGTCATACCGGAGCGGGTTGCACCGTAACCAAACTCGCATACCGCGAGCAGATGGATACCGAAGTGCTGAAGAGGCCACCCGCTCAGAGTACAGGTGGCCTCCCCACAAGTCGCTCGTCAGACTTTCGAGAGCTTGCCAGCCTGGATCAGGTCAACTAGCACGTTCCACTCGTCGTTGGTGAGAACCGCGAGATTTCCGGCCTCCCCGATCCGGACCTGTTCTCCCGCGAACTCCACTTCCGGGCAGGCTCCGCAGCCGAGGGGACAGAGCAATATTTTCTGGTTGTCCAATCTGCTCACCTCCTTCCCTTCACGATCTCGAGCCGCTCGATGTGACGGCACACCGCAGCCTTGCCACGTCGTGCTGATCGTGAGGATGACCTGAGAAGCTCCTGAAGGCCGCGTCGGACTTTGGTCAGGTCAGCCAGTGTGTGGTCAAGCTCCTCCACCTTCTGCCGGACGAGGTCGAGAACATGCGGGCAGGGGCAGCGGCCCGACCTCTTGATCTGGACGACTTCCTTGATCTCGTCGAGGTGGAAGCCGAGTCGCCGGGCCTGCGCGACGAAGGCAAGGATCGTCAGAATGTCCGGCCCGTAGACCCGGTAGCCAGCCCCCGTCCGTCGTGACGCAGGGAGAATCCCGGTCCTCTCATAGAGCCGTAGTGCCTTGCGGCTCACTCCGCTGCGTGAGGCCACTTCGCCGATCAGGAGACCGTCTCGCCCCATGCACGGAGCCTAAACCCTGTCCCTTGGGGCAAGGTCAAGAGTCTTTTGAGCGCGCGGTCTCCAGCCCCCGGCGTACTTGCGCACGCCCCGGTTCTTGTCAATGTCCCTTGTGGGGACTCGTTGGGCGTCGGGTAGGGTTGACATCGGCCGGCCCCTTTGCTCCGGATCCCGGGGCGTTCTGATCACCACCCGCGCTCGGTTCTTCCACGTTGATCCCGTCTCGGGCAAGCTCGGCATCGGTTGCCTTGAGGGCCACCGTGCCTGGAGCATGCTGATACCAGCCGGGATCCTCGTCGTAGCTGTTCAGACGATCCCGAACTTTGACGATCGTGAAGAGGCCACCCATCGAAATGTAGTCCCCAAACGGGCCCGTGGCGCCCTTCATGGAGATGGTGTTCCGAGGATAGGGGATCACTTCGACCATCTTCCCCATGTCCATTCCGGTCTGGCCCATGGTCATGTAGGCCGGCAGTAGAGGTCGAACCTTCTCTTCGAGACCTTCGATGTTCATCCCGACCATGTTCGGGAACTGATGTCCCATCTGATTCATGACGTGGTGGGTCATATGGCAGTGGAACGCCCAGTCGCCAGGAGCATCAGCAATGAACTCGATGTTGCGCGTCTGCCCCACCGCCACGAGAACCGTCGCTTCTGGCCACTGGGCCGACAGAGGGATGTCATCACCATCGGTCGCGGTCACGCGGAACTGATGCCCATGAATGTGCATCGGATGGTGGTCGGTGGCTCCCAGGTTACCCAGGCGAATCCTGACCCGATCGCCCGTCCTGCACACCAGCGGCTTGGTCGAGGGAAACACTTTGCCATTGAGCGTCAGCACATTGAAGTCGTTCATCTCCAGCGTATTCGGGCGAGCGGTGCCGGCCTTCACTTCCCACTCACTGATCATGAGCGAGAAGTCGCGATCCACGCGGTACTCGGGTGTCGGATTTCGGGGGTGGATGACGAACATGCCGATCAACCCCATGCCCATCTGCGTCATCTCGTCATGATGGGAATGGAACATGAGGGTGCCATGCTGCCGCAGGGTGTACTCGTACCTGGCCGTCTCCCCCGCCTTGATGTACGGCTGCGTCAGCCCCGCCACGCCGTCCATGCCGTTCGGGAGATAGACGCCGTGCCAGTGGATCGAGGTCGCCACCGGCAACCGATTCGTCACGTAGATCCGGATGCGCTCGCCTTCCACCGCCTCGATCACGGTGCCGTTGACGCCGCCGTTGTATCCCCAGCACTTTGCGCGAAGACCAGCGTCAAAAGCATGGTCGACTTCCTCAGCTATCACATGAAAGACCTTGACCCCGTCGACCACCTTGAACGGCAGGGCGCCGCCATTCGGCACCACGACCGGCCTGTAGTGCTCCCCGGGCAACCCCGGCGGCAGCGGCACGACATCGATGGGGCCGCCGCTGTAGCTCTTTTGCCAATATGGCCGGACGCCTTGAGATTTTGTCGGCGCCGCGGCCGGTTGATATCGCGTGCCGCCGCCGCGGCTGGTGGGATGGCCTTCCTTTGGCCATACGATACCGCCTGCGAGCGAGGCGGCGCCAATGCCCAGTATCTCCCGCCGAGAAAGTCTATTCGCCATTCCGACTCTCCTTCATCTTGGTCCTTGCGCTTGTCCCGTCTTTCCGGAGTCCATTGGAGATCGGCAACCGGCCGTTCAAGATCTGCTCCAGGTCTGCCCGCGCCAACCAATATTCGCGAAGCGCTTCCACGTAGGCCACGCCGCTTTCGATCTGTTGTTCCCGCTCGCGAAGCAGTTGAGCAATACCGATCTGCATCGCGTTGTATTGCAGTTGAGATTCGTTGACGATCCGCTCCCTCAAGGGCAGCAGAATGTCGCGATAGTACAGCGCGCGATCCTGCGCCCCTCGCATTCGCTCCTGGACCGCCCGGGCGGTCGCGCGAATTCGCACGGCCAACGCGTAGTATTCCTGCTGAGCGCGCCGCAGCTCCGCCACGGCTCGGCCCACCCGCGCTTGCCCCTGATCGAACAGCGGGATGGGCACGGACAGCACCGGCCCCACTCGCCAACCTTCGTCGGGGTCCCTTTCTGCGGACGCTCCGAAGTCCATCGACGGGATCAAGGCCGTCGCTTTGTCGTATCCCAACTGGTGGCCCGCGGCGACGATGCGTTGCCGGGCATTCGAGAGATCGATGCTGCGGGTCAGCGCGGCTCGCTCGATGCCGGTCTCGGCCACGGACTCTTCCGGAACGTCAGGCAGACGCCGGTCGATCTCCCACTCCGTTTCCGCGCCCCAGGCTCCCATGAGGCTATTGAGCTGCTCTCGGCTCTGACGTGACGCGACCTCGGCAGATCTGAGCGACAGTTTCGAGAGGGCCGCCAGGGCGCGGTCCCGAGCAAGATCGAGATCGGTGATGTTGCCCGCTTCATTGAGTCGCCGGCTCACTTCCAACGAGGCGGTAAGCGCCTCCACGATCGACTGGCGGAGCTCTAGCATTTGTTCGTTCGCCTGATGGCCATAGAAGGCTGCCCGGACCTGGACGGCAAAGTCGAGCACGGCCCCGGTGACGCGAAGTTTGGCCTCTTCGAACTGGGCGGCGGCCACCCGCTTCCGGAGCGGAACGTACAGAACGTCCAGGAAGCCGACGACCACGCTGAGCTGGATATCCGGACGGACCCCTGAGAGCGGAAACAACACGGCAGCGTCGAGGATCGGATTCCGGAAGAGGCCCGCCTGGACCAGATCGGCCTGTGCCACGCCCAGCTCGGTGTAAAGTGCCTGGAGATCCCGATTGCTGAGCATGGCGATCTGTACCGCGTCATCAGCAGTCAACTTTTTTTGCCGCAGGGCCCGCAGCTTCTCCTCTGCCTCTCTGTCCAGGTCGGTTCCCTCGTTCCACACGATCCTCGTCGCGGAGCGCTCCGCAACGGCAGCGCTGACTTCGGGAAACCCGGCCCTGAGGTCCACCGACGCACAGCCGGTGAGACCAAAGAGCAGAAGACACACCAGACCGATCCTCTGGACCTCCATCCTCAACCCCCTATCTCAGCTTCTCGATCTCCGTGATCGCCCTTTTCTGAACGTCGATGGTGAAACGAACCTTGTCTCCGGGCTTCAAGCCCGAAAGGAGAGAAGGTGGATCGATTCGATAGCCCATCGTCATCGCCTCCATGAAGCCCTTGATCTCTCCATGCTCGACGACGATCTGGCTCGTCCTTGGTACGGTGGCGATGACCTCTCCTTCACCGACGACCGTCTGTGAGGCTCGCTCTTCAGTCTGACGTGCCTGATGTTCTTCACCCTGGGTGGCCGCCACGGGTGACACCGGCTGGACTGTTGGGATGTCCGACCGCGTGTAGGCGAGCGTCTGGGAAGGAGGCGACTGAGGTGCGGCGATCGCCTCCGGATGCGCCGGGTGGCTGGTGGCCAGTGGCTCCAGTTGGTAGCTCGCACATCCCGCCCACAGCAGCGACGTGACAACCAGTACGGCACAGCCCCGCCGAGATTCCATGTGGATCATCCTCGCTTCCGTCAATCGTTGAGCTTGTCGATCTTGGTGATCGCGCGCGCGTCCGTATCGATGGTGAAGCGAACCTTATCCCCCGACTTGACTGTGTTCAGCAGGGAAACGGGATTGATCTTGTAGCCCATCGTCATGGCCTCCATGAATCCCTTGATCTCCCCATGTTCCAGGACGATTTGCTGCTTCTCCGGACGCAAAGAGATGACGGTTCCCTCCCCGGTGACGAACTTGGGCTTCGGCTTCAGCTCCGGATGCTCGCTGGCGACGTGCGGCCCGCGGTGGCCAGACAGCGTGTGGGCATAGGCGATCACGGCCCAGCGGTCGTTCATCGACAGCTCACTCTTCCAGGCCGGCATCGCGGACCCCTTCGACTTGAACGGCTCCACAAGGCCACCCTCGCTGACGCGCCAGATCCAGAAGTTGTCCGCCATCTCCGCCACCATCTTCCCGTCGGTAAGGTCTGCAGGCTTCAGCGGAAGATTCGCCGAGCCGGGCCCCTTCCCGTCCCCCTTCTCGCCGTGGCAGAGCGCGCACTTGGCGACGAAGATCTCTTTGCCCTTGGCGATCATCTTCGGGTCCGTCCACACTTCCGTCGGAATGCGTGCATTGGCATACGCGGCGGGTACCGCCGGATGCTCATGGTCGCCATGGGCGTGGCCATGGCCCTTGGCTTTGGGCTGACTAGCCTGCTGTTGCGCCTGCGCGTGGCGGAGCGTGAGTCCTGCAAGCCAGGCGGCGGAAACCGCCAGGCCGACGATGGCGATGACGACAGACACTCGTGTACGAGTCACAGACCCCTCCCCTTAAGTCGCAGATATGCAAGGACGGGTTACGCCCGGGACCAGACTCCGAGACCAGGGCGTAAATCGAGACTAAGGAAGGGGAGCGACTAGATCAGGAGGGACGCGTACAGCAGGAACAACAATGGTCGACTTGGCAGCCTTTTCGGATCTTCTAGTGAGGAGGTGATCAACCGAGCGGGAGCCCGACTGGCAACTGGAAGCGTCTGCGCGACATCGAGGCCCGGACCCAACTGGAGGTAACCTGTGTTTGACGGAACAGCAACTCCGTCACACGAAATCAGATTCTCGTCCGCATGGTCATGCGCGGAGTGGCGAGCGTCCTCGTCGGCATGCGATACAAGGTCGGCGTAAGCAGGCAGGTCACAGGTGTGGCCCAACACAAGGAGTAAGACCAGCATCGGCACGAGCCGCAGAGGAACCGACCGCAAGCGGTGGGAGCGAATCATCGAACAGGAGGTTAGCCTGTCGTTCAAGCCCGTGTCAAGGATGGCCCGGAACACAAATGATATCGAGGGCTGGTAGAGCGGGCAATGCTCGGTTGCGGCCTCACATGGCATTGCTTGGAGCCTGGCCGAGGCCGGCGTACTTTAGTGGCGTGCAAGCTCAGGGCTTGTCGGTTTTCCCGTTCGTATCGTCTGCCGCGCCTCTGACCGTGCTCCCCGGGTGCGCGGCGTGATCGGTGAGCTCCGGCGGCTGCACCGTCACATCTGGATCGCCTGGATCCTCATCGTCGGCGTGGCGGCGGCCTTCCTGGTCCTGATGCAGCCATGACCTTCACGCCGAAGTGGAGGTTCGATCTCGTCCTTGCTGTGATCGTCGCGGTCTGGTTCGGGCTGGGCCGTCTGCTGTTCCGGGGCCTCGACATCGACGTCTTCCTCGTTAAGGGGAGCGCCATCCTGACGTTCCTCTTCCTCTCGGCCGCCATCAGCCTGGGGCCGCTGGCGCGGCTCTGGCGGCCGGCCACGCACTTCATCTACAACCGCCGCCACCTCGGCGTGACCACCTGGGCGCTGGCCGTCTTTCACGCGGCCTGTGTCATGCACTACGGCAATAGCTGGAAGCCTGCCAACCTCCTCGAGGTCCTGCCCGGCCAGAAGCTCCTGGGTGTCCCCTTCACGCTCTTCGGGGTAGCCGCGCTGCTGATTCTGACCGCCATGGCGCTGACCTCCTGGGATTACTTTCTCCACGCGTGGGGCGCGCCGGGATGGAAGCGACTGCACATGGCCGTCTACGCCGCCTACGGCTTCGTGGTGATCCACTTCCTCGCGCGGTTTCTCGGAGACCCGCCCGTGGCACGGCGCCCCTTGGCCGCGTTCATCGGCGTGGCGGCCGTGGTGGCGCGATCAAGGAGGCCCGCGGCGATCGTCCCGCACCCGCGGTGGGCGACGGCCTCATCCTGCTCGGCACCTTCACGGAGCTGCCCGAAGGATGCGCGACCACCGTCAACGTCAACGGCGAGCGCATCGCCATCGTGCGCAAGGACGGCGCCCTCTACGCCCTCTCCAACGTATGCCCGCACCAGAATGGCCCGCTCGGCGAGGGCCTGGTGCGCGACGGCTATCTCGAGTGCCCTTGGCACGGATACCAGTTCGATCCCAGAACCGGTCTCGGCCCCCCGGGCTTTTCCGACTCTGTCCCCACCTACGAGCTGGTCACCCGAGGGAATCAGACTTACCTGCGGAGCCGCTAGGGCGGAGCGGCTCCATCCGGATCGAGGCTCAATCGGCGCAGCAGGTCCGGCCGGCGATCGCCTGCCATCCTTCCCATGCGATGAGGGGAACCATCGCGAGCCCAGCTACCGGATCGGCCCACCACCAGCCGAGCCATGCGTTTAGACCGAGCCCTGCCAGGAGAATCGCCGAGAGAAAGGCGCAGACCCGCGTCTGACGCGCTTCGGCCTCGAGTGCGCCACTGCCCAGGCGAGCGGCGACGCGCCGCTTGTAGTGGACGAGCACCGGCATGACGATCACCGAGAGCGCGGCAAGGACGAGGCCAGGAATGGACCGCTCGAGCAGCTCGTGTCTCCGGAACACTTCGACGGCATTGACGAGCACATAGCCGGCCAGGAGCAGGAAGCAGGCGCCGATGATACGCGCGGTGGTGCGCTCCGAGGCCTCCCGCCGCGCCTCATCGTCGTCGCGACGCAGGCGCCACAGGGCGGCGAGACTACTGACGACCTCGATGGCGGAATCGAAGCCAAACCCGACGAGGGCAACGCTCCCGGCCACGAATCCAGCCACGAGCGCCACGACGCACTCGACAGAATTCCAGCCGATCGTCAGGTACTGGAGCCGGCGGCCGGCCGTGACGCTATAGGCACGGGGAAGGGAGACCAGATCCTCCACGCCGGCCATTGTCTCATGCGTGCGCGGGGCAAAGCTGGGTCGGCGAGGCGACCGGGAGGCTGCCTCCCCGGAAAGTTGCAGGATGGGGCCCACTCCGGTATAAAAGGGAACCACCGATGA
>WNGJ01019259.1_pt1 | contig 10475 bp, 7 predicted proteins | sample 5400611 | NCBI WGS metagenome assembly WNGJ01 (sample SAMN13153375, study PRJNA577476) | soil metagenome | isolation source: 40 cm soil or saprolite under Garry oak tree replicate 1 | place: USA:California | collected 2016-06-15
ACGGCGAGATCGCGCCAGGCGTCACGTTCTGCCAGGTCTTGCCATCGTCGGGAGTGAACTGGATGTAGCCGTCATCGGTGCCAATCCAGAGGAGCGGCGCGCGCAACGGAGAGGGAGCAATCGTGTAGACGACACCGCGCTTGGCGTTTCGATCGATGGCAGCGGCGGCGGTCGCATCGAGCGTCGGCGGAACGAATATGTCGGGGCGCGTGAGATCGGGACTGATCTGCGTCCACGTCTTCGCTCCGTCGGTCGTCTTGAACAGGAATTGATTCGCATAGTACAGCGAACGCGGATCAGCCTTGGAGAAGACGAGTGGCTGTGTCCAGTCGCTGCGCGCGGGCTCGGGCGATTTCGGGCTCGTTGTGCCCTCGACCGGAATATTGGCGTCGAGATTCCAGCGCTGCCCGTCGCCCCCGAATACCACGCCGGGATTGAGAGGATCGCCAGCGGTATAACCGCTCTCCCCACCTGGAGCGATCGGCTCCCAGTCGTGCATCGAGATCTGCGAGAATTTTCCGCGCGACCGGACTGCGATCGCGCCCGAATCCTGTTGCGCCCCCGTCACCCAGTACGGGAAGCGATAATCGACCGAGAGATGATATATCTGCGCCGTCGGCTGATTGAGCCACGAGGTCCACGTGACCTGGCGCGGATCGTTGGATCTGGCATTTCGGGTAATCACCGCGCCCTGATCGCTGGCGACGATCATGGTGTTCGGATCGTCGGGCGAGATCCACGCCTGATGGTAGTCGTCGCCGCCCGGTGATCCGCGCAGAACGACCCACGTTTTCCCACCGTCGGTTGTTCGATTCACTGCGACATTCGGAACGTAGACGATGTCGGGATTCTGGGGATCGACGGCGAGCTTCTCGAAGTACCAGCCGCGACCCCACAGCGCTGGATCGTTGGAGAGGCGGGTCCAGGTCGCGCCTGCGTCGTCGGAACGAAAAAATCCGCCCTGGCCTGGAGGCGGACTCGAGGGCCGCGCACCCGCTGGCGCGGGCTGCGGTGCCGGCGCGCCGAGAGGAGGCTCGACCTGCGCCGGCGCCTCTGGCAACAGACAATCCACGATCGCATAGACACGATTCGGATTGGAGGGTGCGATCGCGATGCCCGTTCTTCCGATTCCTTCCTTTGGCAAACCGTTTGTCAGTCGAGTCCAGGTGCTTCCGCCGTCGGTGGACTTGAAGATCCCGCCGCCGGGCCCGTTGGTCGGAGCGTAAGTGAACCAGGGCGGACGCCTGGTGTTCCACAGCCCCGCGTAAACGATGGCGGAGTTGGATGGGTCGATGACGACCTCGACCGCGCCGACGTTGTCGTCGCCAAGGATCTTCTGCCAGCTACGGCCGCCGTCTCGCGAGCGAAAGATTCCGCGCTCCTTGTTCGCTGCGTAGAGCTTTCCGATTGCCGCTACAAATACGTTGTTCGGGTTCTTCGGATCGATAGCGATCTTGCCGATGTGATGCGTCTCGTCGAGCCCGAGATGCGTCCAGCTTTTTCCAGCATCGGTCGACTTGTAGACGCCGTTTCCGTAGCCGACGGAGTCGCGCAACGTGGATTCACCGCTTCCGACATAAACGATGTCCGGCTGCGACGGTGCGACTGCGATAGCGCCAATCGAAGCCGTCGACTGTCCGTCGAAGATCGGCGTCCACACCCGTCCACCGTCGACGGTTTTCCAGACGCCGCCGTTCACGGCGCCGAAGTAAAAGTCGTTAGGACGTCCTGGTACTCCGGTCGCTGCCGCGACGCGCCCGCCGCGGAATGGTCCGATCATCCGCCAACGCAGACCCGAATAGAGATCCGGAGAAAACGGAGCGGCGAGGATCACGTGGCTTAGTGCTTCAGATGCAGGCGCGGCGTCAATCGGCGGTCGCAGGAGCCCGCGAAGGTCGGGAGGAAAAAGTGAAAATGCCAGCCCTGCGCGACTGGCACGAATGACGAAATCGCGTCGAGAAACCGCAGGATCAAAGGTCTGTTCGTCTTCCATTACTGACCGCTCTTCCCGACTCCCTCCCACTGGGTGCGTGTGATCAGAACGATCGGCTGAAGATTCTTGGCGCCGAGCTGCGAGTTGAGCGCGGCGAGGTCCCTGGCCGACCACCCATCGAACGCGGCGACGACGTCGGCCAGCTCGTGTCCGATCGCATCGGTACGGTCCAGCTGCATCTGCGACGGCTTGCCGTCGTAGAATACTATCGCACCATACAAGTCAGTGAGGTTTTCGCGCAGCCGCTCTTCGCCCGTGATCATCCCTCCCTCCTTCGTAGCGACGATCTTCTTCCGCATCACGTCTGCCGCGGACGACGCATCGCGCAGCCGCTGCGCCAGTGGATCGCCCGCTGGCAGCTTCGACGCGCGATCCTCGAGATCGGATCTCACTCCATTCATTCGCTCCACCGCGAACGACATGTCGCCGAGCATTGCGACGAGCCTGGTCGCGAGCGCGAGCTGTGCCTGCCGGTCGGCGATCGTATGGGTTTCCCGAGGATCCTGCACCAGCTCGAGCGGCGTCGTATAAACCTGATTGTCCTTGGTCATCCTCACCGTGTACCTGCCCGGGAGAACTCTTGGTCCGTACGCCGCGCCGAATGCCGCGCTCGCCGCCGGGGGAACTCGTGGCGGCGGAAGGCGCATCGCCCACGTCACGCGACTCAACCCACGGCGCTTGGTGCTCGGCACGGTACCGACAACTTTACCGGCTGCGTCCAGCACCTCGATCTTCATGTCGCCGAAGATGTGTCGCTTCTTCAAGTAATAGGTGACCACCGCCGCATCGGTGGAGTTGTTGCCGACGAACGCGGCGTCGCCATTCACCCAGCCACCGAACGCCGGGATCTTCTGCACCGTCGGGCGCGCCCGCATGAACACCACATCTTTGGCGAGAGTCGCCGGGGTCAGCGCGCGCAGCGGGGTAATGTCGTCGATGATCCAGATGCCACGTCCGTGGGTCGCGATCACGAGATCGTTGTCGCGCGGATGTATAGCGAGATCCCGCACGGCGACTGCCGGAAAATCTCCGCCCTTGTAGCGCGCCCACTGCGCACCACCGTCGAGAGATATCCAGAGTCCGAACTCGGTGCCGAGGAAAAGCAGGTCCGGATTGACCAGATCCTGCCTGATCACGTGCGCGTAGCCGCGAACGGGACTGCCGGGCGCAACGAGGGATTTCCACGTCTTGCCGTAGTCCGTCGACTTGTACGCGTACGGGCGCATGTCGCCGAAGGTATGCAGGTCGAACGTCGCGTACACTGTGCCCGGGTCGAAGTGCCCCGCGTCCACATACGACACCCATGCCGCCTTCGGTAATCCTGCGATGTTGCCGACGACGTTGGTCCACGTTTTTCCGCCATCACGCGTGAGCTGGATGACTCCACCCGACTGTTCCTGTAGCTGCTTGGACGGATCGTTGGTGGTTAGATCGGGTGAGATGCGGTCCCACGTCTGACCGAAGTCCCGTGTCCGGTAGAGATACTGGGAGCCGATGTACACCGTGCCGTTGCGGGTTGGACTGACGTGGATCGGCGTGTTCCAGTTGAAGCGCAGCTTCTTCTCACCATAACGTGGCAGCGGCTTGATGGGACGCGTCTCGTGCGTCTTCCTGTTCACTCGTCCGATCTCCCCGCCCTGGTACTCGGCGTAGAGGTAGTTCTGATCGGTGGGATCGACGAACATCCAGAACCCGTCGCCGCCGTACATGTTCTCCCAACGGCTATTGGTGATTCCGCCCGGGTACTCGGAGTCACCGATCCACGAGCTGTTATCCTGTAGACCGCCGTAGACGTGATAAGGCCTGTCGTTATCGAGGCTCACATGATAGAACTGCGAGATCGGAAGATTTTCGCCCTTCCACCACTTGTTGCCGCCGTCGTAGGAGTACCAGACACCGCCGTCGTCTCCAGTGATCACGCGATCGGTGCTGGTCGGATCGATCCAGATGTCATGGAAATCGCCGTGTGCGCCGTTGCTGATGCCGCTGAAGCTCTGCCCGCCATCGGAGCTCACCACGAGCGGACCATCGGGCTTGAAGACGCGGTTCTCGTTTTTCGGATCGACGATGAGATTCGCAAAATAGAATGGGCGCCAGATCATAGCCTGACTGCGGTCGCGCATCTCCCAGGTGCGTCCGCCATCGCTGGAACGATAGAGCGCGTTTTTCGGAGGGGCCGCCTCGATGAATGCGTAGACGACGTTGGGGTTCGATGGAGCAACGGTGACCGCGATACGGCCCCAGGGCTTGGAGGGCAGACCTTTCGCGGTCGACTCATTGAGATCGCTCCAGCTTGAGCCACCGTCGGTTGTCTTGAACAGTGCGCTCGCGCTGGGCGCCGTTTCGCCATCGCCGCCGGACCGGAAAGTCCATCCCTTCCGCCGGAAGTCCCACATTCCCGCGTACACCGTCTTTGGGTTCTTTGAATCCATCGACAGCATCGAGCAGCCGGTGGACAGATTGGATCCTTTCAGAATTCTTGTCCAGGTTTGGCCGCTATTGGTCGTCTTGTAGACTCCGCGATCCTCGCTGTCGCTCCACAGCTTTCCCGGGACGCAGGCGTAAACCGTGTTGGGATCAGTCGGGTCGATCAGGATCTTTGCGATGCGCTCCGATTCTCTGAGACCCATGTTGGTCCAGTTGTCACCGCCATCAGTCGACTTGTAGATGCCGTCCCCGATGGAGACACTGTTGCGGGTCCATGATTCGCCCGTACCGACCCAGATGACTTTCGGATTCGTGGGATCGATCGCGATGGCGCCGATCGACTGCACCGGCTGCTTGTCGAACACCGGCTTGTAAGTGGTGCCGCCGTTCTCCGATTTCCAGACGCCGCCGCTCGCGGCGCCGATGTAGATCGTCAGACGATTTCCCTCGTGGACCCCGGCGAGCGCGGCGATTCGGCCACTCATCGCTGCCGAGCCGATGTTGCGTGCGCCCAGGCCGGAAATCGTCTCCGAATCAACCTTGGCGCCTGCTGCCACCTGTACTTGCTGAGCCGGAGCATTGATCGTCGTTGCAGCGAGCATCGCGATTCCGCAGCAAGCGGATTTCTGGATTGCGGCCATCAGAGTGACCCTCCGCCAGCGGGCGGCTTCGGCCGCACGTAGCGTGTGCTGTCGATCGGAACGTTGAACTCGATCTTGTCGAACGTGATTTTCTGGGACCCGGAGCTTCCCTTCTGGCGCGTCTCCAGCGAGAACGGGAGGTACCAGCCGCCTACCTGCTTGTAGTCTCCCAGCGTCGTTTCGGTCTCCTGCGGCGTGCCGCGAATGATTCGCTTGGTCTCGTACTTGATCGGTACGTAGGAGTCGGTGTCCATATAGTAGTAGCGGGTGTCGCCGCTCTTGAGGGTGACCTTGAGCTTGTAGACATCGGTCCCTTCGACCTGATCCATTCCCACGAGCTCGACCTTGTTTCCCTTCTGCTTGTAGTTGATCAGCGGCTCGTCGAAGTCGGAATCTTCGACGATTCCCCTCATCTCTTCTTCGCTCAGCGACTCGGGATCTTTCTTCCCGCCGAACGGATCTATCTTCCAGCCATTCGCGCCGTCGTACGCGTTGACGCCCGTCATCCCCTGGATCGAGAACTCCTCGCGCACCTTGTTGGGTCGGCTGCTCTCTTCGACGACGATCGCCTCGAACCCGTCATCGCCGGTGAATTTTCCGACTCGTCGCAACGTGCGAATCGACTGGATCCTGTCGGCGCCACCGACGGTCTTGATGAAGCGGGCTATGATGTCGTCGGCGGTAGGAGTGGACTGGGCGCCGAGCGGCGCGCTAAAGGCGGCGACGCTGGCAAGAGTGAGAAGAGCGTTACGCATTGTTTCCTCGAAGAGAGGCCGTTCATCAGAACGTTACGGAGGCCGACAAGGATTCTGCGGGCCGAGGGAATTGTTTGTCAACTCTTCGCGCGTATTTTGGCCCGTAATTCCTCGGTCAGCTGCTTTACCAGTTCGGGACGCTGATGGAACGCCGCCGGCGTGTTGTGGAACAGCGCCACCTTCCAGCTGTCACCTTTGTGCACCGCAACCATCGATTGCACCGCGTTGAGGGCAGGATCGATGTCGTCCTTTCCGGCCGGCACGAGACCGGTGCTGGCGCGCACTAGCGCGACGTCGTCGGACAGCAGGCGCACCTCGCGCACGATCGACACGTACCGCGGAGTCTGGTGGTGGCTGAAGACCTCGGTCAGGTGAGCGCCAACCTCCAGTTGGCCGTTCACTTGAGTGCCATCGAACCCGACGAGATTTCCGTCCGAGGCGAAGAGGAGCGCAAAATCACGCGCGTTGCGCTTGTCCCACGCTTCCAGCAGCCGCGCGTACAGCTCCCTCGCGGCGCGGTCCCAGTCGCGGGTTGGTGTGTCGGCGGTCACTATCCTCTCTCGGTTGACAGGTGTTTAACGAAGGTCTCGATGCGCCGGTCTGGTAATTTCCCCGATCACGTCGGGCGCGGTCATTGATCTCTCCGTGGCTGGTTGGTTGCTGGCGGAGGTGCGGGGGCCACTCCCAGGCGGCTCACCTTCGCGACTTCACGTGTTCCGTCGTCTCTGACGACCTCGATCGCCTTTACGAAGCCGTCAAAGTCCTCCGCGGTCCACACTTCCTTCGGTTTCTGGATGCGATGATCCCCGCCCTCGAGCTCGAACTCGAGCGCGTTGGCCCTCGGATCGTACGCGATGCCGTAAAGGTGCGCGCCCTCCGCCGCGAACTGATCTCCCCAGTCCATGGAGAGAACCTCCACGTCGACCGCATTTGTGGATTCGCGTACGAGAAAATGCTTCGTGAACTTGTCGAAGTACGCCTTTAGCTGGTCGTTAGGAACTCTTGTCGTCTCGATGTCTCGGTTCGAATTCTGCGGCATCACGGTGGTCCCTCCGATATGTTGGACGCGTTCCATCGCTGCATTCTCGGAGCCACAGCGTCCCCCGGGCCTCCCCCTCCCCAGAGGGTTCTCTCCGTCAGGTGGAAGCCTCGACCGCCCAGTGAGGGCCTTCCCGTAGATGCCGCCGAATGCCAAACGGCAATCATTCTCTTGAACGGTTGCTGTTTTCCGCGTAAATACGGGATCCGACCGATGCCTCGGCCGCAACAGGCAAGCAAACCTTCGTCTCGCGGGAGAAGCTCGCGATGATCAGAACGCTCGGACTGACCCACCTCGCGCTGACGGTAAGCGATCTCGAGAGATCGTTCCAGTTCTACCACGACGTCTTCGGAATGATTGCCGTTTATCGAGAGCGACATTTCCTCCAGGCGCAGACGCCGGGCGCACGCGACATTCTGGTGCTCGAGGAGGGGACTGATGGAGTCGGAACTTCCGGCGGTATCAAGCACTTCGGCTTCCGCCTGGCCGACCCGCGCGACATCGACAAGGCCGTTACCGCGATAGAGCGCGCGGGTGGCAGGATAAAGCACCGCGGCGAGTTCGTCCCCGGAGAGCCGTACGTCTTCTTTGCTGATCCCGACGGGTACGAAGTCGAAGTGTGGTACGAGCTGCCGATGGATGCGGGGCGGTAGAGGTTCAGCTTGCACCAGTTGCATTTTTTTCTAGGTTCGCGGATACTTGCCCGAGATGGACTCTCTGAGAATCAGACAGGTGGCGCGCGAGGATGCCGCCGCGCTCAGCCGCTTGCTCGGACAGTTGGGGTATCCGGCCGAAGCCGCCGATATCCCGGACCGCATTGACAAGCTTCACGCGCGGCCGGGCACGACGGTCCTCGTCGCCGAGGATGAAAATGGAGAGGTCCTCGGCGTCGTAACGATCCATCTTTTTCAGTCGATTCACGCCAGCGAGCCGGTTGCGTGGCTGACGACGCTCGTCGTCGAAGAGCGCTCGCGTGGCCGGGGCATTGGATCTGCCCTCGTCGTGCGCGCTGAAGAGTGGGCAATCAACAACGGCGCTCGCCGCATATCGCTGACCTCGGGACTTCATCGTGAAGCTGCGCACGATTTCTACAAGGCCCGCCACTACGAGCATACAGGCGTGCGCCTCACGAAGATCTTCGCCACTCGGTCTCCAGCGACTTCACGACACAATCACTCCACAAAGAATTCTGCCGCTGGCAAACTGCCAGACGGCGCCCGCTGACCTTCACGAAAACAAGAGAATGACTCGCCTCTCGCTGGTAACTGGTTGGTGCGCGGCCCTTGCCGCCGTAGCGGTCAATGCGCAGGCACCGCGGCAATCGCCGCTCACTTCCCCACGTGCGTCGCAATTCGCCGACTCCATTCTTCGACTGATGACACTCGAGGAAAAGATCGGACAGCTCAATCAGCTGCCGGGCATGGGAACGCAGACCGGCCCACGCGTTCCCCAGGGCGGCGAGGCGCTCATACGCTCCGGCGGTGTTGGATCGTTCCTCGCAATTTCCGGCGCCGAATACTTGCGTGGGCTTCAGCAGATCGCGACACGGGAATCGCGACTGAAGATCCCGCTCCTCTTCGCCAACGACATCATTCACGGATTCCGCACCATTTATCCTGTCCCGATCGCTGAAGCAGCCAGCTTCGACTCGGCGCGCGTGGAGGTATCCGCTCGACTGGCTGCGGTCGAGGCGACCGCCCACGGTCTTCACTGGACTTTCGGTCCGATGGTGGACATCGCACGAGATCCGCGGTGGGGACGTATTGTCGAGGGAGCAGGTGAAGATCCCTGGCTCGGAAGCGTCATGGCGGCGGCGCAAGTCCGTGGATTCCAGGGCGGCGATCACGGAGTTGGCCTCGGGGCATCCGACGCGATGCTCGCCACAGCGAAGCACTTCGCCGCGTATGGCGGCGCTGAGGGCGGCAGAGACTACAACTCGGTGGAGTTGACCGAGCGAACGCTGTGGGAGACATATCTGCCGCCCTACGAAGCGGCCGTAAAAGCGGGAGCGGCGACGGTGATGTCTTCTTTTAACGACATCGGCGGAATTCCCGCTCATTCCAGTGAGTGGCTTCTGGGCGACGTGCTGCGCGGTCGCTGGGGATTCAAGGGGCTGGTCGTCAGCGACTGGGGCGGCATCGGGGAGATGATCAATCACCGTGTGGCGGCCAACAGGGGTGAGGCTGGCATTCTCGCCATGCGCGCCGGCGTCGATATCGACATGTCCGACGCCGTTTACGCCGACAGCATGGGGGCGGCCGTTCGGAGCGGACGGATTCCGATCGCACTCGTCGATTCCGCGGTGAAGAGGGTGCTCCGCCTCAAGTACGCACTGGGATTGTTCGATGATCCATTTCGCTTCAACGATGTCGCCCGCGAGCGGCGCTACACTCTCGCGCCGGAGCATCTCGCCGCGGCGCGCATCGCGGCGCGCGAAGGAATGGTGCTCCTCAAGAACGTCAACAAAACCCTCCCACTCCGAAAGAATCTCCGGACGATCGCCGTAATCGGTCCCGTGGCGGATGACGCGCGCGCGGCACTCGGCGGTTGGGCCGCCGCCGGACGGCCCGAAGAAGCGGTCACCGTTCTGGCGGGAATTCGCGCCGCGGTCGGCCCGTCGACACGCATCATACAGGTCCGCGGCGCACCCGTAGACACAGCGGATACGAGCGGATTCGCCGCTGCGCGAAATGCCGCGGCCGAGGCGGAGGCGGTCGTGCTCGTGATCGGTGAGCGCGAGGACATGAGCGGCGAGGCGTCGAATCGCGCCTCGATCGAGCTGCCCGGCTCCCAGCGGGATCTCGCCCTCGCCGTCATTCGCGCGGCGAGGCAATCGCCGGGCGGTGCGAGCAAGCCGGTGATAGCCGTGCTGATGAACGGGCGCGCGCTCGCAGTTCCGGAGCTGGCGGGCGAAGTGCCAGCGCTCGTCGAGAGCTGGTTTCTTGGCAGCCAGCACGGGAACGCAGTTGCTGACGTGCTGTTCGGGGACTACAACCCCGGCGGCAAGCTCCCCGTCACTTTCCCGCGTGCAACCGGACAGATACCGATCTACTACAACCACCGCAGCACCGGACGTCCGCCCGACTCGGCGAACCACTACACGTCGAAGTATCTCGACATTCCGTGGACCCCGCTCTTTCCATTCGGGTATGGATTGAGCTACACGACCTTCGCGTACACGAATCTCCGGCTGTCCGCATCTTCAATTCGAGCTGGCGATTCATTTTCAGTCTCTGTGGACGTTCGAAACAGCGGCGATCGCGCCGGCGACGAAGTCGTACAAGCCTACCTCCGCGACGATGTAGCGAGCGTTGCCGAGCCGGTGAAGGCGCTGAAGGCGTTTCGGCGAATCAGCCTGCGCCCGGGCGAGACACAAACTGTGACGTTCAGGCTCGGCCCCGACGCTCTTGCATTGTACGAGCGTCAGCTGCGACGCGTGGTCGAGCCGGGTACGTTCACGGTATTCGTCGGCACCAGCTCGGATGATCTTCTCAGCTCTCGGCTCGTGGTCAGCGGGAATACGCTCATCCTCGCGCCGACGACGCCCCGCTTTCACTAGATAATCAGGCCCGAGCGCTGCTGAATGGGCAGAGGAAGACCGTAAATGCAAAAACAGCTTG
>WNGJ01017443.1_pt1 | contig 10473 bp, 8 predicted proteins | sample 5400611 | NCBI WGS metagenome assembly WNGJ01 (sample SAMN13153375, study PRJNA577476) | soil metagenome | isolation source: 40 cm soil or saprolite under Garry oak tree replicate 1 | place: USA:California | collected 2016-06-15
ATTCCCGCCGCTTCAACTACTATCTTCCGGCCAAGCGCAAGCAGAGTCACTATGAGGACGTGACAGTCGAGGTCCAGCCAGACACTCGGCACTACCTGAGCCAGGGCTGGCTCTACGGTTTCTCCGACGGGCGGGGCGGCTATCCGCTGGACTGGACAGAGCTCAAGGCATGGGGGTCGGACCGGCCGGAGCCGAAGCGTTACCCGGGATCGGGCGGCAAGGGTTACGACTGGCCAGCGCTCGGCTGGCACGAGTTCCGCGACCCGAACGAGGAATGGGAGCTCACCCTCTACCGCTACAACGCCAACGTTGTGCGCCAGCTCAACCTGAACGTCGAGGCCGCCAGGCAGACGAAGGCGTTCGAGCAGTGGAACCGCAACTGGGTCGGCTTCGTGGAGCGCAACATCGGCGCCTGGATGCACGTCGACCACGGTCTCGGGCTGTATCTTTTCGCCAACGCCAACCGGCGCGCGCCGACAAACATGCACAACAACGCGATCTCGGTAAACAGCATGCACCTGATCAGGGCCGCGCAGGACTTGGCGCTGTACAACCTCACGCTGAGCGAGGAGATCAGCGACTTCGATGGCGCCGCACACATCAAGACGTGGAACAGCGATCCGGTGTGGCAGGGTGTCCGCGAAACGTCGTCTTCCAGCCTCTGGTGGGCGAGTTGTTCCGTAGCAGCCTCGTGCAGCATGCGGCACCACGCAACGGTGACTTCGTGACACCCACGATCGTCGGCGCGGAGGAGTACGACTACGCCGAGCGCGACCTGCGCTACACCAGGGCGATGTTCGAGTTGCTGGTGAATGACCGGGAGTTCGCTGACCACAACAAGGCGATCATGCAGCGGTGGCTGTCTGCTTGGGTGCCGCGCTGCATCGCGGCCAGCCGCACACTGCAGCCCCTGTGGTCGCAGCCCGATGCGAAGCCACCTCGTTTCGAGGACGGTCTGGAAGTCGCCAAGAACCGTTTCAGCGGCATTCTGTCCGATCTGGGTCTGGAAACACCGAAGGAGCTGGCGCAGTGACTACGTTCAAGATGGCAGAAAGCCCATTCAAGGCCGACCACACGGCGTCGAACAGGTGTGGCTTCACGCTGATGAACAATCAGGTCGGCGTGGTCGTCGCCCAGGTCCTCGCCACCAAGCCAAATGTGACCGTGATGCATCTGCCATCCATGATCAGGGTGGACGCGGTGGGGAGTATGGAGGTCAACTACGACGAGATCTCCGACGCCCTGGGCGAGGAGTCCGGCTTCTTCAACTCCGCCGAGCTGGAGGAGGACATGTCCACGCACTATGGGCGCATGATCCACCTAGACGACCGGACGATCTTTTTCGCGAATCCCGAAGACGCCGCAGAATACCTGGGATTCGATCTGAAGGTCGCCTCGAGGTAGCCAGGTAGTCGCCGGGGAGGAAGCACTCGATTCGGCCCGCGAGGAGAAAAAAATGTACGAAAAGAATGGCGAGAAGTATTTCGTAGTCGACACCCACATGCACTACTGGAATGCCGCCCCGGACAACTGGGTCAAGGGGGCCGAGCAGTACGCCAAGGGCTGGATCGAGTGCTTTCACGCCTACCAGGGACTCGCCCCGCCAGCAACCCACTGGCCGCTTGAGAAGTTCCAGAAATACTCCGAAGACGATCTCATGAGGGACCTCTTCGAGGACGGCTACGTCGACGTGGCGATTTGACGCTCAGGGAGAACGTCGAGCGCTACGGGTCAAGGGGTGTCAAGCTCTACACGGCGGAGTGGAGGCAGGGCTCGCGCGGCTGGACGCTGAAGGACCCGGAGTCCTACCGGTACCTGGAGGCGTGCCAGGAACTGGGGATCCGCAACATCCACGTGCACAAGGGCCCGACGATCTGGCCGCTCGACAAGGATGCATTCGACGTGGCGGACGTGGATCACGCGGCGACGGACTTCCCCGAGCTGAACTTCATCGTCGAGCACGTCGGCCTGCCGCGGATCGAGGACTTCTGCTTCCTGGCCACGCAGGAGCCGAACGTGTACGCGGGCCTGGCCGTCGTCATCGGCGGGCTCATGCATTCGCGGCCGAAGTTCTTCGCCAAGGTGATGGGCGAGCTGCTGTTCTGGGTCGGCGAGGACAAGATGACCTTCGGCAGCGACTACGCCATCTGGGAGCCGAAGTGGCAGATCGAGGGCTTTGTCGACTGGGACTACCCGGGTGAAGAGTTCTCCGACTATCCGAGGGTCACGACCGCGACAAAGAAGAAGATTCTCGGCCTCAACGCGGCCAAGCTCTACGGCATCGAGGTGCCTGCCGAGTTTCGGCTCGAACCAGGCGGAGGGACCCCGGCGGCACGCGACGACGCCCAGTTGGTCTCCGAGGCATGAGTGCCCCCGCGGCTATCGGATCGCGGATCCTGGCCGCGCTGGAGGCGGTGCGCGACCCGGAGCTCGACCAGCCGATCACCTCGCTAGGCTTCGTCGCGTCGTGCACCGTCTCCCCCGATGGGGACGCGCAGGTACGCTTGCGCCTGCCCACGTATTTTTGCGCGCCCAACTTCGCCTTCCTTATGGTGGCCGACACCTACGACGTGGTGTCGGCCGCCGAGGGTGTGCGCAGCGCCGAGGTGGTGCTTGAAGACCATTTCGCCGCTGAAACGATCAATGCGGGCGTGGCGGCGCGTGCCGGGTTCGCGCGCTCGTTCGACGGCGAGGCCATCGGTGAGCTTGACGAGCTGCGCGCCGACTTCCTGCGTAAGGCGCTCATGGCCGCAACATATGGGCTGTGCCGCCCGCTGCTTGCGGCCGGAGCTGAGCCGCGCTCGCTGGTCGCGATGACCCTTGGCGAACTGCCGCCGTCGCGAGAACTCGACCGCCTGCGGCAGCGCCGGGCTGAGCTGGGCCTTCCCGCGGGCGATGACGCACCGCTGCTGATCGACCCGATCACCGGAGCGCAGGTAGGTGATGAGGCGGTACCGCTGCACCTGCGGCGAGCCCGCGCGACAGGGGTGAGCATGTACACGCTCGGTCACGAGAATGCGGGCTGGGTGCACGCGGTCGGCTCCGCGGTCACCAGCGTGCAGGTCGGTGACACCGTGATCTTGCACCCGACACCCACCTGCGGGCTGTGCCGTGCTTGCCGCGCGGGCCAGGACATGCACTGCAGCGACAGCTCGTTCCCAGGCCTCGACAGCGACGGCGGGATGGCCGAGTACCTGCGCACCTCCGCGAGGGCATGCGTCAAACTCGACCCGCAGACCCGGCCGCAGGACGTCGCTGCGCTCGCTGACGCCGGGATCACCGCCTACCATGCGGTCCGCAAGGCCATCCCCTTGCTCTACCCGGGCACCACGTGCGTGGTGATCGGTGCGGGCGGGCTCGGCCACATCGGCATCCAGTGCCTTGCCGCGCTCACCGCTACCACCATCATCGTGGTCGACCGCAATCCCGATGCACTCAAGCTGGCCGAGCAGCTCGGCGCACGCCACACGGTCGTGGCGGACGGCAGCCAGGTCGAGGCGGTCAAGGATCTCACCGGCGGGCGCGGCGCCGACGTCGTACTCGACTTCGTGGCCGAGCAGGGCGCCGAGCAAGACGGCTTCGCGATGACCGCGCGGGCGGGCTCGTACTACGTCATCGGCTACGGCGGCACCGTGCACATCCCGACCCTCGACATCATCTCGACCGAGCGCAACATCGTCGGAAACATCGTCGGAACCTACAACGAGCTCGCGGAACTCATGGTCCTTGCCCAGGCGGGCAAGGTCACCCTGCACACAAGGAGCTATCCGCTGGACGCCGCGGCGGAGGCCATCCAAGATCTCGACGCCGGCCGGGTCCGCGGTCGCGCCATCCTCGTACCCGTCTCCTAGCCGCGTAGCCGTCCCCCAGACCCCCGTAGCCGTGCCCTTATCCCCGAGCCGCCCCCAGGCCAGTAGCCGCCCCCCAGCCGAGTAGCCCCCAGCCCAGTAGCCGCCCCTAAGCCCCTTTCAGACACGCGGACTCCCAGGAGGACCGATGGCCAAGGAACTGCGTTTCAGCGAGGAAGCCCGCTCCCTGCTGCTGGCCGGTGTCAACCAGCTCGCCGAGGCCGTGAAGTCCACGCTTGGACCCAAGGGACGCAACGTCATCCTGGAGAAGATCACCGGATCGCCCGTGGTCACCAACGATGGGGTGACGATCGCGCGAGAGATCCATCTGAAGAACCAGTTCGAGAACATGGGCGCTCAGCTGGTCAAGGAAGCGGCGATCAAGACCAACGACATCGTCGGTGACGGCACGACCACGGCAACGGTGATAGCCCAGGCGATCGTCAGGGAAGGCATGAAGGCGATCGGAGGGGGTGCCAATCCTGTGCTGGTGAAGCGGGGTATCGACCTTGCCGTGGGTCGGCTCATCTCCCACCTGCAAAGTGTCGCGCATCCGATTGCCACCGAAGCGGACTACATGCGGGTAGCCGCGATCTCGGCCAACGACGACGATGCGGTCGGTGCCGTGATCGCGAAGGCGCTGCATGCCGTTGGCGACAGCGGCATCGTCACCGTCGAGGAGCGGCCGAGGCCCGGAATGACCGTCGACTTCGTGGAGGGTTTTGAGTTCGACAACGGCTACCTGTCGCCGTACATGGTGACCAATCCAGCCGGCATGGAGGCTATCGTCGACGACCCGTACATCCTGTTGTGCACGGAGAAGATCTCCAAGGTTCAGCAGCTCATGCCGCTGCTCGACAAGATCATGCGGGCACCTCACCCGCTGGTCATCGTCGCAGAGACCGTCGAGGGCCCTGCTCTGGCCATGCTTGTGCACAACCACGTGAACCGGGTGTTCCAGAGCGTCGCGGTGCGGGCTCCAGGTTTCGGTGACCGCCGGTTGCACAAGCTGGAGGACATCGCCGCGCTCACCGGTGGTGCCGTCCACAGCAAGCAATCCGGCTTCACCCTGGAAACCATGTCCGTAAACCAGCTCGGCCGAGCCGCCCAAGTCAGGGTAACCGCGGACGGGACCGCGATCATCGGCGGCGGCGGCTCCTCGGATCAGGTCGAGTTCCGGATCACCCAGCTGCGTTCCGAGCTGGAAAGGGCCACCTTCGGGGTCGACGAGGACGTGCTCACCGAGCGGATCGGGTCCCTTTCAGGCAAGGTCGCGGTGATCAAGGTAGGTGCGCCAACTCCCGCCGAACTAAAGGAGTTGCAGCATCGGGTGGAGGACGCGCTTTCAGCCACCAGGGCTGCCATGGCCGAGGGCATCGTCGCTGGCGGCGGCGCCGCGCTGCTGCATGCCGAGGGAGCGCTTGACGGCTTGGGCGCCACCGGCGACTATGCCATCGGCGTCGACGTTGTGCGTCACGCTCTTACCGAGCCCGCCTACCTCATTGCCGCCAACGCCGGCTTCCCCGGCCAGGAGGTCGTGGCCCAGATGCGGAAGATGGGAGCTGACGAAGGATTCGACGCTCTCCAAGGGCGCCACGGAAACATGATCGAGATGGGCATCATTGACCCACTTCGTGTGGTTCGTGCTGCGCTGCAGAATGGCGCCTCGGTAGCCGGTCTGCTGCTGACGACGAACACCCTGGTCGCCGAGGAGCAGACGCCGTGGGGCGGCAGCCCGGCGCTGATGACCGAGTTCGGCGCGCTCGATGAGGGCTTGCACCAGCCGTCCCCAGACTCCAGTACGCCGCAGTCACTCGGGCTCGGTCCTTCGGTGGGCTGAGGTAGGTTCCGCTGGCTGAGGATTCCGCCCTCCCGCTGCCTGCAGCCACCGCGACCGCGGCGCTGTCGGCGGCTGAACCGAGCGGGCTCCGCCTGTTGCGTGCGCGCGGGCGCACACGCGGTGTCCTGGCACTGCTCGGCCCTGCCTTCGTCGCGGCGGTCGCCTACGTCGACCCAGGCAACTTCGCCACCAATTTCTCCGCCGGGGCCAGGTTCGGCTATGGGCTGGCATGGGTGATCATCGCAGCCAACGTAATGGCCATGGTGGTGCAGTACCTGTCGGCGAAGGTGGGCGTCGCGACCGGCCGCGACCTGCCGGAACTGTGCCGCGAGCACCTGCCGCCCACGGTGTCACGTGTTCTATGGGTGCAGGCAGAGCTCATTGCAATCGCGACCGACCTTGCCGAGTTCGTCGGCGCTGCCGTCGGCCTGAACCTGCTCTTCCGGGTGCCGTTGTTCGCGTCCGGCCTGATTACGGCGGCCGTCGCGTTCGTGGTCCTGGCCCTGGAACAGCGTGGTTACCGTCGCTTCGAGCTGGCGATCGCTGGCCTGCTCGGTGTCGTCCTCCTCGGTTTCGCCTACGACCTGGTCGCGGTGCGGGTGGCGCCGATGGACATCGCCGCCGGTCTCGCTCCGGGCCTCGCGACAAACAGCCTCCTGCTCGTCTCAGGCATCATCGGGGCGACCGTGATGCCGCACGTCATCTACCTGCATTCAGCGCTGACGAAGTCCCGCGTATCGTGCAGAAATGACGCGGAGCGCCGCGAGCTGCTGAGGTTCCAGCGGCTCGACGTAGTCGTCGCACTTGGCACGGCCGGCCTGATCAACCTGTCGATGCTCTTCGTCGCCGCCTCGTTGTTCGACCGTACCGGCAGGCCGACGATGGACTCGCTGGTGGCCGCGCATGCCTCGCTCGGCCGCTTGGTCGGCGGCGGAGCCGCGCTGGCATTCGCGGTGGCACTGCTCGCGTCCGGGCTGTCCTCCTCGAGCGTGGGCACCTACGCGGGCCAGGTGGTCATGCAGGGGTTCATCCACCGCCGCATTCCGTTGCTAATCCGTCGTGGGCTGACCATGCTGCCGGCGCTCGCGGTGCTCGGCCTCGGGCTGCCTGCCACAGGGAGCCTGGTGATCTCGCAGGTCGTGCTCTCCTGCGGGATCCCGTTCGCCCTGGTGCCGCTGATACTGCTCACTCGTCGCGGCGACATCATGGGCCCGCTGGTCAACCGTCCCGTCACCACCATTGCGACGAGCTGTATCGCATCGGTGATCATTGTCATGAACGTGTACCTGGTCAGCACCGCGGTGCTCGCGTAAGGTGCGCGCCTTCGCGTCCGCCGTCGTGCCCGCGCCCGGGGGTCGCGCCCGCGCGCCCGTGTCGGCCGTCGTGTCCGCGCCCGCGTCGGCCGTCGTGCCTGCGGTCGCGCCCGCGCCTGTGCCCGCCATCATGCCCGCGCCCCGCGTCGGCGGTCGTGCCCGCGGTCGGCCGTCGTGCCTGCGGTAGCGCCCGCGACCGGGTCCCTTGATGGGCCGTTGTCCACGCTCTAGTGGTCTGTAAGGGCGGTCCCGTAAGGGCTGTCCTGAAAGCGAACGGCGTCAGACGGGCGCAATCGCAACGCGAAGGAGGGGACGCAGGCCTTCCATGATCCCGGAAAGTTTTCACGGAATAGACGGGAAAAGGTTCCGGGATCATGGAGTGAGCGGCCAGAGCCCAAAGCGACCCGGGTGCGGGGCGACCATTCGGCCATCCCCGCTGAGGTCGAGCGGCCGAGGATCAGAGCGCCCTGGGTAGGCCGTTGCGGGCTTGGGAGTGCCCGACGGGTCTGCCACCCATTGTGCCGTCCCGTCTCCTCGCCAGTACCCATCCCGTCCCCTTTCGCCGGTGCCGGGCCGGTCTGCCAGCCCAGGGTCCGGGCCGGTGTACCGTCGTGGCCGCGCTGGTCTCCCGCTACAGGGCCGGGCTGGTTTCCTGTCCCATGTCCGGGCAGTTTCCTCCCCAGTACCCCAGGATGTTTAACTATATGAGTCGATTTACTGAACATTCATGCCATGAGAACATGACATGCGCAGGCTACCCAGGCGCGTCGCACCTAACCTCTGCGTGTCTGGAGTGCAATACCGGTGCGTATGGGGAGAACGCGGCGCCGGGGTGCGACGTGCCGGGTCACCGAACGGTCAGGGAAGAACAGAAACCATGCGCTACAGGCAACTTGGCGAGTCAGGCTTGCTGGTCTCGGTGGTCGGGCTGGGCTGCAACAACTTCGGAACGCGGCTGGATGCGTCGCAGACGCTGCAGGTCGTCGACGCGGCGATCGAGGCGGGCGTCACGCTCTTCGACACCGCAGACATCTACGGCGGCGGCGGATCGGAAACGCTGCTTGGGGAGGCGCTCGCAGGCCGTCGTGACCAGGTCCTGCTGGCCACGAAGTTCGGCTATCAGAGTGCTGACATGGGATACGGCCCGGCTGCTGGCGCGAAGGGTGGCCGGCTTTACATCCGGCGCGCGGTCGAGGAATCGCTGCGCCGCCTGCGCACCGATCATATTGATCTTTATCAGATCCACACACCGGACCCGGTGACGCCGATCGAAGAGACGCTAGCCGCGCTAGATGAACTCGTCGGCGTTGGGAAGGTTCGCTACATCGGCAACTCCAACTTCTCCGGGTGGCAGATAGCGGATTCAGCTCAGGAGGCACGGCGGCTTGGCCGCACGCCCTTTGTCTCCGCCCAAAACCACTGGTCATTGCTCGAGCGTGACGCCGAGGCCGAGGTAGTCCCTGCAGCGCGCCATTTCGGGCTTGGGGTAATCCCGTACTTCCCGCTTGCCAACGGGTTGCTGACCGGCAAGGTACGGCGCGGCCAGGCCGTACCGCCGGGCAGTAGGTTGGCTAGAAGGCAGGGATACATCACTGCCTGCAAGCTTGACCGGGTGGAAAGCCTGATCAGCTGGGCTCACGATCAGGGCGCGACGCTGCTTCAGGTGGCGATCGGGTGGCTGGCCGCGCAGCCCGGCTGCGCCTGCGTCATCGCAGGGGCTACTTCGGCGGCGCAGGTCAAGGCGAATGCGGACGCAGGCAGTTGGACGCCGAGCCAAGATCAGCTTGCCGAGATCGACAAGATCGTCCCGCCGCCTGCAATCAGTTGATCACCGGCCGGGCACGAACCGCTGAACCTACGGAAGGGTCGTGCACCCGGCAGGCAGCGGCGGCGACGCGGCTAGGCCGCCCCGCACTCTAAGGCAGGGCGTGGCCCGGCGCATCGGTCGATGGATCCGCAGGGATTCCGCCCGCCCGCGCGATCTGCCTAACGGTGCCGATCGTGTCGGCGTCCTCGGCGCGTTTATCCGGCCGGTACCTGATGACCCGGGCGAACCGGAGTGCCAGGCCACCTGGGTAGCGGTGGCTGGACTGCACGCCGTCAAAGGCGATCTCAACGACGAGCTCGGGTCGCACCCGGACTACCCCGTATGCGGGATTATTATCGCCCGAACGGCTGCGCGGTGAGTCGTCAAGCTCGAGCAGCTTAGTCGTCTGCCAGGTGAGGATTTCATCGGTCAGGCCCTTGAACGTCTTGCCAAGCATCACGTACCCGCCCGTGGCTGGATCGCGTGCGGCCAGGTGCAGGTTGGATAGCCAGCCCTGGCGCCTGCCGTGACCCCACTCAGCGGCTATCACGACAAGATCGAGCGTGTGCCGCGGCTTGACCTTTATCCATCCGGCACCGCGGCGGCCCGCGGCATACGGTGTGTCGAGCGACTTGATCAGCACTCCCTCGTGCCCGCGCCCGACCGCATCGTGCAGGAAAGCCGCCGCCTCGGCCTCTTCAGCGGTCACGATGCGCGGGATCAACAGACCATCCGGCACGCTGTTGGCGAGCGCGGCGTACCTGTTGGCGCCAGGTGAGTCCACTAGGTCCGCCCCGTCCAGGTGCAGCAGGTCGAAGAAGAACGCGGTGAGCGGAACCTGCCTCGCGAGCTTGGCAACATCGCTGCGGGCGCCGACACGGCCGGCCGTGACCTGGAACGGGCGCGGTCGGCCTTCTGGGCCGAGTGCAATGATTTCGCCGTCGAGCACGACGCTATGAGCGGGCAGTGCGGTCACCGCCGTGACGATTTCTGGCACACGGGTGGTGATGTCGTCAAGCGTGCGGGTGAATACAGTGACGTTGTCGCCGTCCTTGTGGACCTGGACTCTGACACCGTCGATCTTCCACTCCACCGCCGCTGGCCGGACACGCGCCAACGCGGCGCCGACGCTTTCTGCAGAACTGGCGAGCATCGGCTGAAGTGGTCGGCCGACCTCGAGCCGGAAGCTCCGCAGGGCGGTGAGGGCCAGAGCACTTGGCGCGAGTGAGGCTGCCGCCACCGCGAGCAGAGACCCGCCGAGCATGTGCGCCCTGCGCACCTCCTCTGCCGCCACCCCCGAGGCGGCGGCGACCGCCTCCACCATGACGCCTTCGAGTGCACCCTGGCGCAGGTCGCCAGCAAGAAGGCGGGTGAGGAAGGAACGCTCAGCGTCGGTTGCGCCGGAGAACAAGGTTGTAAGGAGGCGGCGCCGCTCCGCTTGTGATCCGCGCCCGATGGCCGAACCGATCTTCGTGAAGGCCTGGTCCACTTCTATGAGGGTGAGTGAGGGGGTAGCGGGCGGCTCGTCGGCGCTTACCCGCTCCGCGATATCGCCAGCAGGGCTGGTTGGCTCATGTGTGCTTTGACCAGCCTGGGAAGTCGGCCACGCCGAGGGCCCGGCGATGTCCCGCAGCGCCGCGTAGCCGACCCCGATCTGGCGCTGGC
>WNGJ01019981.1_pt1 | contig 10473 bp, 10 predicted proteins | sample 5400611 | NCBI WGS metagenome assembly WNGJ01 (sample SAMN13153375, study PRJNA577476) | soil metagenome | isolation source: 40 cm soil or saprolite under Garry oak tree replicate 1 | place: USA:California | collected 2016-06-15
GGCGATAGTACGGCGCATGGCAGTGAGCGGAATCTCTACCACTTCGCCCGTATCTATCGAGGCCGGGAGCGGTTCTGCTGCAGGTACTGGCTCAGGTGGAGCTAATTGCGCTTCTGCTGCCCCAGCTGCCCCAACTGCCCCAGCTGCCTCCACCGCGGCCGTCACTACAGGCTGCCGCCGGCTTAGAGCCGTCTCGACATCCATTTTAATAATGCGTCCGTTGGGACCTGTACCCTGCAGCGTGGCGTAGTCGAGGTGCTGTTCTTCCGCTATACGGCGTGCAATAGGCGAGATGAAGGTACGTCCTCGTTTGCCGGTGACCGCAGCTCCGGGAGTTGTGGTCACCCCGGCCACATCTGGCAAAAGGACCTGGGCAGGCTCCTGTCCAGCTCTGCTCTGCGCGTTCATCACTGAGTGTTCTCCAGGCACGTGCGCGGCAGGGATTGCTGCAGCAGCAGTTTTTGTAGCTCCATTGCCGCCAGCGGTCTCAGGCAGAGCCTCATCCGGCGCGCCAATCAATGCAATAGCTGCACCAATGGGGGCCGAGTCCCCTTCGGAAACCAGTATCCTACGCAGTGTACCGCTGGCGAAAGCCTCTATCTCGATGTTGACCTTATCTGTTTCGACCTCTGCCAGCATCTCTCCCTTTTTTACCGGGTCACCTTCTTTTTTGATCCAGCGGAGAATCTTGCCCTCTTCCATCGTATCGCCCATCTTGGGCATTTCTACTTTTTTCATCTGTCAATCCCCCTGGCTACTTGCCCACGAGAGCGGCGGGTACAACGGCTTTCACCACCTCGATAATATCGCTCTTCTTTGGCAGAGCGGCACGTTCCAGGACTTTTGAATATGGCATGGGCACATCGGCGCCTGTAACATGCTGGATAGGTGCGTCCATGTAGTCAAAAGCATGCTCGTAAATAAGCGCGGCCAATCCCTGGCCCGTACCGTAGTATTTCCAGCCCTCTTCAGCAATCACCACGCGGTTCGTCTTTTTCACCGAATCGACGATCAAGTCGATATCGATGGGACGGATGCTCCTCAGATCAATCACCTCGGCCTCGATGCCTTCTTTAGCCAGGTCTTCAGCTGCCTGTAAAGAAAGATGTAGCATGCGCGAGAAGGTGATAATGGTAACTTCACGCCCTGGCCGCTTCACTTCTGCGCGATTGAGAGGCACGGTATACTCAACGCCTTCGTCAGGCACTTCGCCTTTGACATTATATAGCAGTTCATGTTCGATAAAGAGCACGGGATCAGGGTCGCGCACTGCCGCTTTAAGCATGCCCTTGACATCATAAGGGGTAGCAGGCATGACCACTTTGAGACCGGGAACATGAGCATACCAGGACTCGAACATTTGCGAGTGCTGAGCGGCACGCTGAGCACCTCCTCCTCCTGGCATGCGTATGACCAGGGGCAACTGCGGCTGCCCGCCAAACATGTAGCGCAGCTTGGCGGCACTGTTGACGATCAAATCGCTGGCGAGTAAGCTGAAATTGATGGTCATCAACTCGAGGATAGGTCTTAAACCGCCAAGGGCAGCACCAATAGCCGCTCCGGTAATAACCTCTTCCGCCAATGGCGTGTCACGTACCCGCTTCTCACCAAATTCTTCAAAAAGTCCTTTGGAGACGGCATACGTACCGCCGTAACCCGCAATATCTTCACCCAAAATAAAGACACGCTCGTCGCGCAGCATCTCTTCACGAATGCCTTCACGCAGCGCATCACGGTACGTAATTGTACGCATTCTCTGTTATTTCCTCTCGTAACGGTAGGTGAGAGCAGTGGAATCATCAGCCATAACGTCGCTATAGAGTTCTTCAAGTGAAGGGTCAGGGCTGTTATCCGCAAATTCCGCGGCGTCTTCAGCTACCTGGATAGCCCTGGCATCGTTGTTATCAAATTCAGCCTGCGTAGCCACATCATGATCCAGCAATTTCTTCTCGAAGATCCCGATGGGGTCGCGCGTGGTACGCCACTGCTGCTCTTCCTCGCGCGTGCGATAATAAGAGGGATCTGTCATGGAGTGGCCGCGGAAACGATAGGTCTTGATCTCCAGCAACGTGGGTCCCTGTCCGCTGCGTGCATGCTCTACAGCCTGCTTCATCGTCTCATAGACAGAGATAACATCCATTCCGTCGATCTGCTCTCCTGGCATATTATAGGCCGCGGCACGCGGGAGCAGGCTATCGACGGCCCACGCTTTGTCTACCGCCATACCCATAGAATACTGGTTATTTTCGCAGACGTAGACAACCGGTAATTTCCAGATAGAGGCCAGGTTAAGCGATTCGTGGAAGGCTCCCTCGTCCACGGCCCCATCACCAAAAAAGCAGGCCGTAACAGTATCTTCTCCCAGGTATTGGGCGGCAAGGGCTACACCGGCAGCGATAGGCATTTGAGCAGCAACAATACCATTGCCTCCCAGGATCCCCAGTTCATTGCTCCACATATGCATGGAGCCACCCTTGCCCTTGCTACAGCCGGTGATCTTGCCGAATAGTTCGGCCATGACTGCACCTGGCTCCATACCTTTTGCCAGGGCATGTCCGTGTTCTCGATAGCTACACAGAATTTTATCGCTTGGGCCCAGCGCTGTAATACATCCTACCCCCACTGCCTCCTGACCTATATACAGGTGCATAAAGCCGCCAATTTTACCGCGTGTATACTCTTCGGCACTCTTCTCCTCGAAGCGTCTCATGAGTGCCATTTTATAATGCATCTCCAGGAGTTCTGCGCGAGTTAATCCCGCCAGCGTTGTTGCATTGCTGATTGCCATAGGCCTCCCCTTAGTTTTGCGAAGCAATAATGTCTGTCCTGCCCTACATACAGCATTGTATGCGATGAGGCCTTATATCTCACTACGCTGTGATTGTTACTTTATTGTACCGCATTGAGGCCGAGATTCATAGAGAGCTACTACAACTCAAAAAAACAGAGAATAGACATCGTCCAGAACCAGGTACCAGGTGGTACTCGACGCCTCGTTCTGGGCGATATCTATCCTCTTTGTAAAAAGCTACAATACTATGGCAGTGAGAAGAACGGGCACCGGTAAGGCACCCCTACATCGGACACCCCCAAGGGTATCCATACATTACTTCTTGATAACAGCGTCCGCGAGATCTTTGCCTGGGAAAAAGCGGACGCGCTCTTTTGCAGGTACTTCGATAGGTTTTCGATCGCGAGGGTTAACACCCTTACGAGCAGCGCTCTGGCGCACTTTGAATGAGCCAAAGCCTACCAGGCGCACTTCGTTACCATCCTGAAGAGCCTCACGGATAGTGAGCAAGGTAACTTCTAATGCCGCCTGTGCTTGCTTCTGAGAGATATCGGCTTGTTTAGCAATCCGCTTCGTGAGTTCCGAGCGACCAACGGTATTCGAGGTCGAGGCCGAAGTCGATTGAGTTGTTTCTTTAGCCGCAGTCTTCTTTGATGTAGCCATGGATCCAAAGTTCTCCTTAACAACTATCAACACACGTCGCTTCTCATCCCAAAGTCATAATGTTGGGCCTGTGGAGCGGCATCGCAACCTCACTGCCGTTAGGAGTATAGCACGCGATTTCAAGAAATACAAGCCTGTAGCCTTGCTTTATGGCCTGTCTCATGCTATAAATCGTCCTGTGAAGCCATTTTATACCTATCTCATAGGCAGAAAATTGGCCTCTCAAGCGGCTGGGCACAACAAATTGGGTCTCTACATAGGTTGCCAAACTTGTACCGTCGAATCACTGCTCGCCGAAGCAATATGCTTACCATCAGGCGACCACGCCACGCTATTGATGGCAGCGTTAGTACCGGATGTGTTATGGCCCGGATAGTAATCAGCGTGACCGCGATAAGTGTAAGTATGACCTCCGCTCAAAGCATCCCATACCAGCACGAGACCATCGCCGTCGCCAGAGGCAACGCGCTTGCCATCGGGTGACCACGCCACGGCAAATACCTCACCGCTATGACCATAATACGTATAGACATTTTTTCCCGTGGCAATATCCCATAGCTGTACAATATTACTTGTGGCGCTGGCGATGTATTTCCCATCGGCTGACCAGGCCACCTCGTGAACAGTACCTCCATGGTAGCCATAGTAGGCAACGTTCCCACGGGTAGCAGCATCCCATATTTGTACATCGCCATTCCCCCCAACGGCGACACGTTTACCATCAGGTGACCAGGCGACTGTATTCCATGGCGCAGGAAAACCTTTAGCCGTGGTCTGGCTGCTATATGTGACAATACGCTTGCCCGTGCTGGCCTCCCATTCTTGCACAGTACCATCGTTGCTGGCCGAAGCGACGCGTTTGCCATCAGGCGACCACGCCACGGCAAATACGGTATCCCTATGGCCGCGATAGGTAAAGATATGCTGGCCAGTAGTGGCATTCCATACCTGCACAGTAGTATCAACACTACCAGAAGCAAGATATTTCCCATCGGGTGACCAGGCCACGGTCACTACATCAGAAGAGTGCCCCCGGTAGGTCAAGACATGGCCTCCGGTGAAGGCATCCCATACCTGTACGGTGTCATCGCCACTGGCCGAGGCGATACGTTTGCCATCAGGCGACCATGCCACACCACCCACGTAATTGGTGTGTCCATGATAGGTAAAGTTGTTATGAGGAGCGAAGTAGTGCTGTACAAAGGCAATCGTAGCAGGAAAGTCGACATACGAGGCAATTATGGCCAGCGGTATAAGTATGGCGATTAAAATGATTATCGTTCGCCCCGATGGACGACGAAACATACGCCTTGGTTTTTTATTTCGTTCGCTAATCATAAAACCGCCCTTTGTAGAAATAAGGAATTTTCGTCTTTTCCCTACCGCCGTTTTAGAAAAGATATGCCAGCACGTCAATTATAGTACGCTAAAGAAGGTAAGTCTTTCACAGGCAAAGCCTCATAAACATCCTATTGCCCTGCCTGTCTCAGGTGAACTATAATGGCACTACTCTTGTTCCTGAGCCAATTTTGAGGGGAAACAATGTCCATTAGCGAACCGGCCGAATATGCCATCCTAGGGCTACTACATAGTCAGCCTATGCACGGCTATGAGATGTTTCAGCAGTTCAGAAACACCACATTGGGAGAAATTGTCCACCTCGAAATGAGCCAGATGTATGCATTCCTGAAAAAACTCGCACGCCTGGAGTATATCGAAGCAGAGTTAGAGCTCCAGGGGCCGCGCCCACCGCGCAAAGTCTTTCACCTGACGACCCTGGGACGAGATATATTTTTTGAGTGGCTAAGCGAACCTGTCGTGCGACCGCGTGAGATTCGTATCCTCTTCCTCATCAAGCTCTATTTTGTGCAGCAATTTATCCCCGGGGAAATGACCTCTTTGGTCAACAAACAAATTGTTGCCTGTCGTAACTTCCTCGATCACCTGGAGTCTAAGCACTCCCAGCATGCAGAAACAGGCGACGACACATTCTTCGAGCACGTGGTATTGCGCGGGCGTATTTATCAGACTCGCTCCCTGCTCGACTGGCTACAAGAGCTACAACACGATTTGGCAGAAATTGAGTAACTCGCTTTTTTCAAACGCGAAGCGCCAGCCGATAGCGAGGATTATAGACCTTATCGCATTTGCTACATGAAACGGCTTGCGAGTAACGCCGGGTACGAGGATATTGTTTGCCGCAATTTGGGCACTCGTACAGGTAACGGATGGGGCGTCTTTGACGGCGCATACCCTCGCGGCGCAAGCTTTCCTCGTGCAGGAGGCGACGTAGTTCTTCCACATCATAGCCGGTAATGGCCGCTTCATCGGCAGCAATAGAGTCATAACCATGATGGCGGTGCCGGCGCGGTGTACCATTCACGCGGTCAGCCAGGTGAATCAATTCATGGGCTACCGTTACCTCAATCGACTGTGGCTGCATGTCAGGCTCGATAAAGATGAGATGGCGATGGCTGGGTAAATGGAGTTGCAGAGCCTCCTCAAAGACGGGAAGAGGCGACGCCGGTGCAGGTTTACGCGCGGATGTAGAAGCGCGAGCGCCTGTGCGGGAAACCTTGTCCTGGGAACCGCCAGGAAGGTAGCAGTAACAGCCCAGCACCATCGATTGAAGTCGTTTCCCTGTCCAGCGCATATACTCCTGGCGGTCCTGCGTAATAGCCAATCGATTGAGTTCAGCATCTGGTAGATGCAATTTTTGCCAGTAATGGGTCAACCAATCCTTGATGCTATGACTAGCATGTATAATCGGGCCTACCTGCCGCGCTGGCGGTGCTGGAGCAGTAGATTTACGGGCGGCAACCATGACCGCTTCATACTCCTGCCTAGTCAAACCGGGTCCCAATAAAGGGCCCCCCTACTTTTACAATATGTCATCACGTGTCGTAATACCAGTATATCAGGCATGGCAAGCAAGCGCAAGTTTTTTCCTTTTTGGCCAGAAGTATATCGCTTGACACCTATTCCCTAACAGTCGTAAGATGAACGCAGTCGCTGACCAATGTCCATTAGAAAACCTTGCACCTCCCGTAAGGAGCCGTTGGTATGTCATTTCAAATCTGTATCAAAACAGAAAAATCTTTACAGCAACTCAGTACAGAGATACGTAACCTCTTCTCACTGCCTCCATTTCGGCAGAACTCCTTTGCCGGTGAGGCGTATTGCCAATTTGAGATGCTGGGTATGATTATTCTCGTTCACCGGGCCGACGAAGAAGACCGCGATCCCGAGGTAATGAACTATCCCTACTGTTTTGACCTGCAAATGGCTTTTGCTGACCACGAGTTAGACACGGATGATATGGAATATCGCTTACAACCCTATTACGCCCACTTGCTCAGTTTTCACCTTGGAATTGATACGGCTCATCATGAGAAGCAGAAAGTTAGCAATAAATGGCATATACGCTATCGCTTCTACAGCAAGAATGTGAGATGGAATGGAGCCATTTTATACGGTGAGCCAGGCTGGGCACCCCCTGTCATCGAAGCCACTCCCAGTCCATGGCGCACCATGCATCCCGTCTTCTGACCCTTGCTTATTTTTTGCTAAACGTGCTACATTGAAGAGGCTTTCATTGTCTGTTGTTATGGCGAATGGACGACCATAGTATTGAAGCAAAGCGTCAAAGGGGTAGTCCTTGCGGAGGAGCAGTTATGAACATTTTGAGTACGGCCATTGGCGAAGAGCTTTCCCCACTTGTGAAACCCCCTGTTACCCTGGAGCAGCTGCAACGCTACTGAGCATGGTACGCCTGGGCGATACCCTCACCTGCCACGGCTTGTTGAAGGCACGTACCATGGATAACAATGGAGACGTATCTATGGTAATTGAGTGCTGGGCACAGAATCAAAAAGGTGAGAAAGTCACTACCGGTGAAGCAGTTGTATCAGTTCCCCTCAGGGATAAATAAAAGGAGACAATATGTCCATTGAAATGCCCTTAGAAAGTGCCTCGTTGACCCAGTTGCAGCAGACCCCTATTGACAACGTCCTGAACATTATCGATGAAGGCCTGGTCCATTTGCCATCCTATCGCGAACTCTTCTATCGCTGGGAACGCCAGCACTGGCTGGCGCAGGAGATTGATTTCACCCCTGACCGCCTGCAGTGGGAAGCCATGTCACCCCAGGGCCACCAGGATCGTATGTATGGCCTATCGGCCTTCTTCAAGGGCGAGGCCTGCGTGACAGACACCTTAGGGCCCTATATCACAGCCATGCCCGACGAGGAGATGCGCATCTTCCTGACCACGCAGCTCTCCGACGAGGCACGCCACACGGTCTTCTTCGCCCGCTTCTTTCGAGAAGTGCTCGGCGTTGAGAGAGACACGCTGGAAGACACGCTGGAAGTTACACACGATTACATGAACGCGCAGCTCCAGTATCTTCTGATGGATGCGCTTTCCGAGGTTGCCGAGCGTATTCGCCAGGAACCCCGCAACATAGCTCACCTGGTCGAAGGTATCACCCTCTACCATGTGATCGTCGAAGGAACTCTGGCACTGACTGGCCAGCGCAATATCCTGGATTTCTACCGTCAAAACAATCTCTTCCCTGCATTTCGTGGCGGCTTCACAGCCGTGGCACGCGACGAATCGCGTCACGTCGTCTTCGGTGTCAAGTTCCTGCGCGAAATGGTCCAGCGCGATGCTGCCAACGCCAAAGTAATACAGGCCGCGGTTGATAAATACGCGCCGGTGGCCATCCAGGCATTGACCCCTGAAGACGAGTATATCCCGCAAATGCTGGCCAGGCAGGTAGACCCCTGGACTGCTCCACGCTACGCCCAGGATTCACTGCGCAAAAAGCTAAAAGTGGTCGGCCTGAGCATGGAGTTGCCTTATGTTCCACCACCACCCGTGTTTTAAAGTTTTTTGACCTGGCATCCCTTGCGCTTGCCAGGTTACATCTATCAGAAATGTAGTGGCATCCCTTGTGGATGCCAGGTTAGCATCCACAAGGGATGCCAGGTAAAGGAGCCATATATGGTATCTGCCGTAGTTCTTATCAACGTACAGCGAGGGCAGGTGAATGAAACGGCCCAGAGTCTCCTGGAGATCGAGGGCGTCTCCGAGGTCTACTCTGTGACGGGAGAATACGATCTCGTAGCGCTCCTGCGCCTGCAGCGCTATGAAGACCTGGCCGAAGTCGTCACCACCCGCATGGTGCAACTGCCCGCCATCACCAAAACCAACACGCTCATGGCTTTCCAATGCTACTCCCGTGCAGATTTACAGCAAGCATGGGATATTGGGGTGGAGTGAAGTAACAACGAAAGCGGATGTGCCTGGCACCCCTCGCGAGGGATGCCAGGTACATCCGCTTTCGTTGTTACCTTCAACTACTCAATCATAATCTGGCATACGTCGTCGTCTCGCTCGCCTCATAAATCCCCTCAGGAAAAAGAGTGAGCCCAGGATAAAGAGAATCCGTCTCATCGTGTCACCTTTCTATGTTTGATAACGCTACTGATGAATATACGTTTCTCATGCCGATTGGTTCGATTGTCGACTAGATTTCATATTCCTACACCTTTCTCATACAAAGTCTGCTCGATCCCTACGAGATAGGCTTCCTCGTCTGCTGAAGTTACACGACCCTGAGATACTGCACACTGAACAACTGTCGTGGGTCTGTCCACACCTGTTCGACGGCAAAGCCCGCGGTTGCCGCCAGTTGCGCAAACTCCTCGAGCGTATATTTGTACGAACTCTCCGTCCAGATGCTTTCACCCAACTTGAAGGCAATCTCACTCTCCCCAATGCGAACCGTCTGGTTTTTCAGACTCACCAGGTGCATCTCGATCCGACTCTGACCCGGATTATAGAAGGCATAGTGCCCAAATTGGTTCAGCTGGAAGTTGGCGTCCAGTTCCTGGTTCATGCGCACCAGCAAGTGCTTATTGAACTGTGCGGTCACCCCTTGCGAATCATTATAGGCACGGTGCAGGATGTTGAAGTCCTTCTTCAAATCCACCCCGATGAGCAGACCACCGCCCTGACAGACCCGAGCAATCTGGTGCAGAAAGCGTGTGGCTGGCTCACGATCGAAGTTGCCGATGGTCGATCCAGGGAAGTAGGCGACCCTGCGCAAGACGGGTTTGCTTGGCACGGGCCGCTCGAAGTCGCTCGTGTAATCGGCACAGACTGGAAGCACTTCCAACTCGGGATAGGCCAGGGCCAGTTCTGCTGCTGAGCGCAGGAGCTGGTCTTTCGCAATGTCGATCGGCACGTAGCCAGCCGGTTCGTGCAGGGCATCCAGCAGCATGCGGACCTTCGTACTGCTGCCGCTGCCATACTCGATCAGCAAGCAATTCGGCCCGAGCAGCGCGACGATCTCCTGCATGTGCGCCTGCATGATGTCCAGCTCAGTACGCGTGAGATAGTACTCGTCCAACTCACAAATCTGCTCGAACAGCTGCGAACCGACGTCATCGTAGAAGTACTTACTCGGCAGTTCTTTGCGCGCATCTTGTAACCCTTGTAGCACCTCGTCGCGAAAGGTCTTGCGCTGCGGTTCAAAGTCGTAGAGCCCCAGTGGACTCGGCCCAGGCTGTTGGATATCACACCCCCCTCGCTAAGCGAATACCCATGAATTGCCATTGGGCATTGGCCGGGAAGAAGTTGCGGTAGGTGGAGCGGGTGTGTGAACGGGAGGTGGCGCAAGAGCCGCCACGCAGGACGTACTGGTTGCACATGAACTTGCCATTGTATTCCCCGACCGCCCCCGGACCTGGCTTGAAGTTCGGATAGGGCGCGTAGGAGCTTTGCGTCCATTGCCACACGTCGCCATACATCTGCGCCAGTTTCCCACCGGTGGTGGAGGCGTTGAGTGGGGCAGGGTGGTACAAACCGCTCTCCACGAAATGGCCTTCGACCGGAACTCCTTGCGCTGCCACCTCCCACTCGGCTTCCGTCGGCAGGCGTGCATCGGCCCAGCGCGCATAGGCATCAGCCTCAAAGTAGCTCACATGACAGACTGGCTCAGCCAGGTCGACCTC
>WNGJ01010553.1_pt1 | contig 10471 bp, 6 predicted proteins | sample 5400611 | NCBI WGS metagenome assembly WNGJ01 (sample SAMN13153375, study PRJNA577476) | soil metagenome | isolation source: 40 cm soil or saprolite under Garry oak tree replicate 1 | place: USA:California | collected 2016-06-15
TGGACGTTGCGGGCGATCTCGCGCGTCGCCGTGCCCTGCTGTTCGACCGCCGCCGCGACAGCGGTCGTCACGTCATTGATCTCGCCGATGATCTGGCCGATGTTGCGGATCGCGGTCACCGCGGACGTGGTCACGTCCTGCATGCTTGCGATCTGCCCGCGGATCTCGTCGGTCGCCTTCGCGGTCTGGCTGGCGAGGCTCTTGACCTCGGATGCAACCACCGCAAAGCCGCGTCCGGCGTCGCCGGCCCGCGCCGCCTCGATAGTGGCATTGAGCGCGAGCAGGTTGGTCTGCGAGGCGATGACCTGAATGAGATCGACCACGACGGAGATCCGGCTGGCGTTGTCGGCGAGCCCCTGCATGGTCGAATCGGTCGCGCCGGCCTGTTCGACCGCCTTGCGGGCGATCTGCGCCGAGGTCACCACCTGCCGGCCGATCTCGGCGATCGATGTCGACAATTCCTCGGTGCCCGCGGACACGCTTTGCACATTGCTCGATGTTTGCTCGGCGGCGGCGGCCACCGTGCTGACCAGCGAGTTCGAACGATCGGCGGTTGCGGACATGCTCTGCGCCGTCGTCTGCATGGAACCGGCCGACCGCTGCAGATTGTCGAGCGCGTTGCGAACGGTCGCCTCGAACGCGACGATCTGAGCCTCCATGCGGGAGGCGCGCTCGGCCTTCGCGGCGCGATCCGTCGATCTCGGTGTCGAGATCGCCGTCGGACAACAGCCGCATCGCGCGCTGCAGGGCGCCGATCCGGCGCAGGATGTTGGCGCCCACATAGCGCCAGACGAACAGCGCCGATCCGATCAGGGTTGCCGCGCCGAGCGCGAGCATGACCATGGTCGCGAACGAAATCTCCTGGCGCGCCATCCAGGTCGCGCCGTCGGTCGCCTTCTGCACACCCTGCACGAGCTGCTGCACGCTGATGTCGAGGCCGACATTGAGCTTGCGGGTCTCCTCTAGAACGGTCTGGCCGTAGTCGGCGGCGTCGAGCTCCCGCTGGCGAAGCTTGAAGACCTTGCTTTTGCCCTCACCGAACGCCAGCAATTTCAGCGCCGCCTCCCTGAGCCGGCCGAGGCTAGCGTTTTCGGGCAACAGGTCGAGGTTGGATCTGACGCGCCCTTGGCTCGCCTTGAAGTCCTTTTCGAGGGCTTCGAGCGTGTCGCTCGTATTCGCCGACAGCGCGGCGGCCAGTTGCGAGCCTGCGAGATTGCCGCTGGCGACGACATTGCCGATCTGGGTGACGGTCTGCGCGGCTTCATTGGCGTCACTAGCGGAAGGATTGGCGGAGCCCAGGACGGCATTGAGCCGGATCTGCGTCTCCATCATGAAGGGGTTGGCGGCGGCGACGAAATCGGCGTGCGCGCCGCGGAGTGCATCATACTGCTTTTCATGCTCGGCTGAGACCTCCAGCCGCTCGCGGGCCGCCGAGACCAGGCTCTGGGTCGCCTCGTTGATGTTCTTCATGGTCTCGTTGAGCGAACTCACAACCGATTTGTCGGCGCCGAGTTCGATGATCTCACCGAGCTTCTGCTGCGTGGCCTGCTGGATCTCCTTCATCTTCTTGGTGCGCTCGTTCAGCGCGTCGTCGCTCTGCGCGGTCAACAGTCCCGGTCCCAGCGCGGCCAGGCTCGCGCTCTGCGCCGACAATTGCAGGCTGGCGGCAAGACGGGGAATGTCCCGTCCGCTCAGATCGACCATGGTCGCGCCGAGATGACGCAGCACCATGCCGGCGCCGCCGGAGATGGCGATGGTCATGCCGGCGATCACCGCGAAGGCAGCGAACAGGCTGCCCCTGACGCCCCATTGCGGGCGCAAGAAGCCGAATAGTTTTCCGACGCCCAGTCCTGCCCTCATGTTTTCCCCCGTGGCTATTAGTCTGGACAATTGCGGGTTGCAGTATCGCGTTACCCGGTTAACAAAATTGAGAGACGTGCGGCGGTTTGCGGATTTTTGTGCGCCCAAAAGCAAAAGGGCCGGCATGGCGCCGGCCCTTCGCGTGCTTAACGAGGCGTTAGCGATCAGTAACCGGTGGCGACCGGGGCGCCCCAGGTGAAGCGGTAGTTCACGCCGGCCTTCACGACGTGATCGTCTGTCGTGAAGCTGCCGGCCGGGACCAGCGCCACCGGCCCGGTGAAACTGCTCTTGCCGAAATTGTAATATTGATACTCGGCCACGGCCGACCAGTTCGGGGCGAACATGTATTCGAGACCCGTGCCGACGGTGTAGCCGTTGCGGTGATCGCCGGCGGTCGCGAACGCGATGGGCACGCCGCCAAGAGTCACGGTTTCGTTGTTGTCGGAATAGGCATAACCGCCCTTCACGTAGACCAGTCCCGGACCCCAGGTGTAACCGACGCGGCCGGTCACCGAGCCGAGCCCGCGCTGGTTATTGGTGTAGGCATATCCGCCGGGGAATGCGGCGCCGACATTGCCGCTGAGCCAGCTATACTGGCCCTGAGCGCCGAGCACCCAGTTCGGAGCGAACTGCCAGTCCGCGCCAACCTGCACGCCGCCGAGGAAGCGGCCGTTGCCATTGTTGCCGGTGGCGAGACCGGAAAAATTGTTGTCGCTCGAGAAGGCGCCACCAACGTGACCGCCGATATAGAAGCCGGTCCAGTTGTAAATCGCCTGCGGCATATAGGCGGGAGCCTTCTGGTAGTAGGGCGCACGGGCGCCGAGATCGGCGGCGCTGACGGGCAGCGCAGCGCCAACGGCTGCCAGTGCCACGGTAGCACGTAGAAAATTCTTCATCGGTTTTACTCCAACACATGACCCCAGGGACGCCACCTGTGGGCGCCCTCCTTATGGATCGGAGATAGGCGGCTTTTGAATAAAATGCTGTCACTGGCGCAGCACAGCGATCGCCAATCCAACCTATTGGCAAACAAACGTTTTTTGTGCCTAACGAAGCCCTAAGCAAGGCTGAAGAATGGGTTAAGTGGCCGCTTCCGCCGTGCCGCCTTGGGACAGTCGCGCTAAGAGCTGGTTAGCGTGTGCAATCGCGCGACCGCCTCGGTGAGCTGCTTGCGATGGGCGATGTCGTCCGCCGGAATTTCGCCGATGCTCGTCGCCCTCGTGAGCAACCCGCATTTTTACGGCTCCCGAAATTAACCGGACGGCAGAATCGTGAGGGGAAACTCCGGAAGGCGGCTTTTGGAAACGATTCATTACACAACAAGTGGTTGAATAGCGGTCCCCGCTTGAGTCGACGACGAGCGCCAATTGGCTTTGACGGCCTCGATCGCGGCGCGATCGAGGAGATCCGCATCACACGAGTCAGCCCGACATGAAAATGCGCCTTTCGATCTCCACCGCGATCACCCTCTTCGGCCTGATTCTGGCCGTCGGATTTGCGTCCGTCGTGCTGACCGGGGCCTTTGCGCTCAAGGAGCTGAAAGTGGGCGGGCCGCTCTATGCGAGCATCAAGCTTGGCAACGACCTGGTTGCCGATATCCTGCCGCCGCCGGCCTATGTGATCGAGGCCTATCTCGAGGCCACGCTGGCGCTGCGTGAACCGAAGAACGCCGAGCTTCATGAAAAGAAGCTCGCCCAGCTCAAGAAGGACTATGAGGACCGGAAGACGTTTTGGACCTCTTCCGACCTGCAGCCGGGCTTGAAGGCGCTGCTTGTGGAGCAGTCCGATTCCGAAGTGAGGAAGTTCTGGCAGATCCTCGAAACCGAGCTGCTGCCCGCGCTGCACAAGGGTGAGACTGACAAGGCCGGGGACGCCTATTCGCGATTGACCGAGATCTATTCGGCTCATCGTGCTGTCATCGACGACCTCGTCGAGAAAGCCAACAAGCAGAATTCAGACATGGAAGCCGTCGCCGCCGCGCGCGACAGCACTCTCTCCTATGTGGTCTGGTCGGTCTCCGGACTAGTGCTGGCGGTCGTCGTCCTCGGCGTCCTCGGCCTGGCCCTTGGCGTCGTTCGTCCGCTGGTGCGGATGACCGCGGCCATGAAGCAGATCGCCAAGGGCGACCTTGCCATCGAGGTGCCCTTCGCGGATCGGCGCGACGAAATCGGCGCCATGGCGGGAGCCCTGACGATCTTCAAGCACAACGCCCTCGAAAGCGCCCGCCTGCGCGAAAGGCAGGAGCGGGATCGGGAGCAGATGGAGGAATTGAGGCGGAAGGCCGCGCTGGAAATGGCCGACGCCGTCGAGCGCGAAACCGGTACTTCGGTCGAAGCCGCGGCGGGAGCCTCGCGCGACGTCGAAAACGCCGCCAGCGGCCTGTCGGACCTCGCGCGCGATCTTTCGTCCGAGGCCAAGGCGGTCGCCGCGGCGTCCGCACAGGCTCTGGCAAACGCGCAGGCCGTTTCGGCCGCCACCGACCAGATGACCAGCTCGATCCGTGAGATTTCCGCTCAGGTGGCGCGCGCCGGTTCGATTACCCGGACCGCGGTCTCCAGCCGCGAGAAGGCCAAGGACACCATTCAGTCCCTCTCGCACGCGGTGAACAAGATCGCCGAGGTCTCCAATCTGATCGGCGGCATCGCCGAGCAGACCAACCTGCTCGCCCTCAACGCCACCATCGAAGCCGCCCGCGCCGGCGATGCCGGCCGCGGCTTCGCGGTGGTCGCCGCGGAGGTCAAATCCCTGTCGGACCAGACAGCCAAGTCGACCGACGAGATCGGGCGGTTGATCGGAGAGGTGCAATCGGCGACCGCGGCGACCGTGGACGCGGTCGAAGGCATCGGCAGCCAGATTTCGGAGGTCGACGAGGTCGCATCCTCGGTCGCGGCGGCCATGGAACAGCAGCACGCCGCGACGGCGGAGATCAGCCGGTCCGTCGCCGCGTCGGCCGCCGCCGCGCAGGAAGTCTCCGCCAAGATCGGCAATGTCAGCCGCGACGCCCATTCCGTCGACGGCCGGGCCAACGAGGTGCGCGGCGCCATCAGCAACGTGTCATCCAACCTGTCATCATTGCGGGCCGTCCTGGTCAAGGTGGTTCGAACCACGACGGAAGAGGCCGATCGGCGCCGCGGGCCGCGTTTCAAGTCCGGCCTGCGCATCCAGGTCACCTGGCGCGGCAAGTTACGGCCGAATGTGACGCTGGCGGATATTTCCGAGGGCGGAGCCTGGATCCGCGGCGTGCCCGAACTGGACGTCGGGGAAACCGGCTTCATGACGCTTCAGGGATTTGAACCCAAACTTCCCTTTACGGTGCGCAGCCAAAGTCCCGAGGCCGTCCATGTGGAGTTTGATCTCGCTCACCACCGTGAAGCCTATCAACGGTGGTTCGACGCGAATCTCAGGAAAGAGGCGGCCTGATCGAACGATATGCCGGCAGGTCACCACCTGCCGGCATATCGCCGCACGTAACCAGCCTGTCTCAAGCTGAAACAGGCATCACGAGATCGTCGATCCGGATCGGAAAGCGACGCACGCGGACACCCGTTGCGTGCCACACGGCGTTGGCGACGGCGCCGGCCGAACCCGTGATGCCAATTTCTCCGACGCCCTTGATGCCGAGCACATTCACGTGCGGATCATGTTCACTGACCATGATCGCCTCCATCTGCGGCACGTCGGCGTTCACCGGGACATGGTATTCCCCGAGATTGGCGTTCATCGTGCGGCCGGAGCGGTGATCGATGATCGCCTGCTCGTGCAGCGCAAACGACACGCCCCAGATCATGCCGCCGAGGATCTGGCTCTGCACCAGACGCGGATTGACGATGCGTCCCGCCGCGAAAGCCCCGACCATCCGGGTGACACGGATCTGGCCCAGATCCGGATCGACCTTGACCTCGGCGAACGCCGCGCCGTGCGCATGCATGGCGTAGTTGGACTGCGCGGCAGGGTCGGCGGCGCCGTTGCCGCGGGCCTCGATCTCCGCAACTCCGGCGCGGGTCAGGATATCGGCATAGCTCTCGTGACGGCTTTCGTCGTCGCGCCGGTGCAGGCGGCCGTCGCGCGCGACCACGCCGGCATTGCCGGCGCCGAACAATGGCGACTGCCGATCGGAGGTCGCGAGCTCGGCGAGCTTGGCGATGACGGCGGCGCCCGCATTGTGGATCGCACTGCCGGCGGTCGCGGTGTGCGCCGAGCCGCCGGCGATGCCGGCATCCGGCAGGTCGGACGTACCCGCCTTGAACTCGACCTGTTCGAGGTCGAGCGCGAGTGCGTCCGCTGCGATCTGGGCGAAGGCCGTCCAGGCGCCCTGGCCCATGTCATGCGCGCCCGTCTCCATCACGCCGGAGCCGTCGCGGCGGATCGCGGCGCGCGCTTCGGCCGCGAACATCAGCGCGGGGAACGTCGCGGTGCCCATGCCCCAGCCGACCAGGAAGCCGTTGTCGTCGCGCATCTGGCGTGGCGCCAGCGGGCGATTCCACCAGCCGAAACGCTCCGCGCCCTGCACATAGCATTCACGCAGCGCCTTCGACGAGAACGGCTTTCCGGTAATCGGCTCGACCTCGGCATAGTTCTTGACACGGAAGGCGAGCGGATCGACGCCGCAGGCCTGCGCCATCTCGTCGATCGCGCTTTCGAGCGCGATCGATCCCGTCGCTTCGCCGGGCGCGCGCATGAACAACGGCGTTCCGCTGTCGATCCGCACCGCCTCGTGCGAGGTTGATATCGCCGGGCTTGCGTAGAGCGTATGCGAGGCGTCGGCCGCCGGCTCGTAGAAATCGTCGAAGCTGGAGGTGGTGATCTTGGCGTGATGATCGATCGCGGCAAGCGCGCCATCGCTGGCGGTGCCGATGCGCAGCCGCTGGCGGCTCGGCGGACGATGCCCGACCGGCCCGTACATGTGCTCACGGCGCAGCACGAGCTTGACCGGCCGTCCGACCAGCCGCGCCGCCAGAATGCCGAGAATCTGTGGTCCGGAAATCAGCCCTTTCGAGCCGAAGCCGCCGCCGAGATACGGGCTGCGAATATGGATCTTGCCGGGCGCGATGCCGAACAGGCCGGCAATCCGTCCCTGCGCCATCACGAGCCCCTGGCTCGGCGTGTCGATGGAGAGCGCATCGCCATCCCATGCAGCGACGATCGCGTGCGGCTCCATGGCGTTATGATATTGCGCCGGCGTCTCGTAGGTGGCTTCGATGCGCTTTGCGGCTTTCGCCAACGCGCCCTCCACGTCGCCATGCCGCACCTCGGCCGGATGACCTATGCCGACGGCCGGCGGCACGAAGCTCTCGTTTCCGTCAAGGCCTGTGCGCGCGGGCTCGGCCTCGTAGCGCGGCGACAGCAATGCGGCGCCTTCGGTCGCGGCTTCCAGCGTCTCGGCGATCACCACGGCGATCGGCTGGTTCGCATAGCGAACCTTGTCGTTCTGCAACAGCTCCATCCGGAACATGAACGGGTTGGTCTTCGCGTCCGGGTCGTCCGCGAGCGGCGGCCGGTTCGCGTGCGTCATCACCTCGACGACGCCAGGGTGGCGCTTGGCGGCGGCGATGTCGAGCGATGTGACGCGGCCGCGCGCGATGCTGCTCACTGCCATCACGGCATGAAGCATCTTGGGCGGATGATTGTCCGCCGCATAGCGCGCACCGCCCGTCACCTTCAAAACGCCCTCGCGGCGGGTCAGCGGCTGGCCGATGTTCGAACCGTGCCTGAGGTGGGCGGGATCGCGGGTAAGATTGATCTCAGTGGTCATGAATGGCTCCGGCAGCGGAAGAGAAGGGCGAGGCGGGCAAAGCGGGGATGCGGTCCGGCGTTCCCGCCGCGGCCGATGTCAGCGCGCGCACGATGATCCGTTGCGCGAGCTCGATCTTGAAGCGGTTGTCGCCGGAGGGTTTTGCATCAGTGAGCGCAGCCTCGGCGGCACGGCGGAAGGTGGCCGGCTCGGCGCGGGCGCCGGCCAACAACGCTTCCGCCGCATCCGCGCGCCACGGCTTGGCGGCGACGCCGCCGAGCGCAAGCCGCGCCTCCTTGATCTTGCCGCCCTCGATCACCAGTCCGGCCGCTACTGAGACCAGCGCGAATGCATAGGACGTGCGCTCGCGCACTTTCAGATAGCTGGCATTGGAGGAGAAGGCGCGCGCCGACGCCGGCAGGCGCACGGCGACGATCAGTTCGCCCGCTTCAAGCGCGCTGTCCTGCTCCGGCATCTCGCCGGGCAGACGATGCAGCGCCTCGAGTGCGATCTCGCGCCGGCCGTTCTTGCCTTCGATTTCCACGACCGCATCGAAGGCAACCAGCGGCACACAGAAATCCGAAGGATGCGTGGCGATGCAGCCCTCGCTCCAGCCCAAGACCGCGTGCAGGCGATTGTCGCCGCCGCGGGCGTCGCAGCCGGTTCCGGGCGCGCGCTTGTTGCAGGCGCTGGCGGTGTCGTAGAAATAGTTGCAGCGCGTCCGCTGCAGCAGGTTGCCGCCGACGGTCGCCGCATTGCGGAGCTGGGCGGACGCGCCGGACAACAGCGCCTCAGTGACCGCCGGATAGGTTTTCGCGAAGTCAGAATCATGGGCGAGATCGGCGTTCCGCACCAGCGCGCCGATGCGCAGGTCGCCGTTCGGCAATCGCTCGATGCGGTCGAGCCCCGGCAGTCGCGAGACGTCGACGAGGCGCGACGGACGGACGATCCCGCCCTTCATCAGGTCGAGCAGATTGGTGCCGGATGCGAGATAGGCCGCGCCCGGCTCGGTTGCGGCCGCGATGGCGTCGGCCACGCTTGCGGGCCTCACATAATCGAACCGGTTCATGCCGCGCGCTCCGTCTTGGCTGCAGTGGTCTTGGCTGCGGTGAGGTTTTTCTGAGCCTCGAGAACGGCCTCGGTGATCCCGGCATAGGCGCCGCAGCGGCAGAGATTGCCGCTCATGCCTTCGCGGATGCGTTCCGGGTCGGCGCCGGCCTCGCCTTCCGCGATCAAGCCGATCGCGCTCATGATCTGGCCCGGCGTGCAGAAGCCGCACTGGAAACCGTCATGGGCGATGAAGGCGGCTTGCACCGGGTGGAGCCGGTCGCCATGCGCGACGCCCTCGATGGTGAGGATGTCGGCGCCGTCGTGGCTCGCCGCCAGCGCCAGGCAGGAATTGATCCGCCGGCCGTCAACCAGGACCGTGCACGCGCCGCATTGGCCGCGATCGCATCCCTTCTTGGTTCCCGTAAGCTGAAGACGCTCGCGCAGGAGGTCGAGCAGCGTGACGCGCGGATCGTCCAGCACAAAGTCACGCGGCTCACCGTTGACGGTGAGTCTGATAGGCAGGTTCATACGATGTTCCGATCGATGCTATTGTCAAAATGGATCGCAGCGGTCACAGCGGTTGAGGCAGGGAACCGTATCCATCCAGGGAATCCGTCCAAGGCACGTCGGGGCCGGTTACGGTTTGAGCGGGAGGACTTGTTGAGCAAAAGGCTTGCGCCCGGCGTGCTGCGTCCATTTATACGGAGGGAGCCTCCGTTTATCAAGAGGCGGCCGTTCAACAGGTGGTGACGAGACCTCAGAAGATGCCGGCTCGGTCCGTGAAAAACCTACGCAAGCCGCGTGCCGATGCGCTTCGCAACCGCGAGCGGTTGCTGGCGGCCGCCAAGGCCGTGTTCAGCGCGGGCGGACAAGACGCGAGCCTGGAAGCCGTGGCCCGGCAGGCGGATGTAGGGATCGGAACGCTCTATCGCCACTTCCCGACCCGCGAAGCGCTGTATGAGGCCGTCTACCGCCACGAGGTCGAACAGCTCAGCGAATTGGCGGAACAGTTGAAGGGCGAAGCGTCGGCGGTCGAGGCGCTGCGCCGCTGGCTGCGGTCCAATGTCGAATTCGTCGCCACCAAAAAGGGCATGTCCGCGGCGCTTGCGCTCGCCGCCCAGGCCAACACGGAACTGATGGCCTTTTCCTATGACCGCCTGACCAAGGCGGTCGGCGCTCTGCTCGACCGCGCGGTCAAGGCGGGCGAGATCCGCGGCGATGTCGGCCCTGAGGATCTGCTGCGCGCCCTTATCGGCATGTGCTACCTGCACGACCAGCCCGGCTGGCAGGCGAGCGTGGTGCGGCTATTGGACGTGTTCGTCGACGGGCTTCGCGTGCAATCCGACGTCAACAAGCCTGCGGTTCGGCCGTCGCAACCGAAGAAGCGAAAACCTGGTGCTGCCGCACAGGATTGAACTGTGGACCTCTCCCTTACCAAGGGAGTGCTCTACCACTGAGCTACGGCAGCAGGCGCGCACGTCATGAGAATCGGCCGAGAGGGGCCCTCAGGGGCGCGCGCCGGTTCTTGCCACAAGGCCCCCGCTGGCGCAAGCCACGGGGCCTTGCGGGAATTTCCCAAATGGGAGCAAAACTCAGCCCCCCGCCTGCTTCAGGCGGATAAGCTTCGCACCGATCCGGTTCCTCATCCAAATGTGTCGCCTCGCGACCTGAAATCGGGCGATTGCACGGCCAGCGAACGAAATACAATATGGTCCGACAGCAGCGAGGCCAGCAAGTTCGCGGTCGGCCGTCGCCACAAAACGATGCCAGTTGTCAATCGCCTTCTGTGGCAGTGGCGCCAGTGCGTGCTTTTCGTGCATCGTCCACCCT
>WNGJ01018697.1_pt1 | contig 10471 bp, 9 predicted proteins | sample 5400611 | NCBI WGS metagenome assembly WNGJ01 (sample SAMN13153375, study PRJNA577476) | soil metagenome | isolation source: 40 cm soil or saprolite under Garry oak tree replicate 1 | place: USA:California | collected 2016-06-15
GACCGTCTCCTCCATCGTGACCAGGACCTGTTCCCAGAGTGGTCCCAGGTCGGTGCCCTCGGTGAACCATCGCCACAAGGTCGCGGCAATCTCTGAGGGCTGCGACCAGAAGAACTTGTCGATCACGCCGATGCGGGAACCGAGCTCCCACCCGCCGAGGACCACCACCGCGACGAGCACCCTGCCACCGAGCACGTTGAGCTGCCGCCGTCCCGCCTGCTGCCGCCGGAACGCGGCGAGGTCAGGCCCGGATCGCTGTGCCGGCTGGCTCGGCGCGCTCACCGGCTCAAGCCGCGCCGCGCTTCTGACGTTCATAGCTCACCAGGACCTCGTCGCGGAGGTCCTTCCAGATCTCTTCGTAAATTTGGACGAAGCGAGGCTCGAAGCGAATCTCCGCGACGTTGCGCGGCCTCGGCAGGTCGACCTTGTAGGTGCTCTTCACGGTGCCGGGTCCGGCGGTGATGACAAACACCCGGTCGCTCAGCGAGATGGCCTCCTCGAGGTCGTGCGTGACGAAGACGACCGACGCCGAGCTTGCCGACCAAAGGTTGAGCAGTTCGTTCTCCATCAGCGTCCGCGTCTGGACATCGAGCGCGCTGAAGGGCTCGTCCATCAGCAAGATGCGCGGAGAGTTGATCAAGCTCTGCGCAAGCGCGACCCGCTTGCGCATTCCGCCGGACAGCTGATACGGATAGCGGTCCTCGAAGCCCGCCAGGCCGACGCGCGCGATCCAGTCGCGGGCTCGCTCCCGCGCGTCGCGGTCCGAAGCGCCGTGATAGCGCGGGCCCGCGGCGACGTTTCCCAGCACGGTCTTCCAGGGGAAGACCGCGTCGGACTGGAAGACGTAGCCGATTCCATCCGCGATGCCGGCCACCGGCTTGCCGAAGACGTCGACCTCGCCCTCGCTTGGCGGCTCGAGGCCCGAGATGAGGGCCAGGGTGGTCGATTTGCCGCATCCAGTCGGGCCGACCACCGCGCAGAACTCGCCCGGGTCCACACGCATGTCCAGGTCGCGGAGCGCCGTAAAGACAGTGCCGGAAGGGGTGAGGAACCGCTTGGTCACCCCGCGAAGCTCGATGGCGGAGGCCACGCCTCGACTTTCGACGTCTACCCGACGCAACTCAAGGCATGCGGTCGTTGTGGCCGTTTTGGTCGTTTTGGTCGCCGGTCGCCACGCGCGGTCCGTACTACGATCGGGAGACCAAACCTTGAAGACGCGGCTTCCTCTCGCCTACCAGATCCTCGGCTTCCAGTTCGCGATCATCCTGCTGTCAGCGTTGATCGGGGCTGCAGCCGCCGTCTGGCAGGCAAGCCAGGAGCTGGATCGCCAGTCCGAGCAGCGCTCGCTCGCGATCGCCGAATCGGTCGCTAACGACGCCTCGATCCAGGAGGCTTTGCTGGGCGGCGATCCGGGCGGGATCATCCAGCAGGCAGCCGAGACGATCCGCCACTCGACCGGCGCGAGCTACGTGGTCGTGACCGACGGAAGAGGCATCCGCTACTCACACCCGAACCCGGCTCTCATCGGCCGGCCGGTGGATGAGGATCCGAGCGCGGTGCTGGCCGGCCACAGCTGGGTCGGCGTGCAGCGCGGAACGCTGGGCGTGTCGGCACGCGGCAAGGCGCCGATGTTCTATCGCGGCCAGATTATCGGCATGGTGTCGGTGGGCTTTCTCGAGCCGCCCCTGGCCCAGCGGTTGTTCGGCGAGCTCCCGGGATTTGCCACGACGCTGCTGCCTTCGCTCGCGATCGGGGTGGTCGCGTCCTGGTTGCTGGCATGGCGCCTGAAGAGGCAGACGTTCGGATTGGAGCCGTACGAGATCGCGGGATTGCTCGAGGAGCGAGAGGCAAGCCTCCAGGGCATACACGAAGGTGCGATCGCGACCGATCGCGACGGCACCATCACGCTGGCGAACGATGAAGCTCGCCGCCTGCTCGCCCTACCTGTTGACTGCGTCGGACGAAAGGTCGCGCAGGTGCTGCCTCAGGGGCGCCTGTTGAAGTTCCTCTCGGGCGGATTGAAAGACGAGGATGAGGTGCTGCTGGCGGGCGAACGTGTCCTCGTTGCGAGCCGTCGCGCGATCCTCGTCCGCGGGCATGAGATCGGTCACGTGGCGACGCTGCGCGACACGACCGAGCTCACGGGCCTGGCCCCTGGGCTCGGCGTGGACAGCCTCACCGACGCGCTGCGCGCACAGGCGCACGAGTTCGCCAACCGGCTGCCTACGATCGCCGGGCTCATGCAGCTCGGCCGCTCGGACGAGGCCATGAAGCTCATCGCCCAGAGCTCAGGCTTGCACCAGGAGCTGACCGAGTCGCTGCTCGAGCGCGTCGGCGACCCGGTCCTCGGCGCGCTGCTGCTGGCGAAGGCAGCCATCGCAACCGAACGCGGCATCGACTTCCGCGTCAGCGAAGACACGATGATGACCCGCAGCTCACTCGAAAGCGAACAGCTGATCACCCTGCTCGGCAACCTGATCGACAACGCCCTGGACGCGGCCGCCGCATCACAGGTTGATCGCTGGGTGAGCGTCTCGGTCACCGAACAGGACTCTGAGCTGGTCTTCAAAGTGCACGACTCCGGCACGGGCGTGCCTGAGGGCGTCGATGGCCAGATCTTTCAGGAGGGATTCAGCACAAAGGCTCGGCCCAACCGCAAGCGGCGCGGCTTCGGCCTGGCGCTGGTGCGGCAGGTGGCGCGCCGCAACGGCGGCGAGGTGAGCGTAGTCAACGAAGGAGGGGCGCTGTTCACGGTGCGCATACCGCTGAAGGTGCTCGTGCCGCAATGATCCGCACCCTGGTGGTCGACGACGATTTTCGAGTCGCCGAGCTTCACGCGGCCTATGTGGAGCGAGTTCCCGGCTTCGAGGTCGCCGGCCGCGCGCAAACCGGGGTCGCAGCCCTCAACGAGGTCGAGCAGCTGCGGCCGGACCTCGTCCTGCTCGACATCTACCTGCCCGACATCTCCGGCCTGGAGGTGCTGCAGCGCTTGCGCGAGGACAGCCATCTGCCGGTCGACGTCATCGCGGTCACGGCCGCCCGTGATGTGGACAGCCTGCGCACCGCTCGCGCCGACTCCCTTCCGAAAGGCCTGTCCGACGCCACGCTGGAGCTGATCGTCCAGGCGCTTGGCCGTTCCCGATCAGGCCTGCCTGCGGCGGCGGTCGCCGAGGAAGCCGGCGTGAGCCGCGTGACTGCTCGCCGCTATCTCGACCACCTGTGCCAGCTCGGGCGGGTCGAGCTCACGATGCGTTACGGCGGCCCCGGACGCCCGGAGCACCGCTACCGACTGGTGACGAGCCCGGTCGGCTCCGGATAAGTCCGGCGTCAGCGAGGCGGAACTTCTCCCGGGTTCAGCCCCAAAGGGCTTCAGGTCCTAGCCCAGGATTCCCGCCGCGTGGGCGACGATCAGGCCCAGCAGGACAAGCACGTCTGCGAACAGGAGCAGGCCGAGCATCTCCCAGTCCCACCGGTTGGCGATCGCAAGCCAGCGCGGCGCGTCGGGTGCCCCTTCCGGCTTCCAGCCGCAGATCGGACAGCGCCCCTGCGTGTATCGGGGATCAAATCTCCACCGGTCTGCCTCGCAGTACGCCGTGACGGGTCGGTGGCGCAGCCCGGCGATCACGGTGAGAGCACCTCGTCGGGGACTCTGCCCGATGGCGCGTTACGCGCCCAGACCCAGGCCGCGGCCGACGCGAGCAGCAGAGCCTCGAGGGTCAGGAACATGAACGCGAGCGGTATGCGGTCCGCGGCGAGCGCCGCGCCCAGCTGACCTGCCGCCGAGCCCGAACCGCCGCCGGCGCCGCTCTGGTCGCCGAACCCTCCGAAGTCGCCACCGCCGAATCCGCCGCCGAATCCGCCAAAGCCGCCGAAATCGAAGCCTGCGCCGCCCCCACCTGCCTGCAGGTCGACGAAGCCCTCGCCCAGGACGTACTCCGCGCTCTGGCTGGGCACGCCTGGCCCTGGCGACGGCTGAGTGATCTTGATGTGAAGGCCTGTCGCCCAGATCGTCACATGGCTGCCGTCCACGGTCTTGGTCGGCGCCACCGTGAAGATCGTGATGTAGGTCACGTTCACGACCGGAACGCATCCCGACGACGATCCTGGCCGCGATGCGCCGCCGCCCGAGCCCCCGGAGCTGCCGCCGATGGGCAGCGGAGGGAGCGGTCCTGCAGGCGGAGACGGAGCCGGTGGCGGTTGCACCGCCGGCGGCGGTTTCGGCGCCGAAGAGCACGGAACCGGTTGCTTGTCCTGGATGGTCACACCCTGGTCGTTCACCGCCACAGGCTGCCCGTTGGCGGTCACCTCCCCGCCCGTGACGTGGGCCTGGCCATCGCCTCCCGAGACGGTGCTGGAGGCGTTGACATCGACCACGAGCTTGCTGACCTTGACGGTGCCGATGACGAAGCTGTCGACCTCCGAATGCGTGGTCATGGTCAAGGTGCCGCCCGAGTCCATCGCCGTGTTGGTCTTGCCCGATGCGCCGCTGAACGGTTGGGTGCCGCCGCCGGCGTAATAGCCGGACGCGTCGGCGTTCATCTGCGCTGCGTTAGCGTCAGCGTTGGGACCGCTCCCGCAACCGTTGCACTGGTCGATGTGCCCGCGCGAAGGACCCGGGTAGGTCGCGGTCGCGTAGGGAACCTGGTTGTTCGGGTTCTGGCAGATCTGCGGCGGGGGCGGCTGGCTGCCCGACTGGCTGCAGCTCTGGTTGTACTGCGACCCAACCGTCGCCGCGGCGGGACCGCTGTCCGAATACGTCGCCTTCGCCGTCGAGGACGGGCCCGCGTCCTGCTGAACCTCAGCCATCGGATAACGGTTGTTGAACGCACCGTTCTGAAAGTTGGGAAATGCATCGCTCCCCGCGATGCCATGCACTCCGGTGGCGTAGCCATAGCTCGTGTAGCTGGACGGCACGTCGGCGAGCGCGAATGCAGGTATCAACACGACGGAAGCAACGGCCAGCACCAGGCAGTTCACCGCGATGAAGACACGTCTCACTGTTCGTCCACCCTTCCAAGGAGCTCGACCACAACCGCTCCGGCGGGCCGGCCCTCGCTCTCCGCGCGCTGCTCTAGCGCGCGTTTCACCTTCGCCGGGACCCTGACCGACATGATCTCCATCAGCGCAGGGTCGATGTGATGGCCGTTGCCGTTGGCGGCCGCTATCGCCGCCGCGTCGGCGGCAGTGCCCAGATACGAGCCGGTGACGAGCTTGCGGTCGCTGCGCAGCTCGGCCGCCGACCCGCTCAATGCGATGGTCCCATGCTCGAAGACATAGGCCCGGTCGGCGACGTCCAGAGCCGACTCCACGAACTGCTCCACCAGGAGCACAGCGATGCCCTGCTGGCGGAAAACACGGATGATCTCGAACAGCTGGCGAACGACGGTTGGGGCCAGGCCCTGCGACATCTCATCGATCATCACCAGGCGGGGTTGCGACAGGATCGCCCGCGCCAGTGCGACCATCTGCTGCTCCCCGCCGGACAGGGTGCCGACGAGCTGGCGACGTCGTTCGCGGAGCCTGGGGAACAGCTCGAACGCCGGCGCGATGTCGATCTCGTGGCCGGCCGTGTTGGAAACGAGCTGCAGCGTGTCCTCGACGCTGATCGTCGGAAACAGGCCGCGCCCTTCCGGAATGTGGACCAGCCCCAGCTTCGTGATGCGTTCCGCCGGGCTGCCGGTCACGTCCTTGCCGGCGAACGAGACGTGGCCGGAGCGGGGGTGGATCATGCCCGAGATCGCGCGCAGCGTCGTCGTCTTGCCGGCTCCGTTGGCCCCGATGCAGGCGACCACCTCGCCCGGCCGCACGGAGAGGGTCACGTCGCGAATGACCTCGAGTCCCCCGTAGCCCGCCGCGAGCCGGTCGACCTCGAGGAGGGGCGGCTCATCCTTCCTTGCTCTCGCCAGGGTCGCGACGTCGCCGGTCAGCTTCTTCGATTCCTCGCCGAGATACGCGGCGATGACCTTCGGGTCGTTGCGGATCGAGTCAGGACGGCCGCGCGCCAGCAGCTTTCCGAAGTCGAGGACGTAGACGAAATCGCAAACGCGCATCACCAGGCTCATGTCGTGGTCGACGAGCAGCATCGACACGTGGAAGCGCTCCCTCACCGCGTGGAGCAGCTCCGCCAGGCGCGCGGTCTCCTGCGCATCCAGCCCTGCCGCCGGCTCATCCAGCAGCAGGAGCTTCGGCCTCATGGCCAGGGCCCGAGCGATCTCCACCCGCCGCTGTATGCCGGCGGGCAGGTCGCCCGCAAGCGTTCGCGTGTAGCGCCCGAGGTCGAGCACATGCAGGATCGCGCGTGCGCGTTCCGATGACGCGCGCTCCGCGTAGGCGGAGAACGGAAGGTAGAGGGCGTCGCTGAACGTGTTGCGCCGTCCAAGGGCGTCCATCGGCACCATGAGGTTTTCCTCGACTGTCATCGAGCCCCACAGCTGGAGGTTCTGGAACGTGCGCGCGACGCCCAGCCGCGCGCGCTCGTGCGGCGGCGCGTAGGTCAGGTCGTTGGTCTCAAAGAAGATCGAGCCCCCCTCTGGCCGGATCACGCCCGAGATGCAGTTGAAGAGCGTGGTCTTGCCCGCTCCGTTGGGACCGATCAAGCCGAGTATCTCCCCACGATTGAGGTCGAGCGACACGCCATCGAGCGCGACGATGCCGCCGAACCGGACGGTCAGGTCGCGCACCCGCAGCATCGTCATGCGACCTTCACCTTCCTGCCACCGAGCACGCCGGCCGCCGACCATGCGTGGCGCGCCCTGGCACGCAGGTCGCCCCACACCCCGTCCGGCAGCGCGATGAGCTGAACGATCAGGAGCACCCCGACCGCGATCTGGAACCAGTCATAGGAGATCTCGTAGGCGTGGCCCATGAACGTCCCGTGGCCGAAACGGGTCAGGACGTCGGGGACCACAGCCATGAACACGCCGCCGAGTGCGGCGGCGGGGACGTACCGGACCCCCATCAACACCGCGATCGCGGCGAATTGCAGCGAGGTGAACAGCCAGAAGGGCTGCGGGCTGACCGAGCCCGCGACCAGCGGGTAGAACGAACCGCCGAGGCCGGCGATCGCCGCGGACATGCCGAACGCCAGCAGCTTGTAACGCGTCAGGTTGACCCCCATCGTCGCTGCGGCCACCTCTGAGTCGCGAATGGCGCGCAGCCGCCTGCCCGCGCCCGAGTCGTGCAGGTTGACCATCAGCAACGCGACCACGCAGAAGAGCGCCAGCAGCACCACGTAGGCGGCCATGAGGTGCTTCGAAGAGTCCATCTGCAGGCCGAACATGGTCGCGTGGTCCACCCGCCATCCGGCGCTACCGCCGGTGAACCACTCGAACGCGTGGTCCTGAAAAACGTAGCGATCGAAGACCAGCGCGATGCCCAGCGTCACGATCGCGAGCGTGATCCCGCGCAGACGCAGCGCAGGGATCCCGACGATCACTCCCAGCACGAAGGCCGCGGCCAACGAGGCTGAGCAGGCTGAACGCCCAGATCACCGCCAGCGCCGCGTCGAACTTGAAGCCGACGTCGAAGCCGACCGGGATGCGCGCGAGCACGGTGAAAGCGATGAGCGCGGCGAGCACGCGGAACATCAGCCGCGATGTCATTTCGCGGCCACCGCAAAACCTCGCGGATTGCGCACGATCAGGACCGCGATGATCACGAGCAGGGCCACGAGTCGGGGAAACCCGAGCGACTGGATCCAGATCGTCGGATAGGTCTCGAGCAGGCCGAGCAGGAAGCCACCCAGCACGGTGAGAGGGAGTGACACGAGGCCGCCGATCAACGCCGCCGCGAGGGCGTCGATGATCAACAGGGTCAGGCTCGTGGTGTCGAAGTTGATGAATGGCGTGATCAGGATCCCGGCCAGCGCGGCGACAAGGCTGCCGAGCATCCAGCTCACCGCACTCACCTTGTTGACCGGCACGCCCCACAGCGACGCCGAGGTCGGGCTGTCGGACACCGCTCGCATCGAGCGGCCGAAGCTGGTGTAGCGAAGGAAGGCGCCAAGGCCGAAGGCGAGGCCGAGCGCCATGACGACGATGACGATGTAGTTGGCCCCGATGGGTACGCCCGCGAGCTGGAATGTCGCCTGCTGCGGTGCGAGATAGATCGGCAGGTGGTACTGGTTGTTCTTCCAGATCAGCGAGGCAGCCGATTGCAGCGCAAGCAGCACGCCGATCGTGATGACGGCCTTCACCACTGGCTCTCGGGTGCGGACCCAGCGGAACACCGCGAACTCCAGGGCAAGGCCCATCAACGCCGCGAAGATGAGTCCGACCACGACCGCGAGCAGCGTCGCGAGCCAGGTGGGCCAGAACGGATGCGACCACCCGTAAAAGACCTGCCACGCGACAAATGTCGAGAACATGCCCATCGCTCCATGGGCGAAGTTCAGGACCCCGGTCGTGCGATAGATGAGGACGATGCCGAGTGCCGCCAGGGAGAAGATGCCCCCCAGGCCCAGCCCGATGATCGTGTACGCGGCGAATGCTCCCATCTGCTTAAGGCATCACGTGCAGACCCAACCGGACGTCGTATGCCAACCGTTGCCGTTGCTCGCCGTGTAGGTGAAGCAACGGTTTGGATCGTGGTTGCCTGAGCCGTAGGACAGAGGCACGGACCATCCGGTCTGGAATCCCTGTATGGCGTCCAGCGCCTGCACCAATGAATCGCGCGACAGGTTCTTGCCCGCCTTGCGCGCCGCCTCGACGAACACCATCGCGGCGGTCCAGGCGTGCTGCGTGTAGATGTCGAGCGCCTGGAACTGACCCGGGTAGTAGTGCTGCACCGTACCGAGGTACTGGCGCACGGTGGCGTTGCCCTGGTGGTCGTAAGGCGAAAGGAAGGGCACCAGCGAGTGCGCGTTGCGCAGTTCGCCGTCGTACGACCTCTGCACGTTGAACTTGTCGAGGCCGGCGCCGAGGACACCCGGGTACCAGTTAGCCGCCTCCATGGCGTCGAACAGGCGGTGATAGCTGAACGGGTCGAGGGCAGCGATCACGTAATCGGGGCACGACCTGTCCCCTGTGGCGCACGAACCGCTGGGCCCCGCGCCTCCGCCGCTCGGTCCGTGGTGGGAGTGCTGGAGGTTGAACACAGTCGACGTGTAGTTGGCCTGCGTCGCAGAAACCTCTTCGACGTCCGTGTAGGCGATGCCGTCCGCCGCGAGACGGTTGAGCAGGTTCGCCTCGACCGGGTGCACCCAGGGCACGTCGCCGAGGACGACCACGGCGGGGTGCTTTACCCCGAGCGCCTTTGCTTCATCGGCGATCGCGGTGCCGTAGCGGTAGAAGTTGGCAGAGGTCGGGAAGGCAAGCGGATCTGCGTACTCGGCCGGCGTACCGAGGCCGCCGATGACGGGGATGCCTTGCGAGGTCAGAGTCTTGATCTCGTTGTTCTCGCCCAGCGGAGCCGTCAGGCCGACCACCGCGAGAACGTTCTGCGAGATCAGGTACTGGGCGCACGCATGCGCCGAGCTCGCGTCGTACTTCGAGTCGCACCACACGTACTGCACCTGCCGGCCGTTGACGCCGCCCGCCGCGTTGACGGCCTGCATGTAGGCGCGCACCGTGTCGCGCTCGACCGACGAATCGATGGGGCCCGTGATGTCGAAGAAGCCGCCGATCGTGATGGTCCCTCCAGTCACGGCACCGCCGCCGCTGCTCGAGGTGGCGCCGCCGGTGCCCGGAGCGCCTGGCATCGCGGCCGGGCTGGCGTTGGCCTGGGCGCCGGCAACCTGGCCTTGCGACACCAGGGAGGCGGAGCCGGGCTGGGTGAAAGACCTCACGGTCATGACACCGAGGACCGCTCCGACGACCAGCGCTGCGCCGAGCAGAGAGACGGCAATCCGTTCTCGGAAGCCCCGTGACATTCAGGCACTCCCCCTTGAGGGTATTGGTATGCAGCCGCCCCTTCCCTCTGTCAGATACGCGCGAGTACCAGGCTCTACCCGAATTCACCGCACGATTTAGTGGGTTTCAACCCACTAAACACTAATTAGGCGCCGAGTGTCAAGGGCCTCAGGCCGTCACGCTGCGGTGCTGGTCCGCCGTCGGGAGCTGGACGATCTCGCCTCGATTGGCCTTGAAGTCGTACAGGTCACGGTCGGCGCGGGCGAAAAGCGACACGACGTCGTCGGCCCGCTCGAGCTGCGCCACCCCCGAGCAGAAACGGACTCCAGACTTCGCGGCCTCGAGCTGGATCTCACCCAGCCGGGTACGCGCGCTCCCGGCCGTCGTCTCGGGAAGGACGCACACGAACTCGTCACCCCCGTAGCGGAACACCACGTCATCGGCGCGAAGGCTGTCCTTCAGCACCTGGACCAGGCCGCGCAGCATTGCGTCGCCGGCCGGGTGGCCGTGCGCGTCGTTTTCCTCCTTCAACCCATCGATGTCGATGAACGCCACGGCCAGCGGTGAGGCGTGGCGGCGCGAGCGCACGATCTCGCGCTCTGCGGCGGAGATTCCCGCGGCCC
>WNGJ01020832.1_pt1 | contig 10471 bp, 12 predicted proteins | sample 5400611 | NCBI WGS metagenome assembly WNGJ01 (sample SAMN13153375, study PRJNA577476) | soil metagenome | isolation source: 40 cm soil or saprolite under Garry oak tree replicate 1 | place: USA:California | collected 2016-06-15
CTTGCAGACACCGACTCTCTCTACAAGACGCTCAACGAGTATGAGGAGAGCCTCAAACAGCGCGAGTCTCTACAGCGAGAGATAGAGGACAAGAGCCTTCTCGTAAACAACCTCCAACAACAACTCTCAAGCATTGTCACGCAACAGGTCGAGCTTGAGAGAGCCGAGTCCGAGGTCAAGAAGTACGGAGACCTAGCCCAGGCGGAGTGGGCGATCTCCCGAGCGTCCGAGATTCTCGAAAAAGTTCGTGGTGCAGAACTCCAGAAAGCCCAGCTAGAAGAAAGAGAACAGAAGTTACAGGCACAGATATTCGAGACGAACAAGAGGATTGCAGATATCAGTGAATCAAAACGTCTCATTGGGCCTGCCCCGCGAAGAATCTGGACCTACCTCACAGCTACAGCCGCCCTTGGCGCTGGCGCCATACTCTCATTCATCCTGACCCAACTAATACTGACGATCGTGCTTGGATCTCTCGCTGCAGCATCTCTCCTACTACTGGCCCGACAAATCGCTTCTCTATCGGAGCAGGCTCAAGCGTCGAGAAAGCAACAGGAGCAACTTGCTAACGCACAACTGATAGGCTCATGGACCGATGAGCTAGCGGCGGCAGGAAAGGACCAAGATATTGCGAACGGGACGATCACTCAGGGGTCCACGGAAATTCTCCGTGTCCTGAACTTCATCGAATCCTACTCCAGCTATCTTCAAGGACTCGACGATCCAAAGGCAGCCGTTGATCAGGCAACCTCGATCTACAACCAAGACAAACAATCACTGAGTGCCGTACAGGAGCGTGTAAGCATGCTCCAGAAGCTCCTGCAGGAAGAGCCCGCGCTTAAACAACGGCTCGTTCAAGCCCAGATGGATATCGCACAGGTTCAAAAAAAGCTCAGAGAGACCGTCCTTCCTCCTCTTCCCAAGGGTGTCGCGTTTTCGGAAGAGCTTCTCGACGAGGCTAATCAATTGAGGGACAGTCTCCGAGACTCCATCTCTCGGGTCAAGACCCAGATTGAAGACTCTATCACCCGGACGATCGAGCTGAAACAGTTCCTCGAAGAAAACAAGGGGCTGGGGGAACAGGTTGACGAGCAGAACCGGAAGGTCCGATTGCTAGAGAAGGACCTAGCGGTTGTCAAGTATTCTGTCAAAGGTCTTGAACAGACCTCTGAATCGTTGAGGAACCGTGTCAAGCCCCAGGTCGAACGGTACATGGGTCTCATACTGCCCGTCATAACGTCAGGGCGATACAAGGCGGTCCAGCTAGAAGAAGACTACACAGTGAGAGTCTTCGACCCCGAGGCGGGAGAATTCCGGCCCAAAGAAGTGTTCTCCGGGGGAACAGAGGACCAGCTACTCCTTGCTATGAGGCTGGCCTTCGCCCTAGCCCTCATACCCCAAGCCAAGGGGCGTAACCCTGAATTCCTGTTCTTGGACGAGCCTCTAGGAAGCTCAGACAAGGTCCGGCGAGAAGGAATACTCGCATTGATGCACAAGGAATTGTCTGAGAACTTCAAGCAGATCTTCCTAATCAGCCACGTAGGGGACCTAGAAATAGAGGCGGATACAATCATAGAGATGGATAATGGGACTGTCAGAGAGATTGTAAGCCGGAAACCTTCTCTACCGCAACCTGTAGAAGTTCCCGCCTGATAAGCCAATAGATCTGGCTAGCATGACACTAGACCCTGTTCAACCTCCATCCTCGACAAATCTAGAAGACCAGCGCATCCTGGCAAATGCAAGGCAACTTTGCGACAAGCTTGGCATCAAAGCTTCTTCTCTCGACAGGCTGTTGTGGGCTGACTTCCTGCATGATGTGCGCACTTCCCGAAAGATTCGGGTCAGGTGGTATGGTGGACGCTTCTTCGGTCACATGCTGAGCGCTCATTTTCCGATCATGCTTGACAGGGCGCTAGTTTTGAGAGAGATGATGAAGGGAAGGCTACAACCAGAGGAATGGGAACCACTGATATGCTCTTCACTCGTCTTCCATATCCAGCTCCGATGGAAGCGATACGTCGGAAGATCGCTCGCTCTATTGCCTTTTTACGCATCATTCGCTTTCGGTGTCGCTTCGGGCATAATGTACAGTTTTCTGGGTTTCCCGCTATTGCCTTTGCAGGTATACGTAACGTTATTTGTCGTACTTCTTCTTTCTTCCCGGGACTGTACTTGATAAGGCGTTTTGATCGACGTTTAGTATGGGTGGGCGACCGGAGAACTGCCGTAGTTCTGGGCAAAGGGAATTTGTTGCAGGTGCTTGAGAAGATTGATAGTATGAGGCAGTCTGATTATGTCGAGGGACGACAGGATGAGTGGCGAGAGTTTATGTTCGTGCCTACGCCAGCACAACGAATCGCCAATCTTCAAACATCTCAATGAGTCCAACTTTTGGTGAGTTGACCGTTGACTCACGAAAAAGACGGTTGCTCATCATAGTCCTCGTAATTGTCTCTCTCTCAGTCTGGACATCTTATCCTCTCTACTTGCTGAAGTTCGGTAGCCTGTCTGGCAGTCAACTCTCTCTCGCATCTCTCTGGGAGGGCGTTGTACTACTCATCCCGCTACCTGGGATTGTTAGTTCCGCTTATGGATTTATTACAGGAATCAGGGTTCGGGCACTTTTGATCGGACTGGTTCCCTACGCTCCCCTCTTGCTCTTAGGCTATCCGTTAGCGGTACTGTTCTTCATTCCAGGAATATCTAATGGATTGTTCGGGCTAGCGTCGGCGATTCTGAAAGGCGGGAACACGTACACCATAAGGGCACTTGTAATATTTATCATAGGAGCCGCTCCTTGGCTGTATCTAGTTGCTTCCCTCATGCGATAGCAATCAATGAGACATCCAGACCTTGGAACTGGAATAAAAGACGGTTGGAGGGAGCCCATGTTCACGCCTACGCCAGCGCCACGAATCGCCAATCTTGAAACATCTCGATAAGTAACAACTTCTAGTTTGTTGGCTGCGAGGCAAGATGTAGATGCGGCACTTGGGAAGACATGGGCAAAGGTTAGAAGTTCGAATCTACTTTCTTCAATGTATTAATGCTCAAGTCTATTGTTCTTCTTCTTGGAAGAACGCTCACGGCTCTGGGAGGTATCCTCCTTCTTGCAGCCTTACTGATCCTACTATTCGCGTTTGAAGCGCCGGGAGCTCCAGACATCCTCCTCGTCTGGTTCATTGTCTTCATCCTCGCGGGCACACCCACACTCGGGTTGGGGAGGCTGTTTCAGTGGCTAGTGCATGACGAGTGGCCGAACGAAAAGACCTTGCGAAAATGGAGCGATACCGTCGCCGACATATTGTAAAACCTGTTTGTACCTTCCTGCGGAAATCTTTCCCCTTGGCCTCAAAAATTGTTCAGCAAAAAGCTAATCTAAACGCTGGACAGCATCTATTCCGTAGCGATTGTGCAATGAGAAAGGAGGCTGTTAGAACTGGGCCTGCTCCTCTGAACCTACCGTTCTCGCCGGGAATAAAGTATGGAGATCTGATCTTTGTCTCCGGCCAAGGACCCATAGACCAGAATGGCAGAGTAGTTCCTGGAGATATCAGTTCTCAGACCAAGACGACTTTGGAAAACTTTCGGGCGGTGCTCAAAGCAGCCGGGTCCAACCTCGACCATGTACTACAAACAACGGTCTATCTAAGCAACCTTGACGATTTTTCCAGAATGAACGAGAGCTACTCCGCCGTCTTCCCTGATCCAAAGCCAGCAAGAACGACAGTCCGGGCGGAACTCTTGTTCGGGATGAAGGTGGAGATTCAGGGCATAGCGTACGTTCCGAAGGGCTAGTACGAGAGGCAATCTACTCTAGGTCCGAGCCTAGTTCTCGAAGTACTCGTCTAGTATCCTGGCCTAGTCTCGGAGCAGGACTGTGGAGACGGTTCTCCTGATTCAGGAATCTAATCGGCAAGGTCAGTGTCGGGATCCCTGACTTTGAGGGTCTGAATATGTCACGGTGCCGGGTCTGGGGATCCCTGACTACGTCCGCGATGCTAAGGATCGGGGCTGCGGGCACTCCCCTCTTGTTGAAGAGTCGGTTCCAGTACGATGCTTTCTGGCTCTTGAGGCGTCTTGAGAGAATCTGGATTAGTTGTTTTCTGTTGTGTACTCGCCGGGGATTAGTGCTGAACTCTTTCAGATTCGCCAGTTTCTCCAGACCGAGGGCGTGGCAGAGAGCCTGCCATTGCGTGTCATTGCCCACAGCAACTATGAGTTCTCTGTCTTTGCAGTTGAAGGCTTGGTATGGGACGATGCTTGGGTGAGCCGAGCCCATTCTCGGCGGCTGTCTTCCAGTGGCGAAATAGTAGCTCGCGAGATAGGTGAGCCAGGAGACGATCGAATCGTAGAGTGCTATGTCGATGTAGTCTCCTCGCCCGGTGACGAGCCGACGAGAGAGGCAGGCGAGTATCGCAGTGGAAGCGTAATGGCCTGCTGCAATATCCGCCACCGGGACGCTCACTCTGATCGGCGGCCTGCCCTCTTCGCCAGTCGTGCTCATGATCCCGCTCATCGCGAAGGCCGTGATATCGTACCCGGGCCGGTCCCGATAGGGACCCGTCTGCCCGAAACCTGAGATGGAACAGTAAACAAGAGCTTTGTTTACTCCCCGCAGGCTAGGATAGTCTAGATTGTAGCGCGCTAAGGTCCCGGGACGGAAGCTCTCGACTAGAATATCCGAGTCCTGGACTAGCCTGCGGACTATCTTTTGCGCCTCAGCTGTCTTGAGGTCTAGCGTGACGCTCTTCTTTCCACGGTTCAGGCTGAGAAAGTAGTAGCTCTGACCATCGACAAACGGCGGCCCCCAAGCTCGTGTCTCATCCCCAGTGCCCGGCTTCTCGATCTTGATCACCTCCGCGCCGAGATCGGACAATATCATCGTACAGAAAGGTCCAGCAAAATCCTTGGTCAGGTCGACCACTCGCAGTCCTTTGAGAGGCAGGGCCATGTGCTCATCTCGGACCGACTGCTTATAGTCGGATGCCTATCTGACTCATAGCTAGGATTTTGGCTCTTGTCGTTTATTGTGTTGGCTGTAAAGTCTGTCTGGCAGTACTATGTTCCCGTAGGTGATGTTCTCCGATTGCTGGACGTGTTCAGACGGATGGTTAATGATTCCATACGGATCGGTCTGGTGAACGATGCTTCTTCGCTGAGAAGGCTTTCGCTCCTCTCCTACAACCAGCTCGCCCAGTATGATTCTCCCAGCTGCTACAAGCTCTGCGCCATATCGAGGGCAGCAGGAATACTGGCAGCAAGGAAGAAGTCTCTGAAGAGAGGCTTCGCTACGAGGACCCCGTATGCTGTCAGACCACAGCTCGTCTCATGTTATGGCTTCAAGACGAAGAACGGAGGACTAGAGATTCCAGTATCAAGAGGGAAGCGTCTGAGCATACCACTGACCAGGCACACGTTAGACGTCATCTCTCAACCAGGAGTCGAGGTTCGCTCCTTCACACTCACCCAGAACAGGCTCTGCCTCTGCATCGCCCGAGACGTTGCCAGAGTAGGGTGCACCTCCTCGGTGGGCATGGACCGTAATCTTCGTAACCTCACGGTTGGAAACGACGAGGAAACACGCCGCTACGACCTCTCGGAGACTGTGCGTATAGCCAGTCCTGCGATGCGTATAGTCGCATCTTTCAGACGAGACGATGCTAGGATAAGAACCGCGATAGCGTCGAAGTATGGACGACGTAGAACCAATAGGACTCGTCATCTCCTCCATACCACAACGAAGATGATTGTGGCTGTAGCGGTCCAGCGGAGGCAAGCAATCGTTCTGGAAGACATCCGGGGTATACGTGCTCTCTACCATAAGGGTAATGGTCAGACTAGAAACTATCGGGGTAGAATGAACGGGTGGAGCTTCAGTGAAGCCCAGGGACAGTTGGAGTATAAGGCCAGATGGGTAGGCCTACCCCTCATTCGTCTGTCCAGGCGTGAGACCAGAGGCTCCAGTCTTACGTGTCCGAGATGCGGGGAGAGACTCCAATCGGACAAGAGGCTGAAGCGTAAGCTCTGGTGCGGAAAATGTCGAATAGTGATGGACCGGGATGTGGTTGCAGCAATCAACCTGTCCCGGCGGGGACGGGTGAGGTTCGCACGTTCCCGGCCTCCCATTATTGAGGCGCAAGGCGGAGCAGTTGAAGCGGTGAAGGGGAACCCGACGCCTACGGTAATCCCCGGAGTCGATGCCCCGAAGCCAACTCAACCGACAAAGAGTTAACAGAACCATGCCTAGCTTGATCCCGAGCCCGAGCCAGCCCGTCGCTACTGGAGAGAAGCCTCTGGCCGAGGTCGTTGTGGAGGGCGAACTGTCGCCGTTCGAGCATGAGGCTCTCTACCGATTGCTCCGTAAGAGCTTCAGACTCGAACAACCATCATACAAGGAACTCTCGGATGAGGACCTGGCGACCCGAGTCAATGTTGTATTCTACCACCCCTACTCGAGGACGATCTTCACCGATGTTCTTCAGGAGAACTGGCGGGACCTCAAGGAACTATTCAAACAGATCACATATCGTCGAGGGAGAGCGGGCGCTGCCTTCACCTTAACATTCATCGCGCCGGAGATTCGGATTATCTTCAGGTCTGGAGCGCTCAGTGAGAAGGAGTTGGGTTCTGCGCTCGACCAGGTCGGACACCTGACCATGATCGTCTCACACATGTTGCGTCCCGACAAGATGGACAAGCCGGTTGAGAAGATCGAGACCGTGTACGACAAAAGGTCTGATAGATGGCACGAGTTCCAGGCCTCCAGCTCAACCGACGAGAGGTATGTCTTCGACGAGACCCTGTCTCGCTGGGTCCCGGCTGCAAAGTAGAGCTACAATGAAGGGCGAGTTTCTCCCGCGCGCTCACTCCAGGCGGCTCGGCGAGCTCGATAGGTCCAACTGGAAAGTCTTAGAGTCGGAGAGCGACTTCGGCCGGATAGACCCGGGAATAAGAGAGATCGTCGCGATGTTGAACGAGAAGGGCTACACTACATTCTCGTCGTGCAGCGGTGGACATCAGACTAATCCTCGCTGGAGAATCAACCGTCACGAGACGCTGGAGAATCAACCGTCACGAGAGCGGTTATCTCGCATTCTCCCCTCCCTCCAACGTCGCGTTCAATCTCTACTTCGCACTCCGGAAGAAGAACAGGGCCTTCGCGTTCGAAGCACAAGAAGTAGTCGACAACGGCGACGGCGGAGACAGAGAAACCATCTGCACAAGATTCTACTGGCAGTTATACGATGACAAGAGGCCGAAACTGGAATACTACAACAGACTCTTCAAGCAGATGAAGACAATCATCGCCGGCCTTCCGAAAGCACCGGCGAATGGGAAAGGGGCTCTGAAGAATCTCCTCGGACCCGACCATCCGACCGGATTGAGGATTGTTGAGAAGCAGATGAAAAGATTCAACACCGGCTGAACGCTACGCGCGAGGGTCCGCACCGCGAGTTTAAAACACTCGCCACTTCCGAGCCTCTCGGATTCTCATGAGCACCACGGCCTTGTCGTCTGACTACAAAGCACCCGGCGGAAAAATGCTCAGGGTCCGAATCAGAGAAAAAGACGGGCGCATAGAATCGGCAAAAATCTCGGGCGACTTCTTCCTGATCCCCGAGGAGAGCTTGTCAAAGCTGGAGAAGATGCTTGAGGATGCTAGGCTCGACGAGAAGGAGCTAGGGCTCCTGGTGGACCGTTTCTTCCGCGGGACGAGGGCTCAGGGCCTCGGCGTCTCGCCTGACGATTTTGTCAAGGCCATTCTCGCAGCCAAGACTGGTGGATAACGATGGTGGAGACTTGGCGTCTGCTCGATACTGAGTATCGGGATGATCCTTTCATGAACATGAGCGTGGAGGAGGCCATTCCCAGAGCGGTAGGTGATGGTACTGCTCCCAACACTGTCCGGTTCTGGCACAACTCCAACACGATCGTACTGGGCTGTTTCCAATCAGCAGACCTCGAAGTCAACTATGACGCGTGCAGGGAGACAGGGACCCAGGTGGTCCGGCGTTTTACGGGGGGCGGGGCTGTCTATCATGATGCTGGTAATTTGAACTATGCGATCTCGCTCAAGAAAGGCCACCCGCTCGTACCAGACAATGATCTACAGCTGATCTTTCAACGACTCTCCGAGGGGACGGTCGAGGGTCTGAGGAGTCTCGGGGTCCGCGCCGAGTTTCAGCCACCATGGCTGTGTCTTGGTTGCTTCGGACTTGGCTATTCTCGGGAGGGTGTTGAACGTGCCCCGGGTCAAGCTGGCCGACCGGCATGTCGCGAGCGTCCAGAAGCGGGTGACGACTGTCCGTGATGAGCTTCAGAAGGATGTGACGACCAGAGACGTGAGGGATGCGATTGTCCGGGGAATCGAGCACTCCTACAACGTACGGCTTGTCGAGGGCCAGTTATCGAGTAGTGAGCTGTCGTTGGCGAAGGAGTTGTATGACAGCAAGTACAACAGTTCCCAGTGGAACTTGGAGAGATAGTCTGCGAAGGTTTGACAGGGCCGTGTCCCTGACTGAGACGCAGTAGAAAAAATAAAACTGGAACGCAGTAGAAATAGTCGGGTCGCCTTTTCTATCTAACGCTGTCATTATACTCCGCAGTGTCATGTCGGAAAGGCTGATCGAACTACGCTCGTTGGTTGCCCCGGTCAGTCAATTTGCGGCGTGGCCAATATTCTTCCTGTTGACCTACGCGATCTCTCAGCAACCAGCATACTTCCTCGCCCTCCTCTTGGTTCTGGCAGCCGACGTCTTCGATACGTCTCGTCGGAACAAGGCATTGGTTCGAGACTTGATGGCGGGGGCCGCGACAGCGATCCTGGCGATTCTGCTTAACGATCACGATGGCCTCATCTTCGGCGAGATAGTCGCAGTGGTCGCCGCGTCAAGACTCATTCAGAAGATCTTTTAGCGGACCCTCAGACTCATTCGTCAGGGTCTCATCTACACGTCTAGTGAAGGATAACTTTCTTGAACTACTGTTCTGAGGGTGGTTCGAGGATCGGATATGCCAATAGTCAGGGTCTTGATGTATGGTGGGCGGAGCCAGCAGCAGAAAGACGACCTCGCCCGGGCGATTACGGACGCGGTCGAGAGCATCGCGAAGGCGCCTAGGGACCAGACGATTGTCGTGTTCCAAGAGGTCTCGAAGGAACACTACTATATCGGAGCGAAGAGAGCATCCTAGTGCAAACAGCAAACTCGGCCCGTCGGATAGTAGGATAGAAACAGTCCACTAGCAGAAGCCATCGGTCGAGCCTAGAGCATACCGGGGCCACGGTTTGCAGTACAAGTATACTGTTCTGACCAACACGACCATCGGCGCCTTCATGTCCCAGCTGGACGGCAACATAGTACTCGTCGCCCTCCCAACGATCGTCCGGCAGCTTCCAGGCACCACTGCTCTTGACGCACTCTGGGTCTTGATGGGCTACATTCTGATGACCGCAGTAACACTTCTCACCTTCGGTCGTTTGGCGGACATGTACGGCAAGGTCCGTCTCTACAATGCTGGTTTCGCGATCTTCACCATCGGCTCGGGACTCTGCAGCCTATCACAGAACGGCAGCATGCTCGTAGGCTTCCGCCTCGTCCAGGGAGTAGGCGCGGCCCTCATCTGGTCCAACAACGTAGCCATCATCACAGACGCGTTCCCAGCAACAGAGAGGGGACAGGCCATCGGGATCAACCTCGTCGCCGGCGTGAGCGGCTCCGTGATAGGTCTCATCCTCGGCGGAGTCCTGACCGTGAGTCTGGGCTGGCAGTCTATCTTCTGGATCAACCTGCCGATAGGCGCGTTCGCAACCTTCTGGGCCCACCTCAAACTCCGCGAACTCGGAACGGTCAAACACGAGAAGATAGATCCGGCGGGTAACGCTCTCTTCGGCGGCGGATTATCCCTCTTCCTCGTCGGTCTGACGCTGGGCGCTCTTGAGGGCTGGACCCTGATCGAGGTCGCGGCGATCCTGCTAGGCCTGGCGATGCTCGTCGGATTCGGAATCGTCGAGCTGCGCATTTCCAGTCCGATGATGGACCTGAAACTCTTCAAGGTCAGACCCTTCACGGCCGGTACACTCAGCAACTTTCTCGCCTCCATCGCGAGGGGGGGAACCGGCCTCGTGCTCACGTTCTACTTCCAGGGCGCGCTATTATACGACGCGTTCACCGCTGGGGTCCTCCTGATACCCTTTGCAGTTGCATTCGTGACTGTGGGACCCTTGAGCGGCTACCTATCCGACAGGTATGGGGCCCGGGGCTTCACCACGGCGGGGATGCTTGTGTCCGCCGTGGCCTACTTCCTATTCGCGGCCCTACCCAAAGACGTGGCGTATAGCACGCTTGTCATTCCGATGATACTTGCCGGGGCCGGCGGAGGCATGTTCGTAGCCCCAAATATGAGTTCGATCATGAACGCGACACCTGTCACGAGGAGGGGGGTCGCCTCTGGAATGTCCGCCACG
>WNGJ01026913.1_pt1 | contig 10470 bp, 8 predicted proteins | sample 5400611 | NCBI WGS metagenome assembly WNGJ01 (sample SAMN13153375, study PRJNA577476) | soil metagenome | isolation source: 40 cm soil or saprolite under Garry oak tree replicate 1 | place: USA:California | collected 2016-06-15
GTGCAGCCACTCGTCGATCCCGCCCAGCAGATTCACGGTGAGGAGCGACACCGTGAGCCGCCGGTCCAGGCCGAAATACCCCGGCCGCCAGTTGACTTGCAGGGCGAGCGACGGCTGCCAGGGCCCGGTGCAGGAGTTGCGCGCGGCCACCCGGCCGACCTGGCTCTGCAAACAGGTGCGCACGCCGGGCGACGCAGTGGCCAGCAGCGCCCGCATCCCGTTCGCCACCGCCGTATCGACGGTCGTCGCCGGATCGAACACCAGCGCTCGGTCGTTGCGCGCTCCGTCGCCGTTCACGTCCGAGCCCACGAGCGGCGTGAACGGCACGCCCGAAGTGAGCCGGCCGATGGCGGTGACTTCGAGCGCGGCGGTGATCGGGTAGGTGAGTGTGCCGAGGAAGGAGTGGCGCCGCTCGAAGCTGCTCGTGGCCCACTCGCGGGCGTTGGGGTCGCCCGCCGTGGTGGGCGCCGCGAACCCCTGCGACGCCGCGCAGCACGAGAACGATGACTGATCGCGCGCGTGCGTGAGCGTGTACGAGAGCTGGAACGTCGCGCCCCGCGCCGTGAAGCCGCCCAGCCCGAGCGTGAGCTGCCGCGAATCGGATTGGAGATCCGAGCCGATCGCGATCACCTGGCCGTACCGCGGATTCACCCGGGACTGCTGCAGGCTGAGCGCGCCGGTCGCGGAGACGATCGAGTCCGCGGGGACGTAGACCGGATCGAGTCCGCGGGGACGTAGACCGGGCGATTGGCCTCGTCCGGGAGAGTGAAGCGCGGCGTCCCCACCAGATTGAGATCACGGAACCCGTATTGGCTGCGGCCACGGGCGTAACTCGCGTCTACGGAAAAGGTGTACGTGCCATGGACCCGCCGCTGTACGCCGAGCGATGCGCGCCACGCGTGCGGCGCGCCGTACCCCGGGTCGAACACCGTGGCGTTGGGGTGCGGGGTGATCGTGACCGTCGTGGCCGTGTCGAGGCACTGCGACGGAATGGTCGCCGGATCTTGCGCGTACTGCGTCCAATCGGGGGTCGGCACCGCGGAGCCGACGCACACGAGCTGAGCCTCGGCGTTCGACAGACCGGGCGCCGCGAGGGCGGCGGAGTAGAGCGCGCTCGGCGTCAAGCTGCGGAAGTCTCCCACACCCCCCCGCACGATCGTCCCGGGCGGCTCACCGAACCTCCCTGCGCCGCCCCCCCCACCCCCCCCACCCCCTCCGCCCGCCCCGCCCGCCCCGCCACCGACGGTCCAGGTAAAGCCGATCCGCGGCGATGCGTGCAGCTCACGCGGGATCCGGTCGGTGCGGACGCCGAACAGCGAGTCAACGGCGGGGTTGTACGGCGGCGCCCCCGTGAAACGGGCCGCCTCGAGCCGCGCGCCGTAGGTGAGTTGCAGGCCACCGCCCGCTCGCCAGATGTCGCCGAGATAGAGCGCGCCGTTCCAGCTCGTGCCCGCTTGCTCGAGCGGGGCGAGCGTGCGGGTGAACTGCGCCGGCTGCCCCGCGGCGAGGGCATCGAGCGACTGAAACACGAACGTCCCGAATTGGTTCGGCGCTTGCACCGCGCGCTGGCGCGCTCCTTTCAGGTAGAGCCCGAGCTTGAGCCGATGCCCCGCAGCCGCGGAGAGCCAGGAGACCTCGTCGGTCACTTCTCCGCTCGTCGCGTCGGTCTGTTGGGGGAAGCCGGGGTTGCCGCCGAACGCGAGCGTCGCGATCCCCCGCCCCGGCACGCTCCCCGAGAGGTTGGAGCCCACCTGCACGCGCCCTTCGGGCAGCTCGAGAAACCCGCTCGCGTCCGAGCGATCGGTGGACAGATAGCCGCGCACTTCGTTGATGAACCCCCCGCCAAAGTGGGACGACAGCGACGTCATCGCACCGCCGGCGCGCTGCGTCCGGGTGCCGCCGGTCGCGGGAAGCGCGAGCGGGCTCACGCGGGTGGGATCCTGCGAGCTCCAGCGACCGTCCAACCGCAGCATCAGCGTCTGCGCGTCCGAGAGGTTCCAGTCGAGCCGCAGCAGCCCGACGCTGTTGTCGGTGGCGCGGTCGCCCGGCAGTGCAGGCAGCGTCATGGGGACACCGGTCGCCCCCGCCAGCGCGAGAAAGCGCGCCGCCGAATCGGGGCTCACCCCGAGCCGCTCGAGACTGAGCGGATCCGCCGACATGAGCGAGGGCAGCGCTTGACCGCGCCAGCGTCCCTGCAACGAACCGAACACGAACAGCCGGTTGGGCACAATCGGCCCCCCCATGCCGCCGCCCAGCTGGTTCTGGGTGTACCCCTGGTCGAACGGCGACTCCGTCACGCCGCCCCAGGCGAGGTCGCGATCACGCAGCCCGTACGTAAACGACCCCTGCGGAACATTGGTGCCGCTGCGCGTGGTCGACGCGACCAGCCCGCCCGAGAACTGGCCGCGGGCCACGTCGTAGGTGCTCGTCACGACGCGCGTCGCGCGGAGCGCGTCCTGCGGCACGCTCCCCGAGCCGAACGAGAGGCCGTCGAGCGTGACGTTGTTGGCGGTGGAGCGCTGGCCCGCGACCGAGAACGCTGCGCTGGTGGAATCGGTCTCACCGATCCCCACGACGCCGGGGGCGAGCGTGGCGAGCGTGTTCAGGTCGGAGGCATCGATCGGCAGGCGGGCGATGACCTCGGGCGCGAGGTTGCGCTCCGTGGAGCCCGGCGTCGGGCGCTCCACGCCGCGCTGCGGGGCGCGCGCGCGGACGGTCACCGCATCGAGCGATACGGCGGCCACCTCCATCTGCACGTTGGCCACGAGGCGATCCTCGTCCGCCTGGCGCGCGATCGCGACCCGCGCCGGGGCCAAGCCGAGGTAGCGCACGACGAGCTGATATTGCCCGCCGCCGTCAGGGAAGAGGATGGTGAAGCGTCCGCGGGCGTCCGTGGTCCGCTGGCGTGACACCTGGGTTTCGAGCGACGTCGCCTGGACCACCGCTCCCGGCAGCGGTTGGTTGTCGGGGCCCGTGACGGTACCGGTGATGATGTCGGTGGTCGTGCCGACCTGAGCCGCGCCGGCGAGCGGCGCGACGAGCGCGCTGAGAGCGACGAGCAGCCAGCGGGACGGGCGTGGCATCACAGCGTGGCGTCGTACACGCGTCGGAAGTCGATCGTACGACCACGGCCCCCGTCGAAGCTGACGATCACGTAGAGCTGCTTCCCGTCCTGCGAGCGGAGGTAGTCCTCGGTCACCTTCCCCCCGCTTGAGACTTTGCGCTCCACCACGAAATCGTTGCCCTGCCAGTGGGCTTTGATCTCGACATCCCCGCCTCCCTCCACCGACTGCTTGAGCTTGCGGCCGTCCCCGTACAGCACCAGGGCAGCCCCGCTGTCGGACGTGAAGCTGAGCGTCGAGTCGGACGTCACGATCGTGAGGGCGGCGGGCGGCCGAAACGCGAGGTCCATCGTCTGACGCATCCGCTGGCGCTGCTCGTCGGTCATGTCGGCGCCCCGCCCTCCCCTGCCCCCGCGCCCAAACCCGCCACGCCCCCCGCCGAAGCCACCCCGCCCACCACCGAAACCGCCACGGCCACCCTCTCCCCCGAATCCCCCGGCGCGATCACCGCCGGCGCTGTCGCGCCGTTCCATCATGGAGCGGGGATTGTCGCTTTGCCCGGCGTTGTAGGTCCAGTGGCCGGAGAGATCGGGCCGCTGCCCGGTCGCGGGCGGCCGGCTCGCGCCATGCAGCAGGGTCGCTGCGGCGAGCAGCACCACAGTTGTCGCGTTCACAATGCGCCTTCTCTCGATAGGGGAGCCTCACGCTCGACGGAACGCCGAGCGCCTTCCGAGGGATACGGACAAGCCCGCCGGTTGGCTGAGTGGGGGAGCGAGCCGCGGCGCTCAGGGGTTGGCGCCGGGCGCCAGGTACCGCTCGTCCCAGGCGATCCCGAACACACCGTGGCACTTCGGGCATGCCAGGTCGGCGGGATGACCCTTCATCGGCGCCCGCGCGCTGCACACCGGGCACACCACATATCTGTCGCCCCAGCCGCTCGGCACGTTGCGGGCGTCGCGGGGACGCGGCACGATGGACCAGCGAAACGGACGCCGGAAGACCGTTTCGATCAGGCGCCGCGGCACGGGCACGGGCTCGGGTGTGACCTCCAGGACCGCCTCCACTCCGGTCACCTGGACGACGCGATACCACCCCCCGCGTCGCAGCCCGCAGTTCACGTCCACGCGGAGACGGGCCCAGGCGACCGGCAATTCTTGGACGGGGCGCTCCATGGCGGTCTACATAGGCCATGCCACGCCGGACAGCCGTGACCGAGGCTACGCGCGTGCAGGTCGTGCAGCGTGCGCCGTCTTGTGGAGTCAGGTCGGCGCCTGCATCATCAAGCACGATGCGGCCTGTCAGCCACACGCTCATCAATTCGATCCGCGCTCCGATCGACCGGGTGTTCGCGTTGCTCACCGACCCGGGGCGCATCGCGCAGTGGCTCCCGGGATGCGACGGCGTCCAGAGCGCCGGTCCGCTATTTCGCCCCGCCCAGTACGTTTGGTTGGGTCGAGCGAGGCCAGCGCAAAGGGTGGAGGACGTTCTTTCGCCTGGATGCGAGCGCGGGCTCGACGGCCGTTACGATTCGGGACGTGTGGACCCCGCGGTCGTTCGGGGGGTGGCTCCGCGGGCGCTTCCTGGAGAAGCGCAAGGTGCAGAATCACCTCAGGACCATTCTGGAGAACCTGGGGAAGCTGGTCGCGTCTTGACGGTGCAGGTTGCAAGAGTGCAGGCGAGACGCACGCCACTCGCGCCCCATCACCGCGCCGACCGCGCTCCTTCCGACACGCTCACCGTGGCACGGCCCGTGCAAAACCGCTCGGGCCATGAGAACCCACGCCCCCTGCCGATACCGGTCTGTCGCGCTGGCGCTAGGCGCGCTCGCTGTCGCGGCGATCGCCCCGCTGCGGCTCGCCGCGCAAGGTAACGAGCGACTCGGCAGGACGACCGACGTGATACCGTCCGCGTCCGCCGAGCCGTCGCACCTCGAGCCGGCCCGCGGCATCCTCCGGACGCTGGTGGGGACCTGGCGATTCGAGATCTGGTTCGCGGGAAACTACGGCGGCGCCTCCGATGCGTCGGGGACGCGCGTGGTGAAGGCGCTGTTCGACGACCTGCGCCTGGAGTGGACCGAACAGCTCGATCACAGCACGATCGCCGGGCAGGGCGTTCTCGGGTTCGACCCGGGCAGCGACCGGTTTTTCAGCTCGGCGGTGTACAGTGCCGGCGCCGCGCCGGAGTTCATGACGGGAACGCTCGACGCGGCCGAGCCGCTCGTGACCTTCAGCTCGATCCTGACCGCGCCCGCGGCGGGCCCCGGCCAGCAGCTCGTTCAGTCGTCGATCATGAACATGCTGGACCAAAACCATTTCGCCTGGACGGCGCGGGACCATGCGTGGCGCGCCATGTTCACGCGTCAGGAGTGACCCGGCGGAGCACCTGCGGGGCCGGCACCAGCTCGCGCGCGAGCGTCGCCAGCCGGTCGGCCAATCTCTGCAGGTCGCGCACCCGCCGCCTGGAGCTGTAGTAGTAGACCGTCCGCGCGGTCATGAACGAGGTGAGCAGCCACAGCGGCACGACCGCCCCGAACGCGGCCCCGCTAACGTGCAGCGACGCGACGACGGCGATGATCGGCCCGAACCCGCCACCGCCCATACCGCCACCGATCCCGCCGAAGATCCCCCCGATCAGCGAGCCGAGGTTCTCGCGGATCGCGATATAGGTGCGACCACCGCGCACCGAAACCGCCACCTCGAGATCGCGCTGCGACGCGCCACGCCGGGCGGCGACCCACGAGAAGGAGCGGCCGAACTGGCTCACTTGCCCCACGTTGTTGAGGGCGCGCCGGATCTCGTCCACCATCCCCGGCCATTCGCTGTCCGGCACCTCGCCGTCCACCACCCGCTCGAACAGCAGCGTGGTCGGTCCACCGAGCCAGCGGTTCGAGCGCGGTGACTCGCCTGACGCCACCGTTCCGGCGGGCGTGAGCGACCGCGCCGCCGCCTGCACCACATCCCGCGCAATCCCCACCTCCGCGGCGAGTGCCTCGACGCCACCGATCGTCATGGCCCCGCCCGCAGTCGGCGCCGTCGCCTCGAGCTCAGCCGCCCGCTTCACGATCTCCTGGACCTCGCCACCTGAGTAGCGGCGGCGGGGGGGCGCCGCGCCGCTCAGCTCGTCGATCAGCGCGGCCGGCGTCGGCGTACGCTGGTCGTGCCGGATCGCGAGACCCCGCACCAGCGCGCCCTCGACGCGCGCCCCCGCGTCCGTCAGCCGCGCGCGGTGCGTCGCGGTCGCTTCGAGAAACCGCCCGGCGCGCACCGCGTCCTCCGTGGGCCAGCGACCGGGGACTTCACCCACCAGCATCTCGTAGATCACCACCGACAGGCTGTACACGTCGGTCCGCTCGTCGAGATCGGTGAGCCCCGCGGCCTGCTCGGGGCTCATGTACCCCGGCGTGCCGACCGGGAAGCCGGTGCGGGTCAGGTTCGCCCCGCCCGCCGTACTGATCGCCTTGGCGATCCCGAAGTCCGCCACGATGGGGTGCCCCTGCGAGAAGAGGATGTTCTCGGGCTTGATGTCCCGGTGCAGCACGCCCATCCGGTGCGCGTAGGAGAGCGCGTCGGCCACGGGCGCGGCGATCGCCAGCGCCTGGTCGTCGCCGGGCGGTCGCTTGCCCGCCAGGTGCTGGCGCAGCGAGCCCCCCTCGATGTACGGCATGACATAATAGAGGAAGCCGCCCGCCTCACCCGAGTCGTGCAGGGCGAGGATGTGGGGGTGGGTGAGGCGCGCGGCCACCTGGATCTCCTTCAAGAACCGCTCGACGCCGAGGAAGGCGGCCAGGCCCGGGAGCAGCACCTTGAGCGCGACGTCGCGCCGGTGCTTGCGGTCGTATGCCAGGTATACCGTGGCCATGCCGCCGCGACCGAGCACCTGTCGCAGCTCATAACGCTCGGCGAGCGCAGCCGCGAGATCAGCGGGAATGTCGGGTGGCACGGAGTCACAATATAGGACTCAAACCGCGGCCGCGTTCGTGGCATCGAAGCAGCACGAACCCACGAGGGAGGACTGATGTTGCGAGGCCTGTTCCTGGCGTCGTTGATCGCCGCCGCGGTCGGCGGATGGGCGGTCATCACTGTCGAGCAGCTCCCGGACTTCGTCACGGCCGGCCGGCCGGTCACCCTGACGTTCACCGTCCGGCAACACGGCGTCACGCGGCTCAGCGGCTTGAAGCCCAGTATCGAGGCGCGGTCGGGCGACGTCACCACGACGGCGGCCGCGTCTCCGGGACGGGAGACGGGGCAGTACGTATCCACCCTCAGTCTGCCCCGCGCCGGAGAGTGGACGATCACGATCCACAGCGGGTTCCTGGACCGTCAGGTGACGCTGCTGCCCCTGGCCGCCATCGCGGCCGGCGCCGCCGCGCCCGCGCCGCCGTCCGAGCCCGAGCGAGGCCGGCGGCTGTTCGTGGCGAAAGGATGTGTCACCTGTCACGTCCATCGCGAGGTGGCGGGAAGCGGCGCGGTGGCGGTCGGCCCCGAGCTGACCAATCACCCGTTGCCGACGGACTACCTGAAGCAATTCCTCGCGAACCCGGCGATCGGGCCGCAGAACGGCACGGCCCGGATGCCCGACCTCGGGCTCGAGCCCCAGGAGATCGCGGCGCTCAGCGCCTTCCTGAGCGCGGAGCGACTCCCTACGGCCCGACCGGCAGCCCGCTCGGCACCGCCGCGGGAGTGAGCGAGCTCAGGTCTCGCGCCGCGGGGTCGGTCAGGGACTTGAGGAACGCCACCAAGTCGCGCTGCTCGTTGTCGGTGAGGTCGAGCGGGCGCCGCAGCCGGAAGTCGAGCGTCTCGAGTACCGCGTTGATGGTGGCGTCATCGCCGTGGTACAGCGGCCGCAGCTCCGGGGCGAGCTGCGCGACATCGTATGCCCGCAGCGCCAGCGTCACGTCGTTGTAGTGTCGCACCACGGCCTCGAGCGTGGGGAACGCACCGTTATGCATGTACGGCGCGGTCAGCTCGACGTTGCGCAGCGGCGTCACGCGGAAGGCGAACTTGTAGAACGACTGGTCCTTGAGGCCGCCGCGCCCCTGGTCCAGCGGCGCCGCAGCGCCCGTCCCCGGCCCGAGCTGCGGGACCCCGGCGTTCGCGAAGCTCCCGCCTCCGAGGAACGGGCCGCTGTGACAGCTCGAGCATTGCGCCTTGCCGAAGAACAGCAGCGCGCCGCGCTTCTCCGCCGTCGTCAGGGCGGCGTCGTCGCGGTTCAGGTAGCGATCGAACGGCGAGGCGGTCCGGGTGAACGCCTGCATCTGGAACGCGGCGATCGCCGTGGCGGCGTGCTGGAAGCCGAGCTGCGCCGTCGCCGTGCCCGGGAAGGCGGCGGCGAACTTCGCCTTGTACGCATCGAGCGCCAGCAGCCGCCGCATGATCGCCTGCCAGATCTCCACGAACTGGCTGTCGCCGTATTGCGCTAGCTCGTTCGGATTGCCGAACACGTCCGCGTCGCCGCGCTCGCCCCGCATCTCGCGGCGGTTTATCACCGGGAACATCGCCTGGGCGGCGAGGATGTTGGGCACCGCCGGGAGCAGCGTGCCCGCCGGCGTCACGAACCCGCCCCCGCCCGGGCCCGGTGGCGGAGGGCCGAAGCCCGCGCGCGCGACCTGGCCGTCCCAAAACAGGTAGAACAGGCCGAGCCCGCCGTTCAGCAGGGACGGCGCGTTTCGCGAGACGAACTGGCGCCCCGGGCCGAGCGTCCGCGCGGGACCGCCGCCCGATCCCCCGGTGCCGATGGCGAGTGACAGACCGTCCGCGGCGTGCTGCGACGGGAGATGGCACGTCGCGCAGGCGATGTCCCGGTTGCCGCTCAGGATCTTGTCGAACATCAGCGCCTGGCCGAGATCGACGAGCGCTGGATCCTGCGCGGGCATCGGACCGATCGGGACGGTGCCCCAGCGTTGCAGGGATTGCCGCAGCTCGGTGTCGAGCGGCGGTGGCAGCGTCTCCGGAGGCGTGACTGCGTCGCAGCCGGCCGCGAGCCCGAGCAGGCCGAGGCAGATCGTACGAACGATGCGCGTCATCATCGTGCCTCCTTGCTCACCGCAGCGGGAGCGAGATCGAGATTTGGTGCGTGGTGGTGCTGACCTCCTGCAGACTGATGGGCCCGCTCGGCGCGACGAGGATGCTGCCGCCCGCGAGCGTGAGATCGCGCCCGGCCGCGAAGAAGCCGGTCGGGGCCGCCACCCCCGGGCGACCGGTCCCTTTCGTGACCCGACCGCGGTAGCGGATTTCCAGGTCCGGGAACCGGAGGCTCACGCCCCAGGTCGGCGTCCACTCGAGCCACGCCTCCTGCAGCGCATGTGCGACGGCCTGGACGTTATCGGACTGCGCCAGGTGGTAGTGCACCGAGCGGAGCGTCAGACCGAGCTGTAAGGCTGCCGCCTTGCCGAGCGACCCGAGGGGCACGTCGCGGCTGACGCCCATGCGCAGCAGTCCATCCGAAAAGCGGAAGTGGTTCTCCACGGTCCTCCCACCCACGGGGATCGTATCGCCCGTGGCCGTGACCACGGGCGAGGCGGCGTCGGCCCAGGTGTAACTCCAGATCGGCTCGTAGATCGCGTCGATGCCGAACGTCAGAGGGCCGCGGATCTTGGACAGCCCGAGCCCGACGTTGTAAGCGGAAGAGTGTCCCGGATCGCGCGGGATGGCCGGGACGTTGGCGAGCTCGTACTCCGGGAGCTTGGGGTGCGACATCCGGTTCACGGTCGCGAGCCAGCCGATGCGCCAGCCCGACGCTGCGAGCGGGCGTACGTACTCGACGTGCATGCCCCAGGTATTGGTCTGATCGTGGTTGTGCTCCAGCCGGGGGCGCACCGCGATCTGTTGCGTCGCGGGATTCCAGACCTGGTCCAAGTACGCGACGTCGTCCGTCATACCGAAGCGGTTGTGCAGCACGAGCGCCGCGAGCGAGCGCTCTCCCGGCCATTCTTTGAGGAGCCCGAGCCGCAGGTCGAGCGCGTGGCCGAACTGCCTGAGCCCTGCGTTGCCGGCGAACAGCAGATCGACGCCGTCCACCCCGGTGAGCTTGGCCCACAGCGCGCTGGCCGCGAGGGAGAGCCCGCTGCTGGGCTCGCGCCGGCCCAGCATGGCAGACACGTATTGGTTGCCGTACGAGTTCTGCCGCGGCGGCACCGTAACCACGGTCGATTCCTGGACGACCCCCCCCGGAAGCTGCTGGGGCGCCTGGGCCACGAAACCGCCCCGATCGAACGGCGGCTTACTGGCATCGACTTGCTGGAGCGCCAGCGAGAACGCGCCGAACCAGGCGCCCGACCCCGCGCTGACCGCAAGCGGGAGGGTCCGGCCACCGCCCGCCCCCTGTGAGATGCCGTAGGCGGTGGGGGCGCCGAAGAAGCGCGCCGCCCCGAGCCGCGCGCCCTTGGCCGGGTTGAGGAACGGGTCGAGCA
>WNGJ01032828.1_pt1 | contig 10470 bp, 9 predicted proteins | sample 5400611 | NCBI WGS metagenome assembly WNGJ01 (sample SAMN13153375, study PRJNA577476) | soil metagenome | isolation source: 40 cm soil or saprolite under Garry oak tree replicate 1 | place: USA:California | collected 2016-06-15
GACGGCGCAGTGCTCGACGCCGACTCCTTCCTCATGAAGGGCGAGGAGGTCACGCCGTACGCACGATGGCGGGGGAACCCGGCCAGGGAGATTCGAGACGTGTCACTTGTGGGCCCAGCCGCGGTCGCGCTCCCGGATACGACACCGCTGGCTACGACGAGCCCGGCCGCAATCTCGATGGCGCCCTCTTTGCTCGAAGAGCTGTGAGCGACGCCGGTACCTCGGCTATCACGGCCAGTTCTTCACCGGCAGGGACGACCATCAGCCCGGTCACGATTCCGGGCGGCCTGAAGCAAAAAAAGCTCGAAGGGAGCAGATATGAAAACATTTCACTCACAGGAGTTGTTTGAACAAGAGCAAGCTCACATTCCAGCAGGAACGAGCAATCCGGCCAGAACCTTTCGGCAGGTTGGAGGGAGGTCGCCAATCTTTATGCGGCAGGGAAAGGGTGCCTACCTCCATGACGTCGATGGCAATTCCTACATTGATTACGTCTTAGCATGGGGACCGTTGATCCTTGGGCACACTCATCCTCAAGTCGTAGCTTCATTACATGCTCAGATTGAAAGAGGCACTAGCTTTGGAACTCCCACTGAACAGGAATTGACGTTGGCGCAGATGATCAAGAAGGCTTTACCAAGCATCAAGATGCTGAGGTTTGTCAATAGCGGAACTGAAGCTACCATGGCGGCCATGGAGTTGGCAAAGGTGCACACCAGACGAGAGCGATTTATTAAATTTAAGGGCTGCTACCACGGGTGGTATGGGCCGCTTCTAACGGGTAGCCCTTACCGTCCTATAGAAAACAGTAGCGGTCAAGTTCTTATAGCTGAGTACAATGACCTCGAATCTGTTGATGAGCTACTGCGTAGCTACAAGGGAGAGATTGCTGGAGTCATTGTAGAGCCTGTGGCAGGCAACATGGGAGTTGTACCTCCAGCAGATGGTTTTCTAAAAGGACTGCGCGATCTATGTGATGCTAATGAGAGTCTGTTAATCTTTGACGAGGTTATGACTGGCTTTCGTGTAGCATATGGCGGTGCGCAAGAACGGTTTAGCGTGACGCCTGATATTACCTGTTTGGGCAAGATCATTGGTGGAGGACTCCCAATTGGAGCTTATGGGGGTCGAGAAGACATTATGGAATCGGTAGCGCCCTCGGGTTCGATGTATCAGGGGGGAACATACTCTGGAAATCCCCTTTCGGCAGCTGCGGGAATAGCGACACTCCACCTGCTTGAAAATCCCAGCATGTATGAGCAACTGGAGCATAGAACGAAATCTCTATGCAAGAGCATTAAAGCCCATGCCAACGAATTAGATGTGCCTTTATGTATCAATCAAGTCGGAGCAATGTTTTGCATGTTCTTCCAAGATGGTCCTGTCACGAACCTTGGCACAGTGCAACTTTCAGATACAAAGGCCTTTGCCAGGTTTTTCTGGGAGATGCTGGAAAGAGGTGTCTATCTCCCACCTTCTCAGTTTGAAGCCAGTCATCTGTCAGTTATGCATACATCAGATGACATTGAACGAACAAGCCAGGCAGCTCGAGAGGCATTACGTGTCGTGGCTGATTTGCATTCCTGAGAGCAGGGATATGGAGAAGCAAGGTCCAGAACAAGAGAGGTATAGAATGATGGATAAACTACGTCTGGCATTAATTGGCTTTGGCAATGTAGGCCAAGGTTTTGTCCAGATTCTGAACGATCGAGGCGAAGCTTTGGCACAGCAATTTGGAATACGTTTTCCGATTGTTGCCGTCTGTGATACGATCAAGGGGAGTGTGTATAATCCAGATGGGCTGCTTCCTGCTACACTTCTTGACGCTATTCATAGGGATGGTACCCTGGACTCTGTTTCTGCCCCCATACGGGGTTGGGATGCTCTGCGTACCATAGAAGATAGCAACGCTGATGTTATTATCGAAGTGAGCCCCACTAATCTTGAAACTGGTGAACCTGCATCGACCTATCTCTATTGCGCATTGAAACGAGACAGGCACATCATCACTACGAATAAAGGTCCAATTGCCTTACACTATCGCGAACTGAAAACGTTAGCCCAGGCCCACAAACGTGAGATCGGTATAGAGGGTACTGTCATGAGTGGTACGCCAGTACTACGCCTTGCTCAGCATCTGTTGAAAACGGACGATATTCAACGCATACAAGGTATTGTCAATGGTACGACGAATTATATCCTAACCCAGATGGAAGATGGTACGAATTATGCAGATGCATTGCTAGAGGCACAAAAGCATGGCTACGCCGAGACTGATCCTACAGGTGATGTAGAAGGCTATGACGCTGCTGCAAAAATGGTGATCCTTGCGAATCTACTGATGGGCGGGTCATTCTCTCTATCTGATGTGATGCGTACAGGTATTACTCACATTACTCCACGAGACATTGACTCTGCACAGGCTAAAGGCCTCGTCTGGAAGCTGGTAGGCACTATTGAAAAGAACGAGGGAATAGTCACTGTTAGTGTATGCCCAAGGCTCCTGCCTCTTACACATCCCCTTGCCTCTATTAGAGGCACAACCAATGCTCTTACTTTTACAACGCATCTGCTTGGAGACGTGACGATCATTGGACCTGGAGCAGGGCGTCTAGAAACAGGATCAGCAATCATCGACGACTTACTCGCAATTTATCGACTTACCTCACCGCATGGCCGTGATGCCTTCATACCTGACATACCCAAAGGAGGTATCAATGGCATTCAACCCCGTTGGTGGCCAGCTGCCAGCTGAGCAGTGCGAGCGCCAGCCAGGACGACGAGAGGAAGTGGTAGACCGGTTATGAAAAGCAACGTCAGTGTCTTGAAATTTGGAGAAACAGCGGTGATCTTATGAAAAGCAACGTCAGTGTCTTGAAATTTGGAGGAACATCCGTCGGCAGCGGTGAACGCATTCGTCGTGTCGCAACCATTATCGCAGACACTTTGAGCGACCCCGAAGAGTCCTTTCCCGTTGTAGTCGTCTCAGCGATGTCGGGAGTAACCGACCAACTGCTGAGAATTGCACATTACACCTGTTCGGGTGAGCATGACAAATGCGACCATGAACTGAAGGCGTTGCAACAGAAACACATTGAGGCAATAGAGAAAACCGTCTCTAGCCGTGAGGGTCGAGCAACCCTGCGTCAGAATCTTGAAACCGCACTGGCAGGGCTTGCAAAGGATGTCACCGCATTAAGTTGGGCAGCCCAACATGGGCAAGAGGTTTCCCTGCCGACGGTTGCTGTTGCCGCCTGGGGTGAACGCCTTTCTGTGCTACTTGTAGCAGCGGCAGCCTGTGATGTTGGTATTCAGGCCGAACCAGTGCGCCAGGAGGTCATCATCACTCGCCATCCGCAGCCTGAGACCGCACAACCATTGGGCGTCGTTGTTGGCGCTGATCCTCTCTCGGAGGAGACACGAGCGAACGCACATGAACTCATCTATCCGCTTGTCGAGCGAGGCATTGTGCCTATTGCCGCTGGCTTCATCGGTCGCACCATCACAGGTCATGTGACCACCCTTGGACGGAACGGCTCTGACTACTCAGCAACAGTCATTGGCGCTGCCCTGGATTGTATCGAAGTCACGATCTATACCGACGTGGACGGTGTATTGACAGCTGATCCACGCCTTGTTGGCAACACGCGTTTAGTGCCGAGTCTTTCCTATGCAGAGGCCGCACGCCTCTCCTGGTTCGGAGCAAAAGTATTGCATCCACGCACGCTCATTCCGATTGCTCCCTGCAATATCCCTGTGCGTGTGCGCAACACCTTCCGTCCACATGTACGAGGTACCGTCGTTGGTCCAGAGGACCAGTTACAGACTGGCGCACGAGCCATTACCATTCGCCGACACCTGGCACTGATTACGGTAGAGAGCGCCGATATGTTCGGCGCACCTGAAAACGCTGGGCAGGTCTTTGCTCTTGCTGTCCGTAGTGGGGCAGCACCGGTTGCCATCTGTTCATCGTCCGGTCACCATCTATCATTTGTCGTTGAGGAACAGGCAGCAGATTCGATCGTATCGCTATTGCAGCACGACATGGGAAACTGGCGGGTACAGTGTCGACGTGACGTAGCTGCGTGTGCTTGTATCGGTTCTGGCTTTACCGTGGATCCGATGAGTCCCGCCCGGGCCAGCACAGCCCTTGCAGATGAACGCATTCCCGTCATTACGCAAGGCGCCTCGGAACAGGGCATCACATTCTTGGTGGAAGATCGGGACAGCGAGAGTGCTCTACGCTGCCTGCATCGAGATCTGATCGCGCCTGTCATTCCACTTGTGCGTCACCCTCATCCTGCGCAAGAGAACAGACGAGGTGCACTATGACATCGCAACGTATTCCCGTCGCCGTTCTCGGTGCAACAGACATGGTCGGCCAGCGCTTCAAGGAAATCTAATAAAATGAATATTGTTATCTCTGCTCATTTTGATCTGGCCCGCCCGGTCATGTCCATAAAAATGGATAATCAAAAACTCCTGGGATTAGTCGATAATTTTGCCGGACTTTTTGTGGCGTATCAAGTTTCCCGCAAAATCGGCACAACTGTTTATTACACCAACTATGAAGAAGTGGGATATGATGGAGCAATTCATGTAGCTAAATCATTAGATAGATCAAATACATTTATTATAGTTATCGATACAATCCTTGAAAAAGATATAAAAGGCAAGCCGGTATCAATAACTAATGCTTACGGTTTTGACACAAAAGTCCTTAAAAAAGATTTTAAAGACAAAGTAGATTTTATTGATGGATATTTTGAAAGAACAGAAGATGAAACTTTTATTTATGGTAAGAAATATAAGTTTAAAACTTTTTATTTAGGTATTCCAATACCTAAAAAATATCATGCAACCAATAACAGTATTTTACTCTCAAATATAGATAGAGCAACAGAAATTACAATAGAAATTATTAAGTGGCTTGAAAAGTGGCTGTGTAGCAAAGACGAGACCTGATCGAGCAAGACCACCGCTTTCTCAAACGGTTGGTCAAGCCAGGGATGGGCTTCTGTTGGTCAAGCCAGGGATGGGCTTCTCTACCGATAGGATACCACAAGAAAGGACTGATGAAATAGCCTAGTCTTTGCAAATATAGATGCGCCCCTACAAACAATCCAGTAGGGGCGAATTTCATTTTCCATATGATATACTATATTTTCAATACAGGAGCAACAACCGCATGAAACCCAAAGAATACCTTATGCTCTTCGCTCTGGCAGCATTGTGGGGAGCGTCTTTCTTATTTATCAAAGTAGCTGTAGCAGAGATGTCTCCGTTGACGTTGGTGGGGGTGCGACTGCTTTTTGGAGCGTTAGGGCTGTTAGTCATTGTTCCATTCCGGTCTGCGATTATGCAGGGCTGGCATACACGTCTACGGGGCTTCTTCTTTGTGGCTATTTTTAATGCCGTCATTCCATATCTTACGATTAGTTGGGGCGAGGAATACATTTCATCGGGCATGGCAGCAATTCTCAATGCGACCACGCCGCTTGTGATCGTGCTTGTCTCACAATGGTGGCCCGGTGGCGAACGGCTGACATGGATGCGAGTCATGGGCGTGGTAATTGGTTTTCTGGGGGTAGGCATCCTGGTTGGACCGGCTGCATTGAGTACAGGTGAGTCAACACTCTACTTGCTGGGTGCTTTTGCAGCACTCCTGGGGGCGATTAGTTATGCGTTTGGTGCGTTGTTGGCGCACCAGTTGCTCGCAGGAGCACCAGAACTACAGCCTGCTATTGGGCAAACAGGTATGGGAGCCGTTATCCTAGCACCTATTGCTGGTATTGCCCTGGCGGTGCAACCTTCCGCACATGCACCGTCGTTCTGGGCAGTTGCGTCGGCCTTGACGCTGGCGTTGGGTGGTACGTCGCTAGCATATTTGATCTACTATTGGCTGATTTCCCGTGTAGGCCCGACACGCACCCTGATCGTCACCTATCTTCTCCCCTGTATGGCACTCGTCTATGGTGCGCTGCTGCTCCACGAGCCAGTGGGGTTGAACGCCATTGGCGGCCTGGCTCTGGTGCTCACAGGCATTTTCGTGACGGGCAAGAAGACGGAGCAGAGAACAGCAATTTCTGCAACTACAGAAATGCCTATCCCTGAGCAGCAAACTGGTAAGTAGACCCAGTAGGCACTAAGGCACTGCTTCGAGACTTGGCAGGAGGAAGGCGGCTTTGAAGCGTTGGATGCGATGAAGCGTGTCCCTACAGCCTTAACCGGACTCCTATGGGACACACTTCATTACGTCTTCTACAGGTGACGGGTGAGAAAATCCTGGATGACAGTAGTATAACGCATCGGATCGTAGATGTAGGCTCCGCAATGTATACGATAGTCGACGAAGTAGGTTTCTAGAGGAACATGATGTGCATGGGCTTGAGCAATGATTTGGTGAGCATGAGCTACAGGAATAAGCTGATCACCGGAGGCATGGATTAAGAGAATGGGCGTATGCCGGAAATGCAGATTCTTTTTAGCCTCAGCCACCCAGCGTTTGAAGGCGGTATCGGGACGTGCAACAAAGGTATGCCCAAAGCGCAGGCGAAAGACAAGCACGCTGGTCGCCACGGTAGCCCAGGCGATAGCTGGCCAAAGGGGGTCAATCTTTTGCACGAGTGGTACATGGGAGAGACCAGTAGTAAGACGATAGTGGACAAGGCGGCGCAGGATGTCGTCTAAGCGGGCGAAGGGACTATCAGCAATGATCGCAGCGACTTCAGGATGAGGCGGAGTTAGTAGGGCTATGGCTGCTCCCATGGAAAAACCATGGATGATGATTTTGTTGGGCAGGGTTTCTGGTTGCATGCGAGCGACTGCAATAGCAGCTTCCAGATCGCGTACCTCCGCATTGCCGCCACTGGTGGTAACGCTATCGCTATCGCCATGTCCACGGAAATCAAAGAAGAGCACGTTATACCCTAATTTGTATTCGACCGCACCACCCGGACGTAGTTGCGCACGAGAAGCACGATAGCCGTGACAGAGAATAATAGTGGGGGCAGGCTGTGGTTGCGCCCAGAAGTCGCCACAGATGAGCTTGCCATCTCTGGTCTGGAAGGTAAGCGAGCGTTGCAATGAGCGTGGAGGTTCAGGTTCGGTTAGAGGTACATGCAGATTAAATTCCTCAATATCCGGGATAACGTGTGGGTGAGAAAACTCTTCAACAAGCCGACTGGCAAACATAAGCAGGCCACTGGTCATCGCCAATCCAAGGACACTTGTGCTGGCGGCTGCACCTATCATCAAACCTCTTTGTCCCATCATAGGTGACTCCTTTTGTCCGAGTAAAGATTACATATGTGCTTTGCTTACTATATATACGTCTCAAAGAGAGAAAAAATCGTCAGGTTCTTTGTCTACTTTTGTCTACTACCTCCTTTCCTAGCACAAAATAGGTAAGCAATCCAACAGCAAGACCGCCGGGGATGCCCAGCAAGTACATGGCCCATTGAGGAGTAAAAGCCCAGCCAGCTTTATTGAGCACATAGTCGCTGAGCCAGGGAATGAGCGCACCGGTGATGAGTAGCAATTGGAATGGCCAGGAGATCTCTTCCCAGCGTTGTCTGATGCGAGAACGAAATGGAAAGCTTAACACGATGATGGCCAGTCCCAATAGTGCGCCGTAGCAAAGAGGACAGACTGCGGTGGAGTAGCCTGCCAGCAGGATAGCCCGTTGCGGTAAAGGGCAAAACACTTCGCCCAGAAAGTAGATAAAGCGGGCGATCATGCCTAACGGCCAGATACCAATATACAAGAAGAGCGGAGCAAGAAATGGCCCTGCTAGCGGAAAAAAGAGGAGAAAGAGCCGCCAGCGCAGTCGATACAGAGGGCTGTGTTGTTGACCAGGTTGTCGAAAAGTACAAATGCGGGTAACGCTCTGCATATCACTGATCTCTTTCTCGTATTTTTCAATGTTCCCAAGTCTGACCCCCACAGACTTGCCTATCATTCTTCATGAGGTTTTTCGCGTACTGCCTTGGTCAGGGCACAAGCAGCAAGGCGGCCACTACTGACTGCTCCTTCCATACTATCATAAAATTTCTGAATTGTGTAGCCACCTGCCAGGTAAAGATTGGCAATAGGTGATTGCTGGGTTGGGCGTAGCGCATCAAGCCCCGGTTTTGGCCAGTAGACGGACCGCGGAATACGTACAATACTCTTCTTGAGAATATGCGCTCCGGCGGCAGTCTGCGGAAAGACGCGCTTGACGTCGTTCCATACACGATCAAAGATGGCAGAATCGTCCCAGTTGAAAATATCACGAGCGGGGGCAACGACAAATTCCATACGCGAACGACCGCCATAGTAATATTCAGGTGTGGTGTTAGCGAGGTCAGCATAAACAGGAATGATGCCATCGGGACAGAAGAGGATGTTGTCAATGCCCGTGATCTGACGGTCAAACCAGAACTGGACGGTGATGACGGGTACGCCCTCGAACCGTGACAGACGCTGGAAGTATGGATGACTGTCACGCCACTCCTGAGGAATGAGGCGATTGAGCTTGTGGACAGGTAAAGCGAGGAGGTAATAGTCCCCACGTACAATTTCGCCGCCTGCCAGTTGTACGCCATCCAGTTCTTGTGTCGGTGCATCCGCTTTAGGAAGCAAAGTACGAACTTTTGTGCCTGTACGAATAGTGCCACTAGCGTCGGTAATAGCCTGAGCTAGCGGGCCAATGAGCTTGTCTTGGGGGGAGCCGCTAAGGAAGCCCATACGCGAGGAATTGTCCTCACGGAGGAAGAGGCCGGAAACATCCAGCACGATTTTGGCCGAAAGCTCTTCCGGCGGGAGAAATTTGAGAGCGAGAGCCATAGGTAGGAACATCTTTTTAAGCATTTTATGGCTGATGCCCTTTTTCAGGTGCCACTCTTCATAGGTGATGTTATCTTGTTCTCGATAGTATTTTTCGCTGCCAAAGACAATAGCCGGCATAGCTCGGGCCAGCGTCAGTGTTTGAGGAAGAGTAAAGTATTTTTGCCCAAAGATAGCTGGCACAAGGTGGAAAGGGCTAGGGAGGTCAGCCGTGCGGAAGGCGAACCTTTCACCATGCTCAAGCGTATAGGTCAGGGCGTGCTCTTTCCAAAGGATGTTATCGTAGATGCCCAGTTCACGCATCAGTTTGAAGATTTCATCGTAGGCTCCAAAGAAGACATGCAGGCCACTTTCGATCCAATCACCGTCGCTGTCGCGCCAAGAAGAAACTTTGCCACCAAGAATGTCGCGGCCTTCGAGTAGCTCGACAGTGAAGCCGTTATCAAGGAGCATCTTAGCTGCTGAGAGACCAGCCAGGCCCCCACCACAAATGACAACCTTGGGTCGCTGCGCATTGTTGGCATTTGAAATAAGAGGGGAATGTGCGCGAGGTGTGGTTGTCATCTTCATGCTCCTTTGATTTCATTACAAAGATCAGGGCGACCATCAGACCACTCTACATATTGGGATGCGCTCTGCTGACTATTCAGGTACAGACACGAAGATTCTGGCCCCTTATGTCTGTACCTGTGCTCCTAATAAAAGACTACGTTGAGTTCACCGCAGTTAGATCACTGATCTTTTTCCCTTAAGTAGTTCTGCTAATGGCATGGTGTTGGCATCAGCGTCGGCGTTGGTCCAGGCGTTGGTTTCTTTATTGGTAGCGAAGGTGTTGATGTTGACGGTGGTGTTGAAAGCATTTGTACTGAGAGTCCTGGCAACGAGCATGGTGTACCTGTTGCACGAGCTGTAGGATCGGCAACCGGTGATGAGATAGGACCACCAACGGGCGTACCTGATGTACCGGTAGCAATTACCAGAGAGAAGTAAGCAGCACGATCACCATCGACGGTGCAAGCTGGGGCATTTGGTGAGGCCTGAAATGTGACCGCGACCCGTACAATTTTACCGAGATCAGCCGCTCTATTGGCGGTGGAAACGGGAAAGACCGCCAGCCCGTCGGATGTGGTAGTGGCAGTGATAGTGGAAGCGTTGCCATCATACCAATTTACGACTGCTGTAGCCAGCGCCTGCCCAACACCTTCAGGATTACCATTGACATTGTGGATGTATTTCGCATAAACGCCGATGACAGGAGTGTTCAGACCAGGGGTAGTGTTGTTAACCCAAGCAGAACAGGTATATTCGGACAGGAGCGGCGTCGGCGAGCCGTTTTGACCAAGGTCAACAGTGACAGTCACTTTTGGCTGGCCGAGACTATTGTCAGTGCCGCTACTACCACAGGCCACGATCAGCATGCTGAGCAGGAAAAGAAGAAAGATAGCTCCACATTTGAGATAGATAGAAAAAGAGTTGTGTGTGCTAAGCTGTTTCCACCACATAGAGCAAATATCACCTTTATATACTGAGAGTATTTGACGTTAGTATAGCATAGCTAGGCTTGCACCCAGCATTTCTACCAGATACCTGCCATGAAAGTACTATTCATGAGATACACTGTTGCAATAAAATAAACGGGGAGGA
>WNGJ01009284.1_pt1 | contig 10469 bp, 7 predicted proteins | sample 5400611 | NCBI WGS metagenome assembly WNGJ01 (sample SAMN13153375, study PRJNA577476) | soil metagenome | isolation source: 40 cm soil or saprolite under Garry oak tree replicate 1 | place: USA:California | collected 2016-06-15
CGATGGCGATTTCCTGGGCAGACGGCGCTGTGGCCATGAAAGTCACCATGTCTCATTTTGCATTGCAGCAAAATCTCCAAAATAGCCCCTGCTAAAGGGGCAATGGCATTTCGGCCGGCTTCTCTGTATTGGTGCGGCTGGCATACAAGGTTGGAAGCCGCGCAAGCGCGCGCTTCGTAGAACACGCGGAGGAAACATGAATAAATTGATCTTGGCAGCGTCGATCGCGGTGCTCGCTTTGACCGGACCCGCACTGGCGGACGATCCGATCGTGATCAAATTCAGCCACGTGGTCGCGCCGAATACGCCGAAGGGCTTGGCCGCCGACAAGTTCAAGGAATTGGCGGAGAAGTACACCAACGGCAAGGTGAAGGTCGAGGTCTATCCGAACTCGCAGCTTTACAAGGACAAGGAAGAGCTGGAAGCGCTGCAGCTCGGCGCGGTGCAGATGCTGGCGCCGTCGAACTCCAAGTTCGGCCCGATCGGCGTTAGGGAATTCGAGGTGTTCGATCTGCCCTATATCCTGCCGGACCTCAAGACACTGCGCAAAGTTACCGACGGTCCGCTCGGCGGCAAGCTGCTCAAGCTGCTCGATGCCAAGGGCATGACCGGTCTCGCTTATTGGGACAACGGCTTCAAGCAAATGAGCGCCAACAAGAAGCTGGTCAGCCCGGCGGACTACAAGGGCGTGAAATTCCGGATTCAGTCCTCCAAGGTGCTGGAGGCGCAATTCCGCGCGCTCGGTTCAATCCCGCAGGTGATGGCCTTCTCGGAAGTCTATCAGGCGCTGCAGACCGGCGTCGTCGATGGACAGGAAAACACCTGGTCGAACATGTATACCCAGAAGATGCATGAGGTGCAGAAGTACATCACCAACACCAATCACGGCTACATTGGTTACGTGGTGGTCACGAACAAGAAATTCTGGGACGGCCTTCCGGCCGACATTCGCGCTCAATGCGAAAAGGCCATGAAGGAGTCCACCGCCTACGGCAATGGACAGTCGGCCAAGGAAAACGACGACGCGCTCGCCGAGATCAAGAAAACCGGCAAGAGCGAAATTGTGACGCTGACGCCGGAGCAGGACGCGGCAATGCGCAAGGCGTTGGATCCGGTTTACAAGGATGTGGCATCGCGCGTCGGTCAGCCGCTGATCGACGAATTCCTCAGGGAGACGAGGGGCGCGACCAACTGAGAAGAAGCAACGATTAGCTTCACGCGGCGCGGAGGTTCGCAGACCGCTCGGGGGACGGCGATCGATCAACGGTCGTGCAAATGGGAATCGCAGGGCAGGCCGCCGTCAGTCAGACGGCGGCTTACTTTCAGGGGGAGTCATGTTTCTTCGCATCCTCGACAGGCTTGAGGAGATACTGATCGCGTCGCTGATGGCGGCCGCGACCTTCATCATCTTCCTTGCGGTCATGCACCGATACCTGATCGGCGTTCCCTTGCTCTATCCGCTGCTGTTTCCCATCAATCTGTCGTGGGCGCAGGAATTGTGCATCTACATGTTCGTGTGGGTGGCGAAGTTCGGCGCGGCCTATGGCGTGCGAACCGGCATTCATGTCGGCGTCGATGTTCTGGTCAATCAGCTCAAATCGCCGTGGCGAAACATCGTGGTCCTGTTCGGCCTGTTCTGCGGCGCCTTCTTCACGGCCGTAATCGGAACGATGGGCGCGAAATTCGTGATCGGGCTGATGTATACCGATCAGGTCTCCCCCGATCTCGAGATCCCAAGCTGGCTGGTTTACCTCTGCATTCCGCTTGGCTCCTATTTGATGTGCTTCCGATTCCTTCAAGTCGCCTTTGCCTATTGGCGCACCGGCGAACTGCCGCACCATGACCACGCCCATGTCGAGGGAGTCGAGGTGGAAGAACCGGGCATCGGCGCGGCGGAGGTCACGCGATGAGCAGCCTGTTCATTTTCGGACTGCTGATCGCATTGATGCTGACAGGCATGCCGATCTCGATCGCGCTCGGCATGACGGTCCTGACCTTCATCTACACGATGACCAACGTCCCGACCGAGTCGGTGGCGCTGAAGCTGTTTACCGGGATCGACAATTTCGAGATCATGGCGATCCCGTTCTTCATTCTCGCCGGTAATTTTCTCACCCATGGCGGCGTCGCGCGGCGCATGATCAATTTTGCGACCTCCATGGTCGGACATTGGTACGGCGGCCTGGGCCTTGCAGGCGTGATGGCGTGCGCGCTGTTCGCCGCGGTGTCGGGATCGTCACCGGCCACCGTGATCGCAATCGGGTCGATCATGCTGCCGGCGATGGTGCGCCAGGGTTTTCCCAAGCGCTTCGGCGCCGGTGTCATCACCACATCCGGCGCACTCGGCATCCTGATCCCGCCGTCGATCGTGATGGTGATCTATTGCGTGGCGACCGGCGGCAGCGTTGCGCTGGATCCCGCCGGCCACCGCGTCTCGTCGGCCTCGGTTGGGCAGATGTTCATGGCCGGCGTCATTCCCGGCATCATGTTGGCCACGCTGCTCGGGTTCACGACGTTTTATCGCGCGTGGAAGAACGACTATCCGAGATTGCCGCGCGCGAGCTGGAGCGAGCGGTTCGTCGCGTTCCGCAAATGCATGTGGGGACTGCTGCTGATCCTGATTGTGCTCGGCGGCATCTATGCTGGCCTGTTCACGCCCACGGAAGCCGCGGCCGTCAGCGCGGTATATGCCTTCGTCATCGCGGTGTTCGTCTATCGCGACATGTCGCTCAAGGATGTGCCGAGGGTCCTACTCGGCTCCGCCAACATGAGCGCGATGATCCTTTATATCATCACCAACGCGGTGCTGTTTTCGTTCCTGATGGCCAACGAGAATATTCCGCAGCACATTGCTGCGTGGATCACATCTGTTGGCGTCGACTGGATCATATTCCTGCTGATCGTGAACGTGCTGCTGCTGCTGGCCGGCAACGTGATGGAGGCCTCCTCGATCGTGTTGATCATGGCGCCGATCCTGTTTCCGGTCGCGGTCAAGCTCGGGATCCACCCGGTGCACCTCGGCATCTTGATGGTCGTCAACATGGAAGTCGGCATGTGCCATCCGCCGGTTGGTCTTAACCTGTACGTGGCATCTGGCATCGCCAAGATGGGCATCACCGAACTGACCATCGCAGTGTGGCCGTGGCTTTTGACGATGCTGATCTTCCTCGGAATCGTCACTTATGTGCCGGAAATCTCGCTGTGGCTGCCGCGGGCTCTCGGCATGCTCTGAAAGATCATACTCTGAAGGACCGGCCGCCCGGGCCGTGACCCGGATCACAGACCTCGACACCAGCCGAAACTAGCGTTCACACATCCAATCTCGCGCCGAGATTTGTTGTGGGAGAACGCTATGAGCCCATTCAAGGGAATTTTTTTGGGGGCTTGTCTTTTGGCGAGCCTTCTGGCGCTCGGGTCGACGCGATCGGCTCATGCGCAGCGTGTAGCAACCGAAACCGCCGCCGAGGATCCATCAACGCAATCGCAGCCGCCGGCCCGAATACCGGGCCCCGAGCAGCGCGTCGCGCTGGTTATCGGGAATTCGAACTATCAAAATGTCACGCAGCTTTCGAATCCCACCAACGACGCGAAGGCCATATCTCAATTGCTCAATTCCGCAGGATTTGAGGTGATTTCAGCGACCGATCTTAATCACAATGAGATGATTGAGGTCGTGCAGGAGTTCTCCAGCAGGATCGCGGGCCGCGGGCCGAACACCGTGGCGATGGTGTATTATGCCGGTCACGGCGTGCAGCTCGATGGCGAGAATTACCTCGTTCCCGTCGACGCCAGGACTTCTTCCGAGCCTGAATTGATCGACGGTTCGGTCCGGCTCGTCGACGTGATGGCGACGCTGGAGGCGATCCCGAGCCGCATGCGGATTGCGATCCTGGATGCCTGCCGCAATAATCCGTTTCGCTCGGTCAACGATGCCGGCCGCGGACTTGCGATGGTCGATGCGCCGAACGGCTCGATCGTCGCCTACTCGACCTCACCTGGTACCGAAGCGCTCGACGGCGACGGCGAACATAGTCCTTACGCGTCGGCGTTCCTGCGGTTGGCGCATCAGAAGAACCTGCCGATCGAGCAACTGTTCAAGCGTATTCGTCTTGAGGTGAACAATTCAACCGAGGGGCAGCAAACTCCATGGGAGAGCTCGTCGCTGACCAGCGATTTCTACTTCTTCGGCGATACCGCGGTTGCAGCCACGCGAGCGCCGGAAGCGGAGAAAGCCGTCTACGTGGCGGACAATCTCCCCTCGCGTGCCTCGCGCCGCGCCTATGATTACGTCTTGGCCGAGAATTCCATCGAGCACTATCAGGAATTCATCCAGCTTTATCCCCACGACCCGCTGTGCGACCGCGTCCGCGCCCTGTTGAACAATCTTGTGCAGGCGAGGGCATGGCATCATGCGGTGCTGATCAATTCTTCTGTCGAATACAGATCGTTTTATGACAAGTATTCGAGCAGTCCCTATGCACACAGCGCCTTGAAGCTGGCGGCGCAGCCGAGAAGCATTCCGCTCTCGCAGCCGACGCACATCATGGCCCCGTCTTCGCTCAAGCTCGGCAATGGCGGCCGGATCGTCACATTGCAGTCGTCTGCATCGTTGGGGAGCAATCACGTTGCCCCGGGCAAGATCACCAATCTGCCTGCCGGTGGTCTGAACAAGTCGGGTGCACTGCAGAATTCGAAGCTCGATCGAGGGCCAAGCCACATCGACCATCGGCCCGCAAAATCGTTCTCGCAAGTTGGTAACAATCCACGGATGGCACGCCTGTCGCGTTCCAATTTTGGAAGGTCGAGCTTTGCCTCGACGCAATTCCACCGATCGTCGTTCCGACCCCAGTTTCGGTCCGGTGGGTTCGGTGGGGGCGGCTTCGGTGGCGGCGGGTTTGGCGGTCGCGGTTTTGGTGGCGGCGGCTTTGGGAGACGGTGAGCATCCTGCTGCCGCCAATCTTTCTTAACAAATTGGCCACCAGCCGAAGGCAGATTCGACCGGTGGCCCTCGACTTCCGCTTCGCAACCACAGACGTCAGGGCAAGATTACATCTTGGTAAACGGGCCCATCTGTCCAATCCGTAAGTTGATTGCAGCCCTGCGCGCGTCCATCTTCAGGCAACCCTTTCAAAAGGAGAGTTCGCATGAGGAACTTTGCCATCGCCGGCGTCGCGGCACTCGCCATCGCCGGTTCGACCGCGGTCTATGCCCAGCATCATCAGTGGTTCCACGGCCACATGCGGATGAGCAGCGAGGACAGGGCCGCCTTCACCGATGCGCGGATTGCCGCCGTCAGGGCCGGCTTGAAACTTACGCCCGACCAGGAAGCGCTGTGGCCCCCGGTCGAGACCGCAGTGCGGGATTTCGCCAAACTGCGGATCGACCGCGCCAATGCGCGGATGAATGCGCAGCGGGGCGATTCCCAGGATGCGCAGAAGCAAGATTCTCAGCAAGATTCCCAGAATGCGCCCGATCCGGTAACACGCCTGCGCGATCGCGCCGACACCATGGCCGCCACGGCGGCGGCGATGAAGCGCATCGCGGATGCGGCTGATCCGCTCTACAAGACCCTGGACGACAGCCAGAAACGTCGCCTCGCGATCCTGACGCATATGGAGGGCCGGTTTGACGGCGGCTGGCGTCACCGTGGGTTCATGCGCCGTCTGGATCGCGACGACGGCGACCGGGGACGCGGCTACGATTGGGACCGTTACGATCGGGACGGCCGCCCGGGCAGGGATCTGGGCGGTCCCGAACGGCTCTAGCGGGAGGCCTTCCGGCAGGCGAAATCTGACAAAAGCCGCCGGATTCCGGCGGCTTTTTTGATTTTCCTTTCAGCGGGTTATGCCGGGGAAATTCAGTAAGCTTGCTGGACATCGGGAAATCGCTTTGCTAAACGACGCCCTCTTGCGAAGGCTTTCCGGGCCGGTTTCCGGGCGCATAGCTCAGTTGGTAGAGCAGATGACTCTTAATCATCGGGTCCCAGGTTCGAGCCCTGGTGCGCCCACCAAGCTTTTCAAGCACTTACAACACTACTCATCAGAACGGCCCTTTCGGTTGGGAGGCCAGTTGGGAGTTTTTGTTCGTCATCCGTGCGAGTCCGCCTTGCCATCTGCTCAAAGAGTGGCGGGATAGCTGCGCGGTACCGCAGCAGCTACCTAGCATCCCGACGGCATGGAGCGCTCTCTCACGCAAAAGCCTTGGCGGCCGGGGAACGCCTTCACCTGGAATCGGCTATATCCCCAAACTCATTTCTGCCCCGGTCCGTACACCTCGCTTAGCTTCCTGATAGCTGACTCCGCAAGCTCGACGCGGCCGCCAAGGTAGTGCGCGTCGAGGATCTCCTGCACCGTTGTCATCGAGTGTCCGGTAATCGAGGCGATCTCCGGCACCGAGCAATTCGACAGCGCGAGGCGCGTGACAGCGGTCCCGCGCAAATCGTGGAAGTGCAGGTCCTTCAGCGACGTCTTCCTGAATGCCTTATCCCAACTCGTCCTGAAGCCGTCCTCGGTCCACGGCGCGCCGCGCGAGTTGGTCAGGATGGTAACGGCCGATCGCTTCTTCTCCTTCAGCGCGGTATCAAGCACATCCTTGAGCGGAGAACCGACGGGTATCGTCACCCGCCGGCCCTTGCCGCGCCGCGCTTTCGATTGCCGCAAACGAATGTACCGGCCGTCGTAGGCCTTCCACGTTAGTCGCAGGAGATCCCCCTGCCGCTGGCCAGTCCACAGTGCAAGCAACATGGCCGCCTGAAGTTCGACGGACGCGACGCTGCAGAACTCACGTATATCTTCGGCGGTCCAAATGATGTCTGACCTGTCGGCATCGTAGAGACGGCCGCCGCGTTCACAGACATTCACAGCGATCTTGCCATGGTCCTTTGCGACCGAGAGCACGCGCGCGATCGTCGTCCAGACGTAGTCTGCTTTCCGTGGCGTGGCAGCGAAAGTGTTGCGGAATGCTTTGAAGTCCCCCCGCGCACGCTTGTCCTCGATCGCGCCGATCGGCATCGTGCCAAACTTGGCTTCGATGAGCGCGAGGTACTGATCGTAGGCGCGCTTGCTCTTGTCGCCAAGGCCCGTGTACTCGCTCTGGTCCTTGAAGTAGTCGATGAGCGAGATGAACGTTTCCGTGCTCTTCTTCGCCTTCCCCGCGACCGCCTCGCTGTACAAGCGTATGAACTCTGGCGTGCCAGGCTCAGCGTCGATGCGAGGGCCGCCCTTCCAAGCGTACCAGTACGTCTTGACCGTCCCGTCAGCGAGCTTTTTGGTTAAACTGTTGATGCCCTTGAGCCGTATCCGCATTTTCCGAGACCTTCCATTCGTCATAGGGGGACAGCTGCGGTTCAATTGTAGGCTGGAGACCGGATAGCCGGTCAAGGGCTGCATCGATTGCTTTCCTATCCCATTTGTGCGTTCCGGGGATCGGTCCCGGCATGATTCCGCGTCGAATCCAGTCATTGAACGCCGATAGCGTCTCGCAGCCTGCATAAGCTGCAGCCTGTTTTTTCGACATACCGCGGGGCGGGATCATTTGATCAGAATCACCATAGTTATAGCTCGGTTGAATGATGATTTCTTTACGTTCAATGGAATGCCGCCGTTCAACGATGCAGCCTTTCGCGATCAGCGGGGGCGTTACGCGCGCCAGACGATTGCTCAGCTGCGCCGCCGATTGCGGCCAATACTCGGAACGATGCGTGGTTTCGGTGGCGTAGTTGTTGATCTCTTCGAGCAACGTGCGAAGCCCTCTGGCTTCGCTCGAAGCACACTCCAGATCGCAACCGCCACGGCATCCGCCTCGAAAGCTGCTTCGGACAAATCGCGCTGATTTTCACTGTAGAACGCGCCCTGCTGGAACTGAATCATCGGTATGGAAAACCGACAAGGCTGCCGATAAAAGAGTAACGAGACGTCCGTCGGGTATTCGGCTAGATTGGAGTGGAAATCGGACGGGTAACTCAGAGTGATGTGGGCCGTCGAGGCCGCTCGACTTACAACGTGGAACGGGTCGACTGCCGTTCGCCCGTTTCTCTGTACGCGTCCAAGCCTTCGTTACGTGCTAACCATTTCAGGATTCCCCCTGTCGGACCTCCCGGAAGTGGGCGTCCCCGGTCCGGTGATCCAAACCGACGTTCAACAACCCGCTGACTTCACTTATGAGCCGGCAGTACTCAATCCTGCAACTCGACGGTCATGAGCGGGAGCGTACAGCTCGCCTTCATTGATTTTGCTACGTTTTCGCCCGTGATTGATGGGATTCGTTTGACTCGTTCAGGGTGTTTCCGGTGCAAGATTGGTGCGGCTGCGGAATTGTCCTCCGACGTCATCATCGCCCTTAGCTTTCGAGCAATACCCTTCGATCAGCGCAGAAGAGTTCGAATCTCTTCGGGCGCGCCAACTAACATCGTGACAAACAATCATTTTCGCGATCGGCCCCAGACTAAAATTTCCGTTGGGCGTCTGGATTTCCGCCGATAAGGCGAAGCGAGGAAACTCAATCGTGACGACAAGGAGCCCGTCGTTTCCGCAACGGAGTTCTGCGGCGACGGGCGCCTTGTGTATCATTCGGGTTGTCGTGCGTCGTCGCCGGTCGTGCCCCGACTGAATTCGCTTCCCAAATGGCAGGCCCGCCCTTACGCCACGGAGAGGTCCGGACGTGGCCGATCGCGTTGTTCGCTGCGACGCCGCAACACGTCCGGAGTTGGGGGTGAAGCGGGCATGCCAAGGACGCTCCTCAACCGACGTGATTGACCCGGAGCCGAAAGTATGACGAAAAGCGGATGTTGTGTCGCAAAACGCGCCGCAAGCGGGCGGCCGGTCAATGCCTCGTCATTTCGGAGAGCCAAAGTAATGGGCGCGTGCGCCAGCGACGTCGAGAACAACACGCTCGTCGCTTTCACAAGAGCGCGCCTCCCCTCGCTCTCTACGCTTATCAGGATGTCAATCGGCCCGTGCGTAAATCTACTCGAACAGCCAGCCGCGCTCGGGAAGCTGCGTCAAGAGCGCCGTTAACGAGGACTCCTGGTGGATGGCCGCCGACCAATTCTCAGCAGTGATATCAAGCAGCACCAGACGAGGTTGTGCGTCCCGAAAGTCATATGTCAGCCTTTCGCGACTTCCGTCACCGCCGATCACCATTGCGCCCGGAAAGCGCTCGTGAATAAGCCCTGCCACGTTGATCGGAATAATCTCATCTACCGGATAAATATCGATGTAGGCATTGGCAGGCGGAAGAAACTCACCCATCGTGCCTCGCGTGAGAAGGAAGCGGCGGTAATCGACGGGGAGGCGCACACCGAAGTGGCGCTCGACTTCCGCTATCTGAGCTTCGCTTGCGGCCATCTGAACAACTTGGCGGGGTTGCCGATGATATGAGCCGGCCATTAAGGGGACACAATCGGCCGTCGCCTGAGTCCTCGCCGTTGGCGCAGGACCCCTTGCCTCCGAAGCCTGACGATGCAACGGCTCAATCAGTCGGAGCAAGCATGAATAACTGCACTTGGCCCATCACGCCGATCCCAGGATTGATCGGGAGGGCCGCTGTCGAAGGGTAACCGACCACCCTGCGAAATCGGGAAGACAGCCGCCCACGTGGCGTAGCGCAAGATCGCAGGCCGTCGCAGATTAGCCGATTAGAGCGCTTGGTCGGCCGCGGCATCATAGCGCCACGGCGAAACAATAGTGCCCATCTTCATCGGCCGCGGCGCACCGTGGTCGATGAAGATGGGCACTACTGCTTCTCCATGGCGCTATGATAATGGAGCCTGCTCTGCACTTCAATCTTCGCGGGCTGCGATGGACTTGCGATTTCGCGCTACGCCTCGCGGTCCGTCGTGTTTGATCGATGTGCCGCGCGGATTGGAGGATAAGCTGTACCAAGGCGACTTACGGCAGCGTTGCGACGCGGTGCCCGCACCGGTCGACTGTGGCTTACGGCTGGGCATAAATCAGCTGGCCATCCCGATCGAAGCGCAGAAACGTCCCCCCGGCGTAGTGCCGGCCCGCGACCAAGTGGCCGCGCGCCAGCCTCAGCTCGCGCAGGCGACCATTATCGTGGAACGCGAGCGCCGGCGCACCCGCTTTGACCGGGATGCCATCGATGTCCCAGTCCTCCGGGAGAGCAACACTGACGAGACGACCTCTTCCGTCGAAGTTGATGCGCGCCCTGCGCGGAAACGTCCGACCGGTGAGGACGTGCTCTCGCGCCAGCACGGCAGCCGCAAGGCGCCCGTTCGGATGGAAGTTCAACGCCAAAAGCAAATCTTTACCGCTGGCGCAGGGAATGCCATCGACATCGCGATCGCTTGCCAAGTGGAGAGAGCTGACGCGCTGGTTGGGGTGGAACCACACCAGCGTTTCGCCAAGGCAGGGCAGGCCATCGATCTCTTGATCCGCGCCCAATCTCACATCGGCGAGGCGTCCATCCTTGCGTCCCCGGTAGTACCGGAAGCAGGAGTTCGTGGCGAA
>WNGJ01031602.1_pt1 | contig 10468 bp, 8 predicted proteins | sample 5400611 | NCBI WGS metagenome assembly WNGJ01 (sample SAMN13153375, study PRJNA577476) | soil metagenome | isolation source: 40 cm soil or saprolite under Garry oak tree replicate 1 | place: USA:California | collected 2016-06-15
CTGTACCTGTCGTTTCTTCCATGACTGGGGGGATTGCAGTCATACAATGGCTATGCAGCGAGTATTGGGCGTGACTATTCCGGCAGCATACCGACATGGCATCCCTGCTGGCATTGGCACCGGCCCCCTGTTGCACTAAGCCAACCAGGATCTCACATATCTGGCGCCGGGGCAATACGGTCCCGACATCAGCCACCAGGTACCATATACATAAAGAGAAGCGCTGAAATCAACTGCTACGATCAGCGCTTCTTTCTTTGTTCGACTTGCTGTTTGATCACACCAGGTTCCCATACCGCGAGAAATTGACCGTTGAGGTTCCTCTTGCTCTCACGTTTATCCTTAGCCACCAATGGCCGGGACAAAATGCAGGATGATGATCGCTGAAAACATGATGGCCGCCAGAATTGCGATGAAAATCAAGTCTTTGCGCACATATTTATAATTTTCTGCCGAGATCATAGTAGCAGGTGCGCGCTTCTGCGTCTGTTGGGCGGTCTGACGCCGCGCCGCGAGACGGGCGGAGGCGCTCTTAGGCGCGGCAGTCGTTTCCACAACAGGCTTAGTGGCCTCTACTTTGGGCGCTTTGACTTCTTTGACGACCTTCGCTGCCTTCGGTTCTTTGACTTCCGCCACTTCCTCGACTTCCGCCACTTCCTCGACTTCCGCCACTTCCACTTCAGCCTCAATTGTGGGCTCAGCGGCAGTTGATGTAGCTACCGTGCCGGTCGTCTCTTCTTCGCCGTTGTCAACTTCAAGCTCAGTGGCGGTTGAGACCGGGCGCACCAGTTGAATACTCTTCTGCGATCTTGGTTTGTTGCGTGACGCTCCACCGCGCACACTCGCTGTCTTCTTGGCCATGGTTTCATACTCCCTGCCCACCGTCCCTTATAATTAATCCAGGCATTGTGGGCGAATTATTGCTATTGGCTACTCTTCACATCACCTTTACGATTGCTAACGTCTCTTAAATAGTGAAAGTTGCGTTTCAACTTGTATGAGCATCGTACAGGATACGGCATATGTATCGTCCGCATCATTATACACGAAAGAAAGCATTGAGTCGAGGGGATGGGATGTTTGTGGGATGTTTTGCTTGTTTGTGAATTATCACCAGGGCGACCCTCGCGGTCGCCTTTCACAAGCCCTATGCTATTTGACAAGGTACCAACTCTATGCTACCCTTAACATGGCACGGAGGGCAATTCCAGCCAGGCACATATTACAATGCAGGCGCACCACCAGAAGACTAGCCCCACACGGCTAGTCATTTTTCTCTATACGAATCAGGGAAAGCATCACAAACAAGCATAGGAGCATCATCATGGCAAGGATAGTCGTCGCAATGAGCGGCGGCGTGGATAGTTCGGTAGCCGCCGCGCTACTCAAGGAGCAGGGACACGAGGTGATCGGCATCATGCTGCGCCTCTGGTCTGAGCCTGGCGTCATCGATGACGATGGCGTGGAGCGTGTTGCGCAAAATAAGTGCTGCTCCCTTGAATCCGTCGATGATGCGAGGCGCGTGGCGCGTATGCTTGACATGCCATTTTACCTGGTCAACGTGGAGCAAGAATTCAAGGAAAACGTGGTCGATCTCTTCTACCAGGAATACGTGGCAGGCCGCACACCCAACCCGTGCTTGACCTGCAACCGCCATATCCGCTTCACCTTGCTGCTCAATCGCGCCCTGGCGCTTGATGCCGATTACCTGGCAACGGGTCACTATGTGCGTGTAGATGACCATCCGATAACAGGCAAGCGCAGACTGCGGCGAGGCATTGATCCAGAAAAGGATCAATCGTATGTGCTGCACGTACTCAACCAGCAGCAGCTTGCTCACGCCTGCTTCCCCCTGGGCGAATACACCAAGCCGCAGGTGCGGGCTATGGCGGCGGAACGCGGCATGAGCGTAGCAAGTAAGGCTGAAAGCCAGGAAATTTGCTTCGTCGCGCAAAACGATTATCGCGGGTTTATTGACCGCTATGCCAGCAACCAGGAAGAGGAGCAAGAGCCACAACTGGTGGGCGTTGGGGCAAGAGCCACAACAGCGCAAGCAAGCGGTGTGATACAGATTCCCAGGCCCGGACCCATCTTTGACGCGAGCGGAAAAACGCTTGGGCGCCATCGCGGGCTGGCATATTATACGATTGGACAGCGCAAGGGGCTGGGCATTACCTCACCTGAACCGATGCACGTCCTGAAAATCGACGCTGAACAAAACGCCCTGGTTGTCGGCCCGGCTTCAGCGCTGGAGAAGACAAGTTGCACCGTCGGCAAAATGCATTATGTCAGCGGGGAGATTCCAACTGGGCCATTCACGGCGCGCGTGCGCATTCGTTACAAGGCACTAGAACAAGAAGCGAGCGTTACTCCTCTTGAGGGAGGGCGAGCGCAAGTGACATTTACACGCCCACAGCGTGCCATCACACCTGGACAGGCAGCCGTCTTCTATGGCGGCGAGGATGATGATGAAGTGTTGTGCGGAGGCATTATTGAATGACAGATCAAGCACATATTCGAAATTTCTGCATTATCGCCCACATCGATCATGGCAAATCGACCCTGGCTGACCGTTTGCTCGAATTTACCGGAACCGTATCGAAACGCGAATTGATGGAGCAGACGCTCGACCAGATGGATCTGGAGCGCGAGAAGGGCATCACCATCAAAGCGCAGGCCGTGCGCATGCTCTACACCGCGCTCAACGGCGAACAGTACGAACTCAACCTGATCGACACCCCCGGTCATGTCGATTTCACCTACGAAGTGTCACGCAGCCTGACTGCGTGCGAAGGCGCGCTGCTGGTCATCGACGCCACACAGGGGATCGAGGCGCAAACGCTGGCAAATCTCTACCTGGCGGTTGAAGCAGACCTGACGATAATTCCCGTAATCAACAAAATCGATCTGCCCAGCGCCGACCCGGAACGGGTGAAGCAGGAAGTCGAGGATGTCATCGGGCTGCCCAAAGAAGATTCCATCCTGGCATCGGCGAAAGAAGGCATTGGCACCCAGGATATCCTGGAAGCCATCATCAAACACATTCCCCAGCCGAAGGGCAACCCGCGACAGCCACTGCGCGCACTGGTATTTGACTCACATTACGACTCGTACAAGGGCGTGATTGCCTACGTGCGCATCGTCGATGGTGAGTTACACGAGGGCGAAAAAATCGCTATGATGGCGACCGGCAGCACCACCGAGATACTGGAGGCCGGATACTTCCAGCCGCGCCTGATCTCCGTCGATAGACTTTCGGCTGGCGAAGTGGGTTATATCGCAACCGGCTTTAAGAATGTGAAGGATTGTCGTGTGGGTGATACCGTGACGCTTCCCAGCGCGCTTGGACATGTCCAGCCGCTTCCAGGCTACAAGCCGGCCAAGCCGATGGTCTTCGCGGGTATCTATCCTGTCGAAGGCAACGAATATCCCCTGCTGCGTGAAGCGCTCGATCGCCTGAAACTCAACGATGCATCGCTTTTCTACGAGCCGGAAACGTCCACCGCCCTGGGGTTCGGGTTTCGCTGCGGTTTCCTGGGCCTCTTGCATATGGAGATCGTCCAGGAGCGCATCGAACGCGAGTATAACCTGGACATCCTGGCGACGGCACCCAGCGTGGAATACCACGTGTACAAGACGAATGGCGAGATGCTGGAGGTGGATAACCCATCGGACATTCCTGATGAGGGTGAGATCGAGAAAATTGAAGAGCCCTGGATGGATATCTCCATTTTCACGCCGACGCGCTACATCGGTACCATTATGGACCTGGTGACGACCCGGCGCGGCACCTTCAAAGAGATGAAGTACATCGAGGCAGAGCGGGTCCTGCTCACCTACAGCATCCCTCTGGCCGAACTGATTACCGATTTTTATGACCAGCTCAAGTCGCGCACCCAGGGCTATGCCTCGCTCGATTATACTTTTGGCGGCTATCATGAAGCCGACCTGGTGAAGCTGGATGTCCTCGTCAACGGTGTGCCGGTGGATGCGCTGTCATTGATTTTACACCGCGACAAAGCCTATACGCAGGGACGCTCTCTGGTTGAGAAGCTGCGCCGCCTCATCCCGCGCCAGCTCTTCGAGGTACCCATACAGGCGGCTATCGGCTCGCGCATTATCGCCCGCGAAACGGTCAAAGCAGTGCGCAAGGATGTGCTGGCCAAGTGTTATGGTGGTGACATCACCCGCAAACGCAAACTGCTGGAGAAGCAGAAAGAGGGCAAGAAACGTCTGAAGATGGTGGGCAACGTGGAGATTCCGCAGGAAGCGTTTATGGCGATCCTGTCGCTGGAGGATTAACGAAGAAGAACTGCGTAAGAGAACCTCACGCAGTTCTTTCAAAAGTATTCTCAGACACCAACTCCTATTGAGATGGCGGATACTGCTGTGGCGGGTACTGCTGCTGTGGATATTGCTGCTGCGGATATTGTTGCTGTGGGTAGGGCGGCTGTTGCTGCTCGGTTGGCTGGTACTGCTGTGGACCCGTCGGCGGATAGGGTTGTTTCAGTTCCGTTGGCTGGTACTGCTGCTGATCTACCGGGACCCGTCGGCGGATAGGGTTGTTTCAGTTCCGTTGGCTGGTACTGCTGCTGATCTACCGGGGGATACTGCGCAGGGTATGATGGATATGGTGTCGGATCCGCAGACTGGTAGGGCGGATATTGAGTTGGCGGCGCCGGGTATTGCTGTCCGTAAGGCGGATACTGCGTTGATGATGGATACTGCCATGCCTGCCCAGCTATCAAAGCAGGCATAGTTCTGTACGCCATCACACCGCCAACAACTATAGCTATCGCGGAGAGCAGGTAGAGCCAGTAGCCAATACTCAAGCTAACACTCACACCAAGGGTGGTCGGATCTACTCCTGTCGTACCACTGAGGGCACTATGAATTTCTACTCCTGTCGTACCACTGAGGGCACTATGAATTTGAAGCGCTGCAATAAGCTCGATCAGAAGGCCAACCGCGCCTGCACCGATCAGTGTGAAAATGCCATATCGAATTTGTTTCTCAATTGGCATGTTGGTCAAACCAAAGGCGTTGTTTCTGTAAATGAGTACCAGGGGTATTGCAATCGCTACCAGCGCTGCCAGAAACTCAAACCAGAGCCACCCTCCAATTTGTGATCCACTGGCCGAAATGCTGATAATGACAGCCGATACCGAAACGTAAGGCAAGAAGAAAGCGATAAAAGCAACAATGCCACCAATACCTGCAATAACATAGCCGCGATACCTTTGTTCTTTCAGCTTTTCCATAGCAAACCTGACCTTTCCCTTTAACGTCTCAAGAGGGGCCAATTACGAGCTTTGTACACTAGTATGCCTCTCTCTGGGACGCCCACTATGATTATAGACTCCATATTAACATGGTTGTCTAGAGATTATCAAGCAAAATTTCTAACTTATCCTGAGCAAATGCAGTATCCTATTGATATGGCTGCGACGGCGGCCATTGCGAGGAGCCTGGCGCGCGCTCCGTTGGTGGATACTGCGGCTGTTGTGGCTGCTGCGACCAGGGCTGTTGATAAGGCGGATACTGCGGAGGGTATTGAGATGCGTTCTGCAGTGGTGGCTCATAAGGAGGATAGGACGGTGAACCAGGCGGAGGTCCCGAGATTGCCTGCGCCTGTGCCTTTCCCGACAGCGCCATTGATGCGCCAACAATAACGGCGATCATTGAAACGAGGTAGACCCAGTATCCTACGCCTATGAAGGTAAAAACTGATGGTGTGTTAGAACTGAAGGAGGAGGTTGAGGACGAAATGAGCGAATTTAGATAGATGAGTATGCCTACATACAGGACAATCCCGATAATGGCTAATGCAATCAGCCAGCCTGCGGCTGCTCTTTTTGCCGAGAACTGTACCGTGCTGCGAAACTGCAATACAGCAATCAGAATGATAATGCCAGCCACTATAGGTGCCAGCCAGAGGACCAGGAGTGCCTGCGCACTATTTGAACTACTGCCCAACTGCGAAGCCTGCTGTGCCAGACTGGCTACCTGCTGCCCTGTGAGGGATATAATACTATAGGCAAATAAGGGCATAGCAAAAAAGGCGAGAAGCCCCACACCACCACCGATTGCTGCGATGATAAAGCCGACAGATTTGCTTTGCGAAGTCATAGTGACCTAACCTCTCTATGCTCTTGATGAAGCATTTATAACATACTAATGCAGTAGAGATAGCCTTAGAACTCGTCCACACCAGTATACAGGGTTTGACCATGTAATGCAATAGAATGAGGAATAATCGACTACCGGATTTGAAGTTGCGGACTACCTGAAAGGATAAATCATTCAAAGGGAGAAGAGGTAGAAAGGAGGAAAGTGGAATGGAGCGAGGAACCCTGTTTTCCAAAAAGCAGGAGGGCCTGGATTAGTGCTTATCCAGGCCCTCTGTGTTTTTTTCTGCACAACTCCCGTGTCACGTTCAACCGAGATTTATTACATATAGAGGGGCACGAGTTGTAGAGATATGCCCTTAGTAATTGTTCCTCTGTTTACCACTGCCAACCCGCGACGTAAGCCATCGAAAAGACCGGCTATTCTGTGCAAACAAGACATAGACGCGGTTAAGTCAGGTACTGGCTAGTAGCTCAGAGGCTCGGATTGCCCGCCTGCACGGGCCCTACTGGTCGATCTGAAATACCATCCCTAAAAGGCGTATTGGTTTCTTCATTGGTTGCATAAAGTCTCCTTTCGGATTACCAATGCGAGTCCTCTCGCCAGATGCCAGGGTCTCTTTGCTTCCCTGGAATGTCCCTTCTTGGGACACTCATAGCATACCATCTTGTTTCACGAAAGTCAAGCCAAACGCGCGTTCCAACAAGCATTTTATTCATAACGCAGAGTCTGCACCACCTTTACTCGCGCCGCTCCCCAGGCTGGTCCAATGCTGGCAATCGTGACAACGACTATAATAAATCCGAGCATCCAGATCAGATTTGTCATATCAAAAGCAAAAGGAACTGGCACCAGGATATTCCCCAGGAGCAGCACGAATCCATAGGCAGCTGGAATCCCTAGAGCAAGCGCGATGAGCCAGGAGAAGATACCTTGTGTCAGACCTTCTGTCCAGAAGACCTGCGCCACTTTCCTACCGGTCGCACCCATCGAACGCAGGATACCAATTTCACGCCGCCGTTCCAAGACGCTCATAGCGAGGGTATTGAACAGGCCGATAGCTCCTACCAGTGCCACAATCACTACGACGGTATAAAGCAGCGCATAGAGGATTTGAAATTCGTTCTGGTCGCGCTGGATCTGCTGCTGGGCAGTGATGATGTTCGCCTGAATGCCAGTGCTGCTCAGTATTGTATCGATGCGTGTGGCAAGTGCGTTCACCCCTACCGAACTGTTATCGCGGGATTGGACCATAACCGTCTGTACAAAATCTTGTGGGAGTCGTCTGAAAGCATTGACCTCTGCAATAGGCGCCAGCAAGACTCCCAGCGAGCCAGGGCCAATACCGTTATAGTCTTTGACGATGCCGATGATATGCCAGCTTGCACTTGAGACGGCGCCATGAAAGGAGATGCTATCTCCTACTCCCAGGCCGGATTTATCGGCAGCATCCTGGCTGATGATCACAGCGCTTTGATCGCCAGCAGCAAACCAGCGACCGGCAACCAGCTGCTTCTGGTAAAGCTGCGTGCCTGGCTGTACGCCTGTCAGCAGACCGGTTCCCCACTGGGTATCGACGTCGCTCCAGATATCCTTTCGCATGAACCTTGATAATCCATTAGCCGCTCGATATTAAAACGATGACAAGCCCAGATTTTCTTTGGCACTTTATGGATGAGCATTTTTGATATTGTAGCGCGCACTTCTTGAGTTTCAGGGATGGAGACTGCGTAGTGATACAATTACTTTAGACACATTTGACCTGAGTTGTTGTAGTGAAAGGATGAACTTAGATGGCCCACAACTCACCTCATGAACATCATGTCTCGCAGCGCGAGTACCTGAGCGGGGCGCGCATATTACCCCACCGGGTCACACCCAATATGACGGTAGCTGAACTCATAGATACGCAATTCCAGGCCTATAACGCGGCCCGCTTGAACGAGGCGGCGCGTCTCTACGTCGAAGAAATGCTCGCACCAGAGAACGACGTGACCATTGGTATGACGCTGGCGGGCGCGCTCACACCGGCAGGTCTGGGGGGTTGCCTGATTACATTGATGGAATATGGTTTCGTCGATTTTATCATCAGCACGGGCGCGAACCTCTATCACGATATGCACTACGCGCTGGCGATGGCACTGCATCGCGGCGATTTCCGCCTGGATGATACCAAACTTCAAGAAGAGGGCGTCATTCGAATTTATGACATTCTTTTCGCGGACAAAGTGCTGCTTGATACCGACGCTTTCGTGCGCGAATGCTTGAAGAGTCTGCCGCAGCGGCCCATTTCAACGTCGGAACTGCATCACCACCTCGGAATGCAATTGCTGAAAGTGGGCGTTAATCCAGAATATTCTGTGCTGGCGCAAGCCGCCGCCTGGAATGTGCCGATTTACACATCGTCACCGGGTGACTCTTCGATCGGTATGAATGTGGCACGCCACGCGCTAGACGGCAGCGCCTTGACGCTCGATCCACTGGCAGATGTCAACGAGACAACCGCAATCGTGCATCATGCTACGCGTAACGGTGTGATTATCCTGGGCGGCGGCAGTCCCAAAAACTTCTACTTGCAGACACAGCCACAATTGTGGGAAGTGCTGGGCATCCAGAAGGGTGGACATGATTATTTCATTCAGGTTACCGCCGATGCGCCGCACTGGGGCGGGTTGTCCGGGGCAACACCCTCGGAGGCGGTCTCCTGGGGTAAGATCAAGCCTGATCAACTCAACAGCACCGTCGTCATTTACGGGGATTCGACCATCGCGCTACCGCTACTCACCGCTTATGCCGTGAGTAAAGCTGGCCCGCGACCTCGCAAGGAACTTTATGCCAGGCGTACAGCGCTGCTGCAAGAGTTGAAAGAGGCCTACTCTGCGGGCAAAGCGAACAGGCTTTAAACAGAAGCAGTATTGAATCTAATGCACAAGTATGCTGGCTATTAGGTGTACTTACGCTTGCCATTAGATTGAAGCTGGCTGGCTATTAGATACGCGCAGCTTCACTTCCTCTACCCATTAGCTTGACAATCTAATGTATAATGTATTACTGGTGTGTCTTTTGCACGCCTGGGGACATCCTGCGATGCTGCGGGCAGTGGCTTGCAGACCTGCAACAACGAGGAGGTAGGTAAGATGCTTGTACATTTAATGTTAGAACTCTACGGTTGCGATCGACAACTGTTGGAGAATGAGAGCCTGGTGAGGCGTGCACTGGACGAATATCCCGCCCGTGTGGATATGGAAAAGGTCAGTCCAGTCCACCTGTACCAGATTGAAACGTCCAATCCGCTGGATGCCGGTCTTTCCGGCTTTGTAGTGATTGCCCAGAGCCATATCAGCCTGCACGCGTGGCCTGAGTATGGCGAAGTCGATATCGACATCTGTTCTTGTAAAGAATTTAGCCAGGAAGAGGCTATTGCCTTTGCCAGGGAGATATTCCAGACCGACGATATCGAATCACATTTTGTCGTACGCGGAAACCGCTCGCTGCGGCCAGCATCGCCTGACCAGGCGCGCTATGAGGAAGCCATGAACGTCCGCCTGGCTAGAACAGGGGTGCGCTAAAAAGAAAGAGGATTACGACTATATGAACGATGCGCCTGTGACCCAGTTCGGCGCGCCGGATGCGCCCTTTTGTGATCCTGCCACTGCCCGCGTCATCATCATTCCAGCCCCCCTGGAATACAGCGTTTGCTATATAAAAGGCACCGAACACGGGCCACAGGCGATCCTCGATGCTTCCAGTCAGATGGAACTCTACGATGAGGAGCTGAACTGGTGTCCCATCGAAGTGGGAGTCCACACCCGTCCGGCCCTCGATTATCGCGGTATGGATCATGCCGCCGCCCTCAAAGCGACCGGAGATGCCGTGCGAGAAGTCCTGGTACGCGGACAGCTCCCTTTCACCCTCGGCGGAGAACACTCTCTCTCCGCGCCCCCTATCGCCGCCGCCCACGAATTTTTCCCGGATTTAACCGTGGTCCACATCGACGCGCATGGCGATTTGCGCAATGAATATGAAGGCTCGAAGCTCTCTCATGCCTCAGTTGAACGGCGCGTTGTCGATATGGGCATCCCCTTAACGGAAATCGGCATCCGCAGTTTTAGCCCGGAAGAGGCGGAATTTATGAAAACGCACCCCGACGTAGCCATCGTGTGGGGCCACCAGCTGGCCAGAGCCACTGCTGCTATCCCCTGGCAGCGCTTGAGCCAGCATACCTACCTGACGATTGATCTCGACGCTATCGATCCCGCTGAGATGCCCGCGGTAGGCACGCCAGAGCCAGGCGGCCTACACTGGTACCAACTGCTCGACATGCTGCGCGAGCTGTTCC
>WNGJ01010429.1_pt1 | contig 10467 bp, 13 predicted proteins | sample 5400611 | NCBI WGS metagenome assembly WNGJ01 (sample SAMN13153375, study PRJNA577476) | soil metagenome | isolation source: 40 cm soil or saprolite under Garry oak tree replicate 1 | place: USA:California | collected 2016-06-15
TGCTGGCGATCTGGGGAGGCCAGTGGGTATCCGAGCATCCGGCAGTGGCGGGGATATTTACTTTGACCGCACCCGCTTTGGCTCTGCTCATCATCGTCTATGGATTCGCCGCCTCCGCCATGCCGGTGTGGCTGCTGCTCGCGCCCCGGGACTACCTGAGCACGTTTGTCAAGTTGGGGACCATCGCCTTGTTGGGTGTCGGAATCGTGGTGCTGCATCCCACGCTGCATATGCCAGCGTTGACACGATTTGTCGATGGCACGGGCCCGGTGTTCGCGGGGAAGATTTTTCCTTTTGCTTTTATCACGATTGCGTGCGGAGCCATTAGCGGCTTTCATTCTTTGATCTCAAGCGGGACGACACCCAAGCTCATCGCGCGCGAAACCGAGACTCGAATCGTTGGATACGGCGCCATGATGGCTGAGTCGGCGGTAGCGGTGATGGCGATTATCGCGGCTTGTGTAATGCAGCCGGGCGTGTATTTCGCGATAAACAGTCCTGCGGGCATTGTTGGTCAAGCGCCAGCCGCTGCGGCCGCAACCATTTCAGGTTGGGGATTCCCCGTGACCGCGGCCGATATGCAGGCCCTGGCTCACGCCGTGGGCGAGCAAACGCTCTACAACCGCACCTCACTTTGCCATTATGTTCGAGGCGTTATTTATTCTGACCGTTCTCGACGCCGGTACGCGCGTCGCCCGCTTCATGCTGCAGGATGCGCTGGCCCATGTTTATAAGCCGCTGGGCAGGACCAGTTGGTATCCCTCGATTTTGGCAACCAGCGCTCTGGTCGTGGCCGCTTGGGGATATTTCCTGTGGCAAGGAGTTAAGGATCCGCTGGGCGGAATCAATTCTTTGTGGCCGCTGTTTGGCATTTCCAATCAATTGCTGGCCACGGTGGCGCTGTGCGTGGCTACCACCATCATCGTCAAGATGCACCGCACGAAGTATGTGCTGGTGACGCTGACGCCTCTGGCATGGCTGGTAGCGATAACCTTCACGGCGTCATGGCATAAGGTGTTCGATCCCAGCCCGCGGATTGGATTTCTGGCACAGGCACGGCAGTTGGCCGCGGGTCCAACCACCAGCGAGACCGCGCGATTGATCTTCAATAACCGTCTGGACGCGGTCGTCACTGGCATTCTCGTGGTTATGGTTGCGCTTGTTTTGCTGGAGTCCACGCGGCAGTGGCTCGAGATTTTGGGTGGGAAGAAAGAATCGCGGCTGAGCGAATCGCCCTTCGTGATGACGCGGATAGCGGAGGAGGGTCAGGGATGAACCGTCTCCGCAAAATTCTCTGGACTCTGCTCGCTGCCCTGCGAGAGATTTTCGATGAGGCAGCGTACCAGCGGTTCTTGCAGCGGGCGAGCTTAGCATCTTCGCCTCAGGCCTACGCTGAATTCTTGCGCGAGCAGGAGAGAATATCCACGCGTCCCAGGTGCTGCTGAAGGTTGGTTTCCTTAGGATCAACTGGGGCATCCGCTGTACACTGCGTTCATGCGCGTTCTGGGTATCGATTGTGGCGGACAGTACACCGGATACGGCGTAGTCGAGATGCACCCCAGCGGACGGCTGGTGACCTTGGTTTGCGGGGCGATCAAGCTTTCCCCTCGGGAAGCACTGCCGCGTCGCTTGGCGCGCATCTTTGGCGAACTGGGAGCGATTATCGCGGAGCACCGTCCCGACGAGGTGGCGATCGAAGATGTCTTTTATGCCCTGAATGTGAAGTCAGCTCTCAAGCTGGGGCAGGTACGCGGAGTTGCGATGCTAGCAGCAGCCGCTGCCGGCCTGGAGGTTGCGGAATATTCGCCGCTTACCATCAAGCTGGCAGTCGTGGGTTATGGCCGGGCCGAGAAACAGCAAGTGCAGCACATGGTGACGCGGCTTCTCGAACTGGCGAAACCACCCGAACCGATGGATGCGTCGGATGCGCTGGCGATCGCCATCTGCCATCTCCACACAGCGGGAACTTTGGATAGGCAGCGGACTGCGGCCAGGCTGGCGGCAGACTGAGGTCAGGTTTTTAGGATGGGTCTCAGTACCGATGCTGATTTGTTTTTGGCATAATTCTTTGAATGCAGTCTCCTCGGCGGTTCTTCGAAAAAACCCGGCGCTGGGATGCACCTAGGGGATTCCGCTTCAAGCAAGGGCGAATGTCGTTCCAGCGGATGAGACCGAACCGAGCGCGGTCGACGTTCCTGCTATTGTTCCTCGCTCTGTGCGTGGAAGTCATCCCCAGAAGTGCCGCTCAGACCTCGACCTTAACCTATACCCAGGATTTCCCGGGCTCCGATCCCGCGCACTACTCGATCGCGGTCAGCCAAGAGGGTCACGCCAAATATGAGAGTTCAGGCAAACTGCCCGATGACTCTGATGGGTTCGAGACTTACCAGCACGAGTTCGAACTCTCACCGAAGAGCCGTGGCCGTATTTTCGAGCTGGCAAAACAGGCGAAGTACTTTGCCGGCCGTGTAGATTCCGACAATAGCAAACTGGCGTTCACCGGAGCGAAGAAGCTGACTTATCAGGATGGGCACCGGATCCATTCGGCAACCTACAATTATTCTCGCTTGCCGGCTGTGGAGCAGCTCACTTCGTTTTTCCAAAACCTGTCGGCGACCTTGGAATATGGACGGCGTCTAGTCTACTACCATCGCTATCAGAAGCTGGCACTTGACGAAGAATTGAAACGCATGGAAGCGCAAGCCAAAGACGGAACATTAATCGAGTTACAAGCTGTGCAGCGGGTGCTCGAGGAGATTGTTGCGGATTCATCAGTTCTCAATGTAGTTCGAGCACGAGCCCAGCGTCTGGTCGCGCTGGGAAACGACTAAGTTGCGCCAGAGCCGCGGGTGAATTTCGATATTTGTAGGGAGATGTGTTACAAGCGGACAGCTCGATCTCATACGTACGCCCCCCATGGCCAACCCACTTAACCTTGCCTCGTGGCTTACCGCGAAGCGACTGCGCGCTCAAGGGCTCGTCCTCGCCCTCTGCTCATGGTCGATCTACGTTTGGGATATTTCCGGCCCCGGACTCCGCGACCGTTACGGACTTCTAAAAGGCACCGACTTCGTCCACTTATACACACTGGGCTCCCTGGCGCTCACCCATCGTGGCTCCGATCTCTATGACATGCCGTCCCAGGCAGCGCTAGTTCACGAACGCATCCCGGGCGGAGCCGACATCGTGTATCTCCCCGTTTACCCGCCCCAGGTTTCTATTTTCTTCGCCCCATTGGCTCGCCTTTCCTATGATTGGGCTATTTTCATCTGGCTGACTGTCAGTACGGTGATCTATGTTTACTGCTGCTATGCGGTATGGCGCGTCTGTCCAAATCTACGGGACGAGAAATTTACAATATTTATTCTTGCTGCCGCCTATCCTGCTTTCTTCCACCTGATACTTTGGGGACAAACCTCCGCCCTCGCGCTCGCGTCGTTCACGCTGGCATATTTTGCGCTACGCGCCGAAAACCACCTCCTCGCAGGGATCGCCTTCGGCGCATTAGCCTTCAAGCCGCAGTTGGGCCTGGTCGCTGCGATCGTTTTCCTTGCGATGCGTAATTGGACGCTGATCGCCGGAGCAATCCTGTCCGCGGCGGCTCAGTTCATCGTGGCTTGGCTCTATTTTGGCCTTGATCCTCTCCGCCAATGGTTCCGCATGCTGCAAAATCTCCCCAGTGCGCTGGCGTTGCTTGAGCCCAGACCCTACCAAACTCACTCCCTGCTCGCTTTTTGGTCCATGCTTGTCCCGTCACCCACCGTCTGGCTCGTGCTCTATATCGTCAGCGCAGCGTTCGTGCTCGCGCTTCTCATCCTGTGCTGGCGCAGTCAGTTGTCGCTGGCTATCCGCTATTCGGCGTTACTGGTAGTGACGGTGCTCGTGGCGCCCCATCTCACGGTCTATGATCTCGTGATTCTGGCGCCCGCCTTTCTTCTGCTGGGCGACTGGGTAGTCGCCCATAGGCATCATCACCTTACTTTGCGCCTCGCCGCCCTGCTCTACCTCGTCTACCTTCTGCCGCTGGTTGCCCCAACGGCGCGCTGGACGCACCTCCAACTTTCTGTCCTGGCCATGTCAGCAATCATTTGGACGCTGTGGCAACTCGCCAAAACGTCTGTGCCCGAACTGCGTAAGCGCACTCGATAGCCGCAGGACATTTACAGATTCCCATGAAATTCTACTGACCGAACAAGAATCGTAGCGCCTCGGGAAAGCGTCGTGCCCACGCCGATTCGCTGTGACTCGCACCTTCCTCAATCACTAAACGCAAACGCTTTTCATTCAAACCGGCGCGGCACAAGATGCCAGCCAGTTCGCGAACGTCGTCCACCACACTCTGATTTTTGTCTGGTCGTCCGGCCTCGGCCGTTCCCACTGCGAGGGCCACGCGTTCCGGCCAGCGCCGAACTGTCCGGCTTTCCTTGATGAGCTGCCGATTGGAAGCCCACAGCGACGGACTCTCCACCAAGAGTTTCCCGACCAGTCCGGGTCGCTCCATCGCCGTGTAAAGCGCAATGAGCGCGCCCAACGACGAGCCTCCGAGCCCCGTCTGCTCCGACCCTGTGGCAACTCGGTACCTTGACGCTATGAATGGAATTACTTCGTGGATCAGAAAGCCCGGGTAGCGTTTGCCCTCTGCTCGCAACATCATCGGCTGCAGCGATCGATGGGGCATGTATTCGCGAAAGCGATCTCTCGTCGAGTTGTCGATGCCCACGATGATCAGCGGAGCTATAGCGTTCTCGCCAATCATCCGGTCTGCGGCCTCGTCGACCTGCCACTCCACTCCGGCAAAAGCCGTAGCACGGTCAAACAGGTTCTGCCCGTCGTTCAAATAGAGAACCGGATATCGGCGGGTTTCATTTTGCGTATTGTCGTAGCCCGGAGGCAACCACACCCGCAGCCAGCGCTTGTTCCGAAAGATGTGGCTGGTAAATTCATGCAACCGCAAGTCGCCGGTTACGGCGTCGTTGCCCTCGACGCGCTCGACTGCAGTCTCCGTCTGTTGGATTTGTTGCATCAGGACCGTTTGAAAACTACCTGAACGACGAGCTTCACGAATTCGTGGCCAGACGCAACTTCAGCACTCCTGCCAGGGCAGTAATGCTTGCAATCAAGGCCAATGATGTCAGGCATAAGATGCACCAGGCAGTCAGCACGTAGGCTTCGATGTAAGTCAAATACAGCGCGAATACCAATCCGCCAGCTGCCGCCATCAGCAATCGCGTCGGGGTTTCAGGGCGGGAGCGGCACAGGGTCGATAGCGTCAAAAGCAGCCCGTACCCGGCGACGCCGATCAACGAAACAGGGATTCCCGCCACGCTCGAATATTCGCTGCGATTGACGATGTCGCAATTGAATTTCTCGCCGAACTCACAATATGCGGTCCGACTTCGCATAGTGACGCTCGAGGGAAATCGACGAGACGATCATGCCCGCAAGCGACAGGATGGCGATCCCGACCAGCAGGCTCCTGGACAATTGTGTTTCGACAACTTCGGCATGGGCAGACGGATTCACCATTGAATCTATTGTGGTAGAGGGCAGGCGCTCCGGGCGCTCAGGTCTTCGATCGAGAGAACACCCTCATGCAGTGCGCCCCCATTGAATTGCCAGCTCGGAAAATTCTTTGTCCCGGCGGCCTTGCACTCTGGCGTCATCTCTCGCGAGCCCTTAACCGCGCACTCGACATAGGGAACGTACTTAAATGAAGCACCAAACATCTCCTTCTGTTCTATGCAATGCGGACACCAGTACAGCCCGTACATTCGAGCTTGGTGGGTTGCGAGGCATTTGGCAAATGCCTCATAGCGGTGGTTCTTCCAATACCGGCCAGCGGAATAGGCAGCCGCGAACAACAGCACGATTACGCCATAGACGATTACCTTCCGTGAGGGGGCCCTACGATCTCTTGTTCCTTCGCGTTCCTGCTTTTTTTTCCGCCGTTCTTCGGACATGACACATTTTTTATACCATGCTTTCTCGCGGGCTTCGCGGAGGAACAATTTTCAGAGCGCGGTGTCATCTGCCGGCCTGTGGGGTGGAGTGCGGTCACCGCGGGGCGTGCCATTACGCAACAACGTTGAGCGCTCGCGGTAACACGCTCAATTTCTCACAATGCAAAGTCAGCACTTCACCATCCACCATGACGTCTACTGGCCCCGCAAGATCAAATTCAGCCAATGGGACCGCTTTTCGTTCAGCCAAGGGATGCCGGATGTGCGTACCGTCGTAAAGTCGGGGCAAATTGCGGACAAGTCCCAGCCTTCCGATCGGCCCCCAGCGGACATACTCAATCAGACCGCTGTTCACTTCAGCATGCGGCGCGATCATCATTGTCCCGCCGGTGAACTTGCTGTTATTAAAAGTGAGAAACAGACTGCGCCGCCGGTCGAAATCGGTCTCTCCGTTCAGGCGAACGGGGAATGGCCGCCGCTCGAGTCGTGCCAGCCCCAGAAAAATCGAAATGATGTACCCCAGCTGTCCCCAGTCATGGAAGCGCCGAGCGCGCAAGGTGGCCACGTCCGCCGTGAACCCCATGCTCAGCAGATTGATGTAGTGGATGATCCCTTCGCGGTGCCGCAACCGGAGCACGTCACAAGTTTGTCTTCGCCGCGCCAAGATCGACTCGATGGCATGTTCGACGCCGCGGTGGCTGAAATCGCGCAGGAATGAATTTCCCGTGCCCAAAGGCAAAAACGCAAGCGTAGGAATTTCCTTCGCGCTGGCCTCCGGGTAAAGTCCATTCACTATTTCGAATGAAGTCCCATCCCCGCCAACGGCAATAAAGTCGCGCTGGCCTCGGCGGTAGGCCGCTCGCGCAAGATTCGAGGCATCACCCGGAGCATGGGTTTCTGCCAGCTCTATCTGAATGCCGCCTGCTCTCAACCGTTCCAGTGCCGGCCCTAGCATCTTGCGGCTTCGTCCGCCCCCGGCGGCGGGATTCACAATGGCCAGAAAGGATTGCCCGGCACTCACAACTTCACCACCGCGCTCCGCTCTATAGTATTCCTGATCTCCTCCGCAAGATCGTTCCGCTTGATCTTCATCGAGGCGGTGCGAGGAAAGTCCTTGCCCCAGACCACACGCCCACCCACCCGCTTGAAGTCCGGCAGACGCCGATTGCGCGCATTCACTTCTTCCAGCAACTTGCTGTCAAACTGCTGATTTTGCTCAAGCCGCAAGACCAGTACCAGCAGCTCGCGACCCAGCTCCTTCGCAGGCCAGACATAGTTGGCTGCGATCACCGAGTACTCCTTGACCGGCAGTCCATCAAAAACCGACTCAATATCCTCCGGGTAGATATTTTTTCCCCCTTCGGTCACGATCATGTTCTTCTTGCGCCCCAATAGTTGCAAATGCCCGCTTCCATCAAGCCGTCCCAGATCGCCTGTCAGAAGCCAACCTTCGACAATCGTCTCCATCGTCAGCTCGGGATCATCCAGATAATGGGACATTACGGTCTGACTGCGTGCTGCCACTTCGCCCACGCCCTCTGCGTCGGGGTTTAAAATCCGCAGTTCCACTCCCGGCAGCGGCTTCCCAACGGTATCGGCTCGGAACGGCTTCAGGTCGTTCAATGTGAGCGCCGTGCCTGCTTCGGTGAGTCCATAGCCATTCACCACCGGAATTCCCAGATCATAAAAGAACTGCATGGTCGATGGCTCCATGAAGGCGCCACCGGTGATCAGCGCCAGCAAGTCTCCTCCAAAGGCACGGTGCACGCCCGGCAACAGCAATCGGCTGAGCTTTACTTTCGGCCGCCTGCGCGTCAGCAACTTATTCAGGCCGATCATGCGATCGAGCACAAATCGCTGCGCGGCCCCCAGTTCATCGAACTTGGCCCGAAGCCCGCGCTCCAGATTCTTCAGAATCATGGGAACCAGGGCCACGTACGTAATGCGGTAACGCATAAAAGCGTCTCGCACAAACTCCGGACGCAGCGTCCTCAAGTGCACTACACACGCTCCGCACACGAACGGACCGATGAAACCCACCATGAAGTCGATAGCATGGTTCGTGGGCAAAATGCTCAGATACCTCACGCCCGGCCAGAACGGGTACCATGCCGTCAGCGCCCGGCATTGCTCCAAATAATTTTCATGGGTAAGAACGCAACCCTTGGGACGCCCGCCGGTGCCGGAGGAATACACAATCGAAGCGACATCTTCCCTTTGCCGCATTACGAAGTCCGGCGCACCCTTACGCTTGAAGTCCTCCCATCGGAACCCGCCTAGCAGGTCAGCCCCCAGTGGCGCCTCCGTCACCAGAACGATTCTCGTGGTTAGGTTCTGGAAATCAGGAGACTGCGTTATCGCCCGCCACAGGTAGTACTCGACGATGAGTACCGTGGCCTGGGAGTGTGCCAGGAGCTGCAACTGTTCCGCCGCCGTCAGCTTGAAATCCAGCGGCACAAGCACACCGCCACAGTAGAAGATGGCATACGCCGAGACCAGCCACTTCGACTGGTTGCTCATCACCATCGCTGCCCGGCCCCCCGCATCAAAACCAGCGTCTTCCAAAGCGCGCGCTAAAGGCAACGCAAGTTCTTTAAAATCAGAATAGCTCAGCTGTGTCTTCTCACGGTCGCGGTCCGCCTCGATCAGGCAGGTCTGTGCGGCAAAGCGGTCAATCGCATCGCGCAGGGCCGCGCCCAGACAGGTGTATTCTCGAAGATCGAGCATCGAAGGTTTATTTCACCACAGGAAACACGGCGGTCTACCGAAAAGCTTAGTTATCATTTCATTACCCGGCTTGGGATCGAGGTGTCCCGAATCGTCCCTCATGATCGGCCGGATTTAGCTCTTCTCGGCGCCCTCGGGGTGAAATCCGGGTCACAACCTGGCCTGAATGCGGCTAGCCAACGTTCGGAAATCGCTCACGCCTTCGAGCTCGTAGTCGGGCAGCTCGACGTGAAAGTGATGTTCCAGTCGCGTCAGCAAGTCGAGGGTCTGCAAGCTGTCAACACCTAATGTCTTGAAGAAGTCGTCATCGGGGCCCAGTGTCTCCCGTGGCACTTTAAAATGGGCCGCCGCGAGGGTCAGGATTTCGTCCAGAGTCTGATCAGCCGTTTGCATATTCTCGCCCTTTTCAATTTACTGCGATTCGCTGTTGGCACTTTCACGGCAGGTACGGCTGCGCGTCCGTGCTCTCCACAAACTTCTTCAGCCCAGCCTGAACCACAGGTCGCCCAAACAGATCACAAAAAATATCGATTTCCTGCCGCAATTCTTCCTGCGGGACCGGCTTGATAAAACGCTTCGCCGCAATTGCCGTTTCGCGGTCAAACTTGCTCAATTGCACTGCCGTAGCCCGCGCAACGCGCAAGGCCTCTCCCTCGCCAACCATCTGGCTCACCAGGCCGACCTGAAGTGCCTTGGTCGCATTAAAGCTCCGCCCGGTTAACAGCAGGTCGCGCACAACCCCATTTCCCAAGTCCCGCTTCAACCGCGGAATTCCGCCGAATCCCGGGATCAATCCCAAGCGCAGCTCGGGGAAGCAAAACCGCGCCATTTTATCGGCGATGATCAGGTCGCATGCCAGCGCCAACTCAAAACCTCCCCCGAAGACGACACCATGCACGGCCGCAATCGTAGTCAGCGGGGCGGCATCGATCGTATTGAGTACCTTGTGAATGCGTTCCAGAAAGTCACGCACGCCGCGGAGACCTTCCGCCTTCGCCATGCCTTGCCAGCGATGATAAAGCTCGCGTAAATCGGCGCCCGCGCAGAAACCGCACTTCAATTCACTGTAAATGATAAGCGCATGCGCTTCCGGCTGAAGGCTTTCAAGCGCTCGGGCGAACTTCTCTAGCTCGTCCAGAGCCAACGACCCCAGCTCATTGCAAGGCTCGCGGTAGAGCGCCAGTTCGATGGTGCCGTGCTTCAGCTGCCAGGACAGGGCCTGCCCGCGAAACGAGTGGCCGCTGTGCGACTCGCCCCGGGGCTGTTCCTGTAATGTCCTCATGCCGTTTTGACCGTCTGGTACATCTCTTCGATCTCGCTATTCATCCGAGCTGCAATCACGTCGCGTTTCACCTTCCCGTTTGCCGTCAAACACCCGTTTTCGATGGAGAATCCCTCGGGCCGCAGGGAAAACGCTCGCACCTGCTTGTAATGCGGGAGGTCAGGATTGACCGCATCCAGAGCGGTTTGTACCTGCTCCCGGGTCACGCTTCCGGTCACAATCGTTGAAAGATAGCCGCGCCCATTGCCTATCAGTACGACTTGCTGCGCGCCCGGCAGATTCCTCAGAATCTGTTCTTCAATCGGCTCGGGAGAAAGCTTGTGCCCGGATCCCAGAACAATCAGATTCTTGATGCGGCCGACAATCCGCCAATTGCCCCCGGCATTCACTTCCCCCTGATCGCCGGTATGGAACCATCCCTCACCCCGTGCATTCGCACTCTCCAGCGGCCGGTTCCAGTATCCGGGAAACACATTCGGCCCGCGAACCAGAATCTCA
>WNGJ01010850.1_pt1 | contig 10467 bp, 10 predicted proteins | sample 5400611 | NCBI WGS metagenome assembly WNGJ01 (sample SAMN13153375, study PRJNA577476) | soil metagenome | isolation source: 40 cm soil or saprolite under Garry oak tree replicate 1 | place: USA:California | collected 2016-06-15
ATGGCGTACATGGAGCTCGGCTCGGCGTTCCCGGAGACGGGCGGCGGTTATCTCTGGATTCGCCGATCGATGCGCGACCCGTGGGGCTTCCTCGGAGGCTGGATGTCGTGGTTTGGCCATTGCATCGTCGCGTCGTTCTACATCTACGGATTCGGATTCGGCATCGTCCTCGCCCTGAAGACGATCCTCGGCACTCCAACTTTGGTCCTGTACGGCCTCGATGAGGGAGCGCTGACGAAACTCTTCGCCGTCCTCGCCGCGGGCGTCTTCATCGGGCTGAACTACCGCGGGACGAAGCTCACGGGGAGATCGGAAACCGCGGTGACGATCGCTCTCGTGGTGGTCGTAAGCGCCTTCATCATCGCGGGACTGCTGCACCTGACGCACACCGGCGTGCCGGCGGCGAACTTCCAGCCGTTTCTCCGCGGTGACTCAGGTTTTCTCCAGTTTGTCTCTCTCCTCGGAGCGATGGGCTTCACGTTCATCGTGTTCGAGGGCTACGAGATTATCGCTCAGACCGGGGAGGAGGTGCGCCACCCGGAAAAAAACATTCCCCGCGCCCACTTCATCGTGATCGGCCTTTCGACCCTCATTTTCATCTTGGTCGCGTTTGTGGCGATCGGGACTTCCGGGAATTGCAGCGGGGGCCCGAGTGTTTCGTGCTTGCTCCTGCAGGCGTCCCCCGCAGGACCCGTGGGCAATAACAATGCGATCGCCGAGATCGCGGCGGAGGTGATGCCGTACGGCACCCAGATCATCGTGTTCGGCGTGGCCCTGGGCGCCCTGGCTGCCCTGAACTCTCTGATCTTCTCCTCGAGCCGTGTCGCGTTCGCGATGGGCCGGGACGGCGGACTCCCCCGCGCCCTCGGGAGGCTCCACGCTCGGAAGCGCACTCCGCACATCTCGATCGCCGTCTCGGGGCTCAGCGCCGACGTCATGTTCCTCCTCCTGTTCCTGATGGTGAACTGGGCGGCGATCGTCCTCCGGAGGACGATGCCCGACGTGAAGCGGTACTACGTGATGCCGCTCTTTCCGATCATCCCGCTGTTGGGCATCGCGACGAAGTTCGTCCTCGCCCTCAGCCTCTGGACGATCGAACCGATCGCGTGGTTCGTCGCCCTCGGCTGGATCGGGATCGGGCTCACGGTCCACTACCTGCACGGAAGGAAGGAAATCGTGGTCGGCGTTACGAAGGTCGTGGAGTCGATCTTGCCGCATCGCCGTCCCCGATACCGAATCCTGCTTCCCATCGAGGACTTCGAGCGGGTCGAGCTCGTCGAGTTCGGCGCGCTAATCGCCCAGGTCGAAGACGCGGAGCTCACGCTCCTCCACGTGATCGAGGTGCCGCCCGCCCTGCCGATCGATGCCATCGACCGGGCTTACGTGAGCGAAGTCCGCTACCATCTCGGCAAGTTGCGGAGGCGCGCGGAGGAACTCGGCGCGTACGCCACGGCTCGCGTCGACGTGAGCCACAAGGTGATCGATTCGATCCTGGACAATATCCGCGAAGACGAGACGGACCTCCTGATCCTCGGATGGAGGGGAGGATGGCGTCGAGGCCGGATCCTGGGGACGAACGTCGACCGATTCGTCCAGGAGGCTCCGTGCGACGTCGTCGTGTTCAAGTCCGCCGGCCTCAAGCCGAAAGTCGAGCGCATCCTCGTGATGAATGCTCCGGAATGGCATGTGTCGTACGCGACCGGGTATGCGATCTTGCTCGCGAAGAAGCACCGCTCGAAGATCACGATCCTGAGCGCAGTCCAGACGGACCGGGAGCTCGAGAAGGAACGGGGCTACAGTGCGCGCCTCGCGGAAATGTGCCGCACGCACGGCGTTGCTTTCGAGGAGAAGTTCGTGAAGGCGCGTAACATCGTCGACGCCGTGGTCGAAGAGGCGAAGAACTACGACCTCCTCGCGCTCGGCGCGTCCACCGAGTGGCGGCTGACGCAGTTCGCATTCGGCCCATGGCAAGACCAGATCGCGCGACGGACCGAGACGCCGACGTTGATGGTCCGCAAGGTCCGCCGCAAGGAGGAACCCGTGCCGACTCGAAACCCGGTCCCGCTCCCGACACCGCCGCCCCCGCAGCCTTCCTGAGCCGCCGACGCTACCACTGTGCGGTGCCGCAGCTCGGGCAGAACCGATCCGTGGTGGGCATCGACCGTCCGCAATTCTTGCACGTGTGGAGCGCGCCTTGAGGCGGGATGGGCGGGGGAGCCATGATCATCGTCGGCGCGGACGGAACGTCTTTCATGATCCCGCCGGCGACCGACAAGACGACGCCGACGCTGAAGAGCGCGACCATCCCGTACGCGAAGGTCCGATAGCCCGACGCCGACGACAAAAGCGCGGCACACCATCCGGGGTACGGTTCCCCCGGTCCGCCCGGGCCGCACGCAAATGCGTGCGTGGTCTCGAGACCCGTCGCGACGAACCATCCGTAGGCGGCGCCGAGAAGACCGATGACCAGGAGCACGAGGCCGATGACGAAGACCGCGACTTTCACGCGTCCCTCACGTCCGAACCGAGGCGTCGGCTTATCACCTTTGTCCTCCGAGGACCGAGTTCCTCCCGATGCGATCGTATGAAGACTCTTTTATAGCGCAACGCATATTTCTGACGCCGCGTGGGTGGCATGGGCGAGGCGCTCAAGATCGGGATTACGGGCCTCCCCGGTGCCGGCAAGACCTACTGCCTTCTCAAGGTCATCGAGATGCTCGAGGGGGACGGCCTCAAGGTCGGCGGCATGATCACCGAGCCGATCGTCAAGCGAAACCGCCGCGAAGGATTCTACGTCATGGACTGGGCGACGAAAGAGAAACGGGTGTTCGCCTCCCGCGAGATCACGTCGAAGACGATGGTCGGCCGCTACGGCGTCGACATCAGCGCGCTCGAGGAGGTCGGCGTGAACGCCTTGCGGGGGGCGACCGCGAACGCGGACGTCATCGTGATCGACGAGGTCGGTAAGATGGAGGTCGAGTCGCCGAACTTCGTGCTCGCCGTGAAGGATGCGCTGGACGCCGACAAGCCGCTTCTCCTCACGCTCCACAAGAAGTCCCGCAATCCGTTGCTCCAGGACATCCGCCGTCGGGACGATGTGCGGATTCTCGAGGTCACGATGGTGAATCGCAATCTCCTGCCGTACAAGATTGTGAAGCTGATGAAGGGCGAGGTCCTCTAAGGACGAAGGGATATCTGCCCCTCCCCGTATCGCGACGCGGTGAAGCTTGATTTCCCCTTCGCGGAGGTCTCGGAGGGAGCCGCGCACCTCCTCGTCCCGGATATCGCGCGGCGCAAAGGGCCCGGGACCGCGGGACCGTGGCCGTTCTACAATCCGACGATGGCGGTGAACCGCGACCTCAGTGCGATCGTCCTCGCCAAATGGCCCGGTCCGCTCGGGTCCGTCCTGGACGGCCTCGCGGCGACGGGCGCATGGGGGATCCGGATGGCCCTCGAGACCCGTGCGGATCGCGTCACGTTCAACGAATGGTCGCCGGAGGCGATTCCGCTGATCCGGGAGAACGTTCGCCGGAACGGGTTGGCCGCGGATGTCCACCGGAGCGATTTGCGCTCGTCCGTGCGCGAGGGACGGTACGATTTCGTGGACGTGGACCCGTTTGGCCCTCCGACCCCGTTCCTCGCCTCCGCGTTCGAGGGTGTCAAGGGATCGGCGGGGTTCGGGATCACCGCCACCGACACCGCGGTTCTCTGTGGAACCTATCCGAGGGCCTGCGAGAAACGCTACGGTGCGCGGCCGCTTCGTTCGCCGCAGGGCGCGGAGATCGGCCTTCGAATCTTGCTCGGCTACTGTCATCGGATTTCGGAGGAGAGAAATCTGCGAATGCGACCCATCTTGGGGTTCTCCGCGGAACATTTCCTTCGGGCGCTTGTCATGGTTTCGTCGGGCTCGGCGTCGGCTCCGGTTGGCCATGTGGTCCGAGGCGGAGATGGAGGCCTGATCGCGGCAACCGCCGCTGACCGCGACGCGGTGGGTCCGTTGTGGCTGGGCTCCCTCGGAGACGCCGCCGTGGTACACGAGCTTCAGCCTTCCGAGTGGACATCTGTGGTGTCCGCGAGGCTGCTCTCGCTCCTCAAGACCGAGTGCGAAATGCCGCCCTTCTTCGTCACGACGGACGAACTCGCGGCTCGTGAGCATTGTTCGCCGCCGCGACTCGACCGGTTCATCGAGGGCCTGCGGGCGATCGGCCATCAGGCAACCAGGACCCATTTCCATCCGCGCGGCGTCAAGACGGACGCGCCACCGCGGGAATGCGCGCGTCTGTTCCGCGACCTTTCCCCTACCGGATCCACGGGTGATTCAAGGCCTGCCAGCTGAAGCCGAACGCCGCCTCACTGTCGGTCGCGTAGTGGTAGAGCGTCGTGACGAGGATTCCGTGGACGACGGACCAAAGCGCGCTGAGGATGAGCCAATAAAGGACCGCCGCGACGGGCCACGCGAGGCTCCCGGGCTCCCCGACGACTCCCCATACGAACGGCACGAGGCCGACCGTGAAGAGCAGGAGGAACACGAGGCCCGTCCCGAGGACGCCGCTCTGATGGGCGCCCCAGCGCTCCCGCAAAAGGGCCCGGCTCCGACGGAATGCTTTGATCGGACCGACGCCTTCGAGGACCATCGTCGGCAAGACGAACAACGTGGCGATGGGCCATCCATAGCCGAGGACCCGCGAGACGAAGCGTCCGCCCCCCTCGTACCGGATCGAGGTGAATCGAAACAACACCCCGACCGTCGCCGCAAGGAACGACCAGATCAGGACCTGGAAGAAGCTCGCGTTCGCGGCGCTGATTCCATCGAGGACGTACGGCCTCTGGCCCTGGAGGCGGATGGCCGCCGCGCCGATGATGGCGGCCATGAAGTAGACGGAGAGGAAGTACGTCACGAGGTACGCGATGAAGATCTCCTGGTACAGGAAGGCGCTCGACGGCGACGCGGGTGGGAGGCCGAGCGCGATGACGCTGAGCACGACGATGAGCCACACGAAGCCCGTGAAGACGAGGGCCAGAAACGGCAGGGCCATGAGCCGCGGCTCCGTCGCGAGGACGCGCAGACTTCCGAGCGTCAGGTGGAATCCGCGGGCGAACTGCGCGCGCAATCCGGTCTTCGGAGATGGCTCGTGATGAGTCTTCCGACCCCACTCCGTCGAGTGCATCCCGCGTTCAAAAAGAGTGGAGCCGTCATAAGTTTATCGCCCGCCCATCCGGCATTGACAAAGGCGGACGTGGGCCGGCATGTTGAAAAGAGATTGTCTGGCGTCCTTCGGCGCGACGAGCCGGACACCATGCCGACGAGGCCAGCGATGATTCCCAGGACTCTCCTCCGTTCCACGCACTCCCTGAGCGTGTCCACCCTCTGAGCTTCTGAACTATACGTTCAGTGGCACGCCGGAGACCCGGAAGGGCATTCATGGACGACGACGCAGAGACGCGACTAGCGGCGCGTTGCATCTTGGCCGACGGATGTGGGAGGCCAATCCGTTGACGCTGGCTCGGCGTGGTGGTGATGATGGAGCTTGTGAATCTCGCCCAGGATCACGGCGTATTCCTTCTTCGCTTCCATTTCGACAACCACGGTCATCATTCGAAGCCACATCGCCGGGTATGCGACGAGCCAGATCGCCGACGCGACGAGAATCGTTAGGACGGAGCTAGGGAGGATGCTCCCGAGGCCGACTTCTCCCAGCGCGCTTCGGAGGACGATTTGGGTCGCGATGGAGGACGCGGCAACGAACGCGATGAGCCGCAACCTCTTGACCCATCGATCGTGGATCGTCGCCTGAGCCAGATGGAACAGCCCATGGTACCACTCGGCGATGCGGCGCCCCATCGACACGCACCGAGTTCGACTCCTTCCGTATATGATGATTTCCGGTTGAGTATCAGACCCGTCCTCAGCACCGGAAGGACTATCCGCCCCGCATTCCATGGTGATTTCGCCCACACAGCTTCGTCCCAGAGTCTGAACGGAGGAGCGGACGAGTCTTTTCCCTTTGGTCCCTTCGATTAGGCCACAGGTGGAGGTGGCGAGTCGCCCTATGCACAGTCAGGACAGCGCTCAAATCGCCCAAGCCTTGTTCGACGCGTTCAACGCGCACGATCTCGACCGCCTCGAGGCGCTGACATCGGACGGGTTCCTGGGAATTGGGCCGGACAGCCCGGACCTCCGGATGGGTCGTCGAGGCGGGAGGGCCTGGGCGGCCGCATACTTTGCGGGGTTTCCCGACTCGCAGTGGACGAAGGAGCGGATTTTCGGCCAAGACGCCGCGTTCGTCCTCCAGGTGATTTACTCAGGGACGCACACCGGCGCCTTCGGGGGAGCCGAGACGATACCGCCGACCAACAAGACGGTACGAGTTCCCGCCACATTCGTGGGCATCGCGCGAGGTGGCAAGATCGAGGACCTCCGCGGGTATTGGGACCGACTCATGGTGCTGCGACAGCTCGGCCTCGTCCCGGACGGCTCGTAGTCCGTGGCCGTTGTTGTCGCGCTCCGCGACGCGGGCGTTGATTGTGACTGCGGACCACGGTGATAGCCCGCGCACGTCCGCCGGGCCGGCGGCTTGGTCATGACGTACGACCGCACGGCGGTACGGTCTGTCTCCGAGCCCCCGCGTGAGCCACCGGTCCAGATCGGCCGTCGTGTAGTTCATCGAGTAGGATATTGGCAAACGTCTACTCTGAACCGTCGGGGTCGGATGTTTCGTCATCGAAGTGTTTCTGATCTCCCTCGTAGGGCGAGTTCGATAGCCGCACAATCTCGGCGGCCTTGATGTCCCCAATCTTCGGTACCTTTTTCAGGTCCTCTTCCGTTGCCGAGAACACGGCGCGGACGGATCCGAACCGCTCGAGGAGGCTGCGGGCGAGGGTCTCGCCGATGCTCGGAAGTCCTTCGACGGCAAACCGCTGCCGCTGTTCGAGCGACATGGCTTTCGGCTTGTGTCGCAAACCGTAATCCGCGGCTGCCTTGTCCTGGCGCTTCCAGAGGATGCTCAAGAGGAGCGATGTCTGTTCCTTGTCCGCCGTCGTCAGGACGGGAACCCGTTCGGTCGTCTCGAGGACGAGGAGGGCGCCCAGGATCGCTTGAGGGCTCCGGAACGTCGAGATTTCCGCCAGGTCGCCTTCGAGGATCACGAGCGGCTGCGGGTACGCGTCCCGGAGTCGCCGGACCTGTTCGAAGAGACGCTTTCGGACCATCGAGTTGAAGAAATCGTAGAGGGTCTTGCGTTCGATCCCGACCGGTCCGAGGACATAGTCTCCCGGCGCGATCTTGCGGATCTCGATCTCGACGCCGAGTTCCCGGAGGCGTTCGGGAATGTCCTCGGGCTCGTTCGAATCGACGACGAGCGGAATGCGCACATCGTGTCGAAACGCCGCGGCGACGTAAACGTTCCGGTGACCGTGGCAAATCAGCGGCGTTAGGGGAATCGTGGGTGCTCATCCTTTTGAACGTCGCGCGCGTGCGGCCGACGATGGCCCGGCGGCGGACGCTTAATCTGCTCGTCGCAACGATGCTCGGCACGATGGATTCGAACGCGCTCGTGCCAGTCATCGCGCTCTACGCCCAGCATGTCGGCGCGGATCTCCTGACGATCGGGATCATCGTCGGATTGTTCTCCGCGGTCCACGCGCCTGCGAACCTGTTCTTCGGACGGATCGCCGATCGCTTCGGTCGCAAACTGCCGCTACAGGTGGGCCTCCTCTGGGATTCCGTCTCGCTGTTCCTCTATTCACTCGCGACGACGCCGCTCACCCTTGCGCTCGTCCGGGTGAGCCACGGCATCGGGAGCGGACTCGTCGGTCCGAGTTCGATGGCCCTCATGGCGGATACCTCCACGACGGAGCGGAAAGGCCGGGCGATGGCCCTCTACGGGATGTCGCTCGCCCTCGCGGTGGTGATCGGCTTCGGCATCGCCGGTCCCATCGTCGCTCGACTCGGTTACTCGGTTCTGTTCTACGTCCTCTCCGCGGGTCTCCTGGCGGGCTTCGTCATCGCCGCTCCGCTTTCGGAACCCCCTCACAAAGCCCCGAGGGCGATGCCGTGGCGCCGCCTGATCTCCTATGCCGGGCGCCCCTCTCCCGCGGCGGGATATGCGGCCATCTTCAGCCTCTATTTCATCCTCGGCGCGTTCGTCGCGCTCGTGCCGCTCCACCTTCAGCAGGAGCTGGGGTATGGCGCCCTTGCGGTCGGCCTGAGCTTCACCGCCTTCGCGATCCTCTCCCTGCTCCTGCACTATCCCGCGGGGATCCTGGCGGACCGGTACGGTCCCGCGACGCCTGCGACGATCGGCCTCGTCGCGGTGGCGATCGCGATGGCCTGCATCCCGCTCCTCCGAGACCTTCCGACCCTCCTCGTTCTGATGGCCCTGTTCGGGGTCGGACACGGATTCATCTTTCCTTCGGCTTCGGCCCTCGTGTCTCGCGGCGCAGATCCGGAGCAGCACGGTCTCGTGACGGGACTGTTCTACGCACTCCTCGTCGCGGGCGTGGCCTTCGGCGCGCCGATCATGGCGGCGGTGGCGAGCGTGTCGACCTTCGGCACGGGAATCTGGGCGAGCGCCTGGATCTCCCTCCTCGGACTTGCGTTCCTCGGTCGCGCCTTCGGCTCTCCGGAGTCCGCGACCATGAGAACCATCCCCGCTGCGAGCGCCAACGAATTGAGGTGAGGGGTTCAAGGACGCAACGAGGCCACGAAACGCTTGCGCGGGAAAACGGGACCGATCATATGCGTCCTGTGCGACGGACTCGCCACTCGGACCGAGTCCATGCTGGCCGTCCTGCAATCAGCTCGTTTTGGGCCGATCCCGGAGACGATGACGCGTGACAATCCGGAAGGCCACTCCGACCGCGAGAAGCTCGCCGAACAGGAATGGAGCGAGGGCCGCGAGGACATCCACGAAGTTCCAGCCTTCGATGGCGTTAGTCACCACTCGGGTTGAGGTCGCCAGGTCTGGGGAAAAGTGCGGGAACGGGGCGAACTCCTGGTATACATAGGCGATGACTGGGTTCCCGGTGCGACTGAGCGCAATCGAACTTCCAGCCGAGGAACGCGTGTTCGGGTCGACGACGTGTCTGGACCAACCTCCGCCCGCGTTCGTGGCGTAGGTGAGTACGCCGGACGTCGGCTCGCCGCTGGAAGAGTCGCCGTAAGCCAAGTGAACGTGACCGCTGGCGTCCAAGACCATGGAGCAGGTGACGCCCTCGCGCGTCGTCCCCACCGAGTCCCAGGCCCAATTCCCTTTCGAGTTCTCGGCATGGATGACGGAGGTGGTGTTCGTCGAACGGTTGTAGACCGAAAAGGCGGCATGGACCGTTCCGGCGGCATCGATGGCGACAGGGGCTGTATCGACGGGGAACGAAGCCGTTCCACCGAGGTCCGCCGATGAGGTGAGCTCAGACCGCGTCCAGGATCCGGTCGAGTTCGTCAGATAGTAGATGAGACCGAAGAGCCCGTACGAGACGGTGATAGAGACCGCGCCCGAGGGCGCGACAGCGATTGCAGTCGCCACTGCCGAGGTGAGGGAGTCCGACCAGCTGAATACGGGCGTGCTCGTCCAGACGCCCCCCGCGTCCGTCGCGTGGCGCAGTTCCGTCGTCGATCCATTGGTCCCGAGGTACGCGGCGTGGATATGGTCGGACCCGTCGATGGCGATGGATGCTCCCCTTCCGGCTGCATCGATCGTTGTCACCGACCAGCCTCCCGCCGAGTTGGTCCAGTATCGGATTGAGGCCATCGCTGCCTCCCCAGGAACCCCCGTGTCCGGAGGAAACGCCTCTTCCACCACGTGGAGGTGGTCCTTCGTATCCCGGGCGAGGACCGCGCGAAAGACCGAATGGTCTCCGTCAAGAACCGTTGTCGTCCAGCCGCCGCCCGCGTTGGTCGCGTACAGTAGCGAGGTGTCTGCGATGACCACGTGGATTGCACCCGTGGAGTCCACCGCGACGGCGGTTTGATAGGCGCCGTCACCGAGTAACACGTGGCCGACCCACGGTCGCGACAGGGCGAACACCGCAAATGTCGACGAGATGAGAATGACGACAGCGACGATGAAGACCTGGAACACGGGCCGTCTGAACAGGCGAAGGATGCGTGTGCCGAGCTTTGCCTCGGACGCCTTTCGCGGATCGCGCGGTCGCGCTTCGGCCGTCGAACGCCCCCCAAACCTGCCTATGTCGGACGTTTACGTGAACTTTTTCACAGAACCGTACTGCGGGCGCCCGCTGGTAATAGGACGATTGCGCGGGAAAATCACGGGACCGATCATATGCGTCCTGTTTGACGGCTAAGCCGCCAATGCACCACCGACGGGTGCTAGTGTGGCTATGGCGGTTAGTGGCGGCGGGCTGAACACGTCGCCCTTGCGAGCTTCGTGCGTACACCCCCGCTCTATCAACGTCGTCGACTACGACGGCCATAAGATGCCTCGTCTTGAGGGCGGTTTCCGGCTTAGATGC
>WNGJ01021222.1_pt1 | contig 10467 bp, 10 predicted proteins | sample 5400611 | NCBI WGS metagenome assembly WNGJ01 (sample SAMN13153375, study PRJNA577476) | soil metagenome | isolation source: 40 cm soil or saprolite under Garry oak tree replicate 1 | place: USA:California | collected 2016-06-15
TTCCGGTTGGGCATCATGCGCGGCGGCAACACGTTCGACGCCCACCGTCTGCTCCACCTCGCCGGTGACCGCGGCGTGCAGCTCGACATGAAGGAACGGCTCATGCATGCCACCTTCACCGACGGGCTGCCCATCGCCGACAAGGACACCCTGGTAGGCCTGGCCGCCGACGTCGGCATCCCAGCGGACGAGGCCCGCGCCGGTCTCGACGGCGACGCCTACGCGGAAGCGGTCAGAGAAGACGAACACCAGGCAGCTCGGTACGGCATCACCGGAGTCCCTTTCTACGTCGCAAACGGAACATACGCGGTCAGCGGCGCCCAGCCGGCCGAGGTGTTCGTGCAGCTGCTGCAGCGCGCGCACGGCGAGAGCAGTCCGCTTACCCCCGTCAAGAACGCCAGCGACGGCGATGCGACGTGCGAGGACGACTCCTGCGCTGTCTGATAGCCCGCCGAGCTGTCACCGGCCGCCCCGGGCAGTGACGGCGGGTTCGCCTGGCAGGCTACAGGGAGAGCCTGGGAAGCCTGCCCAGGAGAACGACCACTCGGCCCGGCAGAGACCCATGTTTAAGTGCGCTGCAACACGCTGTGGCCATCGCTTCGCTTGTTAAAGCTAGAGCGTCCAAAACATTCGCGGCCATCGCGGTACCAGCCCCGTCACCCAGGCGGCCCGGCTCCCGATGCGGAAAGAGCTCCGCCTAGCCCCGTGCACACTGCCGGCACTGCCGGCCTCGCCTGCGACGTGGAGCACGCGCGGTGGTTCTGCGTCACGTCGCAGACAGTGTGGCTCGCGCGGTCGCGACCAGGTCGCGGATCGCCGCGGATCGCCGGTCTGCCTTCCAGGCGAGGCACACTTTCGTCGGAGGAATATCGATGACCGGAATCGCCGCGACTTCAGGGGGGATGTGCATCGCCGCGGTGACGGATGCGGGGATGAAGCTGACTGCTCGCCCGGTGCCTACGGCCTCGATCTTCTCTTCGAGATTGCGGGCGGCTGGGCCCCGCTGTGGGCGCCTGCCGTCGGGGCGGGGGTCGACGTTGTGCCACGCGTCCCAGATGGGGCTGGCGCCCCAATGCAGGACGACGGGGTCGTCCGCGAGCTCCCGAATTCCGATTTCGGAGCGCCCGGCGAGTTCATGGCTTCTGGGCAGCAGCGCCAGCCTTGGCGACGAGTACAGGCGGGCTAGGTCGAGGCCGTTGTCGTCGACCGGCAGGTGGACGAACGAGACATCAACACGGTCGTCGACTAGCGCTCCGGGCTGGTCGGACCAGTAGATCCGTTCGACGTCGATATCGATGTCATGGCCGGTGGCGTCGAACGCTCGGACCAGCTGGATGATCGGATCGCCGGCCAGGAAGCCGACTGTCAGTGCGGTTCGGCCGGTTGCGGCGCGCCTGACTCGCCGCCCCGCGGCGCTGGCGGCCGCGAGCAGAGGCCGGGCATCCTCGAGGAGCTGACGCCCGGCCGGAGTCAGCTCAACGTGGCGGCTCGACCTGGTCAGCAGGTTGACGCCGACCTCCTGCTCGAATTTCCGGATCTGCCGGCTGAGTGCCGGCTGGGCGATGAACAGGCGCCCGGCCGCATGGCCGAAGTGGAGCTCCTCCGCGAGCGCCACGAAGTAGCGGAGCCTGCGAAGATCGAGATCCAGTGGGTCCGGCACTGGCCGCTCGAACGCCCTGGAGGTCTCGGCCGGAGCGATCAGCTCACCTACGGAGACCTCCAGCGCGGCGGCAAGGGGAGCCAGGTGGTCGAGGGATAGATGGCGCTCGCCCGCTTCGAGCCGGCTGACGGTGGACGAAGCCGCGGCGGTCTTGCGGAAGAGTCATCGCCAGAGCGGCCTTTATGCAAGATGCCCCTTAGGGGACGGAAGACGTGTATGCCGCGTTCGCCATGCTGGGAGCTAGAAAATCCCGGTCGATCTCCAGTGAGTTGAGAACGGCCCCCGCGATTCCGCGTCGCTTCCATGACGTTGCTACCCCCACCATCCAAACCAAGGAGACCCACATGTCTGTCACGACCGAAGAGGCAGCGATTCGGCCGTTCACGATCCCGGTCACGCCCGAGGAGGAAGTCCAAGCCCTGCGTGCGCGTGTAGCGGCTACGCGCTGGCCCGATGCGGAGACCGTCCCAGATCATTCGCAAGGCGTTCAGCTGGCAACGATTCAGGAACTCGCCCGCTACTGGGCCTCGGACTACGACTGGCGCTCGTGCGAAGCGAAGCTGAAGGCCCTGCCGCACTTCAAGACCAAGATCGACGGGCTGGACATTCATTTCATCCATGTTCGTTCAGAACATGACAATGCGCTCCCGCTCGTCCTCACGCACGGGTGGCCCGGCTCAGTCATCGAGCTGTTGAAGGTCATCGATCCGCTCACCAACCCCACGGCACATGGCGGGAACGCGTCAGACGCTTTTCACGTGGTGATTCCGTCGATCCCGGGACACGGGTACTCAGACAAGCCGCGCGCACCCGGCTGGGGTCCAGACCGCATGGCGACTGCCTGGGTCGAGCTGATGAAGCGCCTCGGATACGACCATTTCGTGGCACAAGGCGGCGACTGGGGTGCTCTCGTCACCGAATTGATGGGTGCGCAAGCGCCGCCGGCACTGGCTGGCGTGCACTCCAACATGCCGGGCATACTTCTGCCCGACATTGCACAGGCGCTCCCCATCCCCGGCCAGCTCGCGCCCGGCGGCCCACCGCCCCCCGGTCTTTCAGCCGACGAACAGCGCGCGTTCGAGCAGATAAGTGAGTTCTATACCATGGGCGCCGGCTACGCGGTAGAAATGGCGACGCAGCCGCAAACGCTGTACGGCCTGGCCGATTCACCCGTCGGCCTGGCGGCGTGGATGATTAACCACGACGCCTACAGCTACGGCGAAATCTCACAAGCCTTTGAAGCCAACCCGGTAGGTGAGCTTACACGCGACGAAATCCTCGACAACATCACGCTCTACTGGCTGACGAACACGGGGGTCTCGTCAGGCCGACTCTACTGGGACAACAAGTTCGGCTTCTTCGACGCCAAAAACGTCTCCGTCCCGGCTGCGGTGAGCGTCTTCCCCGGCGAGATCTACCAGGCCCCGCGGAGCTGGGCCGAGCAGGCCTACCCCAACCTCATCTACTACAACACGGTCGACGCAGGCGGGCATTTCGCGGCCTGGGAACAGCCGCTGCTCCTCACAGAAGAAGTTCGCGCGGGCTTCCGGCCGCTTCGCTAGATGACCGTGACCGACCATCCGCACATGCCCTAAGGCTGGCCGGGCACCCTCGGCTCGGAGCGGGTGCCTGGTTCGTCACCGGGCGCTGTCGTCACGCCAGATCGGCGCGGTCAGGCAGGTGGGGCCGCCGTCGCCCTTGACCGAGATCTCCGATCCGTCATAGCCGTGCACCTCACAGCCCGCGGACTCCAGGGCCGCGCGGGTGCGCGGGTTGCCGTCCACGACGACGACGCGACCGGGCGCGACGGCCAGGACGTTGCAGCCCATCGTCTGGTACTCCTCGGCATCGATCGCGATCACCTTGATGCCGCGGTCGGCGAGTGCTTCCATCAGCCGCACCGGTGCCAGCGGCGGGTAGACCACGGCCAGGTCGGCGGCGACCGGCGAGATCAGCGACATGAGGTGCAGGACATGCCCGGGCCCGCGGTCGTGCGGCAGGTCGACCTGCTCCAGCGTGACGCCCTGCCCGGCCAGGATCGCCGCGAGCTGAGTCAGTGCCTCGGCATTGGTGCGGTAACTGCGTCCGGCGAGCACCGTGCGCTCGTCGAGCCAGATGAAGTCGCCGCCATCCGCACGAGCCCGGCCGGCCAGCCGCGCCGTAACCGGGACGCCGACCGCCTCCAGCGCTGCGCCCAGGGGGCCCGGCTCGGCCATCCGCGCCGGCTTGGCCATCTGGAAGAGCACCGCACCGGTCCCGGTCACCAGCCCCGGGTCACGCACGTAGACAGCGTCTACCAGGCCGGGCAGGGCGGGCGCGACCTCTACTCCACAACCCAGGCCGGCCAGCAGGCCGGCCAACGCCTCATGCTGGCGCAGCAGCAGATCCGGATCCGGGAGCCGCCAGGCCGCCGCGGCGAAATCACCAGTCAACGCCGGGCGGCGAACCAGCACCCGGCGCAGCGGCGCGACCATCGACCGCACCCCGAACCGCCCGCCCGGCCCCCCAGCGGTCGCATCGCTATCTGGCCGCGCACTGTCCTCGCTCATGCCTCACACGGTAGATCCGCGCCCCGCCCGTCGCGAACCCCCGGTGTGCACGCCCCGCGCCGGCCGGCCACCATGTCCGGCGCTCAGGTCACAATAAGCAGCCGGCAAGCCAACTTCAACAGCGAGCGACGAGGGCTCGTTCGGTATTGACAGAGCGGCTTAACGCAACGAGCGGCGGCCGTACTCATCTGGTCGATATGCGGGCAGCCACCCCGGGGCGTCATACTGGTAGTGATGAAGCCAGCCCGCGCTGCGTCCCGGCGCTACTTGCCCACCAGTCCCTTCGGCCCTCCACCCGCCGCTCCGCCTGCTGAGCAGTTCGCCGTGGGGGATCAGGTGGTCCACGATACCTACGGCCTCGGCCGCGTCCTCGGCGTCGAGGCGGACACCGCCTTGGCCGTGGACTTCGGTTCGTGCCGTGTGCGGATCGTGCTGCCGTGCGCCAAGCTGAACAAACTCTGATACGGCACGCACCGGGCGAACCGCGCAGCGCCGCCGGGGCACGCCGCCGGGCCGGGTCACGGCCGCCGCCCGGCATGCGGCCGGAGACAACGAGGACCGGGCGCGGCAGGCAAAGCGCAGCCCGGACGGCGATATACCCGCACCGATCTGCCACGGCATGCCGGGTTGATGAGTGAATCTGCTGGCCCGCCGGTCACGGTGACGTTCGCGGGCTCCGGGGACGCGTTCGGCAGCGGCGGGCGCTTCCAGGCATGCATCCATGTCCGCAGCCGCGATCACGCCCCCGTCCTGCTGGACTGCGGCGCGACATCACTCACCGCGCTGAAGGCCGCTGGGCTGGACCCGGGCGAGATCGGCGTGGTCTTCGTCTCCCACCTTCACGGCGACCACTTCGGCGGGCTGCCGTTCCTGATCCTCGACGGCCAGTTCACCAGGCGCACGAGCCCGCTGACCGTCGCCGGACCGCCCGGCACCGGCGCGCGGCTGCGCGAGGCGATGCAGGCGCTGTTCCCCGGCTCGGCCGACACCGCCCGCCGCTTCGATGTCCGGGTGGCAGAACTGGCTCCCGGCACCACTCAGGCCGTGGCCGCGATCACGGTCACCAGCTGGGAGGTTGACCATCCCAGCGGCGCCCCGCCGCTCGCCCTGCGGCTCGACGTCGGCGGCAAGACCATTGCCTATACCGGCGACACCGCCTGGACCGGCGACCTGGCGGCAGTCGCTGCCGGCGCAGACTTGCTGATCGCCGAGGCCTACTATTTCGACAAGCCCGTCCCCTACCACCTCCGGCACGCCGACATCGTCGCCCACCGCAGCGAGCTGACCAGCCGCCGGATCGTGCTGACCCATCTCTCGGCTGACATGCTCGCCCACGAGGACCACGTCGAGTTCGACATCGCCCACGACGGGTTCGTTGTCGCGCCGTGACCGCCCCCCTCGTCGCCGCCAGAGCGCCCTTCCGGTACTGACCGGGAATCAGAGAACCTGAGCCCGGCACACGGCCGGGCTGGCGCCTCCAGAAGAGACTTTGCCGGTGCCGCGGATAGCATGCGGGCATGGGGACTCGCTTCCGCGGCTGGCCGGAGCAGGCGTACGCGGTGCTGCTCCAGCTGGGCGGCGAGCCGTCGCGCGAGACGCGGGAACGGATGCGGCGTGACCGCGAGGAGCAGGTGCGGCAGCCGATGATCGACCTGCTCAGCGACCTTGCGGACGTTGATCCCTGGTACGAGGATTTCGCCGTGTGGCGCTACGCCAGTACCGCGTACTGGTGGCAGAACCAGTGCGCGATCGTGCGGGTGGCCAGCAACATCGAGATCGGATTCCGGTTCAACCTCGACGATCTGCGTATCAAGGCCGCCTGGCGGTACGCCGACCCTCAGCAGATCGCGCTGTTTCGTGCCGCGGCCGCCGCGGACGAGAGTGGGCGCCTGCTGGAGGATCTCGTGTCGTCGCTGGCCGCAGACGGGCACGAGATCCTGGGCGACGTCATGAAGCGCGTTCCGCGCGGCTACCCCGCCGACCACGCTCGTGCCGGCCTGCTCAGGCACCGCTCGCTCATCGCCGCCCGCGAGCTGGAGTCCAGCACCGTGTGTGACGTGGAGCCGGTCTACCGCGCTTGCGAGCGGCTGCGTCCTCTGCTCGGCTGGCTCGCCGAGCACGCGGTCGTCGCGGCGGAGGGGACGCAGGTCGCAACGAGCCAGCTATGAGGGCGCCGGAAACCGAGAGCGTGCCGCCCTGACCGGCAGCCTTCAGTACCTCCACGGGTTATGGCCGTCCCAGGCCCGGCTCGAGCAGCGCGAGCACGCGCTGAAGCTCCCGCCTGGGCCAGGCAGCCGTTAGTTCCCAGCCTCGCTCGGTAGCGAAGTCCGCGATGTGGCGCCACGCTTGGGCCGCCTCGGCCAAGCGCCCCTCCCGTTCAAGCAGGAAGGCGCTGGAATAGACCGAGGCAAAATCCTCCGGATCAAGCTCATGCGCGCGCCGCCAGTCGGCGAGCGCGCCGTCCGGATCGCCCCGGTGCGCGCTGACCTCGCCCTGGTCGTAGGTCAGCGCCGCGTCGCCGGGGGCGAGCTCGAGGCCAGCGGCGATGACGTCGGCTGCGGCGTCGTAGTCATGTGCCGCGAGATACGCGGACGACAGCAACCGCAGCTCGCGGACGTCGCCCGGCGCGGCGGCTACCCGCTCGCGGTACACATCGACCGCTGTTTCTTCCTCACCAAGCGACGCCTTCGCGCCTATCCACTGGTAGCGAACCTTGTCGGCGCCCGGGTGGAGCGCGATCGACCGCTCATAGCCCTCGATGGCCCGCCTGATCGTGATCCGGCCGTGGCATTCCAGCAGGTACCCGTACTGCCGCAGCAGCAGCGAGTCCTCCGGCCCGTGCAGGCCAGCCTCGCTCTCCTCCCGGCGCCGGATCTCGGCCTCAAACAGCGGCTTGGCCGCCAGGAAGTCATCGTCCTGTCCGAGCGCCTCGTACCGTTCGAGCAACTCGTCCTTGTCCATGCTGATCACGCTTCCTTGCTGGTGGTGGGTTGGGCTGTGCGCGGGAACTGCGGCCGGGTGAGCGCACGCGTGAGGCCTGGCTGCGCGCATGCCAGATGCGAGTGGTTCAACGGATCGTGAGCGGGCGCGGCCGCGCAGACGAGCACCAGCCGCCGGGTCAAGGTGGGCGGCCCCGTGCGGTCGCTACATCACCGCCTGACCAGGCACGCCACACCGGGCGAAGCCCACGCCACCGCGGGCTCGCCTTGTGCGGGGCTACTAGGTTCTGACAGCCGTTCCTTTCGCCTGGCCAGCTCACCTCACCATAGCGCCGAGCGCGGACAGCGGAAAGGGCACCGTGGCCTGGCACGATGAGTGCCGGCCAGACAGGACTCAGCTCCCGGACGATGCGCCGGTGCGCCCGGTAGTTGCGCGCCACGCGCGCGCCGCCAAGGGCATGAGGACGTAGCAAGCACACCCGGAGCACTCTTGTCATTCCGCCACCGGCTACCAGAGCCCCCAGCGGGTCACCGTCGACGACGACCCGTCCGCCCGATGTGCCGGACCCTGGCGAGCTCGGCGGGGGTAATTGCCTTTCAATGCCAGCGGACGTCGTCCGGGAATCCGTCGAACAGCTCGGTGCGCGTGCCGTAACCGCGATGCCGGTCAGCAGCCACAGGCGCGCCTGGTTCTCGGCGTCGTCACCGACGTCGGGGCCGTTGACGACCCCCTCGGGCAGGCCAGAGGCCTGTGCTGCTTCGACGACCTCATGATCAGAGAGGAGAACCATCGCGAGCGCACCGAGAAGGGTTGTGAGCATAGCCCCCGCAGTCATGACGAACAGCGCCATTACCTGCGCGCAGGGGACCGTTCCATGGTCGCCGTGCTGAGCGACCCTGATCGAGTGGCCAGGCCGCCGGTGCCCCACCTGGCTCGTTCGGTGCTTCCGGGCCGCGACAGCGGCGGGATGCTTAGCAACGACTCGAGTGCCCGGAGTTCGCTGAAAGCGTGATCGCGCGGCGGCCTCGAAGCCCGGGTTGCGCGCACAATGAGATGGTGATTCCGGACCGGATCAGGCACGGACGCGTCGTCGCGGCGCGGGTGCTGGTCCTGTGCGCCGTCACGCTGGCGGTGATCGCAATGGCGCCGGTCATCGTGCTCGTGGGCGAGCCGCTGAGAAGGTATTACCTGCGGCGGCTCAGCCGGCCGCCAATGCCGATGCGCTCCGCCGACGTGCTGTCCCGGTTCGGCACGCAACGCGGGGTTCTTCGGCGAACGGCCCGGCGCAGGCGGTCGATCACCGGCCAAACCCGTGCTGGCCTGGGTGATGGCAGGTTGTCGCATCGGCCCGGCGCGGGTTGGCGGGGACGCAGCCTGGCACGAGTAGTCATCGCGAACCCGGTGTTGATCGCGCTGACGGCGCCGGAAATGATCCTCTGCTGAAGCCTTTTGGCTCTGGACGCGCGACAGCGGCGATCGGCTGAACGGCGGCTACGGCTGCCACGGGTGCACGCCAGATAGCCGGCCTGCCAGGCGGGCTTGTAGCTTGGCTTCATGCCAACCTCCACTATCAACCTCGATGCTGAGCGAGCCGGTCTGCTGGCTATGCACGCGGCCGTGCGGCAGGCACATTTCGACACCGACCCGGCCGGCGTGGTGGCCTACGACGCCGAGCAGTGGATCAACGTCCGGGACGGGCAGGTCACGGTCCGCCGCCGCGCGGAGGACCTGCAGATGTTCACCGAGTACTTCGCGGGAGCGTCGTACCACGAATGGGACGACGTTGAACCGCCAGTGGTCCGGGTATCTGACGACGCCAGCCTCGCCTGGCTGATCCTGCACGTGCGTGTGCACCGCACTCAGGGCGAAGAGGACCTGCGTTTCGAGTATGCCGGCGTCGAAACCTACGAGAAACACGAAGGCAGGTGGCTGAAGGTCGTCGAAGCCGGCACCTTCGAGATCAAGTAACAGCCAGCGCCAGGCCACGCTCCTGACGCCGGTGTCGCAGGCCATGACCACGGCGGAGCAAGTCAGCCGCCGATCCGGCCGTCGGCACCCTCCGCGACAGCTCCGCCAGGAGGTTCACCATCACCGGCGGTCGGCCCGGAGGCGGCCGACAGCGATGGGTGACCGCAATCCCGGCCGCCGTGGCGTCAACCTGCCGGCGTCCCGGCGCGTCGATGGGTAGGGTGCAGCTGCGGCGCGCCGCTTGGCTCGATGGCAGCCTGGCTGCGTACCGGTAGGAATATGGAGCGTCTGATGGGTGTAGTGGGGCGTCCGGCCGGGCGCGGAGTCCTGGCGATCGCGGCGGTCGGCGGCATGGCGGTGCTGGCCGGGGTGATTGCGGCGGAGCCGGCCGCCGCGCGGGTGAGCAGCGGGAGCGTCGTATCGGCTCACTCGGCTGCCCGGCTGTGGGTGAGCTTTTACAGCGGCCCTGGCGCCCATGATGATTTCGCCGATTCCGTGGCCGTTGCCCGCCGGGGCGGTGCGGTGTTTGTAGCCGGGCACAGCTCGTCGGCTGCCGGAATAGTTGACTACGCGACGGTTGGTTACAACGCGTCTACCGGCACGCGGCTGTGGGCGAGCCGCTACGACGGCAGGGGCAGCGCTGGCGGCGATGCCCTGGCAGTGGCTGTCGACCCGGCCGGGCGGACGGTGTTCGTCACCGGCGAGAGCCCGGGGCCCGGATCGGGTACTGACTACGTCACGATCGCCTACAACGCCGCCACCGGCGCGCGGCTCTGGCTGAGCCGCTACGACGGCCCCGTCAGCAGCAACGACTACGCCTATGACGTGGCGGTCAGCCCGGACGGCCGCAGGGTGTTCGTGACCGGGTCCAGCCAGGGCAGTCCCGCCGCCACTGCAGGTGACTACGCCACGGTGGCCTACGACGCGGCCACAGGCGCGCAACTGTGGGCCAGCCGCTACAGCGGCCCCGGGAGCAGTGAGGACGTCGCGACCTCGCTGGCGGTCGGCCCGCGCGGCGCGACGGTATACGTCACCGGTGGCTCCGGCCCCGACTACGCCACAGTCGCCTACAACGCCGCCACCGGCGCGCGGCGGTGGGTCAACCGCCGGCAGGCTGGCTACGCCCGCTCGGTCACTGTCAGCCCCGGCGGGCAGGCGGTGTACGTCACCGGCACCTCCGGCAATGCCTTCGCCACGGTCGCCTACAGCGCCGTGACCGGCGCGCAACGGTGGGTGAGCCGCTACAACGGCGCCGGCCGAAGCGGCAGCAGAGCGAACTCTCTCGCCGTCGGCCCCACCGGGGCCACGCTGTACGTCACCGGAGCCGCCGCCCTCGACTACGCCACGGTT
>WNGJ01009290.1_pt1 | contig 10466 bp, 10 predicted proteins | sample 5400611 | NCBI WGS metagenome assembly WNGJ01 (sample SAMN13153375, study PRJNA577476) | soil metagenome | isolation source: 40 cm soil or saprolite under Garry oak tree replicate 1 | place: USA:California | collected 2016-06-15
GCTTCGACCTGGCTGGAGTGGCGCCAGTTACTGACGCTCCCGAGCTGGCACATTTCGGTCCCTGGATCGAGGCCGGGCGCGCGGGCGAAATGCATTATATGAAGGCACGCGATGAACAAGGCCGCCTGAAGCGAGAGGCGTTGCGGAACGCGGCGCCGTGGGCACGCAGCGTCATTGTCTGCGCCCTCAACTACAACACTTCCCAACCATACTCCACCCAGGTCAACGACCGAGAGCGAGGATGGATTTCGCGCTATGCCTGGGGCCGCGAAGATTATCACGACGCCGTCATGCGCCGACTGCGCATGGTGGAGGAGGCGCTCGACCGGGCATGCGGTGATCCCTCCCCTGTCCGGATTCGGAAATCCGCGACAGAAACTCCTCCCGGCACGAGCGAAACCGTACCTGCTCTTCAGACGCGCTGCTATGTTGATACCGGCCCCATCGTCGAACGAGTGTTGGCAAAATATGCCGGAGTAGGTTGGATCGGCAAGAACACTTGCATTATCAATCAGAAGGTCGGCTCATGGCTCTTCCTGGGCGTGATCTTGACATCACTTGAGCTTGAGCCCGATCGGCCTGCCGCCGATCGCTGCGGTTCCTGCACCCGTTGCATAGATGCCTGTCCCACCGATGCATTGCTTGCGCCCTACCAGCTGGACTCGAACAGATGCATCTCCTATCTCACCATCGAAAAGCGCGGCGAAATTCCTCAAGACTTGCGATCAGGAATGGGACAGCAGGTATTCGGCTGCGATATATGCCAGGACGTCTGTCCATGGAACCGCAAAGCTCCGCCGACAACCGCAACTGAACTCGAGCCGCGGCCGGGGTTGGTGAATCCGGCACTGGAATGGCTGGCACAAATAAATCCTGAAGAGGTCCGCCGTGTTTTGAAACGATCTCCAATCCGGCGGGCTAAAAGGAGCGGTCTTCGTCGCAATGCCGTGATCGCGATGGGAAACAGCAAGAATCGAGGGTTCTTGCCCCTGTTGGAGAAGCTTACCAAGGACGAAGATGAGACGGTGGCCGATAGTGCTGCGTGGGCCACGAAAATGCTCCTTCCTTCGGCCTAACGTATTCGTTTTCAGTGTTTTGCCGTAACACCCACCGGAACCGTCCTAATCCCGTAACCTCTATCTAAATTTCCGCCTGACTTCGGTAACTGGCAACCTGTTCCGGCGGCAACTAATCTCTCTCCACAGGGTTTCCGTTTAGGAGGAATCCTTTGAAGAATCATCAGGAAAGCTATGTCTCCAGCGCACAAACCAGGAATACGGCTAGCTTTTTGCACGTTATCTGTGCTGCTGGGCTCCGTGTCGTTTGCACGCGCTTCGGCGACGCTCCTTCTTGAGGAACCTTACGGCAAGCTTGGCGCGTTCACCGCGACCGGGCACGCTGCCGTTTTTTTGTCAGGCGTCTGCGCCGAATCGCCGCTGGTTTTGCGTCGCTGTCGATCCGGAGAGCCGGGCGTCGTTCTCAGCCGCTATAACGGCGTCAGCGGTTACGACTGGATCGCAATTCCCCTCATCCCTTACTTGTATGCGGTTGAAGGCACCGAAGACGTTCCCCTGTTTGCCAACGCCAGAATGGTCTCATTCCTCCGTGATCAGTATCGCCGCAAATATCTGCAGGCTATCGTCCCCGACCGGAACAATGGAGAGACGCCTGGCGGAAATTGGTATGAGCTCGTCGGATCTTCCTATGACCGCACGGTTTACGGTTTTGAGGTTCAAACTGGCGCCGAGCAAGACGACCGGCTTATCGAGGCGCTGAACTCTGGTCCGAACCACTCACATTTCCGCACAGTTTCGCGCAATTGCGCCGACTTCGTCGAGTACGTCCTGAATCTTTACTACCCCAAAGCTCTGCATCGGAATTTTGTCGCCGACATCGGCATCGCGACGCCTAAGCAAATGGCCAAGTCCCTGGTGCGCTATAGCCAGCGTCATCCCCGGTTGGAGTTATGTAGTTTTGTGATTCCTCAGGTTCCTGGCAGCTTGTGGCGCAGCACCCCCATACACGGCGTGGTCGAATCTTTTCTGAAGTCGAAGAAATATGTGGTGCCGGCTGCGGTATTGAGCCCGATCGCGATGGGCTCGGTTGCGGTAGTTTATATCGGCACCGGAATTGGCCGCTTTGACCCCGTCCGCGGCGCACAGGTTTATAACGCACAGGGCGAACTGGAACGGCCCCTGGGCGCCGAGGATCGCAAGTCGTATGAAAGGGAGCTGGAGCATATCCTGGCGCGCACCGGTCCGGAGACGAAAGCGGGCCGGATAGAAAAATCCTGGGAACGTTTGCAAGCAGATGCCCGGCCTCAGTTCGATGAAGGGGGAAGTCCGTCGTTGCAGATCAAGATAGGGGAGCAACTGCTTGACGTTGGCATTTCGACGAAAAACGTTCTCTCGAGCGGGACGCCCCCGCGATTGGTGCAGCAGCTTCTGGAGGCCAGACTGCGCCAGGAATTGCGTGGCGGCAAGACTCCTAGAGTATCGGAGAGCGATTTAGTTCGTGACTGGAGCCTGTTGCAGCAAGCGATGGGCGAAAATGACCGACAGGTCGCGGCGCAACCTCGCCGCCATCAGCCCGAATCGGTCCGCTACTCAGCCCCGGAACGCTCTGGCGGAAACTACCCTTAAGATATGTCTGCCTGCCATCTTGGGCCCGGTGGCCGCTTTGCTGCCAGGCCTGGATGACCCCACTTACTGCTGTTGTGGTGGTGGAGGCGGCACCTGCTGGGGATAGCTTTGCACCGGCACCGGTGGCTGTCCTGGCTGCTGTTGTTGCAGCATTTGCAATTGTCGTTGCTGCATTTCCTGCAATAACTGCTGCGGAGTCTTTATCCCAGGTGGTTCGGGAGGGGCAGGCTGTTCGACCTCGTTGGCCTGATCCTGATTCTCATCGGGAGTTTCGTCCGCCGCGTCCTGCTGCTCCGGTTCTGCCTGAACATTAGCGGCATCTTGTGGCATTGTCGTGTTTGGCGGCTGATTTAAGCCCAGTTGACCCGACTGAGGATCCGGTCCCGGCGTATCTGATCCGCTTTTGGCCACTAGAACCACGCGCGTCAGCAGGTTTGCGTCTGACTGAGATCCCAGAAGCACATAATTGAAACGCGATCCGTTGAGCAGTTCCGCCATCACGTCGCGCGCCGGCCCGGGTCCGAGATGCGTAACTACGCGCTCCGTAGCATTGTTGGGGATATCCATTTCCGCCGCGGTTTGCTTGCGCACAGCCCGCAGAATGTCCCCCAAAGTGGAGTTCGGCGCTACGATACTGAGTTGACCATTCTGGTAGCTAACTTGCGGTTGCGAGGCGGGCACGGAATCAAGAGGAACTTGCGGTATCGGCCCCTGAGGTCCTGAGGGCAGGGGCGCCACTGGCTGCTTCTTGGTCGACTTGCGCGTCTTGTGAGCAGTGTCGGACACGCTCAGAACTGAAAGGCACAGGACTCCCGCAACTACCCACGCTGAGAATTTGAATCCTGGCCTCATGGAAAACTCCTTGGAAAGACCTCACCTACGCTGGCAACGGAATGCTTATACCTGCAATTCTAACACCACTTTTTGCCCCCCATGCGGCCTCCTCGGCGGGGAGCAATCCCGCTTACCAGATAGAACGTATTGACCTTACGCCCTTGCACCAGGCATTTTGTGAAACGATGGCTATCGTGCGATAGGAAATCTGTTGCACTTTTGCACCTTGTCGCTGGGGTACAATTCCCACGGAGCCGGACTGGAAAACACAGCTGACTGACCCCGTTTTCAAGACACGAGAAACTCTCCAATGAACTCTGTTCTGCCTCGGAGCACAAGCCTCGGACGGTTCACCAGTTGCGCCGGGTTGGCCCTATGGCTCTTCCTTGTGGGTCGAGCTGAAGGGGAGACCTGCTTCACAGCCAACGACATGGACCCGGCTACGCGCTCCGCGGTTGCGACCTCGGGACAGCGCTACTACGATCTGGTTGCTCGAGGCGACAGCGCCACACTTCGACAGGCAGCCATCCCCGCGGTGGCCTCTGATTTCTCCGGTTTCGAGGCGACGGTCAAGGATAATCAACCGGCTTTCGTCGGCGCGAAGGCGGCGCCTCGACCGCCCTTTCTACTCGATGCCCAAGCTACCGCTCCCATTCCCCACGCGGAGTTCTTCTGCGGCGTGTTCGGCTCGAGGGGTCAAACTGCCGACAGTGCCGTCTTTTATTTGAATAATCTTCCTCCGGGCAAGTACGGCATTGTGATCTTCGACGTGCCTTCCAGCAAGGGCGCACACACCGTGTCGTTCATTCTGCAGCAGCAGGGCAATGACTGGAAGTTGGGTGATCTGTACATTAAGTCGTCGCAGATTGCAGGACACGACCTTCGCTGGTTTATTACCCACGCCCACGACCTTAAAGCCAAAGGTCAGGCACACAACGCCTGGTTTTACTACCTGGAGGCCCGCAATCTAATTTCACCGCTGGACTTCATGAGCACGCAGGCCACCGACAAACTCTACGACGAATCGCAGAGCGCGCAGCCCACCGATGTCCCTAGTGAAGGCAAAACCGCAGATCTGGTCGCGGCCGGCATCACTTACAAGCTCATCAGCATTTTTCCGGAGGCCGTGGGCAATGATCTGGACCTGATCGTGAAGTACCAGGCTGCGAGTATTTCAAACACCGGCCAGACGTTTCAAACGAATCTCTCCGTGATCAAAGCGTTGGTGACGAAGTACCCCGAAGTGAGAGATGCCTTTGCTGCCGTGGTGGCCCGCGCCGTCGATCCCGCCGGCCGCGATTACGGCACGCTGCTGGCGATGAAGGATATTAAGTAAGCAAGGTCAGTTCCCAGTCCGCAGCTCTTGGGGAATGGGGAACTCTGCACTGGCTTCTTCCAGCTGACACTCTTTTGGACTCTTATCGTCGCGTAATCCCAGAAACACAGGCGCACGCAACTTTGGCCCACTCGAACCGGAAGCGCCGTGCGTCCACTCCGCGAACTCAATTTCCGCCGCCAGTTCCGGCTTGACCCAGTGCACCTTGCGCAGCGCCTCGACTGGCCCATAGAACGGACTTTGCTTCGTTTCCAGCTTCTTCAGCAGCTTCCAGATTTCGGTGAGCGACGTTTGGTTGAATCCGCTGCCCGCCTGGCCCACGTGGATGAGCCTACCTTCCTTGTCGTAGAGTCCCAGCACGATGGAACCGAAATATGCGCGGCTTCCCTCGGGCTCCGTATATCCGCCAATCACGCACTCGAGCTGGTGCCTGATCTTGATCTTGAGCCAGTCGCGGCTGCGATGTTCCTGATAGGGGCAGTCTCGTTTCTTAGCCACGATGCCCTCAAGTCCGTTCTGGCGTGCCATCTCGAACAGGGCAACCCCTTGCTCCCCATAATGATCGGAGTAGCGCAACGAGTCGCCGGTCACCAGGATCGAGGCCAGGGTCCGCTTGCGATCTTCAAGGTACACCTTTCGCAAGTCGTAGCCATTCAGATAGAGGAGATCAAACGCGTAATACAGTATGGGCACATCGGCGTTTGGAGCCATGCGCCGTCCGCCCGGCCGGAAACCCGTACGCTGCTGCATCAAGCTGAAGGAGGGACGGCCTTGCTCATCGAGCGCGACTGCTTCTCCATCGAGAATCACGCTCTGCGCTTTGACAAATTTCGGCAGATCTTTCAGTTCGGGATAACGGCCGGTAAGGTCATTCTGATTGCGCGAAGTCAGACGCAGCTTGCCGTTCTCGATGAAAGCGACCGCGCGGTATCCATCCCATTTGATTTCGAACAGCCACTCCGGCCCGTCAAAAGGGTGGTCGATGGGAGTCGCCAGCATGGGATAGATCGACTGGGGCATCGGCCGCTTCACCGCACCGGGAAGCTCGGCAACCGAAACAGCAGCAGACGCAAGAGACACCTTGGATTTTGATTTTTTCTGGCGAGACTCCGATGCCGCGGATGACGAAGCGACACTTTCGTCGGGCACGGCGGACGGTTTTTTCTTACTCGGCTCGGCTTCCTCTGCCGGCTCCTGGGTTAGCTTTTTTGCGTTTTTTTTTTTTGCTCGTGTCTTTTTGTGGGCTCGCTTTCTTTGGCACGCTCGCCGCGGCCTTCTTCTTATCCATTCTTGCTACCGCATCCGCAAGCCAAGCCGCTTTCAATTTCCCTCGTGCTGCCGGACGGCTGCTGCGCCACTCCGCCGATCTTTCGTCTCCGGCGATCTCTGCCATATTTCGCTTCGTTAACACCGACTGGTCAAATTGATCGATGTCATATCCTTGTTCGGCATGGTCGTCATGCTTCTTGATCAGCAGCCATTCGTTGCCCTTGCTTCCCGGACGCCGCCCGCGCATCTTGATCAGGGCAAAATCTCCCTTCAGTTTCTTGCCCTCGAGACGAAACTTCAAATCCCCCTTCGCCAGCATGTGTCGCGCTTCCTCGTCGGTTCCCGGAACATATTTCCCATTCTCCGGCACCGGAGAGAGTGGCTGCCAGGTGCCTACATCCCACAGCATCACCGACCCGGCGCCGTAATTACCCTCGGGAATGATGCCCTCAAAATCGTGGTACGAAACCGGATGATCTTCCACTTCCATCGCCAGACGCTTGTCCTCTGGATCGAGAGACGGACCCTTCGGCACCGCCCACGACTTCAGCACACCATCCAGTTCCAGCCTGAAGTCGTAGTGAAGACGCGTCGCATCGTGCTTCTGCACGACGAAACGGTGCTCTGTTTTCTTTTGTACCTTGGGAGGAGGTTCGGGCGTCTCCTCGAATCGGCGTTTGCGTTTGTACTCTTCCAGCGCCATGCCATCATTTTACTCACTCAAAGATGCAAAGGGGAGAGCGGGCAAAGCGCCACCTGAATGCTGGATTCGACTGGCGAATCGAGGAGGGAAATGAAGATAGAAATGGGCCCCGGCACGCTACGGTGCCGGGGGCCCCTGGCCTTAAGCCGCCACCTTACTTGCAACAATGCGATGGGGGGTGGACTGCGCCACAGTGTAGGTTTGCACCTGCGGATCGCGCTTCAGAAACGGCTTGATCGAGTCCACGATGCCGGAATACTGATCGCGTTGGTAGCGCTCAGCATCCTGTTTATTGTTCCAGAAGCTGATGGAAAGCTGCCGGTCACTTCCATCCTCCGGTTCCAGAGCTATCAGGTCGACAAACCCAGGCTGCTTCTGCAAAATCGGAAGCACCTCGTTGCGTAGTTTGTTCTCGAAGTCATCCTTTCGTTCCGGTTTCACGTGGCATTCCACAATACGCGTAAACATAAAAGAAACTCCTTTCGCATTTTTTGGGAAGGTGAAAAGATTTCCGGCCCGCCGGCGCTGCAGCTCGAAGATCAGCCCACCCGGCGGGGAAAGTTAGGTCTTTTAAGTGACGTTGCGTGAAATTATAACGCCGCGGATGCGCGGATTTTTCCACAAAATATGCGGATTTATATTCTCTTGTGCCAGTTTTGTTTAGAATCGCACCCGTGATGCGCAACTTGTATGTGCGCGGCTGATTCCTTCTAATATCAACCCTTAGAAGGCTGCGTTGGAGGCAAGCGGATGAAACGCGAGTTCCCTGAAATTCCGTTTGTCGGAGTCGGTGCCATCATCATTGAAGACGCTCGCGTGGTTCTGGTGAAGCGGGCGCATCCGCCGCTGCAGGCTGAATGGTCCATCCCCGGAGGCGTGCTCGAGGTCGGCGAACTGGTGCGCGAGGCCGCTGTGCGCGAGGCCCGCGAGGAAACCGGACTCACCGTCGAACCCGGCGAACTCCTCGGCGTCTACGACCGCGTGCTGCGCAATGACGAGCAGCGCGTGCAATATCACTACGTGCTGATTGATTTTCTGTGCCGAAGGGTTGCGGGAGATCTCGCCGCCAGCAGCGACGCCGCCGAGGTTAGGTGGTTCAGGAAGGAGGAGCTGCCGGCGCTGAAGCTGGCGGAAGATACGCTGGATGTGATTCGGAAAGGCTTCGCCAAAATATGAGTCCACTCCTAATATTCTGCCTATTCTGCAGCAGGCTGAGAGTGCATCGCCTACGGAGCGCTATGACCGGCACAGTTTAGCACGCCCAGATAGGCGCTCCACGGACCGACTGCGTCACGATACCGGTGGGCCATCACGCGGGATAGTTGATGCACATGAGTGAGATCGTGAACCGCCCAGGTCGCCAGAAGTTGCGACAGCGTCACCACTCCCAGCTCTGGATGCCTTCCGCGCCGGGTCCAGTCTTTCGGCTGTAAATTCAGTGACCGCAGCGAAGCTAGGTTCTCACCGCGCAAGCGGGCGAACTCGTCTAAGAGCTGCTGCAGCGACTTGCCTTGACTCTGTTTCGCTTGCGCAAAGCGGTCAAAGGGATCAAATGGCCGCGCCTCGCCGTTCTCCAGAATGATGCGCGCCCGTGGCATCCAGTCGGTGCGCTCCCCGACGATCAGGTGACCAACGATGTCGAACGCGCTCCAGGTATCTTTTCCTTCGTTGCCGCGCACCCAGATGTCAGGCAGTCCGCGCAACAGCGCATCCAGGGCTGCGGGAGTGCGGCTGAGAACCGCGATGGCCTCGGCCAGGTTGAATTCCGTCACGCTTGCCATACCAACCTAGATGCATGGCTGGCCCTTTGGATTCGGGCGAGGGGTCTACGACCCCATCCTGCGCAACCCAGTTCAACTCGCGTCCGCCGCCGTCAATCCGATTCATCCTCCCACTCCGCATCACACGCATGGCAGCGCCAAGCCGGGCGTTGCACGGGCATCGGCAGCCGCAGGAAGGCGCTCATGTAGGCGATGGGACGGTCCAACTCCTGGAAGTTCACATCCAGCGATTGGCACTTGGGACAGCGCGGCTGCTCGTACAGGCCGACGCCCTGCACGTAAAGACCTTCGAGAATCGGTTCGTCGAGAATCTTGCGCGCGTTCTCCACATCCGCGACGCGCACATTGAGTTTGATACCGCCAATGAAGTTCGAAATGAACCAATCCAGCCGGACCAGGTTTTCGTCCGCCAGAAAACATTCAATGCCCGCCGATTCCAGACTGCCCTTTGCCAGCAACGCCTCCGGCAGATCACGAAATTGACGGATGGTCACAAGCTCCCGCAGTTCCAGTTCTTCGCGATCTTCCGGCGCTTCCTCCTCGAGAAGCTCCAGATTCCTGCGGTCGAGTTGGTCATCGAGCGCCTCCCAGGCAACCTCGGTCAGTGACGCTGGACGCAGCCCCAGGTTTTGCAGCTCGGCATCGGTCATGCCCGCATAGATTTCCGCCAGCCGCCGCCGTTCTTCTCGACGGCGCTCTTCTTCTTTTTCTTGGGGATCGAGGTAATTCACGTTGCAAGGATACTTCGCCGCGCCTCACCCCGCCAACTGCCCGGTAGTGGCGGGGTGAGGCCGGTTTGCGCAGAAATGTCCTGTCCCTAAAAAGGCGCTTCCTGCGGGTCCATACCATCGCCTTCCCGCTGAGTTCGTGCTCATTCAGCAACCGGTCAATTCCGTTAGGAAGGGAGATCTGCGAACGCAGAACCCCATCTACGGCCGGAGCTTACCGGCTCCCATGCTCAATCATCCAGCAATCGATATCATCTTGGGCACGGCGGCGCTTCTTCCATACCCGGCGCAGGCGTTCGATTTCGCCGTAGGCTTCTGAAGCGCGGTTGAGATGCAGCCCCTCCAAGGTGGCGAGCAGCCGGGCGGCATAGGCCAACTCGCGAGAGGAAGGCGGCAGCGGATGGTTGTCGAAAATCACCTTCAATTCGAGAATGAGTTGTGCGGCCTTCTCCTCGTCGCGGGCAAGTTCCGCTTCAGTGATCTTGCTAGGTGCGTTGTCGGGGAAGGCAGGGCGCTGTGACTCTTCCTGTTTTGCATTCAAGTACTCTTGCGCCAGTTTGTCGAACGCTCGTGATGATTTCGCCATAAGGAATTGGTAAGCCTCACTATTCGGTTGCGTAGAAAATAAATCGGGTTTGACTTTTTGGGGTAGATGTCTCTGTTGATGTTGGTGTTGTTCTTTATTATTTATTTCGAGGGACACCCATACACCCCGAGGAGGGGGAGGGTCTCTCGGGAGGGTCGGTACACCAGTCGAGACCCCTACCCTTGGTATGACCGCCTTTTTGTAACGGCAACTGCTAAATCTGACTTTTGATTGCGCTACTTATTGTGCAATCGCTTTTTCCTGAAAATAATTCCTCAAAACCCTGCCTGGGCCGCAGGAATTGTGGGTATTCAGTTTCAGCGATCAGGGATTGGATGGGGGTGGCGCACGCTGCCCCCTTTGCTAAAGCCTGATTGTTAGCAAATCCAGTTCAATCCCGTTCACAGCCTCAAGGGAAAACTGTTGTTTGCAGAAAGGCTCGTGTGAGCTCGAAGCCACCATTCGGGAGCTGCGCAAATCTCTGTCCGCCAGATAATCCCATGAGCGGCGTTACGCCAGCCAGTCTCAGTTCCAGACTAAAGCGTATAGCCGAACTCTGGCCTTACATTCTTGTTGTGATTTCCATC
>WNGJ01009291.1_pt1 | contig 10466 bp, 6 predicted proteins | sample 5400611 | NCBI WGS metagenome assembly WNGJ01 (sample SAMN13153375, study PRJNA577476) | soil metagenome | isolation source: 40 cm soil or saprolite under Garry oak tree replicate 1 | place: USA:California | collected 2016-06-15
GCCCATCGAGCCGGTCCCACGCCACGCCGCGCGTGGTCATGTCGTCCATCAGCCGCGCGAGATCGTCGGCGAGCGCGAGCGCCGAGGCGGGGTTGTTGGCGACCAGCGCGGCCTCGCCGCGCGCATCGGGCACAATCTGCGCGGCCCATCTGAGCACGAGCCGCGCCAGCAGCAGGCGCCGTTCGAGCCCGCCGAGCGCCGGCGGCAAGGCGAGCGCCTCGGCGGCAAGCGCGCCGGTTGCCGCCTCCGCAAAGGCGATCTCGTCCTCGTCGACGTCGCCGATGGCGACGATGCGCGGCAGGATCGCGGCGCGCTCCTGGGTGACGTCGAGGAAGAGATCGCGCGCCAGCCGGCAGGCGCGCCGCGTCGGTAGATAGAGCGTGGCGTGCGCGAGCGCGAGCGGATCGCGCGTAGCGGGAAAGCCCGGCACCAGCGTTCCGTCGATGAGCGCGCGGATCAGTGTCGGCACGAACGGCGTCGACGCCGGGATGGTGAAGACGCGGGGGGCGGGGGTCATCCGCCGATTCTAAGGATTGATTCGCGGCGACTCAATTTTCTCCGCCGCGCGGGGGCTTGCACCGCCTGCTACACCGCGCCGGCGAGAAGCGCCCGCTCGGCGGCCGCGATCGCGTCCGGCGTGCCCACGTGCATCCACACGCCTTCGAGGCGCAGCCCGCAGAGCCGCCCGGCTTCCGCCGCGCGGTCGAACAACGGCGACATGGAGAACGCCCCCGCGGGCGCGCCGGTAAAGAAGGCCGGGGTGAGGATCGCGGCGCCGGCATAGACGAAGGGCACCACCTCGCGCTCGCCGCGGCGCGTGAGCCGTCCGTCAGCCGCCATGGAAAAATCGCCGTGCCCGCTATAGCCGATGCTGGACGCCGTGGTCGCAAGCAGCAGCAGCGCATCCATGCGCTCGGGATCGAAGGCGTCGGCGAGGCGGGCGAGGTTCGGCTTCACGCCGTCGATCCAGATGGTGTCGGAGTTGACGTGGAAGAACGGGCCGTCGCCGAGCTTGGGCAGCGCCTTGACCACGCCGCCGGCGGTGCCGAGAAGCTCGCCGCGCTCGTCCGAGATGATGATCTTCGGCCGCTTGCGGCCGGCGAGATGGCGCTCGATCTGATCGGCGAGGTGGTGGACGTTGACGACCGCGCGCTCGACCCCCTGCGCGGCGAGGCGGTCGAGCACGTAATCGATCAGCGCCTTGCCGCCGACCGGAACGAGCGGCTTGGGCACGCGCCCGTTGAACGGCCGCATGCGCGTGCCCAGCCCCGCCGCCAGCACCATGGCGTGTTTGGGCGCGGTCGCGGTTTTAGGATTTTTGGCCATCAAAGGGGTTTTGCGCGCGAGGGGCTTAAATTGTATTTTCCACATGGCCCTTTAAGGGCTGTTAGCCACTGTTACGCTAACGCCGAAATTCTCTACATTTCCTTGTTCAACTCGGCCAACAGCGTTAATAACTGTAAAATGAAACTACTTGCAATGCTCACTGTACTGCTGGCGTGCACCTTGGCGACGGCAGCCCATGCGCAGTGCACCTACCGCATGGGCGACCGTGGCCGCTTCCACGGCTATGTCGGTGGCCCGTGCAACGGTGCTGCCCAGAACTATGCCGGCGCGTACCCAAGCCGGCAGCGGTCGTCGTCTGGGCTAACTACCACGAGGAGCGGCAACCGCACGAACATCTACCGTGACGGTCGTCTCGTCGCTCGTACCGTGAAGTACGGCAACCGCGCGGCTGTGTATACTCCCGGCGGCAGCTTCGCCGGCACGGTCGTGACGCACAGTGACAGGGTCGTCTCATACGACAAGTTTGGTCGTTACTCGCGCAGCACAATGCGTCAGTGATCGAGTATAGGGCGAAACGTGCGGGCAACCGCGCGTCTGCGGGCTTAAATTGTATTTAACGCCGGCACGTGGGCAATATACCACGCGTTGAGCGCCTCCAGCGTGGGATGGCTGAGCGAGCGCTGCAAATACCCCCACACCCGCGGCAGGTGGCGCAGATATTGCGGCTTGCCGTCGCGCAGGTCGAGGCGCGCGAAAATGCCGAGGATCTTGCTGGCGCGCTGGGCGGCAAGCGTGACGTAGGTCTTGATGAACGCCGCGCCGTTGAAATCCGCCTCGCTGCGGCCGCGTCCGCGCACGTAGCGGCCCAGCAGCGCAAGCTCGGTCTCTTCGGCGATGTCCACGCGCGCATCCTGCAACAGCGAGGCAAGATCGTAGGCGGGGGGGCCCAACACCGCGTCCTGGAAATCGAGAAGGCCGAGCCGGGCGACTTCGCTGCGCTGCGGCAACCAGAGCAGATTGGGCGAATGGAAGTCGCGCAGCACCCAGGTCGGCGGGGCATCGATGAGCGGCTGCAACAGCTCGCGCCAAAGCGCCCGGAACGAGCCGCGCTCGGTATCGGGGATCGCGGCGTCGAGCCGCGGCAGGAACCAATCCACCAGCAGCTCGGCTTCGATCAGGAACGCGTTCATGTCGTAAGGGGGAATGCGATAATCGAGCTGCGGCGCGACCGGCAGCGTGTCGGGCAGCTGCTGCGTATGGAGGGCGAGCAGCACGTCGACCGCGGTCTCGTAGCGCTCCACGATCGGCCCCGCCGGATCGCCGCTCACCACGCGCTCGTCGCCGAGGTCTTCGAGGATCAAAAATCCCTGCTTGAGATCGGCGTGATGGATGGCGGGCGCCGACAAGTTCAATCGCCGCAACCCATTCGCCATCGCCACGAACGGCACGACAGTCTCGGCGAGATGCGCGATGGCGCTATAGGGCTTGTCGCCGCGCACCGGCGGGCCGTCGGGCCGGCGCGGGGAGTTCATCAGCAGCACGCGCTGGTTGCCGAGCGCGAGCCGCTCGTACGACCGGGTCGAAGCGTCGCCTCGCAGCGGGGCCCGCAGCGCTTCGCTATAGCCGCTCTCGGCGATGAATTGGCGCACCGCCGCCATGCGGTCGACGCGCGGCGCCAACGCGCCATAGCCGGTGACGCGGGCATGGCGGAATTCGAGCTTGAGCTTGGGCGCAAGCGTGAGCGAAACGTCGAGCCGATCGGGCGGCAACAAGCCGTCCGCGCGGTCGGGCCATTCGAGCAGCACCACCGCGCCCTCCGGCAAGTCGTCGAAGCCGAGCTCGGCGAGCTCCGCCGGTCCCGACAGGCGGTAGAGGTCGGCATGGACCAACGGAAATTGCGGCAGCTCGTAGATTTGCATCAGCGTGAAAGTCGGGCTCGGCACCTCGATCGCCGGATCGCCGGCGAGATAGCGGATGAGCGTGCGCACGAGCGTGGTCTTGCCGGCCCCGAGATCGCCGGAGAGCGTGACGAAGTCGCCGGCTTGGAGCGAATTGGCGATGTCGATCGCGAGCCGGCGGGTGGCGTACTCATCGGGCAGCGCCACCGAGAAGCTCGATGTGCCGGAGGCGGTCAGGGCCATGGCATGCCTCGACGTCCGATCGCGCGGCCATGGCCAGCGAGCGTCACGCCGCCGTTCGCTCGGCGGAATGATCGAGCGGGAAGACGCAGGTGACCGTGGTGCCGCGGCCGACGGCGGATTCGAGCGTCACCGAGCCGCCGTGCAGTTCCACGAACGAGCGCACCAGGGACAGGCCGAGGCCCGTGCCGCGGTGGCGCGAGCCGAGCGAATGGGTCTCGAACCAATCGAACACCTTGTCCTGTACATCGGCCGGGATGCCGGGTCCGCGATCGGTCACCGAGAAAACGATGGCATCCCTGCGCCGCTGGGCGGCAAAAGTAACGATCTCGCCGCCGGGCGAAAAGCCCACGGCATTGGCCAGCAGATTGAACAGCGACTGGCGCACGCGCCGCTCGTCGGCGATGAAGGTTCCAATCTCCGGCGCGGCGCGGATTTCGAGCATGATGCCGTTCTTGACCAGGCGGTCCTGCACCCCTTCCGCGGCCGCTTCCATGGTCTTGCGGATATCCACCGCGCCGAGATTGAGCGTCATGGCGCCGGCGTCGATGCTCGCGAGGTCGAGGATATTGTTGATGATGGCAAGGAGCGCGTTGGTCGAGCCCGTGATGTAGCTCAAGTACTCGCGCTGCTTCTCGATGAGCGGACCGGTGACCGGGTCGCCGAGGAAATGTGCGAAGCCGATGATGTTGGTGAGCGGGGAGCGCAGCTCGTAGGACACGTGGTGCACGAAATCGGTCTTGAGCTTGTCCGCCGCCTTCAATGCTTCGTTGCGCTCGCGCAGCGCGCGCTCGACGTTGACGGTGTCGGTGACGTCCTGGAAGGTGACCAGCGTGGCGCCGTCGGGAAGCGGCATGGTGGCGCAATCGACCACGCTGCCGTGGCGGCGTTCGAGCCGGCCGATCGCCGGCTCGCGATTGTCGATGGCCGTGATCGTCGCCCGCAACCTCTGCCAGATCGGATGATCGCCGTGGAGCGGCTGCGTCCAATCGCTGATGGATTCGATGTGGGGGCGCGCGGACAGCATGTCGGGCGAAAGTCTCCACATGCGCGCGAAGGCCGGATTGTAGAGGCGTAGCCGCCCGTCGCTGCCGAACACCGCCACCCCCTCGGTGAGATTGTCCAGCGTCTCGCCCTGAACGCGGATCAAGGCGTCGTAGCGACGCTCGAGATCGAGCCGCTCGGTGACGTCGTCGAAGAGGTAGATCACGCCGCCTTCCGGATTGGGCGTGGTGACGACCCGCATGGTGCGGCCGTGCGGCAGGTGCCACATGTGCTCCTTGGCCTCGACCGCGCGGTAGGCGTCGTAGAGCGCGCTTTTCCACTGGCGGAAGTCCTGCTCGTCGGGGAGCTTGCGGGCGGCGCGCAACCGATCGAGCACGGCCGAATCGGTTGGCCCCTGCTCGAGGAAGGCGGCGTCGAGATCCCAGAGCGAACGATACGCGGCATTGTAGAAGCAAAGCCGCCGATCGGACCCGAAGATCGCCACGCCGGTCGCGAGCTGGTCGAGGGTGCGCCGGTGGGCGTCCATCATGCGCTTGAGCTCCGCGCGCATCAGCTCCGCCTCGGTGGCGTCGACGCCGATCCCGGCGCTGCCGCGCGCGGCCGGCACGGTCGTCACGTCGAAGCTGCGGCGCTCCCCCGCGACCACGGCCGCGAGCCGGCCCGCATAGGGCGCGGCCGCTTCGTGCGCGCGCAGGATCTCGCCGCGCCCGCCGTGCTCGAACAGCTCGATCCCGCGCTCGATCGCCTCGGCGGCGTCCTTGGCCTCGACCGCGCGCGCATAGGCCTGGTTGACGAAGGCAAGCTTGCCCGCGTCGTCGCGCGCCCAGACCGGGACGGGCACGGCTGCGATCAAGGCGCGCATGGCCGCGGTGTCGTCGACGTGCTTCTGATGGCGGCGGGCAAGCTCGGCGAGCTCGTATTTGATGCCGCTGACCTCGCGCAGCCGCAGGATCGCCCGTCCGCCGATCACCTGGCCCTTGGCTTCGATGATGCGGCCGGCGAGCGTGCTCACCGTCATGGCGAAGCTCACGCCGCGCGCGCGCAATGCATCGACCGAATGCTCCATGGCGCGGGCGGCGTCCGCCTCGAGCCAGGTGCCGAAGGCGAGCACGCTTGCATCCGCCGGGCTCACCAGCGTCGGATCGCCAATGATTTCGGGCTCGTCGGCGGCCGCGGACCACGCCACCAGGATTTGCGGCTCGGAGAGAAACAGCGCGTAGGCGCGGTCGATCGCGGCCTTGGATGCGACCGCCTCGTCGCGCGCCGCCGCCTCGACCTCGGCCAAGCGCCGGCGCGTGCGCACGAACAGGATCGCGGTGACGACGGCGAAGCAGAGGATGCCGAGCGTGAGCGCGAGCGCGGCGATCTCGTCGCGATCGAGCAAAGGCAGGGCTGAGATATAGGCCTCGAAGGTCGGGAATTCGTAGCGCGCGCTCGCCGTCGCGGCGCAGGCGCGGCCGCAAGGCAAGAGCGCCGCGAGAGCGCTCGCGCCGGCGGCGCGCAAGGCGCCATCGCGCGCCCTTGAAGACGCGCGTGCACGCGCTTTGTGCTGCGGATGAGCCCCAAAGCCCTCCACGGTGATCCGGATCGGGTCCGGCATTCCCGCTTGCCCCATTGCCGCATTTACCGGCGTCGTGCGAGCGCCGGCTCGCGGACCCCGACGGCGGAGTGCCTCATCCGCCGAACGGCCCCGCGAATCGAGCCACTTTACCCCCAACAGGAATTGCGCCGGAAGTGGGCCAGATCGTGAACAAGGGGGCGAGTGTCTCAGTTTGCTCGCAAGACACTCTCTCCCGCTCGTCCCCGCGCGGGGCACCCCGCGACGCTCGCGTCGCGGGGACCCCGTTGCGGGGACCCAGTGCTCGGCCCTGGATTCCCGCCATAAGCGCGTTCACGCGCGTCTTCGACGCGCTATGCGCGTGAATGAGCGGAGTTTTGCTGCAACACGGGGCGAGGAACGGCGTCTTTCGTCCGTCGTCCTCAGAACTTATGCCCGTCCGGCGAGCTTGAGCCCCTTGTCCAAGGCGGCGTAACTGCGCACCGGCGCCGCCATCAGAAAGCGGTAGCCCTCGCCGAGGATGCGCTCGACATTGTTGGCATCGACGTGGGGGTGGCCGACGACCACGTTGTGCTGCTTGCAGGTGTCGACCACCCGCGCCATCCATTTGAGCACCTCGGGATGCTCGTATTGGCGGGGATAGCCGAGCTCCTGGGAGAGATCGCCCTCGCCGATGAGGATCGCGCCGATGCCCGGCACCTTCTTGAGGATATCGGGCAGCGCCTCGATGCCGCGCATGTCCTCCATCATCAGGATCACGAACACTTCGCCCTTGGGATTGAGCGGCCACACGTCGGCGCGGGCGTAATAGTCCTGCTGGCTGAGCCCCCAGTAGCGCACGGCGGCGGTCGGCCCGTCGCCGCGGATGCCGGCGGGCTCGTACAGCGGCGCGCTCTTGAGGCGCGGATAGCGGCAGGCGGCGACCGCGTTATGGGCCTCCTCCACCGATGAGATGTGCGGCCACACGATGCCGTAGGCGCCGAGATCGAGCGCCTGTTTGGCGTGGAATTGCGCTTTCTCAGCGCCGTTCGGGGGAATGCGCACCATCGGCGTGACGGAGGGCGCGAGCGAGCCGGATTTGGCGATCTGGCCGCGGTTGAGCATGTATTGCAGGCTATCGCGCAGCGCGCGGATGTCCCACGGATTGTGCTCCATCTCGTAGACGATGCCGTCATACTTGGCCGCCGACATCGCGATCGCGGTCTCCGGATCGGCTTGGCAGAACGACGTGAATGTCGGCTTGCCGGCCTCTAGCGCCCGGATCACGCCGTTCAAACGCGGAATGTCGGCCATGCTTTTCCCCTGCGCTCGTGTTTCTCGGCCGCGGCCTCAGCCCCAACCGTCATGCGCGGGCAGAAGCGCGCGCATCCATCTTTTGTAAAGACGATGCATCGAAACTCGGGCCTGCCCGAGTTCCGTAATACTAGGCGCCGCAAGTCGGGTAAACCCGACTTGCGGTGTCAAGCCCGGCGATGATCTGGGGCGTGTACTCATAAATCGGCCATTTCCGCTTAACTCTCGGAAGCCGCAGAAAGGCAGGCAAGTTGGTACTTCCGAACGGCCCATTAACGGACATTTCGACCGATGATGTGGGCGGCGGCATCGATCTCCGCTTCGTTCCAGGCGGCGAATCCAAGAAAGAGCCCCTTCTCTCGCGTGTTGTGAAAGTTCATGCTCGACAATGGACGGGTAATAACGCCTGCGTCCAAAAGACGTGCGGAGAGCGCGCGATCATTTGTCGAGGTCTTGCACCGCGCCAGCAACTGCATTCCACCGGCGGGAACATCGGTCGCAAGTCGATTGCCTACCTCCACTGCCAATGCCTGCAACAATCGATCTCGACGTGCCCTGTAGAGGCGTGTCGTCCTGCGAACATGGGCAAGATAAGATCCGGTCCCGATGAACTCGGCCAACGCGGCTTGCATCGTAATGGTCACCACTAAACCCAAGTGGCGTTGAGCGACTTCGAAGGTCGTTACAAGGTCCTCGGGAATGATGATGTAGCCGACACGAATGTCGGCAAACATCGATTTGGAAAAAGTACCGAGATAGAAGACGCGCCCATAGTGGGTCAGTCCCTGAAGTGCGGCAATGGGGCGTGCTTCGTAGTGAAATTCACCGTCGTAGTCATCCTCGATGATTGAGGCTCCTGCGGTCTCGGCAAACCGAAGCAGTTCGAGCCGTCGGCCGACAGGCATGAGATGGCCTGTCGGGTACTGATGGGACGGGGTGATGAAGATGATGCGCGGAAAGTCTTTGCGATCAACGATTGTGATGCCGGCGTCATCAACTGGCACGCCCACGACCGCTGCTCCGACAGCATGCAATGCGGCGAAAGCACCCCCATATCCGGGGCTTTCGATCCACGCGGTATCACCCGCATCGATCATCACCTTGGCGATCAGCGCGATTCCGGCCTGTGCCGAAGGTATGACGATGATCTGGTGAGGCATTGCCTTTATCCCGCGATGCTCGGCAAGGTGCTGCAGCAGTGCCTCTTGCAGTGCCGGGTGGTTGTGGGAGCGGTCTGGGCGTAACAGAGCGTTCCTGGCCGCGCGTCGCAGGCATCGACCCCAAGTGTCGTGCGGGAACTCACGCTCGTCAGCCAATCCTGGTTGAAAGGCGCGCGGACGCTCGCGATAGATTGGCGGCCAATCGGTGCGATGAAGATCGCGAGCCCATCCCGAAACCAGACCTGGAATGCCGCGATTTTGAGCACGTCGCGATGGCGCTCTGCTCGATACGAGCGACGCCCCTGCAACCACGACCGGCCGCCGTCCTTGCGATGTGCTCAGATAGCCCTCGGCGGTGAGCTGCTCGATCGCAAACGACACGGTATTACGCGAGACATTAAGCGAGCGCGCCAACGTACGGCTCGATGGAAGACTTTGCCCCGGTCTTAAACGCCCGCCGGTGATAAGCCCTCTCAACTGGTTCGTGAGCTGACGCGTTAGCGCCTCGCCGCTCTCGCGCGACAGCTCGAGTCGATCGAGCAGCAAGCCAACCATGTAACTGGACCTACATAATTATTGAAAGTGGAACTTTTAGTAGGGCCACGGGCAGGCTTATGCAAGGCGCGTCTAATGGCAACCACCGCGCAATTCATGAAAACACTGCAAAGCCTCTCAGCTCATCGCGCGTTCGCTTTGCTCGCGCTGGTCGTGCTTGCGTGGGGAACAAGCTGGCCCGTGACAAAGATGGTCGTGCGCGAGATGTCGCCGCTTTGGTCGACGGCCCTGCGCTGCGCTATTGCCGCTGCCGCCCTTGCCTTGCTCTTGTGGGCGCGCGGCGAGTTCATCATTCCCAAGCGCGGCGACGTGCCGGTCGTCCTCTCCACCTCCTTGCTGCACATGGTCGCCTACTCGGCCCTAGTCGCAGCCGGGCTTCAGTTCGTGCCGGCAGGCAGAGCGATCGTCCTCGGCTACACGACCCCTTTGTGGGTCGCGATCGGGGCTCGCATCCTCTTATCGGAGGAGGTCACTAAGAGGCGCGCCGTCGGCATCTGCTCCGGCCTCGCTGGGTTGGCCGTGATCTTCAATCCCAGAACGCTGGAGTGGGGCGATCGCAACGCGCTCATCGGTAGCGGTTTGATCCTCTTGGCAGCGGTCTGCTGGGCAGCAAACATCGTCTACGTCAGGGCGCACAAATGGATCTCCACGCCCTTTCAGCTGGTGTTCTGGCAAGTTCTTCTGGCCGCCGGCATTCTGTCGACAGTCGCGATGCTCACCGACGGTGTCCCTCGCATCGCGTGGACAATACATCTCGCCGCATTATTACTCTTCAGCGCGCTTGTCTGCACCGCGCTGGCCCATTGGGCGATGGCGATCGTCAATCGAAGCTTGCCGGCAGTGACTACGTCACTGGGCTTACTGGTCACGCCGGTCTTTGGAATGATAAGTGCCAGTGTGATCTTGAGCGAGCGCCTGGAGCCCTTGTTGATTCTGGCGCTTGCTCTGATCGTTGGCGGCATCGCGCTTGGCACTGTTGGCGATATCCGTGCAACTCGAACGACGGTGCCGGCCAAGCTATAGGTTGCGATCTCCGGACGACGTCGACTTGGGTTACAATAGCAAGAACTCAATGCAAGCTTCCCATGACAACCCAAATAGGGGATAGTGAAATGCTTGAGTTGCGCCCCAACTGTGAATGCTGCGACAAGGATTTGCCACCCTCTGCAGAGGACGCGATGATCTGCTCCTTCGAATGCACATTTTGTCGCGACTGCGCAGAGCATAAACTGGCCGGCTGGTGCCCCAACTGCGGAGGCAATTTAGTTTCTCGCCCGATCCGTCCGCCGTCGAAGCTGGCAAAAAGCCCTCCCTCAGCCTTGCGAGTTTTTAGGCCGGAAGGTTGTGGCGCAAGCGGGCTTCCCAGTTAGCTATTGTTTCGTCCGCGATTGCCGTTCGCGTCGGTGTAGGGATGTGCGCTTTTGCGGCGCTATCGGCGGGGAGTGAACGTTGAGCCTGAGTGATCAGGCG